>Ga0182793_1001239_pt1 | contig 16390 bp, 24 predicted proteins | sample Passage237A_FD_130498 | JGI IMG/M metagenome (GOLD analysis project Ga0182793, IMG submission 130498) | Cellulose adapted compost microbial communities from Newby Island Compost Facility, Milpitas, CA, USA - Passage2 37A (version 2) (version 2) ... | reverse complement strand
GGGGATGCCGCCAACCTTGGCGTTGTGCTTGGCGCATCGGTAACCGGACACGATGCGAAGCCCGGTCGGGTAGTTGCGCTTGCGCACCTTCTCAAGCGCGACGAGGAGCTTGCGGGCGACCTTGACCTTGCCGCAATGCGGGCAGGCAAACTCGCGCAGATGGAAGTGCGGCGAGACGCGGTAGTTGTGCTTGGCGGCCATGTTCACGGCGGCGGTGGTCAGCGGGCCCGGCACGCCGTCGGGGTCGAGCGGCGCTGTCCACGTTTGCGCCTCCTGAAACACAATCCACGAGGCCTTGCGTTGGGCCTTGGTCAGATACGGCAACCCGAGCCGCTTGAGCGTCGCGATCTGGCGAGTAACAGACATGATCTTTGCCACGGTGGGCCTCCTATGGGGTGGGTAGTGCGTCGATCGTGAACGTGACCGAGTCGAAATAGGCGATGGTGTTCTTGCTGAGCGAGGTCGAGTCGGCGAGGAGCTGAATGCCGCCGCCCGTGCTGATGAGGCACGAGGAGGTATTGAGCGTCGTCGTGTCCGTGCCGATCGCGACGGCGACTCGTGCCGGGGCGACCGGCCGCAAGTTGGCGGGGAGCGTGGCGAAGTTCGTCGCACGCTGTAGCCCGCTTCCTCGGGTCACGGTGCCGCGCAAGCGCACGACGGAGCCGTCTCCCTCGATTCGCGCGTAGAGCTCGCTCGTGTAGCCGGAAATCGTCGGGACAAGCTGCCAATCGTTGGCCTGAGCGAGCACCGGTCGCCAGGTGAGCGACTCGTCACACCGGTAGGTCTTGCCCGTGTCGGTGACGTAGGCGTGCATGCCCTCGCGCATGAGGGTGATCGCGGCGAGCTCGGCCTCATCGTCGACGACAATGACCGCCTGACTCATGAGGTGGTTGTTGACGTCCTCAGCGGTGAGGGTTTCGGCTCCAAACAGTTTCCAACCCATCGTTAGGCCTCCATGAGCTCAAGGGTGACGAAGTGCTTGCGGGGTGTGACGTTGTGCGCGATGGCGATGATCGCGAGGGCGTAGGTAGCGCCGCGATAGGTGACCTCGACAGTGCTGTAGATGTCGAGATCAGCGACGAGGGCCGGTCGATCGGTGACGTCGAGGGTGACCGAGGTGATAGTGAGGCGCGGTGTCGCGTACCGGTCGAGCAAGCGGCCCGCGAGGAACTCGGGAAAGCGGCGATCAACACCAGCCGGGCCGCCCGTGGCGGGAGCGTAGATCGCCGTTTCGAGCTGAACCTCGTGCGGGCCGTACGTGCCCATGGAGCCGGTAGCACGCCACGGGCCGAGTGTGGCGTCGACGGCGACATAGTCATCGTTCTCGTCGAGCTCGCGGCCGTGGTTGGCGAACGAAACGGTGTTCACGACGGCCGCCGTGTCGTGGCTTGTGACGATGTCGGTATAGGAGGCGTGCGTGTCGTCGTTGCCGTTGTCGAGGTCGCTCAAGTAGAGGACGGGCGCACCGGGCGCGCTCGTGATCTTGACCTCGCCAGTGGCGTCCACGTACCAACCGGCACCTGCCGAGGCGGTAGCGATGTCGAGGTGCTTCGCGAGGTTTGTCTCGGTGAGGTGGTTCGCGGCCCATGCGCGGCGGCTTTCGATTTGGAGGAGTGAGAACGCATAGGTGTGCGTCGAGATCTTGAGGGTCGAGGTGAACGCGACGTCTGCGCTCGTGCCGCTCGCCCGGAATCGGAGCGAGCGCCCAACACCGAAGCCGGGCCGGACGATGCCGCCGCCGCTCACGTAGGTGAGAGATACATCCTCGACGGTGACGGTGACCAGGCCGCCGGTCGCGCCAATGTCGACCCAGGCGAACTCATACCACTCGCCGGGCACGAGGCCGCTGATCGTTGCCACGAGCGGGGTCGCGTTGTGGCCGTCGTAGACGAACACGTAACCCGAGCCGGGCCCTCCCCATGCGTTCTCATCGATGTCGACGCGCCACGAGCCGAGATAAGGGTCGTTGCTCCATGTCGCGAACGCCGAGAACAGTGTGTAGGCGTGGCCCTCGCTGATCGGCATGTCGGACGCATAGCGGTCGTAGTGGTACGGCGGGTCGACGAGCGGCGTGAACGGGACGGGCGTGGACGACATGAGGCGGTTAATGCGGTCACGCCAGGGTTCTCCCTCGTTGGTGCGTGCGGCGACACCATGGCGCGGCGTGTTGGCAAGCGTCGCGACGGCGTCGACGGCGGCCATGGTCACAAACCTCGTCTTGGTGCGCTTCTCGTCACGCGCCACGAAACTAGTCGTGCGGCCGGTGTAGAGCACCGCGCCCGAGGAGGTCTTGAGGCGACACGCCAGGCCTGGGCGGTAGGCGACGGGGTCGACGGCGGGGTCAAGGGCGTCGACGAACGTCGCCGTGAGGGTGCCCGGTTCGATGGTGGTGGTGATGCCGTCGCGTGAGCCGCCTCGCCGCACGTTGACGCTCGTCGCGTCGCCGGTCACGTCGACCCATTCGAGGCCGTTCTCGTCGGTGTCTGCGAGGTGATCGCCGCCGTTGAGCTGTGACACGTCGAGGACGAACACGCCCTCGATGGGCTGTAGAAGTTCGAGAACAAGGCTCATGCGAACGCTCCTCGGTTGACACGCTGGTAGGCGTTGAGGGCGTGCGTGATCTGCCGACCGATCTCGACGGGGTCACCGATGCCAGCCTCGACGTTGATCTCGATCTTGATGTTGTCGCCTCGTCCGGCACGCATGCCGAGCAGGGCCTCCAACTTGGACAGCGGGAGAACGGCCTCGGGCTCGCCGCCCTCACCACCGAGGAACAGCGTCGGGCGCGTCAGGATGCCACCGGAAGCGAGCATAGGAATCTTGGGGAAGCCCCAACCCTTGCCGCCCATCTTCGGCACCCAGCTCGGCACCTGGAACTCGACTTTGCCCAAGGTGTTGTTCCACAGCCGCGCAACGGCGTTAAACGCTTCCTTAAACGGTGCGGTGATCTTGTCCTTGACCGTCGCGAGGCCACTCTTGAGCTTGGTCGGCAGGCCTCGGAAAAAGCCCGTGATCTTGTCCCAATTCTTGGTGATGAGGCTGAGCGGCGAGTAGCTCCATACCTTGCGAATGATCGCTTGGGCGGTTGCGAGCCACTCGCGCACCTTGTCGACGCCCGCGCTGAAAGCGCGCTTGATCTTGTCCCAATTCGAGACGATCAGGCCCAGCGGCGAATAGCCCCACACCTTCTTGATGAACGCCCACGCCTTGCCGAGCGCGGTCTTAATGACAGCCCAGCCCGCCTCGAAGTAGCCCTTGATCGCGTCCCATCCGGTCTTGAGGGCTTTGGTGAGCGCCTGCCAGACCTTCTTGCCCGTCTCGGTCTTGGTGAAAAAGTAGGTGAGGCCAGCGACTAGGCCCGCGAGAGCGAGGACGATGAGGCCGATCGGATTCGCGGCCATGACGGCGTTCCAAGCGCCCTGAACGGCCGTCGCAATGAGCACGGCGGCCCGCCATGCGGCTAGTGCGATCTGCCACGCCTTCATCGCGGCGACGACGGTCACCACGGCGACAGCGAGCGCGCCGAGCCAATCCTTGTTACGCACAACCCACGCGATCGCGTCGCGCAGGCCGGGAATCAGCTTCTTGGTCACCCACTCGACGAGGGCGCGCACCCTCGGCAGGAGCACACGGGCGACGGTGGCACCGAACTCGCGCAAGCGAGGCACGATTTCGCGCTTAACCCACTCGACGAACTCGCGCAGGCGCGGCAGGCCCTCGTTTCGGAACCACTCGGCGAGGGCGTCAAGCTTGGGCTTGAGGTACGTGGCGAGCCGTTGACCGAAGTCCTCGATCGCGGGGACGACGATGTCGACGAACCACGCCGCAACCTTGTCAAGAATCGGCAGGAGCTTTTGGCCGAGGAACTCTTGCGCTTGCGACCAAGCGACCTTCATACGGTCGGTAGCGTTGGCGGTGGCCTCGGCGGTGCCGCCAACTTGTGTTTCGAGAGCGTCGAGGATGATCGCTTGGGCCTTGTGGAGCTCGCCAGACTCGACGAGGGCGCGAATCTTGGCTTTCTCGGCCTCGGTGAATGACACGCCGGAGCGGGCGAGGGCGTTGATGCCCTTGATCGGGTCATTAAGCGCCTTGCCGAGCTGCGCCGCGTTTGTCTCGGCGGTGCCGAATCCAGCGGCCGCGAGGTCGACGGCGGCTTTGGTGGCGCGATCGAAGTGCCCGCCCACCTGGTCGGCGGTCGCCGCGACGTGTTTGAACGTCATAAGCTTCGCGGCCGTCACCTTGATCGAGTTTTGGTCGACGCCGGTTTGCCGGGCGATCGCGTCGGCGAGCTTGGTGACGCGGCCGGATACCTTATCGGCCTGGTCACCGAACAGGCCCATACTCTTGGTGATGTTCGCAATGCGAGCGTTCGCAGTCCCTGCACGCTCGCCCGCCTCGATGAGCTTCTTGGTGATGACGGTGGCACCCGCGAGGGCCGCACCTACGCCGATCATCACGGCCTTAGCGGCCTTCTTTCCAGCCGACGCCAACTTGGAGAGGCCGGTGTCGTTGGCGACCTTCTTCATGCCCGACGAGAACCGCTTGGTGTCCGCGAGCACGGAGACGGTAACGGTCTGGCCTGCCATGGTTCGGGCTCCTTACTTAGTGGCGTGTTTCTTTTGGAGGGCGGCGACGATCGCGTTGCGTTCGCGGACGGTGAGGGCGAGGTAGTCCTCGGGTAGCCAACCGGGCATCATCACGAGGAATGACGCCATGGCGGCGAGGCCCTCATCGCTGAGGGCCTCGCGTGGCGTCAGTTCGTGGCCTTCGCCTTGGCTTTTGGGGCCTTGACCTCGGCCGCGTCGTCGTCGGGCACGTCCTCGACGGGCACGTCCTCGACGTCGATGCCGAGGATTTCGTGCGCCTCGTCGATGGTGAGTGCGAGGGCGTCGTTGAACGTGAACTTGGGCTCGCCGTTGCGACGCTTGGCGACCATTGCGAGGGCCGCGAGGGTCTTGCCGACGGGCTTGTCGGTGTCGCCAATCTCGGCGATCGACATGCCGGTGAGGCCCTCGATGGTGGACACCTCGCCGAGCGTAAGTCGCTCAATGTCGAGATTCTTCATGGGTAGATCTCCTAGAGTCCGTTCTTGCGGAGCAACTCGCCGATGCCCTTGTCGAGCTCGGACAAGATGCGCGCCCGCGTCGTGTTGAGTGCCTCCGAGAGAAACTCGTTGGCGGGGATGTTGCGGTCGGGCCACCCGTAATGAATGACGCCCGCGTATGGCGCTCGGGCACCGCCCGCGCGAACCACGGCTTTGGTCTTGCCACGGCCCGCGCGGAGCGTCTGCCCGAGAGTGCCTGACAGCCTCGGCGGGTTGGCCGCCTGCACGACGATCAGGCCCAGCGAGAACATGAGGTCTTTCATGTCCTCGCTGTCCGCGCCCGCCTTCGACATCGCCCGCAACGTCTTGCCGAGCCCTTCGACTCGGATGCGGACGTCGCCCTCAGCGATCTCGAAGTCGTCTCGCATGAGACGGTTAGGCCTGCGGTGCGGTGCGGTCGAGGGTCGGCTTGCCGTCCAGCTTCCACTGGAAGTCGAACGTGCCGGTGTTGTCCTTGCCCGCCTCGGTGCCAGCCTCGGGTGCGGGGCCGATGGTCAGGGTGCCGACGATGTGCGGGGTGTCCGTGTCGGGCGCGGCGTTGCCGTACGGCGCGAGGGTGAACGGCACGCCCTCCTCGCCCGAGTTCTCCCACACGTACGTCCAGAACGAATCGCTTGCGAGGTCTTGCACGGCGGTGCCGTTGAGGAAGTAGTCGCGGTCGTCGCCTGCCTCGACGTCGGCGAACGTCGTGACGTCGACGTCCTTGTCCTCGTTGGTGATGCGCCACGAGGTCAGCTCGCCCGCGAAGTCCTCAGCCGGGGTTCCCAGCTTGAGGATGAGCTTTGCTCCCTTGAGTCGTGCCATTTCTTAGTCTCCTAGCGTGATTGCTTGCTTGGCGAGTGCCGCGTTCGCGGCGAGGTACTTTGTGTCGGCCCACTGGAACGGGAACGGGTCAGTGACGCTCGCCACGTCGAGGACGGCGATCACGGCCGCGATCATGTCGTCGAGCTCGTCGCCCACCGCGTCATTCGAGCCGGTGCTCGTGATGAGGGAGGCGAGGAGGTTGACGTTGTACGCGCCGAACGTGGCCTCGTCGTCCGTGACGTACGGGTCGCCGGGGTGGATGATGATCGCGGGCGCGATGATGCGCTCGGGATACACGGTCGTCACCGTGACGCCCGCGAGGATGGGGTGCGCTACGACCGCCTCCTCGGCCTCAAGACGGCCCTTGAGGCTTTCCTTGAGCTCGGTAAGGGCGTTCATGCGACGCCGCCGGGCACGTAGCGGTTGAGGATGGGATACGCGGCGACCATGGGGTCGCGGGCGACACGGGTCGCGGGCTGGTCAGGGCTCGCGAGTTGCATGACGCCGTTCTTGGCGTTGCGACGGTGGTAGAGCTCAGCGCCAACCTCGCGAATCGCTCGCACCTTGACCACCTCGGGCACGGTGTAGCCCTTGATGTAGTCCTCAACCAACTGTGCGGCCTCGGCCTCACACGCGGTTGCGTACGCGATGTCGGACTCGGCCTTGAGAGGGCCTACAAAGTCCGCGAGGTTGACGCTGAGCTCGTCTGCCATGGCTTAGCTCGCCGCCAGCTTGACGGGCACGATCGCGGCCGGAATCTCGGCCGCCACAGCGCCGTAACGGTAGACCGCGTACGCCCGCGACAGCGTGACAATGCGGTCGTCGGTGAGCTGGACGAGCGGCGAGTCGTACTGCCGAATCGCGAGGCGATTGACGAAGTTCGCCACGTCGCCGGACTGGCCCGAGTCGAGGAGCACCGGAATGCCCGCGAAGTCGCCGCGCAGGCCGGGCAGGTCGAGAACGCCGGAGGCGTTGCCGGGCCCGGTCTGGAACACGCGCTCGCCCGACACGGTCAGGCCTGCGAGCTTCTTGAACACGGTCGACGACACGACGAGCCCCTCGACGGTCAGGTTGAGGGCCTCGTACTTGATCGCCGCGTCGACAATGGCGGCCTCCCAGTTGGCGGCGGTGGCCGAGTTGAGCTGCGCCCCGAGGAGCACAACCCCACCGTTGCCGCTGATGCCGGTGCGCGCACTCACGACCGAGTTGTACGCGGCGCGGAGGACGGCCTTCTTGCGGGCGGCCGCCGCGATCGTCATCGCGCGGAGGTGAGCGTCGAGGATGTTCACGCTTGACCGCTCGATCTCCTGGCGCGAGAGCTCGGTGCCGCCCGCGTACGTCTCAACGTCGGCCGAGCGAGTGGTGAGCTTCACGTTGCCGAACGTGATCGGGTCACCCTCAGCGTCCTGCTTGGTGACGTCGATCGTGTTCTCGTCGAGCTCACCAAACTCGATCTGCATGCCCGTCTCGGGCAGGGTGCCGGTCGCGAAGCACGAGGACAGGACACCGGACGAAGAATCGAACAGGCGGGTGAGGTCGCCCACCCAGCCGGGCTTGGAAATGGTGTCCTCGCTCGTGCCGCCCGTGTAGCCTGCGGGCTCGGGCTCGCCCTCGCCCTCGCCGTCCCGGTAGAGCGCCTCGTAGGCCTCGATGGTGGTTGCGTCGCCAGCGGCGAGGGCCTTGAGAATCTCGCCGGGCGAGCGGGTGTCGAGCGGCGCGGTGCGAGGGCCGCGCGACGCGAGCGTCTCGGCGATCTCGACGGACACCTCTCGCTTGAACGATTCGAGCTCGGCCGAGAGGTCGGCTCGCGTGAGGGTTTCTGCCATGTCTGGCGTTCCTTCCTTGTCAGGGTGCGGTGCCGCCTCGCGAACCTGCGAGACGGTGGCGGACTGCCCAAACGCGCCGAACGGCACGAGGGAGATTTCACGGACGTGAACCTTGGTACGGATGAGGACGCGCTTGCCGTCCTCGTCCGCTTCACGCCATTCGAGCGCGATGAATCCGATCGACAGCTCGGTAATGACGCCGTCCTTGAGGAGCTGGTAGCCCTCGTTGCCACGAGGGGTATCCGAGAGGCGACCGGTGATCTGCCAACCCTCGTCGACGTCCTCGGCGCGCACGAGCTTGCCGATGGGCTCGTCGTGACGCCAGAAAATGAGGGCGTCGTCCGAGTCCTGAACGGCTCCACGCTCGAACCGCTCGTAGTAGTCGCCGAACCAATCGCGGATGTGAGCGTCGGTGTCCCACGGCACGGCGATGCCGGTGAACTCGCGGGTGCCGTCGGGAAGCTCGCGGAGGTGGATGTTGCTCACCCCGAGCTCACGGACGTGAACCTTGTCAGTCTCAGTCATGGGTTGTCTCCGAATCGGGCGTTGCGTTGCGGGGAGGCAGGCCCTCGATCGCGCGAACCTCGTCGACGGAGAGCCAACCGCCGTCAATGGCGGTCTTGTGGGCCTGGTAGCGAGTCGTGATGTCAGGGCGAAGCACGCCGTCGAGGTTGAATCGAGCTTCCTGCAAGCCGGTCAACACGTCGCTCATGGCCTCCTCGATCGGCTTGAGGTAGCCCATGAGCGACCAACGCACAAACGACAAGTCGGCCTGCGACATGTTGGCGTAGGTCAGTGTCGAGCCCTCAACGGCCGCGAGGAGCATGTGCGCGGGGATGCCAAAGAGGGTCGCGATCTCGGTCTTGGTGAACTGGCGCGACTGGATGAACTGGGCGTCCTCGGGCGACAGGAGAATCGGCGTGTAGCCGAGGCCAGAGCCGAGAACGGCGACGCTGTGCTTGTCGCGCGATTCCCACATTTCCTTGTAGGTCTTGGCCTGGTCGGGCGTGAGCGGCTGGTCGGACTTGAGCACACCGGTCGGCACGTCACCCGACTGCATCCACTCGGCGGCGTAGTCGCGAAGATCAACCGCGCCCTGCAACTCGACGCGGCAGGCCTGGATAGGGCCGAGGCCCTTGCGACGTCCGGCGATCTCGAGGAACTTGAGGTGTTGGAACTCGCGCTTGCCGATCTCCTCGCCCTTGTAGGACAGCTTGCCGTTGTCCAGCGGCTCGCATACGTGCGGGTCGAGCACCTCGACGTTGACCGGGCGGCCGCGTGAGTCTCGGGTGACGCGCCAGTAGGCGTTACCGGTCAGGGCGAGCGAGGTCACGTTTTGCATGAGCCACGACGAGCGCGAACGGTGAAGATCGGGACGGCGCACGACGGGCGGCGTGTCGATGGGCTGACCACCGCGCCACACGTCCATCGACAACTGCATCGCGGCGATCGCGAGGATGTTGACCGCGCGATAGACGCTGATGATGCCGAGTGCGCTAGTGCCGGTGATGGTGCTCGCGTCGCGCGACGGGATGGAGATCGGCGACGTCGAGGGAACCTCGCCCTCGCTACGGGTGCTCAAGCCGAGCCACTCAAAAAGCCTCACGTAATGTAATCCGATCGAGCGCCGGATTTACTGCCTCATACGAACAGTTGGGGCCCGTGCTCGGGTGTGTTCTCGGCGTAGTAGACCGCGCCCGCGAGCGAGACGACGGCGTCGATCGCGAGGCCGGGCGACGTGGCGACGAGACGGTAGATGTCACCCGAGTGCTTGGTCGCGACATGCGGGAGCTGGTGGACGACGAGCGGGTCGCCTGCATGCCGGATGCCGCCCGAACGGACGAGCGCGTAGAGCCGCGAAGCCGCGCCCGACAGATCGCCGAGGGAGCCGGACTTGACGCGGTGCCCGCGCGCTTTGAGGTCGTCGAGCACCTTGCCCACTTGGTAGCGATCGCCCGCAAACAGGCGGGCCCGTGGCGCTAGCGCCAGGCACGCGGCGACCAACTTGTCGTGGTTCGGGTTGTTGATCGCGGCGACAAGTTGGGCCTCGATCTTGCCGTCTGGCGCTTTCCATGCGGCATGAATCGCGGCGTATGACCACGAGGGTGTTCGGTCGAGGTAGAACACGACGCCCGTGCTAGGCGGCGTGACCGCGCCAGCACACCGCGCCAAGGCGGCGACGCTGAGGTAGGTGTTATCGCTGGCGACGAAGCGGTTGAGAACGAAGCGAATCGCCTCGGCTGGAGGCATTGAGCGCACTTGCTCGATCGCGGTCGCGAGGTGCGCTTTCGCGTAGCCGAATGACAGCGAGGGGTTGGCCGCGAGGATGTATTCGCCGAGCGTCTCGTCGTCGTCAGGGATGCGCGCCTCGGGCGCCTCGTAGATCGCGTGCCCGATGCGGCCCTCGTCGGCGAGCCGGTAGAGGTGCTTGAGGAGCTCCGAGTCGTCGTCGCCTGCCGTTGTGATTCCGACAACGATCGCGTTGGGACGTCGCCCGAGGCCGTTGACCATATCGACCCACAACGCGAGCGGGACGATGTGCACCTCGTCGACGATGCCGAGGGCGATCGCGAGGCCCTGGAGCGCGGCCGACTTGGCGGCCTTGATCTCGTACAGGCCGCCCGTCTTGGAGCGAATGCCTCGCGTCTCGGTGAGCGCGGTGAACTTGGACGCGAGCGACGGGTTGGGCCGAATGGCATCCATGGCGCGCTTATAGACCAACCGGGCCTGCAACGCGCTCGTCGCGATGCCGATGATGAGCGCACGCGGTTGCCACAGGAGGAACAGGAGCGCCAGCGCGGCCGCGATCTCGGTCTTGCCGTTCTGGCGGCCCATGCTCACGAGGAACTGGCGATGTCTGAGGGTGCCGTCTGGCCGCAATTCGGTGATGAGCCGGAGGAGGTTCTTTTGCCACTCGTCGAGGGTGTAGCCGAATGCTACGCGCCACACAATGTCGAGCACTCGCTCGAACTTGTCGAACACCGTGCCCGGCGAGTCGGGCAAGGGCCGCGTGACGCGCGGCGGCAGGGTGTCACTCACCGTTGCCATGCTCGCGTTCCCATTTCTCGGCGGCGGCCGTGAACAGATCGGGTTGCGACGCTCGGGCTAGCTCCTCGGCTAGCGGATCTACCCCAACGCCGCCAACCTTGGGCGCACGATTGCGCAGATCGCGAAACGTCATGGTGAACTGGCTCACTAGCGCCGCTGGCGGCAGGCCGTCGACGCTGTCGAGGTGCTTCGCGAGGGTCTTGAGAGTCATGACGCCGGGGAGATCGGTGTCGTCAAGCCAATGTGCCGCCGCGATGAATCTCTCGACGGCCTCGCTGTAGTTTTGGGCGGTGAGATCGCTCATAATGCCTGGTATCTCCGAATATTTCAGGCCCGTGCGTGCAAAAGGCAGGAGGGGGCGGGGCTGGCCGGGTGCGTGCTTAAAAACCGCGCGGCTCACGTCGGGAACCAACCGGGCGCTCGGTAGTCGAGGCGCACCGGGCCCGCGCTGGCTCCCTTCTGCGAGTTGTGCTTCCGGCATCGGGTGACGAGCTCGTCGTCGGTGTACGTCTTGGCAACCGCGGCGACCGTCCACTCGCGGCCCGTCTCGGCCTCAAGACGAGCCCTGCGAACCTCGACGGCCTCAAGGTGGTCGACGGTGAGATCGTCGGTAGCGCCACAATCCACACAGGCACCGTCGCGGGCCTTGATGCGCGCTGTCGTGGCTTTCCAGGCCCGAGAGGTCAGATCACTACGGGCGCTCATGTCAGGGCCTCTCGGAGCACTCGAAGCGCCGCCCGGTGCGATGGGCGGCGGCGGTCGATGTCGCCTGAACGGAACTCAAGCTCGACGCTGTACGGCAGGCGCGTGAGCGCGACGTCGAGGTCGGGTTCGGTGATCTCGTAGGCCGGTGCCTCGGTGTCCGGGATGTCCTCGGGTGCCGTGGTCACCTCGTAGGCCTGGCGGCGTGCTCGGCGGCGCAGTTCGTCGACCACGCGCGACGAGCAACGCATGCGGATGTACGCGGCGTAAGGGACGCCCTTGGACTCGTCCCACCGCTCGGCCGCTTCGACGAGGCCGAGCATCGCGGCCGATTCGAGATCGTCGTCGACGCGGCCGTTGGCGTACGTCCTGGCGACGTGGCGAGCGATGCGGAAGTCAATCCGGTCAATGTGCTCCATGGTCTAGGCCTCCGAGTGGGTAGCGGTGAGGTGGGCGAATCGGTAGAGGTCGATCTCGGCTCGCTCAAGCCACTCGACGAGGCCGGGATGCGAGGGGCAACCGTCGACCTTGACGTGAACCGTGGCCTCGCGCCAGACGGCCGCGAGACGATCGGCGAGGTTGCGCAACATGGCGGCGAGCTCCTCGTCAGGGCCCGCCTCGGTGACCACGGGCGAGGGCGCGTTTTCAGGCATGGGCAGGCTCCTCTACGGGCTTGAGGGTGATGAAATCGCCGCGCTGGCGGCAATACGGGCATCGCGGCCTCGATGTGCCGGTGCGTTTGTCGTGGTACATGAGCGCGATCTCGTCGTGGATGCACTCACGATCGGGCCGCGAGATTTCCACAATCTCGGCGTCGCCCTGGTTACTTAAGTAAGTAACTTGATCTATAGGGTTATTAATTACCTCTTGTCGGACACCAGGTGTCACCCCTAGAGGCCGTTTCGTGTCACCCCTAGAGGCGTTAGGGGTGACACGGATGTCACCCCTAGAGGGTGAGTTATCCACAGGCCCGGGCACCTCCTGGGGTGTCACGGATGTCACCCCTAGATCGGGGTCGTCGAGCTCCCCAATGGGCCGGTGACAGAGGTTCCACACAACGGGCCGCTTGTTCGCCGGGATGTGCGCAACGAAGCGCTGATCGCCGCGCACAATGAGCCCTGCGGCCTCAAGTTGGGCCAGGTGGCGTCGGATGGTGCGCTCATTGAGGCCGCGCATCTTCGCCATGGTGGAGACGCTGTAGAACGCATTCCGGCCGCGCTCGTCGGCGCGGTTGGCGAGCAGGCACAGGGTGACGTGCGCGGCGTCACAGACGCCCTCAAGACGCTCGGGTTTGAGCGTCACCGCCCACAAAGTCGACTGCCAACTCATGCGAGTGCTCCCCACGGCTCAGAGCGCCAGCCGGTCGCGTCAGGACGGGCGATCGAGGCCGTCACCTCGTAGGCGTCGCCCGTGAGGTAGTCGAGTGCGCCAACGTGGCGGGCGTAGGCGTTGAGGAACGCATCGAACGCCGTAATGCGCACTCGCCAGGCCGTACGCGCCTTCGCGACGAAGTGCTCGACGGTGGCGATCTTGGAGTCACGTCGATCGCGGATTAGTTCGCCGTCGCGACACCGGTAGAACTGGCCGAGATCGGCGAGCCATATGAGGGCCGTCTCGCCCGCGCTGACCATGGGGCGACAGGCCGGGCCGAGGCCTCGCCACGGCTCGGGCGCATGCCATGCGTCCGTGTGCGGCGCGATCTTGAGGCCGCACGTCGAGCACCTCGGCGACTCGAACAGGTCGAACAGGTCTTGCGTTTCAGTCATTGCGCCCCGCCGTGATCGCGTGGCGAATTGCGAGGGCCGCGAGGAAGCCCGCACCGAGGAGCGCGCCGCCCGCGCCGGGACGGCCCATCGCGGCCGCCGCGAGGAGCGGCAGGGGCGCGAGGCAGGCGAGCCAGATCGCCATGACGGCATGGCGGGCGCGTCGACGAGCCTCAAGGTGCCTCTCGACGGCGACGCGCACCGCGTGCCTCGGGATAGGCGGCCGTGCCACGGCGCGGCCGTGGACGGGGCACGAACGCCACGCGGTAAAGGCGTCGTCGGCGCTGACGATCTCGTCGACGGGGACACAGGTACACGCCCTCACGACAGCGCTCCAATGACTCGGTACACCTTGCACGGGCTTTCGCTGTGGCGGTTGCGAGGGTCGCTGAGGGTGCCGAATGCGCCGGGCACGTCCTCGATGAGCTTGCGGCGCTTGAGGCTCGTGATGAGCGCGCCGGGCGCGTGGCCCTGAGCCTCGTCGGTGAGATGGGAGCGCAGTTGGCCGGTATGGAACGTGCCGCCGTTGCGCTTGGCAACCGTCTCGATCGCGTAGAGCCACGAGGCGCGAATGCGGGCGTTGCGATCTTCGGCGGGGTCACGCTCGGCGGCGGTGATGTCGACGCGATCGAGGACGTCACCTGCCTCGCCGTCGCGGAGTCGTCGCAACCGCTCCACCTCGGCAGGGTCGAATGCGTAGGGCTTGCCGGGCTCGTCGCCGAGAGGCCGCTCGGCCTTGAGGTGGCCTGACGCGACGAGACGCAGTAGGTGAACCTTGGACACGTTGAGCCGGGCGGCCGCTTCGGCGGCGCTGATGCGTGGCTTGACTGGAACCGTAGGTAACGAACGTAACGTCATGTTCGTTACGCGACCACAGACCTAGTCCGTTTCGGGGTAGGACACGCCGAGATTCACCTAGAAACTTGACTAGGAGCGGGTGTAACGTTCGTTACATGACTACTACTGCCGACGACACGGTTGTCCTCAGCTTTGAGGAGAGGTTCACGGTGGCACTCATGCGCTCGGGCATGACGAAGCGCGAGTTTGCCGAGTATGCGGGGACGACGCCCAAGACGCTTTGGCGTTACGCGACGCTCCGAGACGCGCCCAATGTTGGGATTCTGAGGCTCCTCGCCTTGGCGTCGGGCCTGGCGTTCGAATGGCTGAGGCCCTCGCCCGACGAGGTCGCCGAGAGCCGGGAAAAGTACGCCCCCTGGGACTTGAACCCAGAACCCACTGATTCAGAGCCTCTCGTAGTGATTCAGAGCCTCGCGGCGGAGGTTCTCGCCGAGGCTGAGGCGATCGTGCGCGAGGCGGTGGCGGCATGATTCGCGTCGAGATCGCCGCTTGCCCTCGATGCGGCGAGGAGTGCCCGGCCTGGCGCGTGACCAATGACGGATGCGCGTTGTGTGTCGACGAGCTCGGTGAACAGATTGAGCGCGATCTTGAGCAACGCGACGCGCACCGCGCGTGGTCGCGGCGGTCGACGTGAACGCGACGATGCTCCTCAAGGGCAAGGCGACCCATGTCGTGACGACGGTCTACCAGCGCGACGTCTGGGCCGCTCGATGCGAGTCGTGCGGAGCCTCGTCACCGGGAGGTTTCGAAAAGTGCTCAGATGCACTTGAGGCCCTAGAACACACGGTAGATAACTGCCATGACAGATGATGGTTGCTTGTCATGGGAACCGACTATTGAACGCTATTTGGCCCATCTAGCAGGGACGGGACGAAGCACGGAGACGGTTAAGCAACGTCGCGCACAACTCACGAGGCTCGCCCGTGATCTCGGAGCGGCCTCCCCTAGTGACGTCACCCTCGTGCTCGTCGAGCAATGGCTCGCCGTCCAAGACTGGTCGCACTCGACTAGGCGCGGCCACGTCGCCGCACTCAAGGGGTATTTCCGCTGGCTTGAGCGTGAGGGCCTCGTGCAACGCTCGCCGGTCGACGATCTCGCGGTCGTCGGTATCACTCGCCCCAATCCGCGGCCGGTGCCCGAAACGGGCTACCAGTTCGCGCTACAAGTTGCCGACGATCGCGAGCGGCTCATGCTTCGGCTCGCTGGCGAGGCCGGGCTACGCCGTGGCGAGGTGGCCCAGGTTCACACGCGCGACGTCGTCGAGGATTTGCTCGGCCGGTCGCTGATTGTCCATGGCAAGGGCGGCAAACAGCGCATCGTGCCGCTCAAGGCCGATCTCGCGGCCGAGCTTCTCGCCCTGCCACCGGGCTACGTGTTCCCTGGCGCGATCGACGGCCACCTCTCGCCCGCGTACGTCGCGAAGCGCGTCAGGCGGCTATTGCCCGAGGGGTACTCGATGCACAAACTGCGGCACCGCTTCGGCTCAAAGGCCTACGCCGTGAGCGGCGATCTCGCGGCCGTACAAGATCTACTAGGCCACGAGTCGCCGGTCACGACGCGGCTGTATGTCAAGGTGCCGGATGCACCGAAGCGGGCGATCGTCGACGCGATTTAGATCGCCTGATATGCGGCCGTGACCAGGCCGCCCACGAGGAGGAGCCCGATCGCCACGAGCACGCCCTCGACACGGTCGAGGCGGGCCTTGACGGCGTCGAGCTTCTCCTCCAGGCGGGCGACGACCACCTCAAGGTTCGATCGCTCCGATTCACCCATCGGCAACCTCGGAGCCGCCTCGGAATGCCACTGAATAGAGCACAGCGCCGAGTGCCGCGAGAGCGCCGATCGAGGCGGCTCCGAGGAGGTCTGCATCGACGATGCCGATGCCGTCAGCACCCAGCGCGCCGAGGGTGCCCTCGGCAAACGTAGCGACCGCTCGGTCGAATGTGTCGACCCAAAAGGCCGACGATGCGTACTTGCTTCGGCGCATGTCAGTAGTCCTCCCTGAAGATGGTGTTGGCCTTGAGGCCGGTCTTGACGTCGACGTGCGTGACGAGGCCGTGGCGGGCCTTGTAGCCGATGCCGTGAAGCCCCAGGCCCTTGAAGTTGTCGGGCTTGAACTTGGCGGGGATGTCAGCGGCCTCGCCCTTGAGGTGGGCCGAGGGGGGGATGCCGCCAACCTTGGCGTTGTGCTTGGCGCATCGGTAACCGGACACGATGCGAAGCCCGGTCGGGTAGTTGCGCTTGCGCACCTTCTCAAGCGCGACGAGGAGCTTGCGGGCGACCTT
>Ga0182793_1001238_pt1 | contig 16400 bp, 17 predicted proteins | sample Passage237A_FD_130498 | JGI IMG/M metagenome (GOLD analysis project Ga0182793, IMG submission 130498) | Cellulose adapted compost microbial communities from Newby Island Compost Facility, Milpitas, CA, USA - Passage2 37A (version 2) (version 2) ... | reverse complement strand
CGGCAGGCCATTGAGAAGGTTCGCAAAGACATGGAAAAAGCAGCCAAAGAAATGGATTTTCTCCAGGCAGCGAAACTGCGGGATGAGATGTTTGCCTTAGAAAAAACCTATACCGATTTATTCGGCGATTAATCAATCTTTACATCTGGCATTATTTTTATGCGTCTATCATGAAAAACGTAAAACATAAAATATAACCTGTTTATCATCGCTAAATAGGTTGGCGATACGATAAATGCGTATCGTTGTAGCACTTCGGAATAATTTTTCGTATTGTGTATAATATAAGATTGTTTTAGCTGTTACATCTAAATTCCGAGCGATATATGATGATTAGTGAAAAGGCAAGCCGTATTTTCGAGCAGGTAATTGAAAATTACCACATTTTTGATTCTATCGACTATCCCTTCAAAAATCCGTATCCCGACAACACGTTGGAGCACCTTTTGTACCGGAAATGTTGGATTGATACCATGCAATGGCATATGGAAGATGAGGTGCGAGATCCGGATATAGATCCGATTGTTGGCTTGCAATGGAAGCGGCGGATTGACGAGTCGAATCAGTTGCGTACGGACACGGTAGAATATATCGACAGTTTTTTTCTGCGCTTTTTCTCTCACGTAACCCCCCGGAAAGATGCCCGGATCAATACTGAAAGCCCAGCATGGGCAATTGATCGGTTATCTATTTTGTGCCTGAAAATCTATCATATGCGGCAGGAGACGGAAAAAATAGATGCCTCGCCAGTGCATATTGCTTCTTGTATGGAAAAGCTTATGATTTTGTTGCGACAGCACGAAGATCTCTGCCGAAGCATTGACGAGCTACTGGAAGATATCAGTACGGGCAGAAAATATATGAAGGTGTACAAGCAAATGAAGATGTACAACGATGCTACGCTGAATCCTGTGCTGTACGCAGCAAGAAAATGATGAAACAGGGAACGGATCCCACCTTTCTGGTTTTTCGGTTTTCAGCCATGGGCGATGTTGCCATGGTGGCGAGCGTATTACGGGAAGTTGTAGAACAGCAACCTAATCTAAAGGTGGTGATGGTAAGCCGGGATATATTTAAGCCATTTTTTAATGATATACCTGGCGTTCATTTTCATCCTTTTTATCCCGACGGCGAACATAAGGGGACGTTGGGGATCTTTCGCCTTTTTCGAGAGTTGCAACACTACCGCCCTTTGGCAGTGGCTGATCTGCATGATAACCTCCGCAGCAAAATGCTGTCGACACTCTTCCTATTAAAGGGGACGCAAGTCCAGCAATTGGATAAGGGCAGGAGCGAGAAGAAAGCATTAATCAGACCGCGTAACAAAATAAAAAGGCCGTTGAAGCCAACAGTTGAGCGGTATGCCGATGTATTTCGTTCGCTGGGTTATCCCGTTGTTCTGCGATATACCTTGACGCCTCGGACACTGCCCTATCCGCAATCAGCCGCTGGGCTGTTATCAGCCGCTGGTATAAAGGTTGGCGTGGCTCCATTCGCACAGCATGTTGCGAAAGTTTATCCGATGGATCGTATGGAGGAAGTTCTTGCATACCTCGACCGGCAGGGCCATACAGTGTTTATTTTTGGTGGACAGGCAAACGAAAGGCGGATAGCTGAAGGTTGGCAATCCCGATTTGCAAACGTATATAACCTGATTGGGCGGTTTACGCTGGAAGAGGAGTTAGCCATTATTTCCCATTTAACGGTGATGCTTAGCATGGATTCCGCGAATATGCACATCGCCTCATTAGTGGGCGTACGCGTATTGTCTATCTGGGGAGGCACTCATCCGTTTGCCGGCTTCCTGGGATACGGTCAACAATTGGACGATTGCATTCAGGTGGAGCACTCCGCCCGCCCCAGCTCCGTTTACGGCGATAAACCGTGCCTGTGTGACGGTGTAGACAGTATGCAGCTAATAGCGCCAGAAATGGTCATCGATAAGTTTAAGCAAATCGGTCTATGAAGATTGGATACGAGGCGAAGCGCATCTTTCACAACCGTACGGGTCTTGGGAATTACGGGCGTGATCTTGTGCGGGTGTTGAGTGCCTTTTATCCTGAACACACCTATTTGCTTTACAACCCGAAACCTTCCCGACACAGATTGTTTCACCCAGACGGCATACATGTGATTGAACGTTTGCCCTATTCCCGGATAGATCGTTTTTTTTACAATGTATGGCGTCAACGCAATGTGGTAAAGGACTTAGCCGGCGATGGTGTTCAACTGTTTCACGGTTTGTCAGGGGAATTGCCCGTGGGGCTTTCAAAGCTTCGGATCCGCAGCGTGGTCACGATACATGATTTGATCTTTGTGCGATATCCGGAATTGTATTCAACGATCGACCGGACGATTTATCTTCGAAAATTCAAATATGCGGCCAATCATGCGGACCGGATCATTGCAATCAGTGAACAGACAAAGCGCGACCTGATCGATTTTTTAAAGGTTGATGAAAGGCGGATAAATGTGATGTACCAAGGCTGTCACCCGGTATTCAAACAGCCGCTTACAGAAGCAGGAAAGCAAGCAGTGCGGCATAAATATGGGGTGCCGCGGGACTTCGTTTTCCATGTTGGGACGGTTGAAGCCCGTAAGAATACCCTGACCCTTATCCAGGCAGTTGAACCGCTGGACATACATTTGGTAGTCGCCGGGAGGCCAACCTCTTATATAAAAGAGGTAAAGGAATATATCGCGAAGAAGAATTTAACTTCCAAAGTGACGTTTATTCACGGTGCAAGCGTTACCGAGTTGGCCGCTCTTTACCAGTCGGCCCTCCTGTTTGTATACCCCTCTTTATTCGAAGGGTTTGGAATTCCTATTATAGAAGCTTTATATTCCGGTGTGCCGGTGATCACTTCTTCCGGGGGCTGTTTTCAGGAAGCGGGCGGCCCTTCGTCGGTTTACGTTACGCCACAAGACAGTTCTGCTTTATCGGCAGCTATCAGCACAGTTTTGAGTGACAGTCAGCTGAGGCAGCGGATGGTTAAGGAAGGCCTTTCTTACAGCCTGCAATTTGACGATGATCGGATAGCTGATCAACTGATGGCTTTATACAACGAAATCATATAGCTGTCCCGCATTCCGATGGTGTGTTGAACCGATCAATTGACAGAATGTAATTAAAGTCTGTCATGCAGATCTGTTCTTCTTCTTTATGAATAACCTTTAAGGGAACCTGGCCGATAAAGGAAGCCCACTGGGAAAACGTACTCGGGGGACCTATTATATAATCGCAGCATGAAAGCGCATACAAGTCAGTTATATAATCGTTACCCGGTAGATTAACTGTAGCATAGGAAATTGCCACTTCAGGCGAAATAGGTTCATTGGAACACAAAAGAAACCAAACTTTTTTTTCCTGAGCAATGAGTATGTCTCGAAGCTGGTCCATATAGCGTCGGTATACGTCATCGCTATAATAATATAAACCGTTTTTGTAAGTATGATAATCTCCCCTGCGGATGTGAACGCCCACAACTATATTACCCTCACCTTTTGGGAACGACTCTGAAATCGCCATCTTTACCTTGGCATGGGGTTCGAACAGGGATTTTAAGGTTTGGTAGTGCTCTCTCACGTAGGATGGAGCATATCGGTATTTCCAACCGCGGACAAATAGAAGCCGCGTTTTTTTACGGGATACTTTCGTGAACGAGAAATTCTGACGTCCCATTACAAGCAGTTTGCTAAGACTTTTCAATATCACATAGGCTATTTTAAACAAACCTTGGGGATAGATCTCTTTGCAGGAAAGCGAGAATCTTAACAACGGATGGTTTGACAGGTTGGGAAATGCAGAAAGGTACTTTTCGGAGAAAAATAAAATAAGCATTTTTTCCTGGTTCTCTATTGCAAAGGCGTTTGAGGGTAGAAAGGCAAACAGACGATTGCAGAGTTGATTCTTTTGTTCGTTAAAAATGATCAAGATAAATTGGTTTAGGGTTCATCAATAGTCTAGTCAAACGCAGGTACGGCAAAAATATGAAAAGGCTGGATATCTACAAATTCTATATATTTGTCGAAATGATGCGGAACCACAAGTTGCACTGATATTTTTTTCCGTGAGAGCCAGTTTGATCATTTCCGTTTATAAGAATACATCTTTTCTTCGCTCGGTGCTTGACAGTGTACGTCTCCAAACGTTTATACCGGATGAAATTATCGTTTCTGAAGATGGCGATAGCCTGGAAATGAACGATTTTATTCGTGATTACGATCATCGAGATCTAAATATTATCCATCTCACGCAGAAAGATAAAGGTTGGCGGAAAAACTTGGCGTTAAATCGTGCGGTGGTAACCGCATCTGGCGACTACCTGATTTTCATTGACGGGGATTGCGTATTGCATACAAAATTTATTGAGAATCACGTCCGCATGGCTCATGCTGACAATGTGCTGGCTGGCAAACGGGTAAAGTTAGGGCCGGCCTTCAGCCGTCGGTTGCAAGAAATGTCAGTGGATATTTTTCAGCGGCAGGTAATAAAGCATTCGCTGGAGATAAGGAAAGATGGGGGTAAGTTTGTGGAAGAGGCACTTTATATTCCGCTTACTCCTCTTTCTCGCAGTATCATCCGTATGTTGGGCATCAGTTCGATCAAGGGATGCAATTTTTCCTGCTTTAAGCGTGCTCTGCTGGATATTAATGGATTTGATGAAGACTACGTTCAGCCGGCGGTAGGAGAAGATATTGACCTGGTATGGCGGTTCAAGGCGGCTGGCTACCGGATCGTGTCTGTCAAGCATTTCGCTGTGCAATATCATTTGTATCATATCGAAAGCTGGAGTTCTCAGGATGAAAATATGGCCCTGCTCCGCCAAAAGCAGGCCGTTGGCGAGTATCGGTGTAGAAACGGAATCAATAAATTAGCGGTGTAGGATGCAGAGGCACCCAGCCGGAGGCATCACAATTTGACGACCTCAGAGGGAAAAATACGTTTGAGCATACTCAACTGATTTCAAGTTCAGCCATTTTTCGCGATTATTTTCGAGATGTGTATATGTTAATTTTTCGATTTGATTCGGGGAAAAATCCAGCATTTCGTCGGGCCTTCCTTTGGTAATAATCCCAAGCCCGTAATCACAATCCACAACAAATACGCGGATGTCGTTTCGTGTAGATCGCAGGTGCACGATAGTTTTCCAAACGTCGCCATTCCAAGGTGTACCAGGTGTCCTTGTCTTCCATTCAGCAAACGAGGTAGCAGCGTCTGCTGACAAGGGGTTGCAATCGTGCATAACGATTACCCCATTGTCATCCAAGTATTGCAAAGTATTCTCTACATCTCGCAGTGCATATGCATATTCGTGCATCCCATCGATCAGAGCAATGTGGATTTTTTTCCGGTAAAATATTTGGCCAGCGTCCTCGTCGAAAAACCTATCGCTGGTTTTCTGATAATAATGGTTGCGCAAGTTATGCAGCTTTAATAGGGTTTTCCCCCACTTGCGTAAGGTCGAAAACCGAAAGGCAGGGTCTACAGCTACCTTCAGCCTTGCTGGAACTCTAAAAAAAATGTGGCCATTGAAGACTCCGATTTCGAGGTAGTGCTGGTAGTTTCTTTGCTTGATCAGGTCTTTGATAAGTTGAAGTCGGTTCATAAATGCGGTTGATTGAATGGTTATGGCAAAAGTAGGAAAAGAAAGTTGAAATTTCGGGTGGACGAGAGAAAAAAGCCCAAATTCTCTATCTTTGCGCATGATGCACAAAGCACGTAAGGCCAGTATTAAGTACTTGTGATTATTTCGGCTATAAATACACTATATTTCTCCAAGCTGTTTTGAGGGGCTAGGCCAAACGGTTAGGCCGACGTGTGTGTAGTATTACGTTTGAATGCTTTTGGAAAGCTGTCAAAAAATGGATGAATCGGAAAGTAATATACACGGCAATATTTGGTAATTACGAAGGGTTGCTGCCTCAAAAAGAGTTGCCGGAGTGGGATTTCGTATGTTTCACCGATAATCCTTCTCTAGCAGCCAATCCTTGGCAAGTTAGACTTGTCGATCCGCCGGTTGGGGAAGATTATGTACGGAGTAATCGGTATATAAAGATTAACCCTCATTTGTTTTTTCCCGATTATGACATCAGTATCTTTATTGATGGCAATATCCTTGTGATTGGTAACTTGGATAAATTGGTTGATGAAGCGCTGACGAGCCACACGATGGCTTGTTTTGATCATGAACAGGCAAAGATGGATTCACGTGGATGTATTTATGAGGAATATGCCTTTTTAAAAAATTTAATAGAAAATCAAGGGGTTTTCAAAGACGATCCGCAGGTTATGAAGAAGCACATCGATTTGCTTCGCGCCGAGGGATATCCAGAACATAACGGGTTAATTGTCGGTACTGTTCTGGTTAGAAAGCATCACGATTCCGAACTCATAAGCGTAATGGAAGATTGGTGGCAAATGGTCAAGGATTACTCCAGACGTGATCAGCTAAGCTTCAACTATGTGGCTTGGAAACATGGTTTTAGGTACCAGACTATACCCGGTGATATTCGCCGCGGCAATGGATATTTTTACATGTTGGGAAAGCATCGAAAAAACTGGTCAGCAAAATTATGGAGATTCCGATGGAAGAAGCGGTTGGGATTGGTTAAAATTCAGGACTAAAGAATGAACTATCGGGATATCAAAGCTATCGTTATCACGCCGGTTAAAGACGCTATCGAAAACACGATGGAGACCATACGCGCCGTTCATGGCAGCAGTACGGCCGTTCAGCATATTGTGTACAACGACTTTAGCCTCGCGGAAACGAAAGCGATTCTTGAAAACCAAAAGTCGGTACTTGGCTACCAGCTGATTCATCTGGAAGACCTGACAAACCATCCTTCTCCCAATTACCGGCGGGTACTTCAGGATGCACAGCAGCAGGCATTGAGAGAAAACCTACCACTGATTATTGTGGAATCCGATGTAATCGTTAAAGTGGATACGTTTGAGCGGCTACTTAATTTTTATGGAAATCATGACAATGCGGGCCTTATCGGTGCGGTCACTGTTGATGAATACAATACAATCAATTTTCCGTACCTACGTTTCAAGGATCATTCCAATGGGGCCAACAACATTGAGACTAAAAAGAGTCTGAGTTTCTGCTGCACGTTGATTTCTGTCGAGTTTTTGCGACGGTATGATTTTATACATCTTAACGAGTCCAAGGATTGGTTTGACACCTTTATTTCTTACCAAGCGACTGATATGGGATTTAAGAATTACCTTTTATACGATGTTCCCGTGTGGCATAGACCGCACGGCAGCCGCCCTTGGAAGCAGCTTAAGTATACCAATCCGTTGAAATATTATTTGCTCAAATTTATAAAAAGAAGGGATAGAATATGATGCCCTTGGTGTCCATTGTCATACCCTTCTACAACATGGAAGCGTATTTGCCACAGACCATTGAATGGGCCATGGAATCGACCTATCGTCCGTTGGAAATTCTCTTAGTGAATGACGGGTCAACAGATGGAGGAGCGGCTATTGCACAGCGCTACGCGGAGCAGTTTACCTATGTTAAGCTTCTCCATCAAACGAATCAAGGAGTGTCAGTCGCCAGAAATTATGGCATCTACGAGGCGCAAGGAGTGTATATTTTGCCGCTGGATGGTGATGACCGGATATGTCCGACGTTCATTGCCGAGGCTGTCGGCGTATTGGAGGCCCGTCACGATGTAAAGGTTGTTACGGCTGAAGGTGAGTTTTTTGGTGGCAAGACAGGTCTACGGAAACTCCCTGAATTCGATATTCGGTTACTTGCGCGCAAGAATATACTCCACGTAAGTGCTCTGTACCGTAAATCAGACTGGCAAGCGGCTGGAGGGTATTGTGCGGAGCTGAAAGGACGCGAGGATTGGGATTTTTGGATATCCATGCTTAAGAATGGGGGCGAGGTAGTGCGATTACCTATTATTGGGTACCAATATCGTATCCGGCCGAATTCCAAACGCATCCGTACACGGGAGTTGAAACAGGAAATTAACGATATACTCAATGCCCGCCACGCCGAGTTCTTCAGACGTGTATTAGGCGGACCGTTACGGATTCACAGGACATGGTCTCTTCCGTATAATAAGCTGATGCGGTTTTTGGGTATGCTCAGATAGGTTTTAAAATAGCAGATTGAGCAGCCAGCTGTAACAAAAACATTTTAGGTTTCGTTTAGTTAATAACCGTACGAAGAGTTCAACCAACAATGAACGTAACATTATTAATTTCTACCTACAATTGGCCAGAGGCATTGGATCTTGTTTTAAGAAGTGTTGCTCGCCAGAGTCGCCAACCTGATGAAGTGGTGATAGCAGATGACGGTTCGGACGAACGCACGGCCGAATTGATCGGCAATTACGCCGGACGGCTTCCGATAAAACACGTATGGCATGAGGATAAAGGCTTCCGAAAAAGTATTATTCTGAACAAAGCTGTGCGTGAAGTATCATGTCCATATATAATTGAGATCGATGGGGACATTATCCTGCATCGCCACTTTATCAGAGACCATTTAAATGCTGCGGAACGTGGTTTCTTCGTACAGGGCAGCCGTGCCATGATTGGAGAACGCAAGTCAACACAAATTCTCAAAAGTAAGCAGCTGGATTTTAAAGCATGGACGGGCGGAATGACTACACGTTTCAACGCTATTCGTTTTCCGTTACTGTCCGGTTTGTTTAAGACTAATCCGCAAAGTTCACATAATGTAAAAGGGTGCAATCTGGCGTTTTGGTTAAATGATTACAAAAAAATAAATGGATATTACAATGGTTTTGAAGGATGGGGATGGGAGGATTATGAATTTGCAGAGCGCCTTATCAACGCAGGAGTAAGAAAGAAGCGCCTTAAATGGGCGGCTGTCGGATATCATATTTATCATCCGCTAAGTTCACGTGGAAATTTTGAGCCGAACGAACTGATTTATAGGGAAACCGTAGAAAAAAAGCTAACTTTCCGAGAACCCGGATTTTTATCATGATCTCAATTATTATTGCCTCTGTTAATGATGAGCAGCTCCAAAGAGTAAAAAGGAACATCGATCAAACCATTGGGATTCCCTATGAGGTTATTTCTTTTCAGAACGGAGAGGGGCGAGAAGGGCTTTGCACGCTTTACAATCGGGGTATCGCCAAGTCTCGGTACGACTTTATTTGTTTCATGCATGAAGATGTAGAAATCGTTACTAAGGGGTGGGGTAACGTTGTATTACATGCTTTTCATGGCAATCCCCGGTTGGGGCTATTAGGAGTAGCAGGAAATACTTTCAAATCGTCTGTGGCCGGAAGAACGGAGGGGCTATATGGCGAACCACTTGTAAACATAGTCCAACATTATAAATACGAAAACCGACAGTCAGAACATATTTGTACATCAAATAAAAATAATACGGGGTTGAGGTCAGCCGTTTGTGTTGATGGAGTTTGGTTTTGTACGCCAAGACATGTAGCTGTAAAATACCGTTTCGACGAACGGTTAACCGGTTTTCACGGATACGATTTAGATTTTTCGTTATCGGTTTGTCGAGATTTTGAAGTTATGGTCACGTTCGATATCCTGCTCCATCATTTTTCCGAGGGAAATTTTTCGCGAGATTGGCTTAATGCAATGATGTATATACACAAAAAGCGTAAGGACCAACTTCCTGTATATATCGATCTTCCAAAGGAAATTCCTTTAATGATTGGGGAAAAACGTATATTTAGGTATTTAATAAAGAAATATCGGGACGAATTGAATTTGACGTTAACCGAAGCATGGACTATCTTAGACAATAGCTGTATCCGTAGATTGAGCTGGTACGTGTATATGAAACTGTTTTTCTATACATGGAAGTTATACGGTTTTAAATTAGGTTATGGCAGGGAATCATAATCATTTGGATCCGGCTAATCGTCCTCTGGTCAGTATTATTATCGCAAGCTTTAACGCAGCTGACGAATTACCCAACTGTCTAAAATCGATCACCGATCTAGCAATGGAAAACGTTGAAATTGTTGTGGTTGACGGTGCGAGCACTGACGGAACAACGCATATTCTCAAGGATTTAAACTGTGGCCAGTTGCGATGGATAAGTGAGCCGGATAAAGGGATTTACGATGCGCTAAATAAGGGAGTGTCTTTAGCAAAAGGCCGCTGGCTGCATTTTTTGGGAGCCGACGACCTCCTGCTTCCGGGATTTAAGAACATGTTAGATGTATTGTCTGATAATAATACGGTATACTATGGCAACTCTTTACCGGCGGACAAAATTCCACAAGGGGCTTTTTCAAAGTACCGATTAGCAAAGTACTGCATGAATCATCAGTCAATTCTTTACCCCGCCGGTGTTTTTGCGCAGTATAAGTATGACTTGCGATACAGAGTCTTTGCAGATTATGCGCTAAATATGCGAGTTTGGGGTGATACAAACTTTAAAAAAAAACATCTTGATATTCCAATAGTTACTTATAACCTTTCGGGGTTCTCTGCGCATGTAGTCGATCATGAATTTCTGAATGATAGGGGGAAACTAATCAGGAAGTATTTAGGATTCGTAATATATGCGAGGTATTTGCTAAAAAAATACAAAACCAGGAAGATCCCTGGGGGAATTGATCCGGGGTTCATTACCTAGTTAGCGAGAAGTCGGTCTGAATAACCTGTTCAGTTTGTGCTTGATACGCTTTGCTTTTGAATCTTTTTTCTTTTGAGAGCGATTGTAGATAATAGAATAGAAACTCTCAAAGTCTTGATAGAAAAGATGCTTTCGCATCACCATCTCCTCATTATATGCTTGGTATATAGGTTGTATGTCGGGCCGATCTGACAGTGTATAGCGATCGTAATGGTGAAGTGGAAGTTCGCTTTTTCCCACAAAGAATGAGCTAAAATGATAGAAGACAAGCGGATACTTTTCGTTGACATAATACTGACCGTTGATTAATGTAAGTATTCGCTCGTGAAGGTTCCATGGAGCCATATTTATTCCCATATGATATATTACCTTCACACCGTCGAAAAAAATAGGTGCATGATTTAGGGGGAGCTGGTCAACGAAGAGGCCCTCTGCAGGGTCAAAAAAGCCTGCTTCATAAGTTCGGTACTTCCACCAACGCACAAGCTTGCTGGCTTCGTCAGACTTTCTCAATGCGATAAAGCCAAGGTTATAAATTCCATAATTTAGGAATGTGTTTTCGCCTGGCTTTTTACCATCGATTGGAATAGGAGTATAAATGTGTGGGGTGAGTAAAATTGAAAAATTTTGTAACTCCGCATATATCTCCGTAAGAGGCCGGAAAAGCTTAATGTCTGGATCGAGGTAGATGACGGTGTCAGCAGATCGTTCGCGGAAGAAATACTCTATTGCCCTGGGTTTTACACAGGTATTAAGTTCGATGATATTGTATTTTTCCGAGAGCTCATTTATGTGCGGTTCAATGGCCCTAATCTCTACTATTTCGGCATTTATGTCGCTATAATCAATCTCGCTTCGTTTAATGTCGCACAGGACAACAACAAAATGTGCGCCTTGTTGAAAGAGACAAACGGAATTTGCCAAAATAGAAGCCTGCGCCAAATAATTATTTGAACAAATAGTGAAAATGACGTTCATATCTGAATTGTAAAATAAAGAAATTGGCGAATCTTAAAAAATCCATTGACAAAGGTAGTGTTTTGTCGGCCCCTGTTAAGAGAGAAACTTATATTTGTAACTTTATGGCAACGCAAACACTCGACATCGTTATCCCATCTTATCGTTTAGACGAAGCCTATATACTTCCGTTGCTGCAATTGAAAAAGCCACGTGATTGGATAGTAAAATATTATATAATTGTCGACAATCCGCTCGTTGGAATCAGTAAGAATATAGCCGATATAATCGATTCAAACAATATAAACCTTCTTGTAAACACCAGCAATGAAGGGGCATCGGCAAGTAGAAACAAAGGACTCGAAGCTGGGGTCGGCGAATGGGTATTATTCTTGGACGACGATATTCGAGCAGGATCAGATTTGCTTTTGAACTATGTTGAAGCGATAAATAAGTATCCTGACGAAATTGGGTTCATTGGTTTTGTGAGTCTGCCCCCGCCAAACACACCTTTTGCAACGGCTTTAAAAATAAGTGGTGCAACAATGGTGTTCGATATTGCCGAGAAAAGAAGCCGTTTTACTTGGGGGGCTACAGCGAACACCTTAGTTAAACGCTCTGCTATAGGTGATATCAGATTTTCTTCTGCTTATCCAAAATTTGGTGGCGGTGAAGACGTTGACTTCTTTTTGCACATTCGGGATCGATGTGCAAAGGATTTTAAAACCGTACTGTCTGCAAAAGTGGATCACCCTTGGTGGGATGAAGGCCGTCCGAATTTTGCCAGAACCTTGCGATATGGGATCGGGAACAGTTTTCTTGGCCAATTCAACGCTGGATATGCTTATTATGATTTTCTAAATTTCATTGAGACCATTTTTTTGTCTGTATTCTTTGGAGGGCTGTTGTTTATTCTAAATGTACAGACGTTCACGGCGGTTGTAGTCTGTATTGGAGGGATAATCCTCAGTGAATTACTGGCGCTGTGGGTCCATTTAGTTAAACGCGAGGGTGCACTGCCGCCCTATATTTTTTTGCATGTTTTCTTCCTTCGGATAGTTTATCAAACCGGATTGTTATATGGCAACCTGGCACGTGGCCGCTTCCGAGGCTTCGGAGAGCGGTTTGATGATCTAGGAAGGATAAAGAAAGTTGGTTTTCACAGATTCAATACCTACAAACTGGTCAAATGGGTTGCCTACGCAGTTTTGGCTTTTTTGTTATTGGCACTATTTTAAAGAAGTTCTTACGTATATTCTTGTTTTGCTGAAGATATCAATAATAACAATTAATCTAAATGCAAAAAGTAGTCTTCAGGCTACGATGGCATCTGTACTGGCCCAGAAGGGAGTGGACTTCGAGTATATCGTTATTGATGGTGGTTCTACAGACGGTAGTCAAGAAGTGATGAAAATACATGCGGATCGGTTGGCGTATGCGATCAGTGAGCCAGATAACGGCGTTTACAATGCCATGAATAAAGGTCTCGAAAAGGCGAAAGGAGAGTATGTATTGTTTTTAAACAGCGGGGACCGACTGGTATCACACGATACGTTGGAAAAACTGGAACCGTATTTGAACGGTATAGATTTAGTATATGGTAGGATTCGATACGAAAAGGCCGATGGTTTTTTCGATGCAAACTATTACCCAGAAACACTTTCCTTATATTACTTGTATCAACATTATATACCGCATCCTGCTACTTTTATTAGAAGGGAATTATTCGAGAAAGCAGGTTACTATGATGAGAAATATTCAATTTGTGCGGATTGGGTGTTTTTTTTGAAGGCGTTAGGTATTTATCGAGCGAGTTATCGGTATGCGCACCAGATAGTCACGATTTATGATACGCAGGGAATTAGCGCCCAGCCAGAAAATCAGGCCAAGATAAGAAACGAAAGGATCCAAGCTCTTCATGAGCTATTTCCATTGTTTGCCAAAGATTTCCTGGCGGATGTCGAGTTGAGGGAACAAATTGCCAGCTTACGAAAGAACAAAGTTATTCGTTTACTGAATAAATTAGGTTTATTGAAGATTTGATTTAAAATGCGGAATAATTCCAACCCTATATCCATTTTGTTTATAACCTCGTCTTTTGAGAGGACAGGTTCTGAGGTTCTGTTGTACAACCTGATTAAAGGGATCGATAGGAAGGTTATAAAACCATACTTATACGCCTTCCGAGATGGGACATTATTAAAGGAATTGCCATCAGATGTAGCCTATTTCTTGCCATATTATACGCGTAAGCGTCGTCGAGAAAAATTATGGAGAAGTTTTTTAAAGCGTTTAAAGAAGGATCCTTTAGAATATCAATTAAACAGTATTCAAAAAAAAGTCAATGCAGAAATCTGGTACGTGAACACGATTGTTGTGGATTCAAAAGTACTTAGAATAGCTAAGCAATTAGGCGTAAAGATTATCACTCATTTTCATGAACTTCCCAATGCATATCGACTAGTACGTCAGGAGCATCTAAGCATGATAATTGAGAATTCCGATGTGTGCATTGGTTGTTCACAGATTGTGTGCAGTAAAATACGTGAATTAGGGCATCGTAACGTAAAATTGCTTTATAGTTTTATAGACAATGAGTCAATTGATGAACGATTACAAAAAAGTCAGTTAAGTAAAAAGGATTTAGGTATCGATGACGATTCATTCCTCTGGATTATATCTGGCACAGCGATATATGAAAAAGGGTTAGATTACGTGCCATCACTTTTGAAAGAATTAGAGGGAGAAAAATTCCGGATCATTTGGCTAGGACAAAGTTACCAAGATGGGTTATTTCATTACGTAAATACGATTGTTGATAAGCGATGGCCCGGCAAGGTGATCTTTACCGGTGCGCTATATGAACAATATTATCAATATTTAATGTTGGCTGACGGTCTGCTTATGCCGTCTAGAGAGGATTCTTTTTCCTTGGTAATGTTGGAAGCAGCTTATCTAGGTAAACCAATTGTGTCTTTTAATTCAGGAGGTGTAAAAGAATTTGTAGACGGAGCTCGGGGAATTGTCGTGGATTCTTGGAATGCTGTTGATTTAGCAAATGCGATGAAAAAGTTAATGCGCTCAACGCGAGTGAATTCAAAAGTCGGCGGAATAGAGATTTTTACGTTAGCGCATCAAATACAGCAATTTCAAACTCTTATTAAGGACGAGATATAGATAATTCCGCTCGCCAAGTAGATCGATCACCTAGTAGCTTTGTAACTTATCGTTTGCAAAAAACTCTTTGGCGTGTTGTTTGTGAGTATTCACAAACCAACATACTTGTGAGGACGAATTTGCAAGCGAAAAAAACAGTATTGGTGGGTATATATTCCTTGGATCGAGTCGGAGGAGCCGAATTATATACCTGTGATCTCATCAGACAATTTAAGCAACGAGACGATGTAGACGTGGAATTCTTCGCTATGGTGCAGGGGAGGTTGTCTGATTATGTCAGAAACGAGTTGGGAGTGCGCCATTTGAGCAAAGAACGTTATGATTTAATACTTACCACACACAACGTTACCGTCAACGAGCTCATTGGAAAAGGGCCAATCGTTCAAATCTGTCACGGTGCGATTTTAGACCTAGAACTTCCCGCTTTACGTGCAGACTATCACGTGGGCATTTCGAAAGAGATATGCGACAGCCTGACAAGCAAGGGCTTTCCGAATAGCCTTGTGCTTAATGGTCTCGACCTTGAACAGAAGAAGCCTATAACGCAGCCCAATGAACAACTAACGAGAGTGCTTTCACTTTGTCAAAGCGAAGAAGCCAATGCGATGCTGCAGAACGTCTGCCATAAATTGGGAATCGAATTCGTTTGGCATCACAAACATATAAACCCGAATTTTGCCATCGAACAGGAAATCAATAAAGCTGATTTGGTCGTGGGAATAGGAAGATCGATCTACGATGCGATGGCCTGCGGGAGGCCTTGCATCGTGTTTGACTCACGAGCCTACAATGGTAACAAAGGTGACGGGTATTTATATCCGGAAATGTTTGAAAAGTTTGTTCAGGCTAACTGTTCCGGTCGTTATACTAACCGCTCGTTCACGGAAGAGGATATGCTGGCAGAGTTTAAAAAGTATAACGCTGCTGATGGCGAGCGACTTAGAGAGATCGCAGAAGAGAAATTGGATGTGGTAGCCTCTGCCGACAAACTGTTGAATATAATCAACCGGATTTCCCCCGAGGTGGAAAGAAAAAAAAGGCGCCGGGTATTCAAGGCTGAATTTAAGCGGTTTCGGAAGTCTTTTAAGCGGAGTTTGAAAAAGTTAGTTGGTATACGGGTGTCTAAGGGACGCTAATCCGATGGGCATGATTATTGCGTCTCTCCGGTATGAGGGATTTGTTCATCATAAGACACGCCAAGTCGGATTGGAGTTTTGATGTCAGCGATTTCGATCGACCGCTCAACACACGGGGTTTTACCGATGCGGCAGCGATTGCTGAACAGTTAGATAACTACCTCGTTAAGCCACACCTACTCGTAAGCAGCCCGGCAAAGCGGGCGATAACGACGGCTCAATTGTTTGCTGGCCAATTGAAGATCCCTATTGCGGACATCCAAACCGACCAGCGAATCTATGAAGCACTCCCTAACACGTTGTTGAAGGTGATCAATGAGTTTGATAATGCTTATCAAAGTATAGCACTCTTTGGACATAACCCCGGTCTCACATTGCTGTCAAATTACCTAACCGATGAACAGATTTATAATCTTCCCACCTGTGGCTTATTGCATATCCGCTTTGACGACACCAACGATTGGGCATCTGTTAGTGGGGGGATGGGTAGTCAGAGGTGGTTTGTCTT
>Ga0182793_1001236_pt1 | contig 16434 bp, 18 predicted proteins | sample Passage237A_FD_130498 | JGI IMG/M metagenome (GOLD analysis project Ga0182793, IMG submission 130498) | Cellulose adapted compost microbial communities from Newby Island Compost Facility, Milpitas, CA, USA - Passage2 37A (version 2) (version 2) ... | reverse complement strand
GCGCTGCTTGACCCTGGGCATGGTGCGCTCTAGGAGAGCGTGAATTCCTCTGCGAGCCCGGCGATTCCGGCCCGGATTGCCTTTAACGCCGCGTCGCGGGCCTTCAACTTGGTGGCCAGGTGTGCACCGGCGTGCAACGTCGAGGCCGCCGCCGCGGCGAACTCCTGCGCCCGCGCGACGACCCGGTCCGCTTCGACGATCTCGTCCAGCCAGCCCCCGGCGACCGCATCCTCGCCGGCGTACGTCGTCGCCAGCCCCGCGGCATGGTCGAACACCGACGGCGTCAACCGGTACCGCATGATCTCCAGCGCCGCGATCGGGATCGTCATCCCGATCGCCACCTCGATGGCCTGGCACCGCGTCTTCGGCTGACCGATGCGGTGATCGCCGCCCAACAGCAGAAACGATCCCATCGCGATCGCCGGGCCCGTCGCCGCCATGATCACCGGCTTGGGGAACGTCAGGCACCGCACCGTCAGCTCGAAACCGCCGGTCAGCATCCCCAGCGCGGCGTCCTTGTCGCCGGACTGGAACACCGTCAGGTCGAAGCCGCCGCTGAACACCCGCTGGTTGCCGGCGATCACCACCGCCTTGGCGGCGTCCTTCTCGGCCCGGTCCAGCGCCTCGTTGATCGCGGCCTGCATCGCCGGTCCGAGCACGTTGACCTTGCCGTCGTCCAGCGTCAGCGTCGCAACGGAGTCGTTGAGTTCGTAGCCGACGGTCATCGCGCCTCCCGCAATTGGATCGCTGTTACGTAACGCCGTTACGTTACGGGACCGCAGCCGGGAAGTGAAGTAGTCCACTACGCACGACGCCGCCGCACGACGTCCATACCTTTGGGGTCAACCCGGCGTCGAGGGGTCGCCGGGCTCAGACTCCCGTCTCCGCGGGGCCGCCGGACGGTCTCCCTCGAAAGGCGGTCCTGCGGAGCGGGCCCCAGACCGTCAGATCACCGGTCGCGGTGGTGCCGGCCGTTGATCACCGCGGTGCGCGGCTCGTCCTCGTCGTAATCGGCCGTGAGCACAGGACCGCCGCGGTGCTCGGCCGGCGCGGCCTGGTACTCCGCGCGGAAGCGGTCGCGCAGCGCGTCGGCGGCGTTGCGCACCCGCACGATCTCGCTGCGCAGCACCTCCTCGCGGCTCTCGTTGGCCGCGTAGTGGTAGTAGGTCAGCAGATTACGCAGCAGTTCGAGCTTCTGCTTCTCCTGGCGTGCGAGGTCGTGGTTGGTGAGCAGTTCCAGGCGCTCGACCGGATGCAAGGTGGTCCAGTCCAGCACCACCGGGGTGCGGTACACCCGCCGGGTGCCCTTTGCTCCGCGGTCCTTGCCCGACCGCCGAGGCTGGTCGTAGAAGGCGACCGAGCCCTCGAACCGCGAGCCGATCGCCTCGCCCAACTCGCGACGGTCCAGCGCCGAGTCCCACACGATCCGCCACTCCTGCTGCGGTGCCAGGTACGGGATCGACGACGGCAGGCTCAGCGGCAGGATGTCGTAGTAGCGGTCGTCGTAGGACTCCTCGTACTTGGCGACCGTCAGCGGGTGGTCGAAGTCGAAGCGGATGTCGAAAGCCGGTGTGCGGCCGAAGTTCTTGACGACCAGTTCGATGAGGTGCCAGTCGTTTGCGGCCGGCTCCATGTACATCGCGACGTTTGGTTGCAGTAGTTCTTCGTTCTGCTTCCGCAGGCGCTGGTGCGCGCGCCACGCGTAGACCAACGCCACGATGAGGACGACGACGGCCATCCAGGCGGCGAGTGCCATCCACCCGGTGGGCGAGATGTCGGTGACGCTTGCGGCGTGCACCTGGACCGTGTCCACGGGTGCTTTCTACCACGCCGAAGCCGTCGATACAGAATTTGCTAATTACCGCCACCGTCGATTTGCTGGTGCTAGGACGCGTTCGCCAGTGCCGGGGTGTGAACCCGCTGCGGTGCGACCGGTGCCAACCGCTCCGCGCGGGCGGCCCAGTCGGCGTCGGCCCACACCACCACCCCGGGCAACCGCCGCCAGTACTGCGGGCGCTCGCGCAGGTACACCCCGACACTGGCGTGCACCCGCGCCCGCTCGGGCAGTCGGCGCACCGACAATGTGCGGGTGCTGTCCGCCAGCGCATCGCTGACCAGCGGCGCCCGCCACCCCGACACCGGCAGGCCGGCCGCGACAGCACCGTCGAGCACCCAGTCCAGCGCGATGTCCGCCAGTGGCGCGGCGGCGCCGAGTCCACCCGCGATGTCGCGGTGTCCCCCGCGGAACCAGACCTCCTCGACCCGCTCCGAGGTGACCAGGCTCTGGCCCGGCGGCCCGTCGATCGCGACCGCGTGCCTGCCCGCCTTGACGTTGTCCAGCGGAGCCGTGTGCGCGCCCGGCATCCGCAGCGCATCCCAGAGGCCCAAATACGCTACGGGAACCGCGATTTCGTCGCCACCGGACAATCCGGACAACTCGGCGAACAACCGCCGCACCCGCGCCCAGTCCGCCGGGGTGCGGTGGGTGTGTGGTGTGGCGTACGCGGTCAGCGCGTAGTCCTTGAGACCGAGTTGGAAGCCGACGGTGCCGAGCAGGCCGGCGAGCGTCTGCGCCGCGTACCCGCCGAGGCCGACGCCGAACAGGAAGATGCGGTCGCCGGGCCGCCACTGCTCGATCAGGAAGTCGTAGGCCTCCGCGACGGCGGCCCGGGTGTCCTCGGCGGTCGTGGCGAACGGGTGCAGCACGCGACGGCGCGCGGTGTGGTCACACGTGCGCAGGCCGGCGTCGTAGCGGGTGAACACACCGCCGTCGAGCAGTCGCATCGTGCGTTCGGCGTTGGTCGGTTCGCGCATGCCGGGAAGGTGACCGGCACGGTCGAAACACAGCACAACGTCCTTCACCTGGTCCCCCGACGGACTAATTGACGCTGATGTCCAGTTTGCCCCGTCGGGACGGCACTGTCATGCGTATTGCGCTACTTCTTCCGATTTCTGCGACGGTTTCTTGATCCTGCGAGCTCGATCGGTGCGGATTCCGCCGTCTCGATGCCGCACGCGTTGGCGAACTGCTCCGGGCTCAGCCCGTCGGCCGAGTTCATGTCGCAGCGGCCGAACGGGGGCGCCCCCTCCGGCAGGCCGCCGCCGTACCCGGAGCCGTCGGTGTACTGATGAGCCACCTTGCCCGGGTACGGCGGGTTGTGGCCGTAGGCGGCCACAACGAGGCGGATGCCCGGCGGTTTGTGCGGCCACAGATTGTTGAGGTCGCCGACATTGCCGTAGCCGATCACCTTGCGCGTCGACCCCAGGTACTCGCCGACCGCCTCGTAGGTGGCGTTGATCGCCAGCGAGCGGTCGCCGCGGATCTGTCCGCCCCACGACTCGACGTCGAGCATCGCCGCCATCCGCGGATGCGGCGTGCCGACCATGGCCTTGAACGTGTCGACCGTTTGCTCCCAGTTCGGCCGCCAGACGAAATAGGCGATGAAGAACGTCAGCCGCCCGCTGTCGGTGTTTCGCCGACACCAGTCGTAGTTGTGCGACCACCGGTGGTCCCGGTAGGTGCCGTCGTTGGACCGGATGCACAGCACCCGGTAGGGGTAGCTGTCGTCGACGCCGCCCTGCCACTCGGACACGTCGGCGTACAGGGTGTCAACCACACCCCCAGTGTGTCCCGGACCTACGACAACGAAACGACGACGCCGGGCGTGATCGGATCGGCGTGCAGCTCAAGGGATTCCGCGGGCGTGCCGGGAGGCACGTCGAACGCGATCATCAGGTCGGCCGTCGCGCCCGGTGCCAGGTCGGCGGCGGTGCTCTCCAGATAGGCGGTCGCCACGTTGTCGATGTCGTAGACCGTGTCGCCGGCGTGCAGCTTCTGGAACATCGCGACGAACGCCGCCGGTTCGGGGCCGACGTGGGTCACCGCCAGGTGGACGACGACGAACTCGCCGACGGCCTCTGTCACGACCGAATCGTCGGGCGTGCTGACTCGATCGCCCCTGTCGACCTCGAGGAGCGTGAACTCCAACGGTCCGTCGGCGACCGCGCCGCCGACCGGCGGCGGGTCGGCCGTCGGCGCCCCGGTACTCGGCTTCGTCCCGCCGGGGATGCCCCACCCGTTGGATTCCGTGGACTCGGTGGCCTCGCTGGTGGGCGGGTCCTGTGCCGTGATCCGGGCGCCAGGGTCCTCGCGAATCACGAAGCCGTACACCGAGACTGCGATCAGGATCAGCAGCAGCACACCACACAGCGCGGCGTAGGCGAGCAGCGTCTTCTTGCGATCGTCGGTGGCTGCCGTGTCCGACGTGAACGGCGGGGCCTGCGGGTAGCTCGGCGGCAGCGGCGCCACCGTCGACGCCGACGGCGGCGCTCCCCACGACGACGGTGGTTGGGGTAGCTGCACCTTTTCCGTCGGCTGGTCGACGGGTCCGGGCCGCTTGACGATCTCGGTGGCCTGCTCGCCGGCCTCAGGCTCGGGCCGTGTGACGACCTCGGTCACCTGCTCGCTCGGCGCCTCCGCGGGCGGCGTGGCGGGGGAGCGGTGTTCGGTCCAGGCGGTGCCGTCCCAGTAGCGCTGCCCGCCGGAACCGTCGGGATCGGGATACCAGCCCGCGGGTGTCGGCGGTGTGGTCATCGAGCAGAATCCTCCCCCCACCCGCCCCGCGGGCGCTGAGCACACGGCAGATTAGCGCACGTAGATCGGGTTCGCTGGGTTTACGGGGTGGGCGTCAGGCGCCCATCAGCATGCGCCACTGCTCGAGGTTGCTGGCGCGGTACACGTAGTTGGAGCGCTTGACCTCCGACAGCGCGGCGCTCGGCTCGATCGAGTACCAGTGGCCGGGAAACACCGTCGGATCGCCGGACAGCTGGGCCAGCGCCTGCAGGCTGCGGAACATGTCGTCGACGTTGCCGCCGGGGAAGTCGGTGCGGCCGCAGCCCTCCAGAAACAGGGTGTCGCCGGCGACCAGGCGGCCGTCGACCAGGAAGCACTGGCTGCCCGGCGTGTGGCCGGGGGTGTGCAGCAGTTCGATCTCGATGGCGCCGACCTTGACGATGTCGCCGTGCTGATGCTCGGTCAGCTCGCTGCGGGCGATACCGGTGATTCGCGAAACCCAGTCCGCCTCAAGGGCGTTGACGTGAATCGGCGCGCTCTGACGTTCCATCATCTCGGCGAGGCCCTTGAGTTCGAAGCCCATCATCGAGCCGCCGACGTGGTCGGGGTGATGGTGGGTGACCAGCACGCCCGACAGGTGCATGCCGTCGGCCTCCAGCGCGTCGAGAAGGTCACCCGCGGCGTAGGCCGGGTCGACGACGACGGCATCGCCGGTCTCGCGGTCGCCGATCAGGTAGGCGAAGTTGCGCATCTGGGCGGCGATCATGTCGCCGGCGGCGAAGTCGCGGCCGGACAGCAGCTGCCGGAAGTACAGGCGGTCGGTCATGCGTCCAGTATCTAGTCGGCTAACTGCGCTCGCGCAGCCGGACCATCCGGGTGGTGCTGCTCTCGTCGAGTTCGACGATGTCGCCGCGGGAGCGCAGGAAGTCGCTGAACGACTTGAAACCCAGCGATCGCTCCGAGAACGACGGGTCCATCCGCTTCATCTGGGCCTTGACCGCCGAGTTGTGCAGCCAGTCGGCGTCGTCCTTCTCGTGCCCGATGCGCATGGCACGCTCGAGCAGGGCGGTCGCGGTGGCCTGTGGGTCGGGCGGCTCGGGTTCGGCCGCCTCCGCGGCGGTCTTCTTGCGGGGCTTCTTGGCCGGCGGCTGAGCGACCGGCACGCCGGGCAGTGCGTCGTAGCTGACGTACTCGTCGCAGGCGGCGGTCAGCGAACGGCTGATCGAGCCGGTGATGCCGATGCCGACGACGTAGCGGCCGAGCCGCCGGCAGCGCTGCGCCAGCGGGATGTAGTCGGAGTCGCCGGCGACGATGACCACGTGCGTCAGGTCGGGCAGCCGGAACATGTCCTCTACGGCGTCGACCGCCAGCCGGATGTCGGCGCCGTTCTTGGCGTAGGCGGCGGCCGGGAACAGCTGCACCAGGTCCACCGCGCGGGCCACCAGCTGGTCCTGGTAGGCGGCGTTGACGTCGGCCGACCAGTCGGCGTAGGCCCGGGTGAGCACCAGCGTGCCGAACGACGACGCGAAGTCGATGATCGCGCCCACGTCGACGGTGGCCTCGGCCAGCCGGCCGGGCCGCTTGTGGAACCCCGCCGTCCGGTCCTTCTGGAACGCGTTGCGCCCGTGCAGCTGGTCGTAGCGCGAGATGACGATGTTGTCGAAGTCGAGGTAGACCGCCACCCGTGAGGTGCCGAGTTCCGTCACGGTTCTTGTCCTATCACTGGTGGGCCCCGGTCTGGTCCGGGCTGGAGAAACTGCCCCAAATGCTGGTCGGGAGGGCCCAGATACCAGCGGTTTGGCGCGCCAATCGGCGAGAATGTACCCTCTTTAGGGCCCGCGGCACGGATCGCGGGTTCGGTACGACAAGGCCCCCTTAGCTCAGTCGGCAGAGCGTTTCCATGGTAAGGAAAAGGTCAACGGTTCGATTCCGTTAGGGGGCTCGGCGGTTGGGCGGGAGCGAAGCATCCGCACCGGACCGACAAGGCGATGTAGCTCAGTTGGTTAGAGCGAACGACTCATAATCGTTAGGTCGCCGGTTCAAGTCCGGCCATCGCTACCGACAGACAACGATAGATACGTAGCTAAGAAGGGCAGCTCGACGTGGCCTCCAGTACCGACGTACGGCCCAAGATCACCTTGGCCTGCGAGGTGTGCAAGCACCGCAACTACATCACCAAGAAGAACCGTCGCAACGATCCCGACCGGCTCGAGATCAAGAAGTTCTGCCCGAACTGCGGCAAGCACCAGCCGCATAAGGAATCGCGCTAGATCCAACGTGGCTCTGTCGGACAGGATCGTCGGGAGGCACTTCCGGTATCCCGACTTTTACGAGGTCGGCCGGGAAAAGGTGCGCGAGTACGCCGTCGCCATCAAGAACGATCACCCGGCCCTCCACGACGAGAAGGCCGCCGCCGAGCTGGGACACGACCGGCTGCCGGCGTCTCTGACGTTCACCTCGGTGTTCGGCTACATGGCCCAGCTGGCGTTCTTCGAGAACGCCAACATCAAGGTCACCGACATGAAGATCGTGCAGGTGGATCAGGTCTTCAAGTTCTGCAAGCCGATCTACGCGGGTGACCGGCTGTACTGCGACGTCTACGTGGACTCGGTCCGGCAGTCGCACGGGGCCGACATCATCGTGACCAAGAACATCGTCACCGACGAGAACGGGGACGTGGTGCAGGAGTGCTACACGACCTTGGCGGGTCGTACCGGCGAAGACGGAGAAGAGGGTTTTGCAGATGCCACTGCGTGAGTTCAGTTCGGTGAAGGTGGGCGACCAGCTTCCCGAAAAAGTGATCAAGCTGACGCGCCAGGATCTGGTGAACTACGCCGGCGTCTCCGGAGACCTCAACCCGATCCACTGGGACGACGAGATCGCCAAGCAGGTCGGTCTGGACACCGCGATCGCCCACGGCATGCTCACCATGGGCCTGGGCGGCGGCTACGTCACCGAGTGGGTCGGCGACCCCGCCGCGGTGACCGAGTACAACGTGCGCTTCACCGCCGTCGTGCCCGTGCCCAACGACGGGGTGGGCGCCGAGATCGTCTTCAACGGAAAGGTGAAATCCGTTGAGGAGGAATCGAAGTTGGTGACCATCGCGCTGTCGGCCACGTCAGGGGGAAAGAAGATCTTCGGTCGCGCCATCGCAAAAGCGAAGCTGGCATAGGGCATGGCACTCAAAACCGACATCCGGGGAATGGTCTGGAAATACCCGGACACCTTCGTGGTGGGTCGCGAACAGATCCGCCAGTACGCCGCCGCGGTCAAGGCGATGGACCCGGCCTCGCACGACGAGGACGCCGCCGCGCAACTCGGCCACGACGCGTTGATCGCACCGCCGACGTTCATGTCGATCTTCGCGGTGATGATCCAGCGACACTTCTTCCAGCACGTCGACGTGGGCTTCGAGACCATGCAGATCGTCCAGGTGGACCAGCGGTTCCTGTTCCACCGCCCGATCAAGGCCGGCGACGAGGTGCGCGGCACCATGTACATCGAGTCGGTCGACGAGCGGTTCGGCGCCGACATCGTCACGACCCGCAACGTGCTGACCGACAAGTTCGGCGAGGTGATCATGGAGTCGTTCACCACGCTGATGGGCCACGAGGGCGACAACTCCATTTCCGCAGGTTGGGACCCCGAAACCGGCCAGGTCGTGCGCAAACCGGTCAAGCACGACGGCACCGAACCGGCTCCGGAACCGGCCCCGGAGGCGGATTAGTAACTAGCGCCGGTGGCGCGCTACACTCAGAACTCGGGGTTTTCCCAGTCCAGCGCGCTTCCGTCGGGTATCACACGGCCGAACGGGGAGCGCGCGAATTGTGTGAGCCCCGACGGTGATGGTGATCGCAGTACCAGCGCTGCCATCGCCTAAAGGGGCGTAGCTCAACTGGCAGAGCAGCGGTCTCCAAAACCGCAGGTTGCAGGTTCAAGTCCTGTCGCCCCTGCTCAAACTGAATACTCGACAGGTGTGGACACTGGATAGTGACCCACAAACAACCAGACGAAAGGCATCACGGTGAGCGATTCGGAGCCGGGCTTGTCCGGTTCGAAAGGCGCCGGGACCAACACCACTGACGAACCGCCGGTCGTCGCGCGGCCCACCCGGCCGAGCGGCAAGCGGGCGCGTCGGGGTGCGGTCGATGCGGATGCCAGCGGCGCTGTCGACCTTGCGACCGGTGCCAAGGCCGAGCCCACGAAGAACGGCTCGGGCACCGACACCAAGAAGAAGACGGCGAAGAAGGGGTCCGACGGGCCGTCGCGCAACCCGATCGCCTACGTCTGGAACTACCTGAAGCAGGTCGTCGCCGAGCTGCGCAAGGTGATCTGGCCCAACCGCAAGCAGATGGTCAACTACACCGCGGTGGTGCTGGTGTTCCTGGTGTTCATGGTGGCGATGATCGGGCTCGTCGACCTCGGTCTGACCAAGGTCGTGATGCTGATCTTCGGCGACGGGTGACGAGCGGAAGCATTGAGAGGACTGACACGTGACTAGCTTCGAGGGCGATACGCCTTCGGCCGAGAGCGTCGACCTGGTCGACGACTCCACCACCGACGCCGTCAGCGATGACGTGACCGAGGAGGCCGCTGCTGCGGACGAGGCTCCCGCCGAGGAGCCCGCCGAGGAGGAGGATCCGGCGGAGGCGCTGAAGAAGGAACTGCGCAGCAAGCCGGGCCAGTGGTACGTCATCCACTCCTACGCCGGCTACGAGAACAAGGTGAAGGCCAACCTCGAGACGCGCGTGCAGAACCTCGACGTCGGCGACTACATCTTCCAGGTCGAGGTGCCGACCGAAGAGGTCACCGAGATCAAGAACGGCCAGCGCAAGCAGGTCAACCGCAAGGTGCTGCCCGGCTACATCCTGGTCCGGATGGACCTCACCGACGAGTCGTGGAGCGCGGTGCGCAACACGCCCGGCGTGACGGGCTTCGTGGGGGCGACGTCCAAGCCGTCGCCGCTGTCGCTCGACGACGTGGTCAAGTTCCTGCTGCCGCCCGCGGCGGCCAAGAAGCCCGGCAAGGCCGCGTCCACCGCGGCCGCGGCGGCCGAGACCGGTGGCATAGAGCGCGCGCCGATCGAGGTCGACTTCGAGGTCGGCGAGTCGGTCACCGTGATGGACGGGCCGTTCGCGACGCTGCCCGCGTCGATCAGCGAGGTCAACGCCGAACAACAGAAGCTCAAGGTGCTGGTGTCCATCTTCGGCCGCGAAACACCTGTGGAACTGACCTTCAACCAGGTCGCCAAGATCTAGCTGCCGCGACTTGTGTGCGGAGCGCAACGCACACGGATCGCCAGAAACGAGAGAGGAACACCAACCACCATGGCCCCGAAGAAGAAAGTCATCGGGCTGATCAAGCTGCAGATCCAGGCTGGGCAGGCCAACCCCGCCCCGCCGGTCGGTCCGGCGCTCGGCCAGCACGGCGTCAACATCATGGAGTTCTGCAAGGCGTACAACGCCGCGACGGAGAACCAGCGCGGCAACGTCGTCCCCGTGGAGATCACCGTCTACGAGGACCGTAGCTTCGACTTCAAGCTGAAGACCCCGCCGGCGGCCAAGCTGCTGCTCAAGGCGGCCGGGGTGCAGAAGGGCTCGGGTGAGCCGCACAAGAACAAGGTCGCGAAGGTGACCTGGGATCAGGTGCGCGAGATCGCCGAGACCAAGAAGGAAGACTTGAACGCCAACGACATTGACGCGGCGGCCAAGATCATCGCCGGGACGGCCCGGTCGATGGGGATCACCGTCGAATAACCCGGCGTAGCACGGCATAGGTTCGGCGGAGGACCCCGTGGGAGAGCTGGCATCGGCTCGCAGAAACCACAACTTCTAACCAGGAGAGACAAATGAGCAAGAAGAGCAAGGCATACCGCGAAGCCGCCGAGAAGGTGGATCGCACCCGGCTGTACTCGCCGCTGGAGGCGGCCAAGCTGGCGAAGGAGACGTCGAGCAAGAAGCAGGACGCGACCGTCGAGGTGGCGATCCGGCTGGGCGTCGACCCCCGCAAGGCCGACCAGATGGTGCGTGGCACCGTGAACCTGCCGCACGGCACCGGCAAGACCGCGCGGGTGGCGGTGTTCGCCGTGGGTGACAAGGCCGCCGAGGCCGAGGCGGCCGGCGCCGACGTGGTCGGCAGCGACGACCTGATCGAGAAGATCCAGGGCGGGTTCCTCGACTTCGACGCCGCGATCGCCACGCCGGACCAGATGGCCAAGGTCGGTCGCATCGCGCGCATCCTGGGCCCGCGCGGCCTGATGCCGAACCCGAAGACCGGCACCGTCACCAACGACATCAGCAAGGCCGTGTCGGACATCAAGGGCGGCAAGATCAACTTCCGCGTCGACAAGCAGGCCAACCTGCACTTCGTGATCGGCAAGGCGTCGTTCGACGAGAAGGCGCTGGCCGAGAACTACGGCGCGGCGCTGGACGAAATCCTGCGCGCCAAGCCGTCGTCGTCGAAGGGCCGCTACCTGAAGAAGGTCGTCATGTCCACGACGACCGGCCCGGGCATCCCGGTCGACCCGTCGGTGACGCGTAACTTCGCCGAGGTCTAACCACGATCGACAGCGCGGGGCCCGGGTTCGCCTGGGCCCCGTTGCTTTGTCCGGATACTGCGTTCACGGTCGTGATTGCGGCCCTGGCCCTGGACCCGCTATGGACGCAGAAATCGCGGGGTAGGCACCGCCCCCGCTTGCGCTGCACGCTGCGCGGCGCGCATATATGTTGAAGTGGCAATGGTGTCTTCATTCGCTACATCCCTAGCTGTGGGTCTGTAGCGTCGTCGAGGCCGCACCACCCGATCCCGGTCCGGCCGACCGCCCCCCAGGCGTCCGGGTGCCAGCCGCCACACGCGCAGGACGGCGAGCCGTCGATCCGCGAAGAGATCGAGCGCCGGTGCGATTAGCAAAGAATCTGTTCAGACCGCGACCTATCGCCCGCTGAGGCGGACGGTGGCAACAAGCATTCGCTGTTACACGCCTTTCGTTACAGTATGTTTACGTTGATGTTGATTTAGCAAAACTGATCTTGGGTCGCGCAGGTGCTGGGGATGAGCGCGGATAAGTTACTTGATCTGTGAACTATGGGGAATCCGGTCGCAAGAACATAGGGAACCCCCTGATTGCTAGCGAACTACCTAGCCTTAACATATTTGATGGATGGTCTACCCGACTGTTTTTGCTTCGCTGAGGCGAAACACCGCGGGGGCTCGAGTAGTCACATCCCGGGCGGGTCGACTATCGTCTCAATAGCAAACATTGGACGCAACACGGGGGTGTGATATGCGGCCAGCAACGCGGTTGACCGTCAGCGTCGCCGTCGGCCGGTCGGGCGGACGAGAAAGGATCCCAATGGCGACATCAGCCGGGTCGGTACAGGTGGTCGACACTGGGACTTTGCCAGAGATCTCACATGCAAAGTTTCGAGGCGGCAGCGAGGTGATGTCATGACGATCGTCGATCCCTACCCTCCAGTGGCGCCCTGGGCGGAGCCGACAAGTCTGCCCATCTCGACCGAGTTCCCGGAGGGCCGCCCGTCCTCCGTCGCGATCGACAAGTCCGCACCGACGATCAGCGTCGTCGTTCCCACCCTCGGGCGACCGGCACTGATCCGGGCGCTGCAAAGCGTCCGTACCCAGCGCTCGCAGGCATCGGCCGAGGTGATCGTCGTGTTCGACGGCGGTCCCGACACGGAACTGCCGGACGGGGCGGCCGATCTGGCCGACCATGTCCTGTTCACATCCGGCCGGGTGGGTGGCTGTCGAGCCCGGAATCTGGGCATCGCCGCGGCTTCCGGCGAATTCGTCGCGCTGCTCGACGACGATGACGAATGGCTGCCTGAGAAGCTCGAGCGGCAGATCGCGCTGCTGCAGCAGTCACCGGATCCGGCGCGCACTGTGGTTGCCGGCCGTCAGGTGTACGTGACCCGTGACGGGTCGGTATCGCGGCCCGGTCCCAATCGGCTGATCGCCGAGGGGGAGCCGGTGGAGGACTATCTGTTCCGGCGTCGGATTCCAAGCGGTGGCCGACCCAGCATCTACACCTCGTCGGTGCTGTGTCCACGCCAGCTCGCGGTCCAAGTCCCGTGGGACGAATCGGTTGTCCGACATCAGGACTGGGATTGGCTGATTCGCCTCGGGCGGGTGCCGGGCACGATTTTCGCCCAGGTTCCCGATCCGGTGGTGCGCATCCACCTGGGCTCGGAGTCCTCGATTTCGGCAAGTACCGACTGGCGCGCATCGCTCGACTGGGCGAACCGCGTGCTGCGTGGCAATCCGGCCGTATACGCCGATTTTGTTGCGGCCCAACCGCTGCGCTATGCGCTGGCCGCGCGGTCGTGGACCGGGGTGAAGACCGTGCTGGCCGCGCTCCGCAATGCGGCCCGGGTGCCGGCCGCCGGTCCCGTCGTCATCGGTGTCGCCGGCATGCTGCCGCGACGCACGATCGAGCAGATGACCGTCGCGACCGGCGGGATCCCCGATCCCAGCCTGCCGCCGCTCTGAACTCAGGACTGGGCGGCGCTGGCGATCAACCGGTTCCAGTCGTCGATGATGTTCGTCGACATCGCCGCTCGGCGCTGCGCGGCCTGGGCGAACTCGTGTTCGGAAACCGGGTTCTGGTCAAGCGACAGGATCGCGGCGGCGAAGTCCTCCGGTCGGGGCTCCGCCACCGCGCCCGGTGCGAGCCGGGGAATGACCTCGGCCATCACGCCCTTGTTCGCCGCCACCACGGGCTTGTTGCACTGAGCGGCCTCGAACATCACCAGCCCGTACGTCTCGCTGTGTGAGGGGTGCACGACGATCTGTGCGCGGGCGAAATGCCTTGCGGGGTCGGCGACATAGCCGTGGAAGTGCACCCGGTCGGCGATGCCCAGTTCGGCGGCGAGCGCTTCCAGTCGGGGGCGTTCGGCGCCGTCGCCCAGGACGTCGAGGGAGAAGCGGTCGGGCAGGAGCGCGAGCGCCCGCAGGGCCAGTTCCTGATTCTTGACCTTGGACAGTGAGCCGACGGTCAGCAGCCGTCCCGGGACGACGTCGTCGGTGTCGCGGGCTTTGAACTCCCGAACGATGTTCGGGATCATCTCGATCGGGTCGCGAAAGCCCGCCGCGTGCATGTCGCTGCGGAGTGACTCGCTGACCGCGACCGTGGCGCGGGCGCGCGAATAGAGCGGCCGCGCCACGGCGCGCAGGATCTTCAGCCTCTTGTTGATATTGATCTGATGATTGTCCAGCGAATGCTCCCAGACCAGGGTGTGTCTGCACAGCCGCCGGGGGAGTGCCAACAACATCGGGATCGCGGCCCAGGCGCCGCTGAGGATGATCACGCTACCGTCGAGTTGCCGTCGGTGCCTGAAGGCCCGCGGTATTGTCCAAAGGCGTTTCCATTTGACCACTTTCGGGCCCCACGACTCGACCTCGACATCGGGATGCGCAACCACGTCGGAGGTCTCGTCGGCCAGCACGATGATCCGGACGTCGTGTGTCGGCGCGATCGCCCGAACCAGGGACAATGTGACGGATTCCAGTCCGGTCACCGGATAGAGCCGGGAAACCACGATGCTCACCCGGATCCGTGGGGCGGGCAGCCTCGCGGCCCGCACGGAGTCAGGCGTCGACATTTCCGGCGCCTTCCACGCTGGACATGCCGTGGTAGCGGTCCCGCACTATCCGCCGACCGCCCACCAGATCGATTGTCATACGCACCATCTGACCGAAGAAGCTGCCCAGGATCGCGCCGGCCGCACCGAGAATGGCCGTTCCGGCCGCGACGGCCGGCAGCATCGCGACAAAGCTCACCGCCGACGCCCTGGCGACGATGTCGAGGCGATTGAAGGCCGCGAGCACGGCGTTCTCCAGGACGCCCCAGAACAGGTCGACGGCGATCACCAACGCCGTCAGGACGATGAGCAACTCGGACACGGAGATCTGCCCGTCGCTGAGCCACCTCATCAAGGAGGGTGCGATGGGAAGGAAGAGCGCGGCGAAGACGACCGCGACAGCGCAGGTCGCCCCGAGCGCCAGCCCACTTCGCCTGACGAGCTTGTCTTCGCCGCCGCGCGGCACCCACCCCTGAAACACCAGCACCAGTGGATTGAGGCCGGCCGAAATCAACTGGCGCACCCTGTCGGCCAGTGCGTAGACCGGCTGAACGGACGGGGCGATCAGCGCCACCAGTGCCATCGGTGTGTTCAAGAACAGATACGAGCCCGCCATCGACGCCACCCCGTGGCGGTGGGAGCGCAGCACCTCACCGAGGGTGTCGCCCGGCAGCCGCTCGGCGCCGGCGCGGCCCGTCGAGCGGTAGATCCACGCCGACGCGCACAGGAACGCCAGCATCATCCCGCTCGACATGCACACCAGTCCGACGATCGCGCTGTGACCCGATCGCATCAGCACAATCCCGACCGCAGTTCCGCATACTCGTGGCAGCGTCTCGAGCACCAGCCAGACATACGGCCGTGACAGCCCTGCGAAGTACCAGCTACTGGTGAGTGCGACGAGGGTGGCCGAAATCGCGCCTGCGACCGCGAAAGACACCTGATGCGGCGTCAGGATGGCGGCCATCACCGCCGCCAGCACGCTGCCGGGAACCAACAGGGCCAGCCGCACCCGAATCGAGTCGGTGTACTCCCTGCGGCGCAGACTCGCGTCCCCCCTGGCGACGGCGGCGGGACCCGACAACGCCCAGCCCCACCCCACGACGACGTTGGCGACAGTACCGACGGCCTGACCCAGCGCGATCGACCCCCACGCGGCCGGGCCGCTGGCCGCGACCATCGACGGCGTGGCAACCAGTGACGTGAGCGCCAGCATGGCGGCCGAGAGACCGAAGCCCGCGAACCGCGCGTAGACGGCTCGGGCTTCGGAACGGTAGAGCGCGCTAACGCCCCGCACGGCCCAGCGCCTCCCGTCGCTTCGTAACAGACGTGCCCGATGCGGGCCGCACTGCGGGACGCCGACGCCTCCGACGGGTGGCGGCGCGCGGTGACGGCGATTTGGCAAGGCGCTCACGCAGATTTGGCGCGCACGTGGCCACCAGCGCGAAGAAGGTCCAGGTACCCAAGTCCACCGAAAGCGGGTTCCACACCGATTCGGTGATCGCCGCCGTCACGAAGAACAGCGGTAGCATCGCGCCGCGGGTGACGGAGTTCTGGGCCTTGATCGCCACAAACGTGATCCGGTAGATCGCCAGACTGAACAGGAAGAGGCCGACGGCCCCGCCCGAGAAGTAGATCAACAGGTACTCGCTGTGCGGATACAGCTCGAAGCCGCGACCGAAGTAGCCGGAGTGCGCCAATGCGCTCCACGAATCGAGGCCGCGACCCGCCAGGGGACTTTCTGAGGCGGCCGTGCGGCCCAGGGCCCAGATCCGTCCGCGCTGGCTGAAGGCACCACGGTCGGCGTTGTACACCAGCACCATGCCGATCACGAGCGGAATCACCGAGCAGCCGGCCGCCACCAGATGCGCCAGCAGTCGGGGTCGTCTGCGGCTGGGGGCTGGAATCAGCAGTCGGTGCACCGCTGCGAGCGCAATGACCGCACCCAGCCCCGTCAACGACGTGCGGGAGTAGCTGGCGTAGACCGTCGCGCACAGGAAGACGGGCACCAACGCGGTCCGGCGAGACCTGGGCACCGCGAGCAGGTACAGGACCGCGCAGGTGGCGGCGGCGAAACCCAGCGAGTTCTCCGACGGGAACGGGCCGTGCAGCAGCGCCCCGATGACATTGCACTTGAAGTCGCTGCAACTCGAGAAGCTGTCCGCCGACAGCGGGATGGTGGCGACGATCGCGACGACGGTCGTCAGCGCTGCTGAGTAGAAGTGCAGCAGCCGCACCGGGCGGTACCGCTGCGTGATCAAGAACAGG
>Ga0182793_1001231_pt1 | contig 16474 bp, 7 predicted proteins | sample Passage237A_FD_130498 | JGI IMG/M metagenome (GOLD analysis project Ga0182793, IMG submission 130498) | Cellulose adapted compost microbial communities from Newby Island Compost Facility, Milpitas, CA, USA - Passage2 37A (version 2) (version 2) ... | reverse complement strand
GTGGCCCCCCCCGAGGCACCCCCCCCGCCTTTGCCGCCGCCGCCCCCACCGCCGGAAAACAGTCCGCCGGGGCCGCCGTTGCCGCCGTCGCCGCCGTACGCGGTGTTTCCGCCGGCGGTGTTTCCGCCGTTGCCACCGGCGCCACCGTTGCCGAACAGACCGGCGTCGCCGCCGTGTCCGCCGTTGCCGCCGCCGGTCGGGGCGTTCGGTCCGTTGGTGCCGTTGCCGCCGTTGCCGCCGTTGCCGCCGTTACCGAAGATGCCTGCGCGACCGCCGTTTCCGCCGTCGCCACCGATGCCGCCGGAGCCGCTGGTGGCGTTGGCACCGGCACCGCCGTTACCGCCGTGACCGAAGAACAGGCCAGCTTGGCCACCGTCGCCGCCGCGGCCCGCCGGGCCGGTACCGGCACCGCCGTTGCCGCCGTTACCCCACAGCAGGCCGCCGCGGCCGCCGTTCTGGCCGGGGCCGCCGTCGGCGCCGTTGCCGATCAACAGGCCGGCGTTCTCGCCGGGTTCGTCGCCGTTGCTGATGAACACCCCGATCATCGCGGCCATGATGTCGGCCCCGGGGATCGCGCCCGCTGGTACACCGGTGCGCGCCGGACCGTCGTCGCCGGTGAGTACCTGCGACTCGGGTCGTGCGAAAAGCAGTGGACTGGTTGGTGTCTCGTCATCGGCATCAAGGCGGCCGATTAGCGTCAGCGCGTCGATGGTCCGGGTGCTCACCCGTTTCGGCGTGCTTGCCGTGATCACCGGTGCCGGGTAGAGCGGGTTGCGCACCGGCGCGGGGGCGGCCACCGATACCGACTGCACCGCAGGGTGTTTCGCATCGGTGGCGGCTGCTGTGCGTGCCGCCGGAGTGACGGTGCGGCTCTGCGGGGCAGCGCCCGCGGACTGCGCCCCTCCGGGGGTGGTGGATTCGGCCGCGGCGGCGCCCCCGACCGCGGCCAACACGCCGGCCGTGAGTGCCGCGGTGACCACCGCTGATCTCTGACGAATCATGGTCTGTCCTTTCTGGTTAAGGTGTTGGATGTCCGGCGTGACAAGGGCGTCCGTCGGAATACGGGACGATCTCGTCGTCCACTGCGGCCACGCTGGTCACCGCAATCCCGCAGCGCCGCAGCTGTTCCCGAACGACGTCCTCGTCCTGCGCCTCGTGGATGCAGTAGAGGCGTTCGCCGGCGACGTAGCTGCGAATCCACCGGTAGGGGACACCGAGCGACGCAATCGCGGTGTTGGACTTCCTCGCGAACTCGGCCAGGTCGGGACCGGTCAGCCCGCCGGGGATCGAGCGCTCAATGACGAATCGCTTCATCGGCTCGGCGGTTCAGTGGCACCCGGCGAGCCTGGCCCGCTGGCGGCGGTAGCGCGCGTCCCGTACGCCACAGCGGTCACCGCTGCGCGCGCGAGGACAGAGTCGGTCATCGATGGTCCTTTCGATCGTCGGTTCGTGCCGGACCACCGTCGGTCATCCCGGGGGTGCCGCACATCGGGCAAAACGCCCTATATTGCGCGGCGCGGGCGCGCCCCAACCGCGAACATGGACGCGTTTGCGCTGGTGAGAGCACTCGAATGGATAACATCGCCGCGTGGTCTTGACCGAGCGCGACGGCCAACTCGCCGAGCTCACCGCCCGAGCCGAGGCCGCGCGGGCGGGTACCGGCGGCCTGGCGCTGGTGTGCGGGGAGTCGGGTGCGGGCAAGACGACGTTCGTCGAGGAGTTCGTGGCGCGGTGGGTCGACGCCGAGCGGGTGCTGTGGGGGGTGTGTGACCCGCTGGCGACGCCCCGCCCGCTCGGTCCGGTGCACGACGTCGCCGACCAGTTGTCGCCGTCGACCCGCGCCGTGCTCAGCGACGCCCAGCCGCCGCACGAGATCTTCGCCGCGGTGTTCGAGGAGCTGCGGACCCAACCCACCGTGTTCGTGGTCGACGACCTGCACTGGGCCGACCAGGCAACGGTGGATCTGCTGCGCTCGCTGCTGCGTCGCATCGCGGCGACCCGCTCGCTGGTGCTGGGCACCGTGCGTGACGACGAGCTCACCCCCGGACACCCGATGCGGCTGCTGCTCGGCGACGTCGCCCGCTCATCGGCCGCGCATCGGCTCACGCTGCCGCCGCTGAGCCCCGACGGGGTGGCCGAGGTCGTCGGCGACCGCGACGTCGATCCCGGGTGGCTGCACCGAATCACCGGCGGTAACCCGTTTTTCGTCGTCGAGATGCTCGACCACGCCGAAACCGAGCTGCCGACGACGGTGCGCGACGCGATTTTGGCCCGCACCGTCGGGCTCGACGTGCCCGCCTGGGATCTGTTGTACCTGTTGGCCTGTGCACCCGGCCCGATACCCGACTATCTGCTGGCGCCGCTGAAGGTCACCGTGCCCGCCCTGCGCACCCTCGACGCGGCCAAGCTGATCCGGCGCAGCGACCGCGGCGTGGCCTTCCGCCACGACCTGTGCCGGCGCGCCGTCGAGAGCGTCATCCCACCCGGGGCCGAGGCCGCCGTGCACCGGCGCATGATCGACGCCTATCAGACTGTGTCCCAAGCGGATCCGGCTGTCCTGCTGCACCACGCGCTCGGCGCGGGCGACGCCGTGCTGACCCGCCTCGCGGCGGTCAGCGCGGGCCGGTCGGCGGCGCGGTCCGGGGCGCATACCCAGGCCGCGGACTTCTACCGCACCGCCCTGGAAAGTGGTGGCGCACAACCGCCGCAGGACGAGGCCGAACTTCTCGAGGTGCTCGCCGAGGAGTACTACCTGACCGATCGGCTCGGCGAGGCGATCTCGGCCCGGCGCCGGGCGCTGCAGCTGCGCGAGCAACTGGGCGACCGACCCGCGATGAGCGCCAACCATCACCTGCTGGCCCGGTACGAGCTCGACAACGCGAATCGGGCGCGCGCCGAACGCCATGCCACGGCGGCGATCGAGGTGCTCGACGGCTGCGCCCACAGCAACCCCGCGCTGCTCGGCCACGCGTTGGCGTCGAAGGCCTACTTCGCGGTGCTGGCAAGCGATTACGCCACCGCGAAGGAGCTGCTGTCGCAGGCCCGCGAGCTGGCGGTCACCGCGCAGGATCAAGCCCTGGTGGTGAAGGTCGGCCTGTTCGAGGGTTACTGCGGCCTACTCTGCGGTGACGAGACCGCCCGCGACGCGATTCTGGCCGTCGTCGATTCCGCCCCGGCAGATTTCGACGAGATCTACTCGACCGGCTACACCAACCTGGTCTATCTCGACATCGAGCAGCGCCGACTGGACAGGGCCGTCGACGTCCTCGACGTCGCCGTGCCGGCCAGCATCGAACGCGATGTCCCGATCGGCCGGGCGTGGCTGCTCGGTATGCGCGCCAGAGTCGAACTGCTGCTGGGCAATTGGGCTGACGCGCAGTACTACGCGCAGAGCGTGCTGGACAGCCCGAGCTCGCCGCTGGCCCGCACCTCACCGTTGCTGGTCGGCTCGCTGGTGAGGTTGCGCCGCGACGGGCACAGCGACGGTGTCGACGGCATCGACGAGGCGTGGCGGCTGCTGTCCCGGTTCGACGAACACCTGCGCCTGTTGCCCGCAGCGGCGATCGTGGAACGCGCCTGGCTGTCGGGCGGCGCCGATGCGCTGCTCGACGAGTGCCGCGCGCTGCTCGGACGCGCCCCGGCCGACGGACTGGAATGGGCGCGCGGCGAGTTGGCCATGTGGTTGCGGCGGCTGGATCCCGACACCGCTGTGCCCGCCGACGGTGTGGCCGCGCCCTACCGCCGCTACCTCGACGGGCAGTTCGAGGCGGCCGCCGACGAATTCCACCGGCTGTCGACGCCGTACGAGGCGGCCCTGGCGCTCACCGACGCCGGGGACCCCGACCTGACCCGCCGCGGCTTGGACATCCTCGACCGCCTCGGTGCCGCCACGGTCGCCGCCAAGGTGCGCCGCGACCTGCGGCTGACCGGTCAGGGTGTGGTGCCCGCGCCGCGGCGCGCCACCACGATCGCCAATCCGGCCGGGCTGACCGCGCGGCAGGTCGACGTGCTGCGGCTGATGGACGAGGGACTGACCAACGTCGAGATGGCCGAGCGGCTGTACCTGTCGGCCAAGACCGTCGGCCACCACGTCTCGGCGATCCTGGCCAGACTCGGCGTCACCGGGCGCCGCGAGGCGATCCGACGGGCCCGCGAGCTCGGGCTGCTGTCGTGAACCGCACGGTAAACGGGCAGGTGTAGCGCCCAACGGCGGGCGCGGGTATGCCAATATGGCCGCCATGGCGTCGGATTTGTTAGGTAAGGCTTGCCAGATTTCGGTGCGTCCCGGGCCTCGCTGACGTGGAACCAATCGCCATCATCGGCATCGGCTGTCGGCTGGCCGGCAGCATCACCGAACCGGCGCAGCTGTGGCGGTTCCTGCTGGACGGGCGCAGCGACGTGCGCGAGGTGCCCGCCGAGCGATGGGAGCCCTATCTGCGCCGCGACCCCCGCAACGCGGCGGTGCTGAAGGAGACCACCCGTTGGGGCACGTTCCTCGACGATCTGCCCGGGTTCGACGCCGAGTTCTTCGGCGTCTCGCCGCGCGAGGCCGAACTGATGGATCCCCAGCAGCGCCTGGCACTGGAGGTCAGCTGGGAGGCGCTCGAACACGCGGGCGTGCCGCCGCGCTCGCTGGCCGGTACCGACACCGCGGTGCTGATGGGCGTCAACTCCGACGACTACGCCAAGCTGGTGATGGAGGACCTGCCCGGCATCGAGGCGTGGACCGGCATCGGCACCTCGCTGTGCGGGGTGGCCAACCGGGTCTCGCACCTGCTGGACCTGCGCGGTCCGAGCGTCGCACTCGACGCCGCGTGCGCGGCCTCATTGGTCGCCGTGCACCAGGCCTGCCAACTGCTGCGTACCGGCGAAACGTCGCTGGCGCTGGCCGGCGGGGTCAGCGCGCTGATCGGGCCCGGGTTGACCCGGGTGCTCGACGAGGCGGGTGCGACCGCGCCCGACGGCCGCTGCAAGACCTTCGACGCGGCCGCCGACGGCTACGGCCGCGGGGAGGGCGCGGCCGTGGTGGTGCTCAAGCGCCTCGCCGACGCCCTGCGCGACGGCGACCGGGTGATCGCGGTGGTGCTCGGCGGCGCGGTGGCGCAGGACGGGCGCACCGTCGGCATCATGTCGCCCAACGGCGACGCGCAGGCCGCCATGTTTTGGCGGGCGTGCGACGCGGCCGGCATCGACCCCGCCAGCGTCGGATTCGTCGAGGCGCACGGCACCGGCACCCCTACCGGCGACCCCACCGAGGTGAACGCCATCGCGTCGGTCTACGGGGCGGGCAGGCCCTCCGACGCGCCCTGCCGCATCGGATCGGTCAAACCCAACGTCGGCCACCTTGAGGGCGGTGCCGGTGTGGTCGGCCTGATCAAGGCGGCGCTCGCGCTGTACCACCGCACCATCCCGCCGACCGCGGGCCTTCAGAAGCGCACCCCCGCCGTCGACTGGGAGAGCAGCGGGTTGCACGTACCCACCGAGGTCGAGCCGTGGGACCGGATCGACGGTGCGCCGCGGCGCGCGGCGGTGTGCAGCTACGGCTACGGCGGGACGATAGCTCACGTTCTGCTCGAAGAGGCGCCGTCGGCACACGACGACAGCGCGGTGGACAAAAAGACGTTGTCGCCCATGGTGATTCCCGTCTCGGCGCGGTCGGCGCCGCGGTTGCGCACGCAGGCGGCGGCGCTGGCGAAGCGGCTGCGCGACACGACGCATCCACTCGAGCAGGTGGCCGCGACGCTGTGGCGGCGACGCTCCCACGAGCAGGTGCGGGCGGCGGTGGTGGCCGACGACGTCGTCGGCCTAGTGGCCGGGTTGGACGCGCTGGCCGCCGAGACCCCCGCGCCGGCGGTCGTCACCGGGTCGGTGCTGCCCGACGCCGCCGACGGGGCGGTGTGGGTGTTCTCCGGGCACGGCTCGCACTGGGCGGGCATGGGCCGCCAACTGCTGGCGGACGAACCCGCGTTCGCCACGGTCCTCGCCGAGATCGATCCGGTGTTCCGCCGGGAGCTCGATTTCTCCGCGCGCGAAGCGCTTTCGAGCGGAGAACTCGGCGACACCGGCCGCGTGCAGGCGTTGACGTTCGCGATGCAGGCCGGTCTGGCGGCCGTGCTGCGCGAGCGCGGTGTGACGCCGGCCGCGGTGATCGGACATTCGGTCGGCGAGGTGGCGGCGTGTGTCACAGCGGGGGTGTTCGACCTGACCGTCGGCGCGGCCCTCGCCTGCTACCGCGCGCGGGGGTTCCGGTCGGTCCTGGGTCAGGGGGCGATGGCGCTGGTGCGCCTGCCGTACGCCGAAGCCGACCGGCGGCTCGGCAATCGGGCCGATGTGGTGGCCGCGATCAGCGCATCGCCGGTGTCGACGGTGATCTCGGGCGCCGCCGCGGCCGTCGCGGCCCTCGCCGACCAGTGGGCCGCCGAGGGCGTGATGGTGCGCCGGGTCAACACCGATGTCGCGTTCCACAGCCCCGCCATGGACGCCCTGACCGCCGAACTGGGTCGGCTGACCGCGACGCTGCCGGCCCCGAAGCCACCCGAGATCCCGCTCTACAGCACGGCATTGACGGACCCGCGGTCTACGGCTCCGCGCGACCACACCTACTGGCCGGTGAACCTGCGCGACCGCGTGCGCTTCGCGGAGGCGGTGACCGCCGCCGCCGAGGACGGCCATCGACTGTTCCTCGAGGTGTCCGCGCATCCCGTCGTCGCGCACTCGATCGTCGAGACGCTGACCCACGCCGGGATCGACAATCACGCCGTTGTTCCGACACTGCGCCGCGATCGGTCCGAAAAGCTGTCACTGGCAGCGGCGTTGGCCACCCTGCACTGCCACGGCGCACCCGTCGACCCCGGTATCGACGCGACCGCCGCATGGGCCGACGACCTGCCCGCCACGCAATGGCAGCATCGTCGGTACTGGCGCACCCCGACCCCACCGCCCGGCGGGCGCGGCGTCCACGACGTGGACTCGCACACCCTGCTCGGCGGCCGGACAGAAGTCACCGGCGCGGTCGCGACGCGGCTGTGGCAGACCAGGCTGGACATGACCACGCGGCCGTATCCGGGGAACCACCCGGTGCGGGGCACCGAGATCGTGCCCGCCGCAGTCATTCTGAACACCTTCCTGAATGCGGCAGCACAACCGGACGGCAAGCCGCTCGAACTGGCCGATGTGCGGCTGCGAACTCCGGTCGCACCCGGCCGGGTGCGTGACATCCAGGTGGTGCTGCAGGACCGCGGGCTGAGCCTGTCGTCCCGCGTCCTCGAGGACGACGCCGAAGCCGACCAGCCGGGCGGCGGATGGGTCACCCACAGCAGCGCGGTGACCGTCGAACCCGGGAACCCGGACGGTGCAGTGCTCGACGAACCAGCCGCGCGCCGACGGTGCGGCCAGCGCCTGCCGGGCGACCACGTGGTCGAGACGCTGGCCGCGCTGGGCGTGGCGGCGATGGGATTCGATTGGCAGATCCTGGATCTGCGCCGCGGCGAGGGGGAGTTGCTCGCGCGGGTGACCGCCGACGGTACCGGCTCGGCGCCCGACACGTGGGCGCCGCTGCTCGACGCGGCGACCTCGGCCGCCTCGACGGTGTTCGACGGGCCGCCTCGGCTGCGGATGCCCGCCCGCATCGAACGGGTACGGGTCGACGGTCGGCCGCCGGCGACGGCGGTGCTGCATGTGCGGCGGCGCGCCGAGAGCACCACGACCGATGTGCTGGTGGCCGACGAGTCGGGTGCGGTGCTGGCAGCGCTGACCGGGATGACGTTCGAGGCGCTGGAGAACCCGGCGGGCAGTGATCTGTCGCGGATCGTGCACCAGATCGATTGGTATCCGGTACCGGTCGACAACGCGTACCGCGGCAGCGTGGTGATCGTGGGCGGTGACACGGAGACCGCCGCGTTCGTCACCCGCGATCTGGCCGCCGCGCAGATTCCCTACGTCCGCTGCGCGGATCCGGATGAGATCGGAGAGCGGCTTGACCGCGACGCCGTCGTGCTCGTGCTGCCGGGGTTGCACGACGCGCCGCAATCGTCCGTCGATGTCGTGATGCGCACGCTGCGGTACCTGCTCGACCGGGCGGCGCGGACGCCGATGTGGGTGCTCACCCAGGGAGTGCATGAGGGGGACAACCCGGCGCACGCGCCGCTGTGGGGCCTGGCCAGGGTGGCCGCTGTCGAGCACCCCGATGTGTTCGCGGGGGTGCTCGATGTCGCCGACGCGACACTTCCGGTCGGCGTGCTGGCGTCGCGGCTCGGGCATCCGGTGGTGGTCGTGCGCGGCGGTGTCGCCCTGGTGGCACGGCTGACGCAGGCACGCCCCGCGGACGCGCCGCCGCTGCGGTGCTCGGCGGGTGGCACGTACCTGATCACCGGCGGCACCGGTGCGCTGGGGCTGCGGATGGCGCAGCGGCTGGCCGACGTCGGCGCGCGACGGTTGGTGCTGTTGTCGCGGTCGGGCCTGCCGGAACGCGCGGAATGGAACCCCGCTTCAGAGCTGGTGCGCACCGTCAGCGCGCTCGAGGAGCGCGGGGTGTGGGTGCGTGTCGCGGCCGTGGACATCGGGGCGCCCGACGCCGCGGACGCGCTGCGTTGTGCGCTGGCCGACCTGCCGCCGGTGCGCGGCGTCATCCATGCGGCAGGGGTGGAAGCCGGTGCGCTGCTGGTGAACACGACTCAGGATGAGGTCGCCGCGGCGATGCGGCCCAAGGTCGACGGGACGTTGACCCTGCACCGGGTGTTTCCGCCCGGGCAGTTGGACTGGATGGTGCTGTTCTCGTCATGTGGGTATCTGGCCGGTTTCCCCGGTCAGGGCGCCTACGGCTGCGCGAACGCGTTCCTGGACGTGATGGCCCGCCACCGCAGCGCCCGGGGCGACCGGACGGTCAGCGTGGCATGGACCGCCTGGCGTGGTCTGGGCATGGGGTCGACATCCGGGTTCGTGGCGGCGCAGCTCGACGCGCTGGGCATGGGCACGATCGGGCCGGACGAGGCGGTGCGGGCCCTGGACATCGCGATGCGCACCGGCGACCCGAACGTCGTCGTCCTGCCACTGCTGCCGGCCGCGGCCGCAGTGCCGATGTTCGCCGACCGCACACCTGCGGAGACCGCCGACGCGCCGCAGGCTCCGGTGGCCACCCGGCCCGATGCGCTGTTCGACGCCGACGGTGAGGTCGATACGCGCTCGGTCGCCGAACTGGTGGTCGCCGCGGTCTCGGCGCAACTGGGGTTGCCGAAGGACCAGGTCGACACCGCCATGCCGCTGGTGGAACTCGGCGTCGACTCGATCATGACCGTCGGGCTGCTGCGCCAACTCGAGCAGCGGACCGGGCTGTCGCTGCCGCCGACGCTGTTGTGGGAGCACCCGACCGCCGCCGCCGTGTCCCATCGGATCGCCGAAATGCTGGGTGGCACAACGGTCTCAGCTCCGCACGCCGAAGCCTCTTAGGCCGATCACCGCCTGTCTGCGGAAAACCCCAACGGAAGCGGCCGACGCGCGAATACTGACCGTCGTGGACTCGACATCGATCCAGGACCGGCTTTTCCCCACCATGAAGTGCTTCGGCTGCGGTCCGGCCAATCCGCGCGGGCTGCAGCTCAAGAGCTATCTCGGGGATGGGTGCGTCACGGCGAACTTCACGCCGTGGCCCGAACACGACAACGGGCTGGGCTTCCTCAACGGCGGCATCATCGCCACCGTGCTCGACTGCCATTCCGCAGCCGCCGTGATGAACGAGGCCGACCTGCAGGGGTGGAAGGCCGCCCCCGGCGCGCTGCTGCCCTTCGTGACCGCGGGCATCGACGTCCGCTATCTGCGGCCCAGTCCGCTGGACAGCCCGGTCGAACTGCGCGCCGTCATCGTCAGGTCCACCGAGCCCGAAATCATCTGTGACGCAGAGGTGATCTACGACGGTAAAACCCGCGCCACCGGTCATGCGGTGTGGAAACGCTGGCGGTCCCGATGATTCGCGGCGGTCAGTTCGTCAGCTGTGCGACGACCTTCTTCTTGTCCACCTTGCCGACCGCGGTCTTCGGCAGCGACGGCAGCGGGGCCAGCACGTCTGGTTTGCAGTGCGCGGACACCCCGCGGGCGTCGAGGAACTCGTGAAGTTCGGCGAGCGTGATCGGGGTGCCGTTGAAAACCACGGCGGCACAGATCTTCTCGCCGAGGAACTCATCTGGTAGGGCGACCGCAGCCGCGGCATAGATGGCCGGGTGCGCGGACAGGTGCTCCTCCAGGTCGGACGCCGACACCGTCTCGCCGCCGCGGTGGATGACGTCCTTGATCCGGCCGGTCACCTCGACGTAGCCGGCGCGCGGCCCGTCGGTGAGGATCCGCACCCGATCGCCGGTGCGGTAGAAGCCGTCGGGGCTGAAGGACCGGGCGTTGGCCTCGTCGGCACGGTAATAGCCGTTGAGGGTGTAGGGCCCGCGCACCAGCAGTTCGCCCTCCGCACCCGGGGCGACCGGATCGCCGTTCTCGTCGACCACGCGCATCTCGTCGTGCGGCGACATCGGCCTGCCCTGAGTGTGCACCACGACGTCGACCGGATCGCCGGGCCGGGTGAAGTTCAGCATGCCCTCGGCCATCCCGAAGATCTGCGACAGGCCGGGCGTCAACTCGTCCAGGATGTACCGCGCGTCTTCGGGTGTCATCCGCGACCCGCCCACCTGAACCACGCGCAGCGACGTCGGCAGGACCGGTTCCCACTCGCACGCCTGGGTCCACACCTTGGCCAACGCGTTGACCAGGCCGGTGATCGTGACCTTGTGCTTGTCGATCAGCGCGAACGCCGCTTCGGGGCTGGAGTCGGCGGTGAACACCGTTGGGGCACCGACGGTCATCGACCCCAGCAGGCCCGGGCAGGCCAACGGAAAGTTGTGCCCGGCGGGCAGTGCGACGAGATAGACGTCGTCGGCGGTCATCTGGTACGCGCGGGCGCAGGCGACCGCGTTGTAGGTGTAGTCGTTGTGGGTGCGGGGGATCAGCTTCGGCAGCCCGGTCGTCCCACCGGACACCAACAGCAGCGCGGGGTGGTCCGGGTCCACGGGGGCGCGCTGGTAGCCGGTGACGTCGAGTTCGGCCAGTTCCGACCATGATTCGAACGGACCGGGGTCGCCGTGAACGAACACATGGCGCAGCGCGGGGTGTTCGGCCACCAGCGCCTGGGCCAACTCGCGGTAGTCGAACCCGCCGAACCTGTCGGCGACGATCATGGCGACCGCACCGCTGGTGGCGGCGAAGTGGCTGAGCTCGGCGAGGCGATGGCCGGGCAGGCACATCACCGGGACCAGGCGCGCACGCAGCACGCCGAAGAGTGCGACGGCGAACTCGCAGCTGTTGGGCAGCTGCAGCAGCACCCGGTCGCCGGCGGCCAGCCCGCGATCGGCCAGCGCGGCGGCGATGCGGTCGGCACGGGCGGACAGCTCGGCGAACGTGTGGGTGAGGTTCGGGTCGATCACCGCGGGGCGGTCCGGCCAGCGCTCGACGGCGTCGTCGAGGATCGCGTCGAGGGGCCGGTCGGCCCAGTAGCCCGCGCGGCGGTACTCGGCGGCGCGGTCGGGGGGAAACCCGACGAAACCCGACGTCAGATCGGCGAAACCAGTTCTCATCGCGCCGCTGAGCCCCTCTCGGTAGGTGTGTCCGGTGGGTCGAATATAAGGTAGCCTCGCCGAATTAGTTAGGGCAGCCTTTACTAATTTGGAGGATCGTGGACGACGTTCGCGCAGAGGTCGCCGAACTTCTCGGGGTCGATCCCGACGACATCGACCCGACCGCCGACCTGATCGCCTCGGGTCTGGACTCGATTCGGATGATGGCGTTGTCGGGGCGGTGGCGGAAGCGGGGGATCGACGTCAACTTCGCCGCCCTCGCCGAGAACCCCACCATTGCCGCCTGGGCGGAGTTGATCGGTTCCGCATCGCCCGACACCGACAGCGCTGACGTGGCGCCCGCACCGGATGAGGACCCCGACGCCCCGTTCCCACTGGCGCCCATGCAGCACGCGATGTGGTTGGGGCGCAACGATGATCAGCAACTCGGCGGGGTGGCCGCCCACCTGTACGTGGAGTTCGACGGCACCGGCGTCGACCCGGAGCGGCTGCGCGCCGCGGCGGCGAAACTCGTTGCGCGTCACCCGATGCTGCGCGTCGAGATGCTGCCCGACGGCACCCAGCGCATCGGGAACCGCGGACTACCCGTCACGGTGCACGACCTACGCGACCTGGACGCCGACGCCGTCGAGGCGCGACTGGAGGAGATCCGCGACCAGAAGTCGCACCAGATGCTCGACGGCGACGTGCTCGAGCTCAGCCTGTCGCTGTGCCCGGGCGGGCGCACCCGCCTGCACGTCGACATGGATATGAACGCCGCCGACGCGGTCAGCTACCGCAAGTTCATGGCCGATCTGGCCGTGTTCTACCGCGGCGGCGACCTCCCCGAACTGGGCTACACCTACCGCCAGTACCGGGCCGCGTTGACCGCGTCGGACCCGGGTCCGTCCGACGAGGACCGCCGCTGGTGGGCCGAGCGCATCAAAGAACTGCCCGAACCGCCGCTGCTGCCGTTGGTGCCACCGGCCGAACAGGACAACCCGCGCCGCAGCGTACGGCTGTGGCACATCTTCGACGTGCCCACCCGCGATGCGTTCTTCGCCGCCGCGCACCGACGCGGCGTCACCCCGGCGATGGCCGTCGCCGCGTCGTACTCGCACGCGCTGGCGCGGTGGTCGACCAACTCTCGGTTCCTGTTGAACCTGCCGATGTTCGGGCGCGAGCCGTTTCATCCCGACGTCGAGAAACTGGTGGGCTGCTTCCCCTCGTCGCTGCTGCTCGACGTCGACCTCCCCGGCGCCGCCACCCCGGCGGCGCGGGCGCGGGTGCTGCAGGAGACGTTGCACCGCACCGCGCGCCACTCGAGCTACTCGGGCCTGTCGGTGCTGCGCGACCTGGGGCGCCACCGCGGCACCCAGGTGCTGGCACCGATCGTCTACACCAGCGCGCTCGGCCTGGGGGACCTGTTCGCCGGCGAGGTCACCGACCAGTTCGGCGCGCCGGTGTGGACGATCTCGCAGGGACCGCAGGTGCTGATCGACGCGCAGGCCACCCCGCTGGCGACCGGGCTGATGATCAACTGGGACGTGCGCATCGAGGCGTTCCGCCCCGGTGTGCCGGAGGCGATGTTCGCCTACCACGTGGCCGAGTTGACCCGGTTGGCCACCGACGACGCCGCGTGGGAGCGGCCCGATCCGCCCGCCGTGCCGGCGGCGCAGCGTGCGGTCCGCGATCGGCTCAACGCGACGACGGCGCCGCCCAGCGGCGAGGCCATCCACGACGGGTTCTTCCGCAATGCACGGCGGAATCCCGACATGCCGGCGCTGTTGGGCGACGCCGGCGAGGTAACCTACGGCGAGCTCGCCGGGCAGGCGATGGCGGTGGCGAAGAGGCTGCGCGACACCGGGATTCGGGCCGGTGATCTGATCGCGGTGGTCGGCCCGAAGGGCGTCGAGCAGATCCCGGCGGTGCTGGGCGTCCTCGCGGCCGGGGCGGCGTACCTGCCGATCGGCGCGGATCAGCCGGCCGAGCGCGCCGCGCGCATCCTGCAGTCCGCGAACGTCGCCGCGGTGCTGCTGTGCGCGGGGGCCGAGGCCCCCGCGGTCGCGGCACCCACGTTGCTGGTCGCCGACGCGGTCGCCGGTCCCGCGGACGCCGAACCCGTCGCGGTGGATCCGCACGGGCTGGCCTATGTGCTCTTCACCTCGGGCTCGACCGGTGCGCCCAAGGGCGTCGAACTGACCCACGACGCGGTGATGAACACCATCGAGTTCGTCACCGACCGCTATGAACTCGGGCCGTCGGACCGCAGCCTGGCACTGGCCTCGCTGGAGGCCGACATGTCGGTGCTGGAGATCTTCGCGCTGCTGCGCGTCGGCGGCGCCGTCGTGGTGGTCGGCGAGGAGCAGCGGCGGGACGCCGACGCCTGGGCCGGATTGATCGAACGGCATGCGGTCACGTTCCTGAACTGGATGCCCGGCTGGCTGGACATGCTGCTGGAGGTCGGCGGGGGACGGTTGGCGACGTTGCGGGTGGTGCTGCTCGGCGGTGACTGGGTGCGGCCCGATCTCGTTCGGGCACTGCGCAAGTCGGCACCCGCGGTGCGGGTCGCCGGCCTCGGCGGTGCCACCGAGACCGCGGTGCACGGCACCATCTGCGAGGTCGACGACCCGCCCGCGCACTGGACGTCGGTGCCGTACGGCACGCCGCTGCCGAACAACGCCTGCCGGGTGGTGGCCCCCGATGGGTCCGACTGCCCGGACTGGGTGCCCGGCGAGCTGTGGTTCAGCGGCCGCGGCATCGCGCGCGGCTACCGGAACCGGCCGGACCTGACGGCGGAGAAGTTCGTCGAGCACGACGGCCGCACCTGGTACCGGACCGGTGATCGGGCCCGATACCGGCCCGACGGCACGCTGGAGTTCGTCGGCCGCGCCGACCACCGCGTGAAGATCAGCGGTTATCGCATCGAGTTGGGCGAGGTCGAGGCTGCGCTCAAACGCGTGCCCGGGATCGACGCCGCGGTCGCCGCCGTCCTACCCGGCGAGCGGGACCTGCTGGCCGCGCTGGTGCGGGCCGCCGAACCGGGCCTCGACGCCGCCGCGGTCACCGCTGCGCTGGCCGATCTGGTTCCGGCGTACATGATTCCGAAGCTCATCGTGGTCACCGACCGGATCCCGTTCACGGTCGCCGGCAAGATCGACCGCGCCGCCGCACAGCGGATGCTGGCCGCCGCCGACCTGACCGCCGAGCGGGAGTACCGGGCGCCGGCGACACCACTGCAGACGGCGCTGGTGGCCATCGTCGCCGACGTGTTGGGCACCGATGCCGCCCGCGTCGGTGTCGACGACGACTTCTTCTCGCTCGGCGGTGACTCGGTGCTGGCCACGCAGGTGGTCGCGCGGGTGCGGGACTGGCTGGACACCCCGACCGCCATGGTCACCGACATGTTCTCGGCGCGGTCCGTCTCGGCGCTCGCCGAACGGCTCATCGCGCGCGAGACCGATCCGGACCGCCTCGACCTGGTCGCCGAGGTGTACCTGGAGGTCGCCGGGATGGACGGTGCCGCAGTGCTTTCCGAGTTGGAGTCGTCAGCGCACGGCGGCAGCTAGCCGGCGCCACTCGGCGCGGGGGAAGGCCCGCGGATCCTCGGTGAGCACCTGCACGCAGATGTGGTCGGCGCCCGCGTCGCGGTGCTCGTCGAGCCGGCGCAGGATCGCGTCCTCGTCGCCCCATGCGATCAGCGCGTCGAACAGTCGGTCGCTGACCGAATCGACGTCGTCCTCGCTGAAGCCCGCGCGCAGCAGGTTGTTGCGATAATTCGGCAGCGCGAGATACGAACGCAGCCAATCGGTTCCGATCGCACGGGCCTGCGAGGCGTGGTCGGTGAAGATCACCGTCTGCTCGGGCAGCAGCAACGGACCGGCACCGAGCAGCTCGCGGGCACCCCGGGTCTGGTCCGGTGTCACCAGGTAGGGGTGGGCGCCGCGGGACCGCGTCGCCGCCAGCTCGAGCATCTTCGGACCCAGCGCGGCGAGCACTCGCTCCTCGACGGGCACCGGCGTCGCCGCGGCGTCGAGGCCGTCAAGGTAATCCCGCGTGACGGTCAGCGGCTTGCGGTAGCGGCCCGGCTCCTTGGCGTCGATCAGCGGGCCGTGGCTGACGCCGATGCCCAACAGGAACCGGCGGCCGTGCGCCGCGGTCAGCTCGGCGTAGCAGGCCGCGACGTCGGCGGGCTCGTGCATCCACAGATTGAGGATGCCGGTGGCGATCACCACCTGCTTCGTCGACGCCAGCAGATGACCGACCGAGTCGAGCACCGACACCTTGCCGCCCACGTCGGGAATCCACAGCGCGGTGAAGCCGAGTTCCTCCAGTTCGGCCGCCGCCTCGGCGGCCTCGCCCCGATCGCCGTAGCGCAACTGGGAGGTCCACACCCCGATGCCCGTCAGATCCATGCGGCATCCCCTTCTCATCTGACCTGCGCCGACCTGGTCCTGGTCGGCCGTGAGGTCACACGCTATCCGACGTAGCGACCGCTCCCGCGCGGCGGGCTTGTAGGGTAACCTCACCATACTTAGGACAGCCTTTGCTAATTCATGCTGGAGGAGTCTTGCGGCCGGCCGATCGCGTCTGGAGGCACCCGTGACTGACATCGCCGACACCCGCGAGGAACTCGACGACCGCCGCCTGCAACTGCTGCGCCGCAGGCTCGCCGAACGCGGGTTGCGCGCCGCCGCTCCGGTCACGGCGCCGACCCCCACGCAGACCATGTCCGACGGGCAGCGCCGCATGTGGTTCGTCCAGCAGGCCGACCCCACCGGCGCGATCCTCAACATCTGCCTGTCCTACCGGCTGACCGGGCCGCTCGATGCGGACCGGCTGGCGGCGGCCGCCGCGGGGGGGGGCGCCCCGCGCCCCGGGCGGCG
>Ga0182793_1001223_pt1 | contig 16552 bp, 11 predicted proteins | sample Passage237A_FD_130498 | JGI IMG/M metagenome (GOLD analysis project Ga0182793, IMG submission 130498) | Cellulose adapted compost microbial communities from Newby Island Compost Facility, Milpitas, CA, USA - Passage2 37A (version 2) (version 2) ... | reverse complement strand
GTTTGGGGGCGCCCGGGGGCTCGCCTGGGTGCGGAGGGGGGCTCGCCCGTGCCCGCACCGAGTCCCGACTCGGTCCGCACTGTGGCTCGACTCGGATCGCTCCGGCGCGCGGCAACGACACGACGGAGCGTTTCCAGGCCAGCTTCGGAGACGGTGACGTTTTTCACGCCCTCGGCTTTCAGCCGCCGGAGTTCCTCGGTGAGTGCGTTGAGCGCGGCGCGCATGGTCGGAATCAGGTCGAGCGGAGTTTCAGGAGCTTCTCCACATACTTGCCCAAAAGATCGAACTCAAGGTTCACGCGTTCGCCTGCGCGGCGGCCCTTGAGATTGGTGACTTCGAGCGTGTGCGGAATCAGCCAGACGGCGAACGAGTCGCCCTCGACCTCCGCGATCGTGAGCGATATGCCGTCGATCGCGATGCTGCCTTTGTGAATGAGATAACGACCGCCGCCGTCGGGGGCGCGCACGCGCAGGTAGTGATCGTTGCCGCGCGGTTCGAAGACTTCGATCGTGCCGAGTCCGTCGATGTGGCCGGTGACGAAATGTCCGCCGACCTTGCCGTCGAAGCGCAGGCTGCGCTCGAGGTTCACTTTCGCGCCCGGCTCGAGCGCGGAGAAATTCGTGAGACGGCGCGTCTCCTCGAGCACATCGAAATAGATGTGCTGCTCATCGATCTGCGCAGCCGTGAGGCAGCAACCGTTGACGGCCACGCTGTCGCCCAGCGCGAGTCCCTGGAGCGCGGTGTGTGCGCTCACCTGGAGGCGCCACGCTTTTTCCTGAAGCGTGAACGCAACGACGCGGCCGGTTTCTTCGACGATGCCTGTGAACATAAGATTACTGGAGTTTCACGCGCAGCACGGCGGTATCGCCGCCGCGACTGACGAGCAGCACGCACTCGCCACGCGTGCGATCGGCCTCGATCGCGGCGAGCTTGAATTTCGCCGCGGCGAATGAGCGGATTTCCTCGCCGTCGATTTCCTTGATCCAGTCGTCGGTGCCGAGACCGGCGATCGCAGCGGAGCCGTTGGGTTTCACGAAATGCGCGACCACGCCCGTGAGCTGCGAAGGATCGGCGCGGCGCATCACGGCGTCGTCATAAACGAACTCACGCGCAGTCAGACCGAGCCGGTCGAAATACTGGCGCTCGGCCTCGAGAAGGAGTTTCGGTTGTTCACCGAGACGAATCTCGACCTCCGCGCGCTCGGAGCCGCGCAGCACGGTAAAACGAATCAAGTCGCCCGGACGCCGACGCAGCACCTCGCGTCCGACGAACTGCACCACCGCTCCGTCGGGACGAAAACGCGGCAGCGTCTGACCATCGATCGCAAGAATGATGTCGCGATCCTTGAGTCCGCCCGCTTCGGCGGGACTGCCCGCGGTGACTTCGCTGATCACCGCGGCGGACTGATTGCCGAGTTTGAGAAAACGCGCCGCCTCGCGATCGATCGGTTCGAGCGCGTAGGCGCCGAGCCATGCGAGCGGACGGCCAAAGACGTTTTGCGGCACGCGCTTCAAATACGGGAGCACCTCCCCGGCGGTAAGAAGCGCTCCGCTCTCCTCGACGTTCACGAGAATCACCGGACGACCACCGCGCGCCTCATTGGAAAACTGCACGTAATTCTGGCCGAAGGAACTCAGACCGAGACCGGCGAAATTTCCTTCCATGTCGAACGCGGGCAGACCGGGACCGGCGACTTCTTGTTGGAGAATAGCAGTGCGCTGCGGGAGGCTTTGCACGAGCGCGACGTGGCTCTTCAGAATGTAGGGAAAGAAATCCTCATCCTTGTTGCGGAGACCGATGCCCCACAGATCCTCGGCGAGCGCGGGCTCGCGCGGTGTGCGCGACGCCCAGCGTGTGATCGGCACGAGTTGCTTCCGCACCGCTTCGCCCGCGCGCACGAAATGCCAGCCCGTGAGCGGGTCTTGCCCGAGATATTCGGCCGGCGTGCTCTCCGGTTCGCCGGGCCGATAGACTTTGAAGTCCTTGAGCTGCGATGGCGTGAGGCGCGGGTTCACCGCGACCGGCGGCAATACAATCGTGCCCTGCTCGTCGATGACCGTGCCATAGGAAATTCCGGTGCGACGCTCCGCTTCGGTCTCTGCGTAGAACTCGACGGCTACGACCGATTGCAGGCGCTCACGCCACAGCGCGGGCACGTCGGCGGCAAGCGCGGCGGACGCGAGAAACGAAGCAAGAAGCGCGAAGCGGAGAAGCGACATCATGGCTTGATCACGAAAAGCGAAATCTGGCGGTTGCGTTGGACCTCGACGAGCACCGGTTCGGGTTGTTCCGAAAACTTCTCGTGCACGGCTTTGATCACCTCGAGTGAATCGATCGTCTGCTGATTCGCGCGCAGGATGATGTCGCCGCGCTTGAGGCCGGAAACCTCCGCCGGATAACCCGGCTGCGTGCCGATCACGACGACGCCGTCGGCGCTCTGCAGCTGATTCTCGCGCGCGAACGTGCGCGAGACCTTGCGCACGCTGAGGCCCCATTTTTCCAGCGCCCACTCCTCGCCCACGCGGCTCTCGAGTCTTTCAGTGACGACCGTGAAGTCCCGCGTCTCCGCGCCGCGCTTCACGGTGAGCTTGATCTCCGAACCGACCGCGCGGCTCGCGATCGTGTTTTGAATCGGCGGCAGTTGCTCGCGAAAACGTCCGTCCACTTTTTCGCCATCAATCGCGAGGAGAATGTCTCCGCCGCGCAGTCCGGAGCGCGCCGCGGGCGAGCCCGGATCGACGCTGTTGATGAGCACGCCCGTGTTGAGCGAGAGCGCGTAGAAACTCTCCAGATCCTGTAGTGCTCCCGGCACTACACCGATGTAGCTGCGCGTGATCGCGCCATCGCGCACGAGGCCTTCGAGGACCCGCTTCGCGATGTTGGACGGAATCGCAAAACCGAGATTGTCCGCGCCGATGTAGCCGCGGGCGTTGATGCCGACCACGCGACCATCTTCGTCCACGAGCGGACCACCGGAGTTGCCGGGATTGATCGCGGCGTCGGTCTGCAGCCAGGTGTTGAAGGCACCCGTCTCGTAGCCGTTGACCGCGCGTTCATCCTGAAAATAGCGGCGGTTGTTGGAAATGATGCCGCGCGAAACCGTGCGCGTGAGACCGTGCGGCGTGCCGACGGCGTAAACGGTTTGTCCGAGAAAAAGTTTATCGCTGTCGCCGAATTCGCCGTGCGCGAACTTCAGGTTGCGACGCTTCAATTCATCGGCGTCGAGGCGGATCACCGCGAGATCGGTCCAGTGATCCCAGCCGACGAGTTTCGCGCCGACGCGTTCGAGATTCGCGAGCGTGACGGAAATCTCAATCGCGCGCGGGCTGACCACGTGGGCGTTGGTGAGGATGAGGCCATCCTTAGAGAGAATTACGCCCGAGCCGATGCCAGCGGAAAGACGCTTCGTGCCCGCCTCGAACGCGACTTCGCGCACGTCGATGCGCACCACGGCGTCCAGCAAGCGGTTAAAACCACGACTCACGCCGGCGCCGCGGGCCGGAAAGACCAATGCGACAAACGTGACGGCGAGCGCGAAGATTGACCGAGAAAGGAAAGAATTCACAGTGGCCTGTTTCACCGATGGCTACCAAGAGCAAAGACTACAACTTCCTAGAGATCGAACCGCACTGGCAATCTTTCTGGGAGAAAAACCGCTCCTTCCGCGCCGAGAATAACTCGAGCAAGCCGAAGTATTACGTGCTCGATATGTTCCCTTATCCGTCGGGCGCGGGTCTGCACATCGGACACCCCGAAGGCTACACGGCGACCGACATCATCGCGCGCTACAAGCGAGCCAAGGGTTTCAACGTGCTGCACCCGATCGGTTGGGACGCGTTTGGTCTGCCGGCCGAGCAACACGCGGTGAAAACGGGCACGCATCCGGCGTCGAACACGCAAAACAATATCAGCAACTTCAAACGCCAGATCCAGGCGCTCGGTTTCTCCTACGATTGGGAGCGCGAGATCGATACGACTGATCCTAAGTATTTCCGTTGGACGCAGTGGATTTTCCTCCAGCTCTTCAAGAAAGGTCTGGCGTATGTCGACGAGCGTCCGGTGTGGTGGTGCCCCGAGCTGCGCACGGTGCTCGCCAACGAAGAGGTCGTTGACGGCAAGAGCGAGGTCGGCGGCTTCCCCGTCGAGCGCCGCAACCTGCGCCAGTGGGTTCTGCGCATCACCGCCTACGCGGAGCGTCTGCTCGCGGACCTGAAGGACGTCGACTGGCCCGACTCCACCAAGCGCATGCAGGAAGCATGGATCGGCCGCAGCGAAGGCGCTGAAGTGTTGTTCAAGCTCGAGAAACCCGAGCTGGGCGATCTGAAGATTTTCACGACGCGCCCCGACACGCTCTTTGGCTGCACCTACATGGTGATCGCGCCCGAGCACCCGCTCGTCGAAGCGCTCACGACGCCGGAAAACATGGCCTCCGTCGAAGCGTATCGCAAACGCGCCGCCGCGAAGAGCGATCTTGAGCGCACCGATCTCGCGAAGGAAAAATCCGGCGTCTTCAGCGGCAGCTACGCGATCAATCCGATCAACGGCACGCGCGTGCCGATCTGGATCGCCGACTACGTGCTCATGGGTTACGGCACCGGCGCGATCATGGCGGTGCCGGCGCACGACGATCGCGACTTCGAATTCGCGCAGCAGTATCAGTTGCCGATCATCCGCGTGATCGCCGGCGAAAAAGGCGACGAGCAACTCCCCTACACTGGCGAAGGCCGTCTCGTGAACTCGCCCGGCTACGACGGAATGCCGTGGGAGGAAGCGAAGAAGAAGATCACCGCCTCTCTCGCCGAACGCGGCGTCGGCAAAGTCGCCGTGAACTACAAGCTCCGCGACTGGCTGTTTTCGCGCCAGCGTTATTGGGGTGAACCCTTCCCGATCGCGTGGGTGAGCGAGGAGGATTACCGCCGCGCCGCCGCCGCGCGTCCGAACGACGTGCCGCCCGCCCCGGTCACGTATGCGAGCGAAGGCGTGGTGCACTACGCTTTGCCGCTGCCGGCGGCGGCGTTGCCGCTGGAGTTGCCGGAAGTCCAGTCGTATCTGCCGAGCGGCACGGGCGAGAGCCCGCTGGCCAACGTCGCCGACTGGCTGGAGGTGTGGCTCGATTTCACGACCGGCGCTTCCGTGCCCGCCAGTCAGCCTCGTCCTGTAGGTGAAAATTGGATACGCGCCCGCCGCGAGACGAACACGATGCCGCAGTGGGCCGGCTCGTGCTGGTATTACCTGCGCTTCCTCGATCCGCAAAACTCCGCCGCCCTCGCCTCGCCAGAGGCGCTGAAGTATTGGGGCGTGCCCGATCTCTACGTCGGCGGCGCCGAGCACGCGGTGCTGCACCTGCTCTACGCGCGTTTCTGGCACAAGGTGCTGTTCGATCTCGGTGTCGTGCCGCAGAGCGAGCCGTTCACTAAGCTGTTTCACCAAGGCATCATCCTGGGCGAAGATGGCGAAAAGATGTCGAAGAGCCGCGGCAACGTGGTGAATCCCGACACGATCATCGCTTCGCACGGCACGGACACGCTGCGCCTGTATCTGATGTTCCTCGGACCGCTCGAGGCCATGAAGCCGTGGAATCCCCGCGGCATCGAGGGTGTGCACCGTTTTCTCCAAAAAATCTGGCGTGAGTGCATCGGCGAGGACGGCGAGCCGAACAAGAAGATCGTCGACAACGCCGCCGATCCCGCGGACTTCACGAAACTCCTCCACGAAACGATCAAGAAGGTCGGCGAGGACATTGAGAACCTGCGCTTCAACACCGCGATCTCGCAGTTGATGATCCTCGTCAACGCGCTCCAGAAGCTCCCGCAGGTGAGCCGCACGGCCGTGCTCCAGTTCATCCAGATTCTGGCGCCACTGGCGCCGCATATCGCCGAGGAGCTCTGGGAACGACTCGGCGAGCCGGCCGGTATCCAGTCCGTTTCCTGGCCCGCCTACGATCCGGCCAAGCTGAAGAGCACGGAGGTAAAGTTGGTCTTTCAGGTTAACGGGAAGCACCGCGGCGACGCCCTCGTGCCGGTCGGCCTGCCCCAGGACCAAGCGCTGGAAATTGCCCGCGGCAACGAGCGCGTCGCGCCGTTTATCGAGGGAAAGAACGTCAAACGAGTCGTTTACGTGCCGGGTAAAATCCTGAACCTTGTCGTCGAGAATTAGGTTGCAAGTGAACGGCGTTGATCTAGGGGTAACTCCCTAGAAAACGCTCCAGTTTCTTCAACCCTGTTCTCACCATGAAGTCCCTCCTCCGGCTCTGCGCGTCGTTGTTCGTCGTCGGACTGCTGTTGCCATCCGCGCTGGGTGCTCTGAACCGACAGAATAATCTGCTCGGCAAGATCTATGTGAGCAACGTCAACGGCGTCGTCACCTGCGTCAGCGATGGTCGCATTCTGGAGCTGAAGAAAGGCGACTCCGTCATGGCGCGCGGCGCCATCTTCGAGTCTGCGGAAAAGTCGAACGCGACGTTGGTGTTTTCCAATGGCACCGGCGTTTACGTGGACGAGAAAACGAAGTTCGAAGTCCGCCGGTTCGAGCAGGAATTTTTCGCGCCGAACAACAATCTCCGTGTCGAGCCTTCCAATTCGAACACGGTCGTTCGCTTCAATTCGGGACGCGTGGTGCTCAGCACGCCTCGCCTGCTCAGCGGCACCACGATGATCTACGAGACCGACCTCGCGCAGGTCCTCGTCCGCGGCGAGAAGCTGATGATCGAGTCCACGGAAAAGCAGACGCACGTCGCGATGATCGAGGGCGGCGCGACGGTGAACCCCAAGGGACCGGACGGAAAATTTGTCTCCATCGGCAAACGCCTCACCACCGGCCAGGAAGCGTTCGTAAAATTCGTCATCAACGGCGAAAACGCTGAAAGTGCTCTCACCACGACCGGCGAAGATGAGCCCGAGGCCTCCGCGTCCGGCCTGCTCGCTGCGGCCGATGCCGCGGTGCCGCCGCCTCCGCTCACCGCCGCCGCCACCACGGTCGACGGTGTGGCCACCGTCGTGCGCGTCACCGGCCCTGCGCGCGCCAAGGCGCCGAACAGCTCCAACGAGTTCAATCTGGCCGCAGGCGCCACGCTCCCCGTCGGCACGCTCGTCATGACCGACGAAGCCGCTGAGCTTCATCTACAACCCTATCCCGGTGCGATCGCCACAATCCGTCCGTCGTCGACCGTGTTGATCGAGAAACTCCGCATCACGACCGACGAGGGCATGGTCAAGAAACAGCAGTCCATCCTCGATCTGAAAGGCGGCACGGTCGTCTCCACGATCGATCCGACCATGCGTTACATCAACGAATACGGCGTCCGCACTCCGAAAGGAATCGCCGCCGCTACGGGCACCTCGTTCACCGTTTCCATCGAGGAAAACGGGATGCATGTCGCGACCACCGCGGACACCGTGATCTTCACCCTCGCCGACGGGTCCAGCTACACCGTCTCACAGGGCACAGTGAGCAGCACACCGGCAGGCGGCTCACCGCAACCGCCCGTTTCACTTGCGGCTGCCGTCGCAGCCAACCCCGAGCTCGGCTCCGTGGTCACCACCGCGGTCTCCACGATTTCCAACATCATCCAGAACAACACCGGCAGTTTTTCTCCGGCCGCAGCCACGGATCTCGCGAGCAAGGTGCTCGGCGTGGCCGTCGCAACCTTGCCCGGGCAAGCCGAGACGCTCACCACGCAGCTCATCTCCGCCATCAACTCTCCCGCGGCTTCCACTGCCGGCGTCGCCGGCGAGGCGATTTCGGCCGTTGTGGGTGTAGCCGCCGGCAGTGCGCCCGATCGCGCCAGCGAGATCGCCGCCGCCGCGGCCACCGTCGTCCCCTCACAGAGCTCCGCCATCGCACAGGCTGCGTCGCACGCGTCGCCGGAACACGCATCCGAGATCGCTGCGTCCGTTACCCAAACCTTCGCCAAAGGCACGATCACTCCCGCGATCATCGAGGCCGCCCGTGACGTCAGTGCGGCCACCGCAGCTGGTGCGCCGGGCAAGGCCGCATCGATTGCCGCGGCCGTCATGCAGGTGCTGCTCCAGTCAGATCCGTCTGTCACGCCTCAGGCCAGCGGTCAGATGGCCGCCTCTATCGCGGCCGCCACCACCGCAGCTGCTCCGGACCAGGCCGTGCCGATCGCGGCCACCATGATGAAACTTCTGGCTGTCGCCTCGCCTGAAGCGACTGCGCAGACGCTCAGTCAAATGGGCACCGCTCTCGCCAGCGCCATCACTTCGGTGGTGCCCCCGCAATCGCAGGAAGTTGCCACGGCCGTCCTTCAACTCCTCTCCGAAGTCAATCCCGACGCCGCTTCGAGCGCGCGCATCGCGATCAACAACATGACTCCGCCCGGCTCCGGTGGCGGCGAACCCGGCACGAGCAACAACTCCACCTCGATCATCGTTTCAATGTTCGATCCGGGCGCGCTCGATCAGGTCACCTCCGATCTTGAAGCCGCGCAAAACGCGCAGTCCGGCGTGACGTTCAATCCTGACGCGTCTGGCGGCGGCGGTGGCGGCACTGTCATTCCGCAGCCCAACGTCCCCCCGACCAACCCGATCGATTACGTCGCCAGTCAATCCCGCAAGGGCTAATGGGCGTATCCACGCTCCCACTACGTCCGCTCGATGACATTTCGCGTTCGCTGGCTGCTGCTCCTCTCGGTTCTCGTGGGCCCGGCCCTGCCGCACGCATTCGCCTTGTTCACGCTCAACCAAGGTAAGGATCTCGTCTTCGTGAGCGCGTCCTACAGCATCGGCTGGGACTCGAACGTTTTCACGCGCCAGGCCTCGCAAGGCTCCTTCACGCAGAGCGCGTCGGCTTCGATCGATTACACGCGGCAGGCGGGCCTCATCAGTGTGACGGCCAACGCGTCTGCGGCGCTGGGCATGTTTCACGACGTCAGCGGCCAGGACTTCGTCGACCCGAGCTTCGCGGTCGCTTTCCGCAAGCGTTATGGCCGCACGACGGGCGCTCTCACGTTGCACGCTCGTCACGAGAGCCAGCCGGACCCCGACGCGGGACAGCGCACCGAGTCTTGGTTTCTCAACTCCAATCTCGATCTCCGCTATCCCATCAACGATCGCTTTTACCTCAGCAACAGCCTCGGCTACGGCGAACGTCTCTACAGCAACAAACAGGAATTCAGCGATCTCGCGACGTTCAGCGAAGGCTTCTACGCCAACTTTGTTTACAGCTCCAAACTCGACCTGAACAGCGGCTACAGCCTCCGCATCAGCGAGACTTCGCGCAACACCACGGCCTACGACCACAGCCTCACCATCGGCGCGCAAGGCGGCATCCTCCCCAAGCTCAGCGGCACGATTCGTTTCGGCGTCCAGCGCCGTTACGCCAACTCCAGCGTGGGCGGCCGCGAAGATTTCGACTCGTTCACGTCAGGCACCACGCTCAAGTGGCTTTATTCGCGGCGCCTGACGTTCAACGCCGATTTGAACCAGGACTTTAGCACCACCTCCACAGACATTTCGACCAACCGTTTCAGCGCCGGCTTGCGCGCCACCTCGTCAATCAGTAGCAAATTCATCGTCAACGCTGGGGTGACCTACAGCATTACTAACTTTCTCGGTGAAGCCGGCGAAGGACGGCGGGATGAGATGCTGCAGTTCGACACCAGCGTGGGCTGGGCCTTTACCACCCACGTGCGGATGAACCTTTCCTACGTCCATACGATAAACTGGTCCAACGTCTCCAGCGCCACCTTCGTCCGGGACGGCGTCACGCTTTCGATCATCGCCACCTATTGATTCGCGCCATGAATCACCTCCTCCGTCGCTTCATCCTCTCTTTCTTCACCCTCGCCCTCGCGCTTTCCTGCGTGTCCACCGCTTCCGCTCAAGGCGCTCCCGAAGAGAAACCCAACTTCATCTACAAACTCACCGTGACCGACCGCGTGCGCGTCACGATCTTCCAGGAAGACGAGCTGAACGAGATTGCGCGCATCGACGCCCGCGGAAACATCAACCTCAAGCTCGTCGGCGAAGTCCGCGTGGCGGGCCTGTCTGTCAGCGAAGCGCAAAAAGTCATCGAGGCCGCCTACCGCGACGGCCGCTATCTGCGCAACCCGCAGGTCACCGTCTCCGTCGAGGACTACGCCCCGCGCGAAGTTTCGATCCAAGGTCAGGTCAAGGCGCCCGGCCGCTACCTGCTCCCCATCGAATCCACTTTCTCGGTCCTCGAATTGGTGACCAAGGCCGGCGGCCTCACCGACATCGCCAAGGGCTCGGCGGTTGTCATCACGCGTATCTCCGCCGACGGCAAAAAGACCACCATGACCGTCGATGTGGACGGCCTCATTCGCGGCAAGAAGTCCGCCAAATCTTCCGACAATCTCATGCTCGAACCGGGCGACATCGTTTACGTGCCGGAGAGCATTATCTAGCCGCCCACCCCGATGGCCGATTCGCTTCTCAAGAACGCAGCGCACCCCAGTGGCGCCAGAGATGATGATTCGCTCGTGGAGCGGAGGACGCTTCGGGACTACTACATCATCCTTCGCGAACGCCTCTGGATCGCGCTGCCGCTCGCGCTCCTCGTCGCGGTGCCATTGGGTTATTTCAAGGCGCGCGAGACGCCGATGTATCTCAGCACGGCGACGATGCAGTTCGAGAAGCCCGAGGTCGTGGTGACCTCCCAGGCCGTCGTCGATTCCGCCGTCCGCAGCGACATCGAGCTCAACACCAATCTCCAGATCCTCAACAGCGCGCGCATGCGCGGCCGCGTCCTCGATTCCTTCACGCCCGAGGAAGTCGCGATTCTCCAGCGTCCCTTTCTGAAAAACCTGCCTCCCGGCACTCCGCCCCCTCCCCCCGGTGCAGCGATGGGCAGCCTCTCCGTCGAGCCGGTCAGAAACACCCTCGTCATCAACGTCAGCGTGCGTCACCCGGACGCCCAAGCCGCCGCCCTCGTCGCCAACCGCTACGTGCGCGAGTTCATGACGTATCTCATCGAGCGCGTCGGAGGCATCAACGAGACCGCGGTCGATTTCCTCCGCAACCGCGCCGAACAACTCCGCCGCGAATCCGAAGAGGCCGACCAGAGACTTCAGGCCTACATGAAGGCCCACAACCTCGTCTCGCTCGACCGCAGTCGCGACCTCGTGAGCGATCGGTTGAAGACCATCAGCGGCACGCTCCCCTCCGCTCAGCTCACCCGCCTCAATTTCGAAAACCAGTATAAACAAGTTCAGGCGTTTACCGCCGAAGGCCGGAATCTCATCGAGATTCAGTTTATCGCCGAGCACGGCAGCGTGCCTTCGCTGAAAAGTCAGCTCGCCTCCCTGCGCCAAAACCAGTCCGTGCTCGCCGACCGCTACTTCGAGCGTCACCCGCGCATGGTCGAGCTCGCCAACAGCATCGCGATTGTCGAGGAGCAGCTTCAGAAAGCCATCCAACTCGCCATCGCCGACCTCGGCACGCGCCTCAGCGAGGCCCGCGCCTCCGAAAAATCCCTTCAGGTCGAATTCGATCGCGCGCAGGCCGACTCACTTCAACTGGGTGACCTCGCAGTCGAATTCAAATCGCTCGAGAATCAGGCGCAGGTTTCGAAATCCAACTACCTGCAGATTCTGGATCGTCTCAACCAGACGACCACCACCAAGAACCTCGAAAAGATTCCGCTTCACCCGCTCGATCCCGCCGTGCCCGCCGGCGCGCCCTACGCGCCCAACATGAAGACCATCGTGCGCACGTGCATCGGTGTCGGCGTGCTCGTTTTCGTCGGCGTCGCCGTCGGCCTCAGCTTCATCGACGACCGCATCAAGAGCGCGTGGGACGTCGAATCGTTCATCGGCGTCAACCTCCTCGGCATCATCCCCGATCTGAGCGCGATGAAAGACGACGAGAAATACGCGCTTCTCGTCGACAACAAGCAGGCGCCAGGGGTCGAAGCATTCCTCAGCGTCTACAGCTCGGTAAAAATCCATTCGAAGCTCGATTTCCCCAAGTCGATCCTCGTCACCAGCACCATCCCCGGCGAAGGCAAGACGCTCGTCTCCTGCAATCTCGCCGGCAGCTTCGCGCGCCACGGCAAGCGCACGCTCCTCATCGACTGCGATCTTCGCCGCCCGATGCTGCACCGCCACTTCAAGCAGCAGAACACCACCGGCGTTATCACATGGTTCGAGAGCGGCGCCACCACCGAAGGCGAACTCGCGACCAATCCCTCGCTCGGCATTATTCGCATCAGCGAAAACCTCTCGCTCCTCTGCTCCGGCGGTCGATCCAAGAGCCCGACGGAGATTCTCGAGAGCCCCGCGTTCGCCCAGCTGCTCGAGCGCCTCAAACACGAGTATGAACTCGTCGTCGTCGATTCTCCGCCGCTCGGCGCCGTCACCGACTCGCTGCTCATCGCCGAGCGCACCGACGAGGTCATTTACGTCTGCCGTTTCAATCGCGCCTACCGGAAACACATTCGCCTCTACATCAAGGCGCTCAAGAACGGTAAGAACGAAGTCCTCGGCGTCGTGCTCAACGGCCTCTCCCCGCGGCGCATCGAGTATTACTCGAACTACCGCTACTACCGTAGCTACAAAAAATACTACGGCGCGCAGACCTGAGTCGCGCCGCGGCGCGTCCCGAGTCGGGACCGAGTGCGTCCCACGTCGCGTCCATGTTCGTCCCGAGTCGGGACAAGGTGCGGACCGGGTCGAGCCCAGGTCCGTCCCACGTCGAGCCTAGGTCCGCACCGAGTCAGGCCGCAGTGCGCATCATGTCGCGTCACCGTGCGGCTTGAATTGAAACACGGTCCGCACGCGCCCTCTCTCTCTCGTCATTCTGAGCGCAGCGAAGAATCCACTTGGAGAGTCGCAGCCATACACGGCAGCGAAGCTGCACAATGGATCCTTCGCGGTGCTCAGCATGACAGGGCGCGCGACGCAGTTGGCTTCACGGCACGCAAAAAAAAACACCTGCGCTGGGAAGCGCAGGTGTTCGTTGGAACTTCGAGTTGCGTCGACTTAGTCGCGCGGGGCGTAGGCGCCGGGGAACGGTTTCGATCCGGCTTCATTGCCGAGGAGCTTGCGCGCGTCGGCCGGCAGAGCGACGCCGACATTTGCGCCCGGGAAGCTCTTCAAGAGTTCAGGGCGGCGCAGTTCCCAGCTGCGGATCACCGCACCGCGATAATCCACGAAGCTGCGGCCATTGGCCTCGAGTTTCGGATCGACGGCGCGAAGTGCCGCAAGGTCATCAACAGCGAGCGAATCTTCCGGTGAATCGTAGGGGCCCCACGAGATCAGCGCGGGAGATTTCGCGGCGTTGCGGCGCACGTAAACGTTTCCATCGAGCTGCGTCACGTGACGGTCACGGAGATGTTTCACCTTCTCCGTCTGCTCGAGGCTGAGCAGCGGACCGCCCCAGAACGCTTCATCGGCGATGAGGAGATTGTTCACGAAGGCGTGGCCGACGCGCTCGCTCACACCGGGGCCCGTGCTCGGGTGCCAGTCGAAGTGATCGCCCACGGCGCTGCGCTCGGTGCGCTCAAAGGCGGCCTGGCAGTTGAGGAAGGTGTTGTTGTAGGCGCGCACACCAGCGGCGTTGAGCGAGCGGAGACCTTTGTGGCAGTCCACGAAAACGTTTCCGACCACGAGCGCGCCTTTCGAGATTTCGAAGAAGAAACCGTCCTCCGCGCCTTGAATCCAGTTGTCGACGAACACGCCGTCGACGTTGCCAACATCATACCAGATGCCGTTGGAGTGGCGGTCGACGATCACGAGATTGTCGCGGCAGACCACGCCGTAGCACTGGTTGTAGATCTTCACGGCCGAGGGATAGTAGCCGGTGATGTGTTCGACGTTGTTGCGCGTGATGAAATTCTTTTCGAGGAGCACATCGCCCGAGTTGAGGATGAAGATACCTTCAGTGCTCGTGTCGCTCACGTGGCAGCGACGAATCACGAGGCCATCACCGCGGAAATAACCTGCCACGCGCGAGCAATGCGTGATCGTGCAATCCTCGATCACGGTGCCGACGACGTCTTTGCCGAACGTGGCCGGGTCGGATTTCGACTCCGGCTCGATGCCGTCGATCTCGAGCGCGCGGAAGGCGTATTGGGTGATCGTGAGTCCGCGCATCTTGTAGCCGATGCGGTCAGCCTTTTTCCCGTGCACCTCATCGATCTTGCGGATCAACGCGGAGTCATGCGCCGTGATTTCGACGAGGCGATCCGTGGGATCGATGGCGATGAAGACGAGCTTCGCTTCGTAATCGATGTAGTAGGAATTTTCGTCGAGCTGCGACTCGCTGCCGACCGCGCGGAGCGCGCGACCATCGACGAAGACCATGTCGTTGTTGAAGAGCCAGCGCGGCGTCTTGCGACCTTCGCGCTCACGACGCCACCAGCTGGCGGGCTCGGCAGGAAACAGTTTCGACCAGGAGGTGCGCCACAGGCCATTGCGCTGAGCGACCCAGTCTTTCGCGATTTCCGTGCCTTTGAGCACGGGCTGCTCGTCAGCGTAAGGTTGGATCGTGATGCCCTGATTCAGCACGAGGCTGCCCGTGCGATACGTGCCGCCGCGCAGAATGATTGCATCGCCCGTGACGACGCGAGAAAGCGCCGCCTCGATCGTGGTCGGCTCGTTGAGCGTGCGGCCGGACGCGTCCGCGCTGCCATCGGGTGCGACGTAGTAAACGTTCTTCGCGTCCTTCGGGATTTCGTAATTCCGAAGCTGCGGGCCGTAGGGTCCTCCCGAGGGCGCCGCGTGCGCGGCCACCAGTGCGAGTCCGAAGCTCACAAATGCAGATACCAAAGGCAGGAACGATCGACCGAAGAGAGAACGTCGCATAATCGAAGTGCTGGGGGTGAAACATCTCCGCGCCACACGGCACGGAAGGGGGAAACAATCAGCGAGCACGGAAGCGCGAGAGCAAGACCCCGCAAATTTCTCGCCGGTCTTACATTAGCACCGTCGAGTCCGGCTCCGCTTCGGCCTCGCATTCGCCGCTCCGTGCCATTGAGTGTTGCGAGCTTCTGTTTCACGTCCGTGCCTGCACCTTCCTCTTTTCTTCCCGCCGACTTCGATCCCCGCCGACCGCTCGCCCTCCTCGCGGGCCAGGGTTTGTATCCGCAACTCGTCGCCGCCGCCGTCCGGCGCGCCGGGATTCCGCTGCGACTGATCGCGTTCGACGAAGAAACGCCACCCGCTCTCGTCGAAAGTTTCCCCGAGTCGGAGCGCCGCACCATTCTCGTCGGCCAGCTCGGCAAGATGCTGAAAGCTCTCCGTGAATTCGACGCGGGCTACGCGATCATGGCCGGACAGATCACGCCACGGCGTTTGTTCAAAGGCCTGCATCCCGACCTCAAGGCCGTGCGCATCCTCGCCTCGCTGAAACGTCGCAACGCCGAAACGATCTTCGGCGCAATCGCGCACGAGATGGAGTTGATCGGCACGCGGCTGCTCGACGCGCGATCGTTTCTCGACGATCAGCTCGCGACGGTTGGTTGCATGACGGGACGCTCGTTCCCCATCGACAAGGACTACGTGGATCACGGGGTGCTCATCGCCCGCGAATCCGCGCGTCTCGATATCGGCCAGGGCTGCGTGGTGCGCAAAGGCACCGTGCTCGCCGTCGAAGCGTTTGAAGGCACGGACGAGATGCTGCGCCGCGCGGGCACGTTCAAAACCGATCAGGCGCTTTTCGTTAAGACGGTGAAGTCCCATCAGGACTATCGTTTCGACGTCCCATGCTTCGGTCTGCGCACGCTCGAAACGATGCGCGAAGCGGGTATCTCCGCCGCCGCGCTCGAGGCGGGCCGCGTCATCATGCTCGATCGCGCCGCCGTCATCGCGCAGGCGCGCACGTGGGGCATCCATTTGCTCGGCTTCGAGTAAGATAGAGCTCCGCGGCGCGACTTGCGCTTTCCGGGGAGCACAGCCAATTCTGCGCCATGCAAAATGATGTTGTCGCCGTAGCCGTGAAGGGCGTGATGCCCACCGCGAACGGGTGCGCCGTCTTCCTCGGGCACGATGCCAAAACGTTTGTGATCTACGTTGATCACTCCGTCGGCAACGCCATCCAGATGACGCTCAATGGCGTTAAAAAGGACCGGCCGCTCACGCACGATCTGATCGGCAGCATCCTGCTCGGTTTGGGCGCACGACTTGAGCGCGTGGTGATCAACGACGCCCGCGAGGGCACGTTTTTCGCCCGTATTTTGCTGCACATGGAAAACGAACTCGGCCGCAAGATCGTCGAGATCGATGCGCGTCCCAGCGACTCCATCGTGCTGGCGCTCCAACAAAAACGCCCGATCTACGTCGCCCAAGCGGTGATCGATGGCGTCGAGGACATGACGGAAATTCTCGAACGCGTGCGCCAGCAACAAGCCGAGGAATCCGGCGAACAGGATCTGCCCTGATTTTTCCGCGCGCGTTCGCGGATCCACACCTGCGGGCCGCCGCCCTTTTCCATGTCCGCTCCGCTTCGCCCTTCCCTGCCGCCCGGCATCGTCGCCCGCGCGCGCGGGGAGCGGCTGGGCGGCGGCGGGGGCCGGCGGGCGGGGAGGGGGGAGCGGGGGGGGGATGGGAAAGGGGGGGGGGGCGCGGGGGGGG
>Ga0182793_1001222_pt1 | contig 16554 bp, 9 predicted proteins | sample Passage237A_FD_130498 | JGI IMG/M metagenome (GOLD analysis project Ga0182793, IMG submission 130498) | Cellulose adapted compost microbial communities from Newby Island Compost Facility, Milpitas, CA, USA - Passage2 37A (version 2) (version 2) ... | reverse complement strand
TGGGCGTGCGCAAGGGCGACCGCGTCACCATCTACCTGCCGATGATTCCGCAGGCGGCCTATGCCATGCTGGCCTGCGCCCGCATCGGGGCGGTGCATTCGGTGGTGTTCGGCGGCTTCTCGCCGGATTCGCTGGCCGGCCGCATCAACGACTGCGATTCGGCGGTGGTCATCACCGCCGACGAGGGCCGGCGCGGCGGCAAGACCGTGCCGCTCAAGGCCAATGTGGACAAGGCGCTGGAAGACTGCCCCGGCGTGCAGAAGGTGCTGGTGGTGCACAATACCGGCGCCGACGTGCCGATGAAGGGCAGCCGCGACGTGTGGTGGCACGAGGCGGCGGCGGGCGTCGAGCCGTTCAACGACCCCGAGCCGATGAACGCGGAGGATCCGCTGTTCATCCTCTATACCTCGGGCTCCACCGGCAAGCCCAAGGGCGTGCTGCACACCCAGGGCGGCTATCTCACCTATACCGCGCTGACCCACGAGCTGAGCTTCGACTACCGAAGGGGCGAGGTGTTCTGGTGCACGGCCGATGTGGGCTGGATCACCGGGCACAGCTACATCGTCTACGGGCCGCTGGCCAACGGGGCGACGACGGTGATGTTCGAGGGCATCCCCTCCTGGCCCGACGCCAGCCGCTTCTGGCAGGTGGTGGAGCGCCACAAGGTCAACATCTTCCACACCGCCCCCACCGCCATCCGCTCGCTGATGGGCGCCGGCCCGGAATTCGTCGACAAGCACGACATGCCCAGCCTGCGCCTGCTCGGCACGGTGGGCGAGCCGATCAATCCGGAAGCCTGGCTGTGGTACCACAACAAGGTCGGCAAGGGCCGCTGCGGCATCGTCGACGCCTGGTGGCAGACCGAGACGGGCGGGCACATGATCGCGCCGTTCCCCGGCGCCATCCCCACCAAGCCGGGCTCGGCCACCAAGCCCTTCTTCGGGGTGCAGCCGGCGGTGCTCTCGCCCGAGGGCAAGCTGCAGGAGCAGACCAAGGCCGAGGGCGTGCTGGCCATCAAGGACAGCTGGCCGGCCCAGGCCCGCACCATCTGGGGCGATCACGGGCGCTTCGTGGCCACCTATTTCGAGACCTACAAGGGCTATTACTTCACCGGCGACGGCTGCCGCCGCGACGAGGACGGCTATTACTGGATCACCGGGCGGGTGGACGACGTGCTCAACGTCTCCGGCCACCGGCTGGGAACGGCGGAGGTGGAAAGCGCGCTCGTCGCCCATCCCAAGGTCTCGGAGGCGGCGGTGGTGGGCTTTCCGCACGACATCAAGGGGCAGGGCATCTATTGCTACGTCACGCTGATGGCGGGCGAGGAATACAGCGACGAGCTGCGCGGGGAGCTGCGCAACTGGGTGCGCAAGGAGATCGGCCCCATCGCCTCGCCGGACTATATCCAGTGGGCGCCGGGCCTGCCCAAGACGCGCTCGGGCAAGATCATGCGCCGCATCCTGCGCAAGGTGGCCGAGAACGACTTCGCCTCGCTGGGCGACACCTCGACGCTGGCCGACCCTTCGGTGGTGGACGAGCTGATCGCCAACCGGCAGAACCGGCCGGCGTAGGGGGCGGGGCGGGCGGCGTGACGGCCGCCCGGTGGCCCGGTCGAGAGGCGCGGGAAACGGGCGATCATTGTGCCGCCGTGATTTGGCGGTCATGGTGCGGGACCGATTCTGAAGCGGAAGTGTTCCCGTGCGCGCCATTGCTGCCCTGACCCTCGCCCTTGCCCTGTCGGCCGCGCCGGCGGGGGCCGCCACGCTGGAGCAGATGGCGGGGCAGATGATCGTGATCGGCTTCGAGGGGGACGATGCCGGAGAGGCCAGCGTCGCCGCCGTCGCCGCCGAGCTGGCGGCGGGGCGGCTGGGCGGGGTGATGTATCTGCGCAAGAACGTCGCGAGCCTCGGCGCCGTGCGGGAGATGAACGCGCTGTTCCGCGAAGCGGCGCCGGAGCTGCCGGCCTTCATCACGCTGGACCAGGAGGGCGGATCGGTGGAGCGGCTGACCCGGGATGTCGGCTTCACCGAGATCCCCAACGCCGCCACCGTGGCCGCGCGCAACAGCCCCGCCGAGGCCCAGGCCATCTATGCCCGCATGGCGGCGGGCATCGCCGAGCTCGGCTTCTCGGTGAACTTCGGGCCGGTGGCCGATCTCGACACCAATCCGGACAACCAGATCATCGCCCGCTTCGGGCGGGCCTTCGGGCGGGACGCGGAGACGGTGATCGCCTATGACCGGGCCTTCATCGCCGCGCACCGCGAGGCCGGGCTGATCACCGTGCTCAAGCACTTCCCCGGGCACGGCTCGTCCACCGCGGACAGCCATGAAGGCTTCGTCGACATCACCAGGAGCTGGGCGCCGGCGGAGCTGGAGCCCTATCGCGCGCTGATCGCCGAGGGCCTCGCGGACATGGTGATGGTGGGCCATCTCTACCATGCCGACTATGCCGAGGGGGACGGGGAGACCCCCTCCTCGCTGTCGCCGCGCTGGATCGACGGCGTGCTGCGGGACGAGCTGGGCTTCGAGGGGGTGGTGATCAGCGACGACCTCGAGATGGGGGCGATCCGCGACCATTTCTCGCTGGAGCAGACCGTGGTCAAGGCGGTGGAGGCGGGGATGGACGTGCTGCTGTTCTCCAACACCGCCTATCAGCGCCCCGGCCTCAACCGGGAGGTGCTGGACATCCTCCTGGCCCATGCCGAGGCCGATCCGGCCTTCGCGGCGCGGATCGAGCAGAGCTACGGGCGCATCGCGGCGTTGAAGGCGAGGCTGGAATAGCAGGGGGCCCGACAGCCCGGCCGGCGGCCGGGCCTACGCACTTTCCCCGGCTTTCTGCCCCCGGCGCTGTTTCCAGAGCGGCCGGCCGCCGCTAGATTGTGGCGCGCGAAGCAGGAGGCCCGTGGCTGATGGCGGATGACCGAGAGGTCCGGCAGGTCCGGGCGCTGTTCCTGTCCGATGTGCATCTGGGCATGAAGCCCATCCGCGTCCGCCAGCTCATCGAGTTCCTGCGCGCCCACGACGCCGAGACCATCTATCTCGTCGGAGACATCCTCGACGGCTGGCGGCTGGCCAAGGGCTGGCACTGGCCGGAGGAATACAATGTCGTGGTGCAGTCGCTGCTCGACAAGGCGACGGCCGGGGCGCGCGTGGTCTACCTGCCCGGCAATCACGACGAGTTCCTGCGCGAATATCTGGGCACCTATTTCGGCGAGATCGAGCTGGTGGACCGCACGGTGCACACCACCGCCACCGGCCGCACCTATCTCGTCATCCATGGCGACCAGTTCGACGTGGTGGTGATGAACGCCAAATGGCTCGCCCATGTGGGCGACTGGGCCTACAATTTCGCGCTGCGCGTCAACATCGCCATCAACTGGGTGCGGCGGCGGCTGGGGCTGCAATACTGGTCGCTCAGCGCCTGGGCCAAGCAGAAGGTGAAGAACGCCGTGTCGGTGATCGGGCGCTTCGAGGAAGCGCTGGTGCACGAGGCGCGCGAGAGCGGCGTGGACGGGGTGATCTGCGGCCATATCCACTTCGCCGACATGCATGAGCGGCTGGGCATCCACTACATCAACACCGGCGACTGGGTGGAGAGCTGCACCGCCATCGTGGAGAATCACGACGGCAGCTTCGAGCTGATCAAATGGACCGAGATGGTCACCGGCGTGCCGAGGCGGCAGCGGGTCCGCAGGCCGGACGAAGTGTAGATCACTGAACGGCTCCAGGGAACCGCGCCGGTATCGCAAACCGGGGTTTCCGCAGGCGCGGGAATGACCCGGTGGTTGCCGGGGAAGCGTCCGGGGCCCCGCGCTGTCAACCGAGCGTCACGAAACGGTCGTGGCGGCGAAATGCGACGGGCGCAGTCTGCCGGCATCACGCCAGCCAGGGTGATGCGCCATGCCCCTTCCGATTCGTGCCCCTGCCGCCCGCCGCATCCTGATCGTCACCGATGCCTGGCGGCCGCAGATCAACGGGGTGGTGCGGACGCTGGAGAGCCTGGCGGCGCAATTGCGGCTTGCCGGCCACCGGGTCGATTTCCTGACGCCGGAGCGCTTCTGGACGCTGCCGGTGCCGACCTATCCCGAGATCCGGCTGTCGCTGGCCTCGCGCCGGGCCGTCTTCCTCGCCATGGCGCGGTCGCGCGCCCACCATATCCACATCGCCACGGAAGGGCCGCTGGGGCTCATGGCCCGGCAGTTCTGCCTCGAGCGGCACCGCGCCTTCACCACCAGCTTCCACACCCGCTTTCCCGAATACGTATCGGCGCGCCTGCCGGTGCCGGAGGAGTGGAGCTACGGCTATCTGCGCTGGTTCCACGCGCCGGCGGCGGCCACCATGGTGCCGACGGCCTCGCTGCGCGACGATCTCGCCGCCCGCGGCTTCGCCGGGCTGACGGTGTGGGGCCGGGGCGTCGACCAGGAGCGGTTCCGCCCCGGCCCGAAGACGGCGTTCCGCGGCCTGCCGGGGCCGCACCTGCTCTATGTGGGGCGGGTGGCGGCGGAGAAGAACGTCGAGGCCTTCCTGTCGCTCGCGGTGCCGGGCAGCAAGCTGGTGGTGGGCGACGGGCCCGAGCGGGCGCGGCTGGAGCGGCTGTACCCGCAGGCGCATTTCTTCGGCTATCGCCATGGCGAGGACCTGGCGGCGGCCTATCGCAGCGCCGACGTGCTGGTGTTTCCCAGCCGCACCGACACCTTCGGCAACGTGCTGACCGAGGCGCTGGCCTCGGGCACGCCGGTGGCCGCCTATCCGGTGACGGGGCCCCGGGACGTGGTCACCGATCCGCGGGCCGGGGCGCTGCACACGGACCTCGCCGAGGCGGTGCGCCGGGCCTTGCTGCTCAGGCGGGCCGACGCGCGCGCCCTGGGCGAGCGCTACAGCTGGGCGGCCAGCGCGGCGCAGTTCCTGTCGGCGCTGGTGCCGGCCGCGGCGCCGGAGCGGGAGCTGGCGCTGGCCATGTGACAATGTCGGACAAATGCCCCTTGCTTTGCAGCGGCTTCCGAGTCACCTAGGGCGACGTGGCGCGGCCCTCGCGCCCGGAGTCTTTTTCCATGTCGTCGGCTCTCTCGCGCCTGGGCACGCCCGAGGCGCGCGCTTCCATCTATCAGTTCACCGTCTACCTGCCCGGCGCCGTCGCCTCCGTCTTTTTGGGCATCTGGCTCAGCGAGCACGGCATTCCCGCCGACCAGATCGGCATCATCAATTCCCTGCCGATGCTGGGCCTGTTGCTGCTCAACATGCTCATCGGCCGGGTGGCCGACCGGGCGGACGACTGGCGCACGGCCATCATCGCCATCTCGCTGCTGTCGGCGCTGGTGCCGGTGGGGCTCTACTTCGTCTCGGAGTTCTGGGGCATCCTGCTGATCTGGTGCCTCGCGGCCATGACCAACGGGCTGGTGCCGCCGGTGATCGACGCGGCCACGGTGCGCATGACCAAGCGCAACGGCACCGATTTCGGGGCGGTGCGGGCCTGGGCCACGGTGGGCTATGTGGTGGGAGCGGCGGGGCTCGGCCTGTTGATCACCGTGCTCGGCTCCGGGGCCTTCGTCACGCTCTACCTGCTGATGACGGTGCTGCGCGCGGTGCTGGGCTTCCTGCTGCCGCGCTTCCGCGCGCCGGCGCCGCAGGTGACGCTGTCGGGCGCCGCGCCGGGGGCGAGCCGGCTCAAGGATTCGCTCAAGCTGTGGTTCGTGCTGCCGCTGATCGCCTTCGCGCTGGTCAATTCCAGCAATGCGCTGATCGGGGGCTTCGGGGCGCTGCTGTGGCACGAGAACGGGGTGCCCAGCTATTTCCTGGGGCCGCTGCTGGGGCTGGCGGCGGTGGGCGAGGCGGTGCTGATGTTCGTGTGGCGGCGCTTCGGCGGGCGGGTGACGGCGCGCAACATGATCCTGGTCTGCGCGCTGGCGGGGCTGGTGCGCTTCACGGTCATGGCCTTCAACCCGCCGGTCGAGGTGCTGTTCATGGTGCAACTGCTGCACGCGCTCAGCTTCGGCATGGGCTATTTCGGCATGGTGCACTTCATCGCCAACTGGACCAACGAGGCCAATGCGGCGGAGGCGCAGGGCTTCGCCAACATGCTCATCCAGGGCGCCGCCATGGTGGCGCTGGTGGTGTTCGGCATCCTGGTGGAGCTGTTCGGCTCGGGCGCCTTCTTCTATTCGACCGTCGCGTGCCTGGCCGCCATCGGCTGCGTGTGGTGGTCGCTGCGGCTGATGCCGCCCAAGGATGCCGCATTGACGGGCAAGTGAAAACACCCTCCTGATGGCGCGGGCACCGCTCCCGCGCCTCTCCACCCCTTCCGACAGAGCCCTCGCCATGACCCAGATTGCGGCCGCCCTGCGCCCGACGCCCGAGATGCGCACGACCGCCTTCTATTTCACCTTCTTCATGGGGCCGGGCGCGGCGGTGATGTTCCTGCCGATCTGGCTCAGCGAGAAGGGGATCAGCCCGGAGCAGATCGGGCTGGTCAACGCGGTGCCGATCTTCGTCATCCTGGCGTTCAACCTGATCGTGGGGCGGGTGGCCGACAAGGCGAAGGACTGGCGGCAGGTGATCGTCATCGGCGCGCTGATCGGGGGCATCGCGCCGATCGGGCTGTTCTTCGTCAACGAGTTCTGGGGCATCCTGCTGTTCTGGACCCTGGCCAGCCTGCCGGGCGGGGCGGTGGGGCCGGTGCTCGACGCGGCGGCCATGCGGCTGGCGCGGCGCAACGGCACCGATTTCGGCGTCATGCGGGCCTGGGGCACGGTGGGCTTCATGCTGTTCAACGGGCTGACCGGGTATCTGGTGGTCTGGTTCGGCTCGGCGGTGTTCGTGCCGCTGTTCGTGGGGCTGGCGCTGCTGCGGGCGGCGGTGTCGCTGCAGCTGCCCGCCTTCCGGGCGCCCGCCGAGCAGGTGACGCTGGCCGCCGCCGCGCCGGTGCCGGTGGCCGGGCGGCTGCGCGACGTGGCCAAGCCCTGGTTCATCCTGCCGCTGTTCGGCTTCACCATGGTGTTCGGCACCCATTTCATCCTCAACGCCTTCGCCTCGCTGCTGTGGAAGGCGCAGGGCATTCCCGAGGACGTCATCGGGCCGCTGATCGCGCTGGCGGCGGGGGCCGAGGCGGCGCTGATGTTCGTGTGGAAACGGGTGGGCGGGCGGATTCCGGCGCGCACGCTCATCCTGGTGTCGGCCATCGCCTCGGTGCTGCGCTGGCTGGCGATGGGCTTCTCGCCGGGGGTGGAAGTGCTGATCCTGTTGCAGATGACGCATGGCATCACCTTCGCGCTGGGCTATCTCGGCTGCGTGCATTTCATCGCCAACTGGACCGGCGAGGCCATCGCCGCCGAGGCGCAGAGCCTGTTCGTGGTGGGCCAGCAGTCGCTGTCCATCGTGGCCGTGGTCGGCTTCGGCGCGCTGGTGCCGGTGATGGGGGCGCAGGCCTATTTCGTGGCCAGCGCCTTCGCGCTGGTGGGCGGATTGTGCGTGTGGCTGTCGATCCGGTTGCAGCCGCCGAAGGGGGAGGCGGTGGTTTAGGGGGATTTGGTCCGGGAGGCGATACCTCCGAAGGAAACGGAGGTTCCCGCTGGCGGGGGGAATGACCCCGAGATCCGGCATGGTTTCGCGGAATGGCGAGCAGGTATTGAGTCTCGCGCGCTATCCGGTTCGCCCGGCCGTGACGAGCAAGGGACCGCCGGCAAGGCAAAAGGCCCCGGAGGGATCCGGGGCCTTTGTCGTTCGGGCGGTTCGGCTCAGCTCAGGCGGCCGCTGGCGTGGGCCAGGGTGGTGTAGACCTTGCCGCGGTCCGAGAGCAGGTATTCGCGGGTCTCGGCGGCCGGGCGCGGGCCGGCGGCGGCGCGCTTCAGCAATTGCTCGAACTCGCTCATATAGGCCTGGGCGGTGCGGGCGAAGTCGGGGTCGCGCTGGATGCGCTTGCGGACCTCGTCATAGGTGCCCTGGCCGGTGAGCGTGTAGATGCGGCGCGAGAACACGTTGGATTCGCCGGCCTGATAGCGCGACCAGGCATCAGCCAGGGCGGCATCGTCGATGGCGCGGGCGATCTCCTCGGTGAGGCCCGACAGGCCCTGCGCGGAGGTGGCGCCGGCCTGCTTGGCCGAGGCGTTGCGCAGCACGTCGCGCAGCCAGCCGCCGCCCTCGACGGCCCCGGCCTCCTGGCGCGGCGCCGGCGCGGGCGCGGCGACCGGGGCGGGGGCCGGCTCGGGGGCGCGCGGCCGGATGGGATCGACCAGCGGCTGGCGCGCCGGCTCGGGCTGATAGGCCTCGGCCGGGGGCTCGGGCTGGCGCGGGGGCGGCTGATAGGCAGCCGGCTCCGGCTGGCGCGGCGCGGGACGCTGCGGCGGGCGGCGGTCGATCAGGTCATGGCTGGCGGGCTGGGCGCGCACGATGGCGTTGAGCTCGCTCAGGGCCTCGATCTGCTCGGCCACGACGCGGCGCATGGCGGCGGCGCTGGCGCGGGTCTCTTCGGGCAGCTCGTTGACGCCGCGCGCCAGCTCGGCCCGGGTGGCTTCCAGCTCGCTGCCGACCTCGCGGGCGGTCTCGCGCATGGCCCGGGCGGTCTCGGCGAAGCGGCGCGTGGCCTCCTCGATGGCCTGCTGCATCTCGAGGGCGAGCTGCTGCTGGGCCTCCTGCAGGGCCTGGCTGGTGCGGCGGCCCTCGGCGTCGGCGGTCTGGTGGAACTCGCCCAGCCGGCCGGTGACCTCGCCCGTGGTCTCGTCCAGGGCGCGGCGGAGCTGGCTGGTATTGGCCGAGATGGCGTTGCGCACCGAGCTGGTGGAATCGGCGATGGTGTCGGCCAGCGTGCTGGTGGTGGAGGTCAGCACGTCGGTGACGCTGCCGGCGGTGGCCGCGAGGGTATCGCTGACGCGGCCGGCATTCTCCTCCAGGGCGGCATTGACCTGGCTGGCCTGCTCGGCCAGGGCCGAGCGCACCGAAGCCGAGGTCTGGCTGAGCGCGGCCGCGGCGGCGTCGGCGGCGCGCTGGACGGCGTTGTCCACCTGGCTGGCATTGGCGTGGAGCGCGCTGGTGAAGCGCTCGCTGGTGGCGTAGAGCGCGTCGTTGACGCTGCTGGTATTGGCCTCGATCGCCTGGGTGATGGTGCTGGTGGTCTGGTCCAGCGCATCGGTGACCGAATGGGTGGTGGCCTGGAGGGCCTCGTCCATGGCGCGGCGGGCGCCGATCAGGCGGCGCTCGGTGTCGTTGACCGTATCGGCGATGGACTGGGCGAACATGCGCATGCGGCCGTCGATGTCGTCGGCGCGGGCGGCGAAGCTCTGCGCCAGCGCGTCCATGGCGCCGCGGCGGTTCTCCAGGGTCTCGAGCGCGGTGCTGCTGGTGGCCTCGAGCGTCTGGCTGGCCGCGGCCATGCTGGCCGCCTCGGCGTCGAGCCGGCCGAGAATGCCGGCGAACTCGTCCACCATGGCGCGGATGGTCTGCTGGAGGGCGCCCACATGCTGGGTGACCATGGCGCCGGCCTGCTCGGTCTGGCCCATGGCTTCGCGCATGGTGTTGGAATAGCTCGCGGTCTGCTGGGCGACGCTGGTCTCGAGGCTCGCCAGATTGGCGGTGGAGGCATCCAGCACCCGCTGCAGCAGCAGGTTGGAATCGTTGAGCTTGTTGAGGGCGTTGGTGACGTCCGACAGGATGCGGCCGGTGGAGACCGACATGATCTCCTCGGCCTCCCTGGCGTTCTCGGCCAGGGCGTCGCGCAGCAGGTTGCCGTGGCTGAGCAGGGCGGACTGGAGCTGCTGGGACTTCTCGCTCACCAGGGCGGCGAAGCTGTCGGTGTGCTCCTCGACCGAGCGGTTGACCTCGCGCAGGCGCGTCTCGATGGTGTCCACCGCGTCCACCGCCTTGACGGTGACGATCTGGTCGATGTCGGTGGCGGCGGCGCGGATGAGGTCGAGGGCGCCGCGGACGGCGGTGTCCATGCGGTTGGCCGTGGCGGCGACGTCCTCGGCGATGGCATGGGTGGCCGCGGTGATGCGGGTGGCGATGGTCTCCTCGATGCGGTCGGCGCCGGCTTCGAGATCGGCCATGGACTGGGTGATCGAGGTGTTGATGGAGGCGTTGAGCGCCGCCAGGCGGTCGGCGGTGATGTCGGCGCGGGCGGTGATGGCCTCGGGCAGGGTGCCCAGGCGCTGATCGACCATGTCGGCAATGGCCTTGCGGGCGGAATTGACGCCGGACTCGATGAGGTCGGCGGCCTGGCGGGCGCTCTCGCCCACATTGGTGCTGGCCGCCTCGATGCGCGCGGTGACGCTGTTCTCGGCGTCGGAGATGCGGGCGATGGCGTCGTCGAGGCCCTTGCCGAGGCTGTCGTTGACCAGGGCCACCTTGCCGGCCACCACGGTGGACATCTCGTCGAGCCGGGTGGACATGGTGTCGGTGACGTTGCGCAGCGAGGTCTCGATGCTGTCGCGGGCGGCGGCGCCGTGCTGGTCGATGGTGTGGCCCAGCTCGGCCGTATGCAGGCCGATGGTCTCGCCGATGGAGGTGGTGTGGGTCGCCAGCGTGTCCGACAGCGCCTGGGTGCGCTTGCCCAGCGCCTCGGAAAGCTGCTGGGTGCGGGTGGCGATGGCGGTGGCCAGCTCCTGGGTGCGGCCGTCGAGCGCGCCGGTGATGTCGGCGGCGCGGGTGTCGAGCGTGCCGATCAGGTTGTCGGCGCGCTGGTCGATCGCCGAGGCCAGGGTGCCGGTGCGCTCGTCCAGACGCGACACGAGGGTGTCGCTGGTCTCGGCCAGCCGGGACACCAGCGTGCCGGTGCGCTCCTCGAGCTGGCCGGCGAGCGATTCGGTGCGGCTCTCGATCTCGAGCGAAAGGGCGCCGGTGCGTTCCGAGAGCGTGTCCGACAGGGTCCGGGTCTTCTCGGACAGGGTCTCGGAAAGCTGCTGGGTGCGGCCGGACAGGGCGCGGTCGAAGGTCTGCGTGCCGGAAGCGATGGTCTCGCCCAGCTCCTGGGACCGCAGGCGGATGGCCTCGCTGAGCTCGCCGGTGCGGGAGGAGAGGATCTCGTCCAGCGCGCCGCTGCGGCTGTCCAGGGTCTCGGCCAGCACGCCGGCATGGCCTTCCAGCGCGTCGGAAATCTCGCGGGTGCGGTTGGACAGGGTCTCGGTGACCGCCTTGGTGCGGGCACCCAGCACCTCGGTCATCTCGCGGGTGCGCTCGGCGACGATGTCGTTGAAGCGGCCGGATTCCTCGTTGAGCGCCATTTCCAGCACATTGGCGCGGGCGGCGAAGCTGGTGCCCTGGGCATCCAGGCGGGCGACGAGCTGGTCGCCCTTGTCGCCGATGACGCCATCGAGGGCGTGCAGCTTCTCGTCCAGCAGGCTGGCAATCTCGCTGAGGCGGCTGTCGAACTGGCCGAGCGAATCCTGGCCGGCGGTGGCCAGCATCAGGCGGGCGCGCTCGGAGGTGTCGTCCAGCGCGCCGTTGATCTCGATGATCGCCGATTGCAGGCGGCTGTCCATGGCGTTGAGCTGGATGGACACGGATTCGTCGAGCTGGCGGGTGAGCGTGGCCAGCAGCAGCTCGGCCTCGCTGGAGCGGCTGGAGATGTCGCTGCTGATGCGGGCGCCGATGGCGTCGAGCGCGCCGCCCACTTCCTCGCCGCGGCTGCGCAGTTGCTCGAGCAGGGCGGTGCCGCCCTCGGTGAGCAGGCTGGACAGGGCCGCGGTGCGGTCCTCGATGGCGCCGGACAGGGCGGTGGTGTGCGTCTCCAGGGCGCCGCTGATGGTGGCGGCGCGGCTGTCGAGCGCCTCGGTCAACGCCTCCATGCGGCTGTCGATGGTGGAGGCCAGCTCCAGCGTGCGGTTCTCGAAGTTCCTCGCCATCGAGGCCGAATGGTCCTCGAAGGTGAGCGACAGGCGCCCGGCGCTGTCGTCGAGGGCCGAGAGGAAATCGGTGGTGCGGTTGTCCACCAGCTGCACGAAGGCCTCGGTGCGCTCGCCGAAGCTGTTGGTCAGCGTGTTGCCGGCGGTTTCCAGCGCCCGGGTGAGGTTGCCGCCGCTCTCCACGATGGTGCCGGCGATGCGCTGGCTGATCATGTCGAGGTCGAAGACGAGGCCGGTATGGCTCTCGGTGATGGCCTCGCGGACGCGCTCGGTGTTGGTCAGCACGCTCTCGCGCTGGCTGGCGAGCTCGGCGATCAGCGCGCGCATGCGCGATTCATTGTCCGAATAGGTGCGTTCGAGCGCGGTGACCTCGTTGTGGATCATCACCTCGAGCTCGCCGGCGCGCGACAGGGCGCGTTCGAGGCCGTCGCCCAGGGCGTTGACCTCGCGGCGCACGGCCTGGCCCACCGAGGCGACCTTGTCGGCGGCGGTGACCTCCGGCTCGGCCAGGCGGATGGCGGCCTGGGTGATGGAGGAGGCGGCGTTCCTGAGATCGGCGGCGCGGCGGAACAGGGTGGCCACGGCGAAGAAGCCGAGCACCGGCAGCACCATGATGGCCAGCACGGCGATGAACTCGATGGAGCCGACGAAGGCGCCGAAATCGGCCATTTGCGGGCCGAAGCGCAGCCAGGCGACCGTGCCCGAGGCGGCCAGCCAGACCACCGAGAGGATCAGCGCCAGCCAGGTGGGCGTGGCCGAGGAGCGGCTTTGCAGGCCATAGAGCAGGCGCGAGGTGGAGACGCGGTCGTCATTGGCGACGGCGCCGGCCTGCTGGGCGATCTTGTCGGCGGCGCGCAGGCGCTCCGAGCGGGCGGTGTCGGCGGGCTTCTTCTCCGCGGGGGGCGGATTGTCGGCGTCCAGATTGAAAACGGATTCCTTGAGGGCGTCTTCCACGGCGGAAAAGGCCAACGCGGCTGGATCGTTCTGGGGGGTCGGATTCTTCGCCATACTCTTTACAACTCTCGCGTCGGCACTGCGGCGACAAGGCGGACTTCGGGAGCTGGGATGACACACGACCCCTTTCCGGGCCTGTCGTTCAATCGGAACAATTCGATGCAAATGCCCCGCATCGTCCCCCCGAACCCTCGCCGCCGCGCGCTGGTTCACGCCCATTCATACATTCAATTTTATGCAAACCGAACGGTTTCTTACCCAAAGGTTAATTTTTGGGTGGGAAACGGAGGCCACAGGAAGGGCAAACAAAGGCAAAGATGTGGCTTAATCCCCTGTTCACGCCCCCATTCTAGGCTGGCTGGAGCGGAAATCGCCCGAAGGGCGGCGTATTCCGCCCAGTCAGGAGTAGCCGGCAATGGCGCAGCGCTCAGCGGTCGAAAAGCTCATCCCCATGCCCCAGGCGCGGCCCGTGCGGCCCATCGACCTGGTGCACCTGGCCAAGCAGTGCCTGGGCGACGAGAATCTGGAGCTCGAAATCCTGCGCCTGTTCGACACGACGCTGGCGACCTATTTCAGCCGGCTGCGCCTCGCCACCAGCTTCGACGAGATGGCGCTCAACCTGCACTCGATCAAGGGGGCGGCGGCCGGGGTCGGGGCGTGGGTGGTGGCCGACCAGGCGCAGGCGCTGGAGGCCGAATTGCGCGATGCCCGCCCGATCAGCCCGGAGCGGATCGAGGATCTGGGCGTGGCGGTGGAAGAGGTCCGCGCCTTCATCGCCACGATGGTCGCGGGGGAGACGGCCTGAGCCGGGCCTACCACACGCCCGGAAGCCAGCGGAAGCGGACGCGCAGCGCGTATTCGGCATAGCCGGGCAGCTCGCGCTGCAAGGTCTGGTCCTCGACCACGGTGCGCAGGAGCAGCGCGGCGACCACGGCGGCGGCGGGAAGCAGGGCGGCGAGGGACCCGAGGGCCAGCGCCAGGCCGACCGCGAACAGCGAGCCGCCGACATAGCCGGGATGGCGGACAAGGGCATAGGGCCCGGTATCGACCACCCGGTGGCGGCGGTCGGACTGGATGCGCACGCCGGGCTCGAAATGGCGGTTGACCGCCTGCGGCCAGACCTGGCCGACGAAGCCGGCCGCGAAGAGGACATAGCCCGCCGCCACCAGCCAGCCCGGCGCCCGGGTCCAGCCGAAGCGGAAATCGAGGCCGGCGACGACCGGCACGGCGATGAAGCCGCCGAAGACGAGGGCGAGGAAGACATAGTCCCAGCCCTTGGTGCCGGGCTGGATGCGGTCCCGCGCCACGAAGATGTCGGGGTTGGCGCGCCACAGGACGAGGAGGCCGGCGCCGAGGCCCAGGGCGAGGGCGGCGAGGCACAGCCAGCCGAGCGGCCAGGCCCAGCTGCCGGCGGGAACGAACAGGAGGGCGAGCACCACGGCCATGCCCGCCACGAGCCGCACGAGGCCGCGGCGCAGGGCCTGACGCTGTCGATCGGTCGCCATGTCGTGACCTCCTCCTGGCCGGCGCGGTTTGACCGCGCGGTTGTCTGCGCCTATAGAGCGCCCCATATGAAGTCCGGTTCCGCCGCGCCGCCCGCGCCGGCCACACAGCATCCAGCAGTTTCCATGTCCATGTCCACCGCAGCCGAGGTTTCCCCCCGGCCCACCGCCGAACCGTTCCGCCTGCGCCGCACCTTCGCGATCATCTCGCACCCGGACGCCGGCAAGACCACGCTGACCGAGCGCCTGCTGGCGGCCGCCGGGGCCATCCAGCAGGCCGGCGCGGTGCGCGGCAAGGCCGGGCAGCGCTCGACCCGCTCGGACTGGATGGAGATGGAGCAGCAGCGCGGCATCTCCATCACCTCCTCGGTGATGACCTTCGACTATGACGGGCTGACGCTCAACCTGCTCGACACGCCGGGCCACTCCGACTTCTCCGAGGACACCTACCGCACGCTGACCGCGGTGGACGCGGCCATCATGGTGATCGACGCGGCCAAGGGCATAGAGAGCCAGACGCTGAAGCTGTTCGAGGTCTGCCGCCTGCGCGACATCCCCATCATCACCTTCATCAACAAGATCGACCGCGAGGGCCGGAGCCCGCTGGAGCTGATCGACGAAATCCAGGACAAGCTGGCGCTCGACCTGACGCCGGTGCTGTGGCCGATCGGGCAGGGGGTGGACTTCCACGGCTATATCGACCTCGTCGAGAAGCGCGTGCTCAACCCGCAGGGCAAGGCCATCGCCGAGTTCGACGCGCTCGAGGACCTGCTGGAGGTCGAGAGCCTGGTGGACGATCCGGTGTTCATGGCGGCGCTGGAGACGCTGGAGCTGGCGCGCGCCATGCTGCCCGGCTTCGATCTCGACACCTTCCATGCCGGGCATCTGAGCCCGGTGCTGTTCGGCTCGGCGCTCAAGGGGGTGAGCGTGGCCGAGCTGCTGCGCACGCTGGGCGACTGGGGCCCGGAGCCGCGGCCGCAGCCGGCCGTTCCGGCGCCCATCGACCCCGCCGACAGGAAGGTGAGCGGCTTCGTGTTCAAGGTGCAGGCCAACATGGACGCCAACCACCGCGACCGCATCGCCTTCGTGCGCCTGTGCTCGGGCACCTTCACGCGCGGCATGCGCCTGAGGAACGTGCGCTCGGGCAAGGACATGGCGGTGTCCAACCCCATGTTCTTCTTCGGCAACAACCGCGAACTGGCCGAGGAGGCGGTGGCCGGCGACATCGTGGGCATCCCCAATCACGGCACGCTGTCGGTGGGCGACACGCTGACCGAGGGGGCGGCCGTCAACGTGACCGGCATTCCCAATTTCGCGCCGGAGATCATCCGCCGCGTGCGGCTGACCGACGCGATGAAGACCAAGCAGATGTCCAAGGCGCTTTCGGACCTGGCGGAGGAGGGCGTGACGCAGGTGTTCCGCCGCATGGTGGGCGCGGACTGGATCGTGGGCGTGGTGGGCCAGTTGCAGCTCGAGGTGCTGTCGGCGCGCGTCGCCAAGGAATACGGCGTGCCCATCGCCTTCGAGCCCATGGGCTTCGAGGTGGCGCGCTGGGTGGAATGCGACGATCCGGACGAGCTCAAGCGCTTCATCGCCGCCCAGAAGATCAACATGGCCGAGGACCGCACCGAGGCGCCGGTGTTCCTGGCGCAGAACGCCTGGTGGGCGGACCGGGCCAAGCAGGACTGGCCGAAGATCCGGTTCCTGGCCACCAAGGAACGGCATTGAGCGCGCCCGGCCGCATCGCCGAGTTCACCGCCGCGCTGCGCGCCGCCTTTGCCGACGGCACGTTGGTCAGGCTCAAATGCGGCGGCTATCACGGGCCGGAGGCGGAGCTGAAATCGCTGGAGGCGCGCAAGGTGGCGCTGAAGGCCGGCGAGCGGCTGAGCGTCGTCTTTCGCTACCAGACCCGCGACATCACCAAGAACCTGACGCTCGGCGAAGCCGTGGCCTTTCTGGAGCGGGGCATGGCCGCCGAGTGGCGCAGCGCCCGGCTGGAGACGACCGGGTTCGACCTGCAATTCGAGCGGCAGGGCGACAGGCAGCGGCTGAAGCGGACCGCGGTATCCGGGCGGGAGGCGGCGACGGCCAGCCACGACCGGGCCAAGAACCGGCCGCTGACCGAGACGGGCCGGCCCTGGCTGCACGCCCTGGGGATCACCGGCAAGGACGGCGCCGTGCGCAGCGACGCGCAGGACAAGTTCAGGCAAATCAACAGGATGGTGGAAATCTTCGCACCGCTGATTCAGGCGATCCGGGCGGAGACGCCC
>Ga0182793_1001210_pt1 | contig 16669 bp, 13 predicted proteins | sample Passage237A_FD_130498 | JGI IMG/M metagenome (GOLD analysis project Ga0182793, IMG submission 130498) | Cellulose adapted compost microbial communities from Newby Island Compost Facility, Milpitas, CA, USA - Passage2 37A (version 2) (version 2) ... | reverse complement strand
TAAAGGGTGATGGTGTCGCTGGCAACCAGCTGGAGCAGATACAACTCAACGCCAAGCAACAGTACCAAGCTCGTCAAACTGACTAAGCGGACAAGGCGCAGCCCCATACGGGCGCCGATCAGCAGCGTGAGTGCCGTCAGTAGCGGCAGCAGAATCGGGGCAATAATCCAATGATTCACGGAGCGCCGCCCTCCCCTTGACCATCCACATGGTCATTGCCGAGTTCAGCGCGGGCGCGCAATGCCAGCACCAGCACGAAAGCTGTCATGGCAAAGCCGATCACAATGGCGGTTAACACCAGAGCCTGGGGCACCGGGTCCGGATAGGTTTCACCACTGCCGATAACGGCGGGATTGGTGGAGACCAGCCGGCCCATGACAAAAATAAAGATGTTTACCGCGTAGGACAGCAGGGTAATCCCCAGAATTACGGGAAAGGTGCGCGACCGCAGCATCAGATAGACGCCGCAGCTGGTCATCACGGTAATTACCGCGGCGATCAAGGCTTCCATCAGACGGCCTCCTTCACGGTTTCAGCCTGCATGCGCCCCGGCTGCGTCAGCATGCCCAGTTGCGCCAGGATCAGCAGAGTCGCACCGACCACCGTGATGTACACACCCAGGTCAAACGCCATGGCGGAGGCGAGTTCAAAATCGCCCACCACTGGCCAGTGGATATGGGTGAACGTCGAAGTGAGAAACGGATAACCCCAGAAGAAACTGCCCAGCCCCGTCATAGCCGCAATCACGACGCCGAGCGCCGCCATACTACGGTAATCCCAGCCCAGGCGCTGTTGCATCCACGCCGCGCCGCTGGACACATACTGCAGAATCAGCGCGACGCTGGTGATCAAGCCGGCGATAAACCCGCCGCCCGGCAGATTGTGCCCACGCATAAAGATATAGGCGGATACCAGCAGCGCCAGTGGCAACAGAATGCGTGCGAGCACCGCCAGAATCGGCGGATAGGTGTCCCGCGCCCAGCGGCGCCCGCTGCCATCGGCTTCCGGCAGGGGCAAATTGAGATTGCGCAGCATGGCGAAAATACCCACCGCGGCTATGGCGAGCACGGTAATTTCACCCATGGTGTCGAAGCCGCGGAAATCCACCAGGATTACATTCACGACATTAGCGCCACCACCGCCGCTGACACTGTTGGCGATGAAATAATCCGCGATGGTGCTGTAGGGCCGCGTGAGCACCGCCCAAACGATCAAGCCGACGCCGATGCCAGCTGCGGCGGCCAAGCCTATATCGCGGGCGACACGCCAGGGCCGCGATTCATTCGGCGTAATCTGCGGCAGAAAATACAGCGCGAGCATCATCAGCACTATGGTCACCACCTCGACGGACAATTGCGTGAGCGCCAGATCGGGAGCGGAAAAACGCACAAAAATCAGCGCTACGATCAACCCCACCACACTCAGCAATAACAAAGCGGCCAAGCGATTGTGGTGAATCAATACAGTGCCGATTGCGCCGACCATCAGAATAATCGCCGCCAGCGCACTCACCCCGTCCACCGGCGTCAACGGCAGCGGCCCGGTGAGATCCACCAGCGGCCAGAGACCAGCGCCGCCGGCGACCAACACAGAAATAACCAGCAGCGCCATATAGCGTTGCAGTGAGCCGTTCTCCAAATTTTCAGTCAGCCAGCGGGATTTGCGCACGCCGCGCTGTACTCGCGCTTCAAACACTAATTTTTCGTCGAGATGAAAATTGCGGTCGTAAAAAGCGAACAGCCCTTTGCGTTGGCTGTACAGCAATAGGCCACCAGCCAAAGCAACAAAACTCATCAACAGCGGCAGATTAAAGCCGTGCCACAGGGCGATCTCATATTCCTGCAATTCACCGCCCACTACCGCCGCGGAAGCAGCATTAATTAATGGCGCCACCGTTAAATTCGGCATCATGCCCACCAGCAGGCAGAGCACCACCAGAATTTCCACCGGCACTTTCATATAACGCGGCGGCTCGTGGGGAGGAAATTTCGGCAGGTCGATAGGCTTGCCGTTAAAAAATACGTCGTGAATAAATCGCCAGGAATAGGCGACGGCAAAAATACCCGCCACGGTCGCAAGTATTGGCACAAGCCAACCAAAAATGCCAACGGAATGAAGATGCAGAGTTTCGTTGAAAAACATTTCTTTGCTGAGAAAACCGTTCAGCAGCGGCACTCCAGCCATGGACGCAGACGCCACCATGGCGAGCAGTGCTGTGTGCGGCATGTATTTCCAGAGCCCGTTGATTTTGCGCATATCCCGCGTGCCGGTCTCGTGGTCAATAATCCCCGCTGCCATAAACAGAGACGCTTTAAATGTCGCGTGGTTAAGCACATGAAATACAGCTGCAGTAGCCGCGAGTTTGGTGCCGAGGCCCAACAATAAAGTGACCAGCCCAAGATGACTAATCGTCGAATACGCCAGCAGCCCTTTTAAATCGTGTTTCAACATGGCGGTATAGGCCGCGTACACGAGCGTGGTGAGACCGACAGAGGTCACGATAAAAAACCACATTTCGGTGCCGGCGATGGCGGGATAAAGCCGCGCCAGCAGAAATATTCCCGCCTTCACCATAGTCGCCGAGTGCAGATAGGCGGACACAGGTGTGGGCGCCGCCATGGCGTGTGGCAGCCAGAAATGAAAAGGAAATTGCGCGGACTTGGTAAAAGCGCCGAGTAGAATCAACAGCAGCGTCACCGGATAAAGCGAATGCGTGCGAATCAGATCGCCGGCCGCGAGAATGTCGCCAATATTAAAACTGCCCACCATATGGCCGAGCAAAAGCGCTCCACCCAACAGCGCCAAGCCACCGGCGCCGGTAATGGCCAGCGCCATGCGCGCGCCTTTGCGCGCATCACTGCGATGCGACCAAAATCCAATTAATAAAAAGGAGCTGAGACTGGTGAGTTCCCAAAACACCACCAACAGCAAAATATTGTCGGCCATCACTATGCCCAGCATGGCCATCATAAATAGCTGCAGGATGGCGTAGAGTTTGCCGAGAGAATCGTCGTCAGAGAGGTAATAACGGGCGTAAATAATGACCAGCAAACCAATGCCGGAAATCAGCATACCGAACATCAGTCCGAGGCCATCCAGACGCAAACTCAGATCGAGCCCGATGCCGCTCAACCAAGGCAAATGAAATTGCAGAATCGCGCCATCTAAAACCACCGGCAGGTGGTAAAGCAAAATGCCCAGCACTGCCGCTGGTGCCAAAGCTGCAGCAAGCGCACAACGGTTACGCCCCAACCGCTCCGTCAACAGCGGCAAGATAGCGCCTACGAGAGGCAACACAATCATCAACAACAACGTCATACCAGATCCTGTGATTTCCAACTTTTTTGTTGGGCAATGCTTCCCTGAGGAAACATTTTTATTTTCGGCTGGTGTAAGACTGCCGCTACGGGTTCGGCGGAATTTCACTCAAAAAGGCAGTGGGCATTTATACACTGGGCTCAAACCGAGTGCCAGTAAAACCGGCCTTTTGGCGATGCCACAGGAGTGAGTGGCGCTGTTCAAATTGCCGCAGGCTATATCGATTCTGCGCTTTGAGTTACATTACCCGGTGATATTTGCCGGAGGCGAAATGCATGATCTCTTTTCACCAGCCGGCCAGCGCCGATGCGCTGGGCTTGCTCGACGCCGCCAATCTCCCGACGGCCGATTTGACTGAAGCGCATTTCGATTATTTTTGGGCTGCCGCTGACGGGCGCAAACCCATCGGCCTGGTCGGTCTGGAACCCTTCGCACCCTATGGTTTATTGCGTTCGCTGGTGGTGTGCTCGGAGCGGCGTAATCAAGGCATTGGCACTCACTTGGTGCAACACGCGGAAAATATGGCGCGCCAGCTCGATATCACCGAGCTGTATTTATTCACCGCAACCGCGCAGGAATTTTTCGAGAAATTTGATTTTCATCCAGTGCCGCGCAGAAGCGCGCCCGAAGTCATTCAGCGCACCCGGGAATTCCGCAAGCTGTGCCCGGCGAATTCGTTGTTGATGAGAAAATATTTGCTGAAATCCTGAAAAAAACCTGCGCCGGTTAAGACGCAGGTTTTTACGATCAGCGAATGACGAGGTAGAAGCTGCCACGACCGCGCTGGATATGCAGCAAAATGGACTCCTTGCTGCGCGCTACGGCCTTGTTGAACTCATCCAGATTGTTCACGCGCTGACGATTGGCGCCAATGATCACATCACCGGCTTGCAGCCCACTTGCCGCTGCGGCCGAACGCGGATTAATGCGCGCAACCACCACACCTGAACCATCGCGATTATTTTCAAACTCCGCACCTTCAAGCAGCGGTGCCACGGTCGATTTACCGCCGACACTGGCGGCAAAACCAGCGTCTGGGCTGCCCACTTTGCTGCGCACGGTTTTTTCTTTACCGTCGCGAATAATCGTGAGTTTCACGTGATCGCCAATTTTGCGCACACCTATGGCATTGCGCAGTGCGCCCGCGGACAAGGTGGGTTTGCCATCCACTGCGATAATCACATCACCCGGTTTTAAGCCGGCTTTTTCCGCCTCGGATTTTTCCGCAACGCCAGTAACCAGCACGCCCAATTGGCCGTTTTTGAGGCCGAAGGCCTCCTGCAATTCCGGCGTAACGTCCTGAATACTCACACCGATCTGACCACGTTTGACTTCGCCGTGCTCAACGATCTGGTCGATACTGGCGCGCGCCATATTAATCGGGATCGCAAAACCGATCCCCACGTTGCCTCCCGCCGGGGCGATGATGGCGGTGTTGATACCGATTAATTCTCCGCGCAAATTCACCAAGGCACCACCGGAGTTACCTGGGTTAATGGATGCATCCGTCTGAATAAAATCTTCATAACCTTCAATACCGAGGCCGGTGCGCCCCAGCGCGCTCACCACACCGGTGGTAACGGTTTGCCCTAAACCGAAGGGGTTGCCAATTGCCACCACAAAATCGCCCACCTCCAAATGGTCGGAATTGCTCATAGACAATTGCACCAGATTGGTGGCTTCAATTTTCAGCACCGCGATATCCACTTCGGGGTCGGAGCCCACCAATTCCGCAGCGAAACTGCGGCCATCGTTGAGCACTACCTGAATTTCATCAGCACCTTTAATAACGTGATGGTTGGTGACCACCAAACCACCGCCCGCATCCACAATCACTCCGGAACCGGCGCTGCGTTGACGCTGCTGCGGCCGCTGGCGCTGCTCGGGAATATCAAAAAAGTGGCGGAAAAACGGGTCGTTCAGAAGGGGGTTATTGGCTTCGCGTTTGGTAAATGTGGCGATATTGACCACGGCGGGATTGACGCTTTTCAGCATTGGCGCCAGAGAAGGCAGCGCATTGCCGCTGGCGTCCACATTGGGCAGAGCCGCAAATACAGGGGCTGCAAACAGCAAGCTCATACTCAGAGTCAACACAGCTGGGAATTTCATTCAGTATCCCTCAACAGAAATCAGGAAAAGGCAAAATGGGGCTCTGCGAGACATTTTCAACGTGTTTCGTCAGCGCAGTTAAAGATACGTTTTGCCAGCTGAAGTTCCGCCCGACGCACGAAACGCAGCGTACCTCTGGTAAGAGGAAAGATTATTCAGTGAGGAAGAGAAGAACCTTCCGCGATTGCGGAAGGTTCTGTAGGACTATCCGGATTAAGACCAATCAGGACTGACGCAGCTCCTGGATTTTGGCCAGCGCGTTGTATTGGGATTTGGACAGTTTGAAGGTGTGGTCGATATCGCCCCGGCGAATGTAGTACTCATCGTTTTTGCTGAGCAATTGATAATCGAGCTCGCCTTCGCTAGTGGTCACCTTCCACTCAATTTTCAGCAGCTGACTGTCACCTTGATTGTTCGCGTCGCTGGTGGTGGGTGCGTCCAGCTCTGCCTGATTGGTGGCCAGTCCCAGCACCGCCAGCTCAGACAATGCTTTGGCAAATGCGGAGCTGTCGAAGCCGGTCTGCGACTTCGCCTCGGCGTCATTGGCTGCAGATGCCTCCTCAGAATCCACTGACGCCTCTGCAGCTGCTACTACCTCCGGTTTTGCTGGCCATTGCCCCGAGATTTTTTCCACCCGCTGGTCGCCAAACTGCAATGCGGTGATATCACCTTTCGGTTGCAGCAACTGATTATCCATCCAACTGTCGTTCTCCACCGGCAGCGAAAACTCATCCATTTTCACGGAATAAATTTCGCTGGCGTTGGGTTTGCGCACATGTGCGTGACGGAAACTCGGCGAGGTGCCCAAGATCAGCGAACCTACCTCTTTGCCACCTTGATGCACGTGGATTTTGCGGCGGAATTTTTCGTCGGTAACTTCGAAACGTTTGGCCGCGTCGGAACTGGTGGCCACCGCCCAGCCGGTGCGCAAACCGGAAAGCTCATTCAGCAATTCCTCCATACGCGTCTCAAGCACTGGCAGACCTTCACCCAACTGCCAGCGGCCGTCTTTTTTCTGCAGATTGATTTTGCCGTCCGGCGCGATGATTTCAATTTTATCCAGCGCAGCACGATCAAACGCCAGCAGCGGTTCATTCTGCGCAATTGTCTGAGTGTTCTGCACATTAAACAAAACCACTGCCAATACCACCTGCACGCCAAACAGACCGGCGAGCCAGGGAATTTTTTTCGAGGATTTTTCGATTTTTGTATTCATGTCACCTCCCGATTAAGCCGCCAGCAGCTGTTGATAACGCGCGTCGCGAGCGCGGTTCACATAGTGCAGGACCAGCCAGAGAATGAATAATCCGAGCAGCACCAGACCGTAATTCAAGTATTCCCAGATCTGCTGTTCGCCGGCTTCCATGGGCGTCAATGTGCGATTGAAATGGCTGCGCGCGCGGATGCCGAGTAGGCCCTGATCCTCCAGCGCCCAATCCGCAGCGTTGACCACCAATTGCAGACTGTTCAGATAATTACCGCCGTAGACGCTACCCAACATTTGCACGATCTGATCGCTAAACATATCGGTGGAGGAAAATACGATCAGGCGTGCATTCTCAGATGAATGCTTCAACACCGAATTGATGGGCTGAGTTTTCGCCGCAGCATTTTCCTCGCCTTCCGCAGCAGTGGATTGCGCCGTAGCGAGAGGAGAATCCTTGCCGGCAAAGTAAGAGGTAAATTTACCCTGCAGCGCTACCGCGAGCAGATGACTCTTGCGTTCGCCGGTTGGGGTATAGCCGTACTGCAGCTGGGTAGCATTGGGAACCACACCGCTGGTGTCACCCAGCCAAGCGCGCTCGGTACTGCTCAGCAGCGGCGTTACGCTCAAGCCTTTGGTTTTTTCCTCGTCGAGAAGAATTGGCGAAGCCCAGGGCACCACAACCTGCGGCAGATCTGCAGTGATCGGCGAGTCTGTGTTGAGACCATCGCCACGCACATCGACAAAATACGGGTAATCCACCAAGCGCATTTCCTGGAAGCGCATGCCACCCACTTCGCGCACCGTCGGTACCGGGAAAGTGGAGTTTTGCGGATCGAGCACCAGATCATCACCCAAATTGACGCCCATGCCGGACAGCCACTGGCGCAGCTCGCTGGAATAATTTTCCAACGTCATGCTGGTGCGGCTGATTTTTGCTGCGTAAGGTGACAGCGAAGCAATCACGGTGCCCCCACGCATCAGGAACTGGTCGATGGCGTACAGTTGTTTTTCGTCGGCAAGATCCGGCGCGGCCAGAATCAGCAAATCGACCTGACCGTCCACGTTCCCGTCAGACAGGTCCTCTTCGTTGACATTAAAATCCTGACGCAGCATTTCACGCAGTGCGTTGAATTTCGGCTTTTCGGACATGGCCATACCAAAATGCTGGGCCGCGCCCGTGTCGGAGGGCGAAGCCACCGCGATGGTGCGGGTAAAGCCCTGGGCAAAACGCTTCACACCAGCCTGCAACGCAGTGCGGAAACTGCCGATGGTGTAATCGCCGAGGGGAATCTGCATCAATTGATCGCCGTGCCCCAGTGCTACATAGAAGAAAAACGGTTTGGGATCGATCAGGCCGGTGGCCATAGGCGCAAAACCATATTCCTCAGCAATGCGTCGACCTTCCGCGCCGCCATTGGCATCAGGGTCAATAAAGCGCGCGGTGAATTTGTCGCCGGCCACTTTTTTGATGTCTTCAATTTCTTTTTCAATTTCTTTGCGCAATGCCACCAATTCAGGAGGCAATTGGCTGTCAGCGGAAACATAGGCTTCCAATTCGACCGGACTTTTCAAACCAGCGTAAATATCGCCGCCGGACTGATATTCGTAGAGCACTTTTTTGATCACCCGGGTCACATCGTATTCCGGGTTGCGCAATTGCACCTTGATATCGGTATCACCTTGGAATTTCACTTCAATCAAATCGTTGAAGCCGAGAACCTGATGGCGATCGCCGTATTGCACCAGCACGTCGAAATAGGAATTAACCAAAGCCGCCTGATGGCGATCGTTGACGCGGAACGGAGTCGGTTTAATGCTAAAGCGGTTATTGGCTTCGTCTTCGATCTCAGGGCTCTCGGTGGGATCGACAATTTCCACGCGCACGCGGCCCTTGCCAGCAATTTCATATTCGCGCAACAAATCCTGTAATTGCGGCACCAAAGGCGCCAACAGCGGGTGAGTTTTCTGCGTGAAATAGCCGCGGATCAACACCGGCTCCTGCACTTGTGCGAGGTAGCCTTTGGTCGCATCAGAAATAGAGTAGATATTGCCGCGAGTGGTATCCCAGCGCAGTGACGGAACCTGGCTCAACCAGACGTTCGCCACCAACATATTCGCCACCACCAGCGCGGTGCCCCAGCGCCAAATGCCGTGCAATTTGGCGTTGCCATCGCTGGCCCAGCGGCCGCGCTCGAGGGCAAAAATATTCAGCGCTAAAAACGCCACGATCAGGCTGAGGTAATAATAGAGATCGCGCATATCCAGCACGCCGCGAGTGATCGATTCAAAACGCGAACCCGTGCCTATGGCGCGCATCACTTCTGCAGTCTGATTGCCAAAAAGATTGGTTAATACACCCGCGCCAACAATATAAAAAACACTCGCCAGCGCCACGGTCAAAATCAGGCTGACGATCTGGTTGTCACAGCGCGCGGAAATAAATAATCCCATGCTGATGTAGGCACCGCCCAACAGCAGCGCGGCAATATAGCCGGACCACACCGGACCCCAATCCACGTCACCCAAAAAGGAAACCGTGATCGGCAGCGGCAGAGTCAACAGCAGCGCCAGCGCCAACAAAATCCAGCAGGCAAAGAATTTACCTACAACAAATTGCCACAGGGGCACAGGCTGGGTCAGCACGTGCTCCAGCGGGCCGCTGCGGCGCTCCTCGCTCCACATTTTCATGGTGATCGCGGCAGACAGGAAAATCAGCAATAACGGCATCCACGAAAATAATGGACGCACGTCGGCGATGTTGCGGGAGAAAAAGGCTTCCACCCAGAAAAATACAAACAGGGAAATTAATAAAAAGGTACCCAAAAATAACCAGGCGATGGGTGCGCGGAAAAATTGACCCAATTCTTTGGTGACAATATTACCGACCGCGCTTGTCGATTTATCACGCTGCATTTGCTATGCCCTCTGCTGAATTCAATTCGCGGAACAGTGTCTCCAGATCGCGTTGTTCACGATGCAGTTGATAGAGTTCGCCGCCCGCTTCAATGATTTTGCGCGCAAGCCCGGCGCTGACACTGTTGGCGGTGCTTTGCTCGGCGAGTTTTATGCGGCACTCCGTAATGGCGCCCTGCTGTTGAAATTGAAAACCTTTGATACCCGCCGTCTCCTGCAGAATTGCCTGCAACGCTGTTGCAGTCAGGGACGTGCGCACATTGAGCACACCGGCTTCGGTGAGTTCGTCGATACGGGAATCCAGCACCAGACTGCCGCTGCGCACCATCAGCACGCGGTCACACACCACTTCGACTTCAGACAGAATGTGCGTGGAAATAATGACGGTACTGGTTTCGGCGAGCTTGCGGATCAGCTCGCGCATTTGCAGGGTTTGGGTGGGGTCGAGACCGTTGGTGGGTTCGTCGAGCACCAGAACCTTGGGATTACCCAGCAGCGCCTGGGCGACGCCGACCCGCTGTTTCAAACCACGGGAGAGCGAGCCGATTTTGTCCAGAGCGCGACCGCGCAGGTCAGTGGCATCCAACACCCGGCGTATCTCGGCGGCCTGTTGCTCCGCTGGAATACCGCGCAAACCGGCGGCGTACTCCAGGTAGCTCACAATCGTCATCTCCGGATAAACCGGCAGGTTTTCTGGCAAATAGCCGATATAAGACTGGGCGAGCTTGGTGTCCTGGGCGACGTTGGTACCGTTGATGGTCACGCTGCCAGAGCTCGGCTCCAGATAACCGCACATCATTTTCATGATGGTGGTCTTGCCAGCCCCGTTGGGACCCAACAGGCCAATGACCTCGCCCTGTGAAATGGTGAAGCTCACATCCCGGACAGCGTGAAGGCTGCCGTAGGTGCGGTTCAGATGCTCAACTGTGATCACGAGGAAAACCTCCTATGCATCAGAAAAGAAGTCGCACGCTGCGCGCACGTAATGGGTGGAAAAAGTTCAGGAAGTCTAGGTGCGGGAATGATTGCGGGCAAAACACCATGGCAGCGCCAAATGACGGTCGAGCGACTCTGGCATACGCGGCTGTCCACGGATTTACCCCCGTTATTATCAATATATGGTGACGATCGCCACGCAGGCCTTTGTGCCCTGCTCTGGCGGCATTTAACGAATAAAATCAACGCGCCACCTGCACTCCGGCGGCGCAACGGCGCTTATAGATTGGGATGGGCCGGCAAAGTTTCAAGCGTTGTCAGTGCGCCCAAGCGCACATCATTTAACTGTGAATCCTGTCAGTTTTCCGAGGGCTCTGTGGTTTTTGGGATGTCCGCCGGCGTTGCGCGCAAAACTGCAACCCAGATCACAAGGCAACGCTAACGCATTTGGCAGGACTAAGCGGAAAGAGCGCACATTGACGCCCTTGCGCAAGCGTTTGTGCTTCTCATAAAATCCGTCGACTCGCGATTCTGGATTATTCAGTGGTTTTTGCAGAGTCGAGCCCCGACAGCGTGCCCAGTCCGCAGACAACTACAAAACAGGCGGCGACCTTGAAGACCATTATTTTGAATAACTGGATCAGTGCTGACATGCGCGGAATGCGCAGTTATGTCTCGTCCTATACGCTGCGTTGCAACAACACCACGCTTTTTACGATCCATCTCAATCGCCAACAAGATTTCTACCAGATCTCTGAATTTCTCTCCCCGGACAATCCGCAACAGAATTTTATTATTGAGCAGATCTATCGCGTGGACACGCCGAAAATCGCCGTTTTTGATAAAGAGTCCGGCGCTCTGCTCGGCGCTTTTATGGGCAATACGCTAGTGGACGCGAACGACGCGCCTATCTTTCACGTCAAGCCGGTCCACGCACTGAGCAGGGACTTGGATTACCCGTTGGATCAGGTCAATCCGAACGATTTTGCGGGAATCCTGCACGAGCAAAACAAAATCGTGGCGATTTTTTCCCACCTGCCCCGTCGCGACAAACAGGACAGTTTACTGGCGCGAGTACGCAGCTGGGCTCAGCGTATCTCCAACGCACCTGTCGATGCACTTGAAATGCAGATCATTCAAGAGGAAGTCTGTGATCAGCGCTTGCTCTGTGCAATCGCGGTGATCATGCACAGCCGCGGCCTGCACCTCAACAAATCTCCCTATATAAAGCAATAAATCTGCGTATATAAAAAAGGGAGCCTAAGCTCCCTTTTTTAACCTGTTCAGCCATGCCGGCTGATGGATCCTTTCAGCCCGTAAAACGCAATATAGGCGTAGCAGATAATCGGCAGGAAAAACGCCATTTGAATACCGATGGTATCTGCCAGAAAACCTTGCACCACGGGAATCAGTGCGCCGCCGACAATCGCCATACACAAGATTCCTGACCCCTGACTGGTATGTGCTCCCAGCCCGCGCAATGCCAAGCTGAAAATGGTCGGGAACATGATGGAGTTGCACAGGCCCACTGCCAATATCGCCCACATGGCGACCTTGCCAGATCCCACCATGGCCACAGCAATCAATACACACGCGCCGATTGCGTTGAACGCCAGAGCGACACCGCCAGAGATCTTGCGCATCGCCGCCGCACCGATAAAGCGGCCCACCATCGCAGCGCCCCAGTAGTAAGCGACATACTTTGCGGCTTCCGCTTCACTCATATTGCCAATGGCCGGCTCGCTGATGAAGTTGACCAGAAAACTGCCGATCGCTACTTCCGCTCCGACGTAAACAAAAATGCCGATGGCACCTAATACCAGATGTGGATAGGACCAGGCGGAAGAGCTGAGATCGCCCGGATGCACGGGGATTTCATCGTCCACCACCCGCGGCAGCTTCAACATGGCAAAAATCCCGGCCAATACGATCAAGGCTCCAGCCAGCATCAAATATGGCCCTTGTACCGACTGCGCCTCATGCGCCTTCACTTCTTCAGGACTCATACCTATGGTGGCGCCCGCCAAAATCAGCACCGAGCCGAATACCGGCGCGATGGTGGTGCCGAGAGAGTTGAAGGCCTGGGTCAGGGTCAAACGGCTGGGCGCGGTACGGGCATCGCCGAGGATGGTGACATAGGGGTTGGCGGATACCTGCAGAATGGTGATGCCGGCGGCAAGCACAAACAGGGCAGCCAGAAAGATCTCGTAAACGCGCATTTGCGCAGCGGGATAAAACATCAGACAGCCCACAGCGGCGATAGCCAGGCCGATCACGATGCCGGTTTTGTAGCCAACTTTTTTCACCAGAATGCCGGCGGGCACGGACACAATAAAATACGCGCCGAAGAAGCAGAACTGCACCAGCATGGCCCGGGCGTAGGTCAGATCAAAAACGTTTTTCAGGTGGGGAATCAAAATATCGTTCAGACAGGTTAAGAAGCCCCACATGAAAAATAACGATGTCAGCCATACCAGCGACATGGTGTAGTTCTGCGTCCCCAACCCCTCAGCGGCAGAGCGACTGCCAGCTCCTGAAAATCCAGACATAAAAACCTCATTCTTATCGTATTGGTGGCCGCCGCATAGGCGGATGTGTTCGCGGATGCTGGGGCGCGGGTGGCCGGCATCGTTATTAGTGTGTACTTGCAGCCCCGCCACCAGCCCGGTTGGGCGGCGAGGCGCGGCTATTATGCGTACTGCTGGAGGGAATCACCAGGGGCGACTATAAGTCGGCAGGGGGAAGTTACGATGGGTGCAGAAAAGCTAGAAACGGTTCTCAAACGAGGCGACCGAGACCGGCCGCCTCTTTGTGAATCAGGCAGTGACAGTGCTGAACATTGCCATCTGAGGCCGCTGGGGCGGCTCCACCATGGATTCCAGGATCAAATCCATCGCCTCATCCAGAAGTCGTCTCATGGCATCCCGGGCGCCGTTGCGGTCGCGGCGACTAATAGCTTCATAGACACTGCGGTGGTCGTAAGCACTGGCGGCCTTAACGGACTTGAGCTGGTTGGTGCAGGCGATACTGATACGCAGCGCCGTCTGGATAAAGTCGCAGAACTGAATGAAGAAACGGTTGTTACTGGCTTCGAGAATCCGAGTGTGGAACTGGATGTCGGCATCTAGCGGATCGTCATCGCCCTCCTCAGCCAATTCCATACGCATCAGAGCGTGGCCAATGGCTTCGATCTGAGCATCTGTCGCCACACGGCAGGCCAGCGCGACGGCTTCTGGTTCGATGGCAACACGCAGCTGGGTGAACTCTTTGAGTAATTGCAACGACGGCTTGGCGGCCAGGGTCCAATTGAGCACATCCGAATCAAACATGTTCCACTGGTGCGCCGGCTGCACACGGATGCCCTTGCGGGGGCGCGAACAGATAAGCCCCTTGGCGGTGAGCATCTTCACTGCTTCCCGGGTCACGCTACGGCTGATATTGAATTGGGCGGAAAGGTCCGCCTCGGTGGGGAACGCAGAGTCCACCTTATATTTGCCTTGAACAATTGCACGTCCAAGTTCGTAAGTGAGCTGCTGTGTCAGATTTCGGGAGTGGTCAATCAGATCCATAAAGTGCCTTTCGAATTAACACTGCCCACCGGCAGTCAATTTGAGGTCGAACCTTACACTTCTGCATAAAATATGTACATAAATAACTAAAAATTTTATTTATTGGTCAAATATTTTTAAAGGTTCTGCGATGCACACTGCATTTTTTATTTTGAGCTGCAGGTTTTAAGACTTTGCATACTGCCATGCGAGGGGATAATTTCCCCATAGACAACAATCAAAATCGAGAAACAAGCAACACTTTTTTGTGTGCCATACACGCAGTTTGACTTTATCAGGTCAAATTCCGATGCCCACAAAACTGTCTATACTCAGCAAAGCAAATTAAATCCCGTTCGCGGAAGAGCGGATGCCATCAAGGGAGATCTATGAACGCGCATATTTTGGTAGTTGAAGACAATCCGGATAACAGCAAACTGGTCTCCTGGATCCTGGAAGACGAGGGCTATGAGGTTACCTGCGTGGAGAGCGGCGAGCGCTGTCTGGCCCTGCTCGATAAGGCGACGTTTGACCTGATTTTGATGGACATATCTCTGCCCGGCATCAGCGGCAAAGAGGGGACCCGCCGCATCCGCCAGATTCCCCGCCTGCAGAAACTACCGATATTGGCACTGACGGCGCACGCGATCGAAGCAGAACAGCAAAGTATTCTGAACAGTGGTGTCGACGACCTGTTGACCAAGCCGCTCAATGATGACCAGTTGGTCAAAGTGATTCAGAGGTACGTGGGCGTGAATAGCACCCAATAAAAAGGCCGGGAAACCGGCCTTTTTATTGGGCTGAGGATAATCAGCGTTCGGAACGGATCTTGTCGATCAGGAAGTCGACGACTTGCAGCATCTCTTTCTGGCTGCCGGCACCACCGGCTGACACATGGTAATAACCTCCGACCACCAGTTCAGGCGTGCCGGTCACACGATAGGCACGCTGACGTGCATCGGCCTGGGTGACCTGGGCGGTTACCGCAAATGAATCCATAGTTTTAATGAATGCCTCACCATCCAAGCCCTGACCGGATACAACCGCAGAGATTTCAGCGGGGCTGATCAGCTGCTTGTTGAGCTTGTGCATAGCATCAAAAAACGCGGGATGGAGCTTGTCCAGCTGGCCCAATGCGGCTGCTGTGTAATAGAGCTTGGCATGGGTCCACATGGCATCTGGCGGATTGCGACGCTGTTGCCACATGGCCGGCGAGCGCACAAAGTTCACGTCGTCAGCGAGGGTTTTCTTCCACTCATCCAGGGGCTTTTCGAAGTTGTAACAGTGGCCGCAGCCGTACCAGAACATCTCCGTCACTTCAATTTTGCCGGTTTTGGAAGGCTTGGGCTGGCCGCTGAGGATGGTGTAATGCTTGCCTTCCTCGTAGGTCGGCTTGGCAGGCTCACCAGCAGCGCTGGCGAACAGAGGCAGAGCCAGACCCAAAATCGCTAACAGAAAACGCATGTATTTCCCCTTTGTCATTGCTGAAGATAGCGGCACGCACCGCTTGACGCGTTAGAAGCAGACGCGGAGCACGAGTTCCCGCCAATATCAAAAAAGCGTGAACCCGTACAGATTAGTTCAAGCCGGCAATGTAGTTCGCCAGGGCAACGATCTCGGCATCCGACAGATGCTCGGCCGCTTTGCGCATGATCTGGGCTTCGCCGTCATTTACACGTGCACCGGAGCGGAAGTCGCGCAGTTGCTTCTCAATGTATTGCGCGTGCTGACCGCTGAGGCGAGGGAAAGCTGCGGGGGCATTGCCTTGGCCGCGCGGAGAGTGGCAGCCAGTGCAGGCGGGCGTTTGACTGGCGAGGTTACCAGCGCGGTATACCTTTTCGCCCAGCTCCAACGCATCGACTTCAACGCCGGAATTGATGCGCACTTTCAACTCTTTCGCGCCGGCCAGTTGGATAGGTTTAGCGGAGTAGAAAGCTGCCATATCGGCGAAATCCTGAGCGCCGAAATCGTTAAGCAGTCCGGTCATTTCAGGCACAACCCGGACACCGGATTTGATGTCGCTGAGCTGCTTAGTGATGTATTTCTCTCCAAGGCCCGCCAGTTTGGGGAAGTTGGGCGCCGGGCTGTTGCCGTCGGCACCGTGACACGCGGCGCAGGTCGCGACCAGGGATTCGCCTCTGGCGGCGTCACCAGCCGCGTGAGCAGCAGGGGCCAGAGCGGCAAAGCCGAGTGTCAGCAAAAAGATGCGAAGTGAATTGCTCATGACTATTCCCGTTTATCGTCTAAAAGTGAACCGTTCAATCAAAGCAAAGCTGCGCATTCCGCAGGCTGTGGAAGCACAGGGTAATGAGATTTTGGCTGAGCTTTTGGTGTGCTTGCGCTTTGACGCCCGACGCTACAAGTCGCCAGGGTTGATTTGGGCTGGCATTATATACACTCGATTCCGATAACTCATCTATTTATATACCCTGCCCGAGAGCTCCATGGCCGACCCCAATTTGTTTCGCAAAGCCCGCTTTCTTACCAGCGCACCAAGCCTGCACCAGTGCCCACCTGAAACCGGCTGCGAAGTCGCTTTCGCCGGGCGCTCCAACGCCGGCAAGTCCAGCGCCATCAATACGCTCACCCAAAACGGCAAGCTCGCGCGCACCAGTAAAACCCCCGGCCGCACTCAGTT
>Ga0182793_1001207_pt1 | contig 16698 bp, 14 predicted proteins | sample Passage237A_FD_130498 | JGI IMG/M metagenome (GOLD analysis project Ga0182793, IMG submission 130498) | Cellulose adapted compost microbial communities from Newby Island Compost Facility, Milpitas, CA, USA - Passage2 37A (version 2) (version 2) ... | reverse complement strand
CCTGCACCGCCCGGCCTGTCCCCCTCTCGAGCGAATGACTTCGCGCAGTGCCCGCTCATGTTCCGCCTGCGGTCAATCGATCGAGTCCCCGAGCCGCCTTCACGCGCAGCGACGCTCGGGACGCTCGTTCACGCGGTGCTGGAGAATCTGTTCGATCTGCCTCCTGCACGTCGCACTCCCGCCGCGAGTCGCGAGCTGCTCGAACCGGCGTGGGACGCGATGGTCGACAAGCAGCCAGAGCTCGCCGCACTCGTCGCGGATTCGGCGGAGCGTCACCAGTTCTTCGACGACGCGCGGGCCCGGCTTGGCACCTATTTTGTGCTAGAGAACCCCGAAAGGCTTGAGCCTGCCGCACGTGAGCTGCGGCTCGAGTCGGCACTTGACAACGGCCCGCACGTGCGTGGAGTCGTTGACCGCATGGATGTGGCGCCCGATGGAGCGATCCGGATCATCGACTACAAGTCGGGAGCGGCCCCTCGAGCCGGATATGGCGCGCAGGCGGAGTTCCAGATGCGGTTCTACGCGTTGCTTGTCAGTCGCGCACACGGCCGGATCCCCGCCCTCATGCGCTTGCTGTACTTGCGCGATGGCGGCGTGAAGGAGCTGCGGCCGACGGCAGCGGATGTGGCCGCCGTCGAGGCGGAGATTCGCGGTCGATGGACGGAGATCCGAGGGTGCGCCGAACGTGGCGACTTCCCGACCCAGCCGTCGAGGCTGTGTGGCTGGTGTTCGTTCCAATCGATGTGCCCTGAGTTTGGCGGCACTCCCCCGCCGCTCGATCGCGACGCGATCGAAGCCGCCACTGGAGTGCGGCCACGTGAGGGCGGCGCAACCGCCTCAGTCGGCGAGTGAGCGGGGCCTTTCGCCGTGCGCGAAGGCACGCACGTCATCGACCGTCACGTGCGCAAGCGACGTGACACGCGCGATCCCGTCGATCTGAGGGACGTCCACGTGGCGGATGACGCCAATGGTTCGCGCGCCAGAGGCATGTGCGCTGCGAACGCCTGCGGCGGAGTCCTCAATGGCCACACAGTCTGTCGCGAGGACGCCGAGCCGTTGCGCTGCGAGCAGGTACGCCTCCGGGTCTGGCTTGCCACGCGAGACCTCGTCTCCCGTGACGACCGTGTCGAAGAAGTGCCCCGCTTCGTCAAGGAACGCCTCCACGAAGGCTCCGCGCGACATCGTGACGAGCGCGCATGGGATCCCCGCACTGTGAAGAGCCTCGAGCAGCTGGCGTGAATCGTCCATCCACGGCAAGTGCTCACGGGCACGCGCTGTCACCTGGCTGAGCAAGTCGTCGATGATCGTCTCGATCGGGAGGTCAACGCCAGCCGCTTTCAATATCTCTGCGGACACATCAAGGGGGTTGCCGACGAGGGTGAGCGAGTCCTCATACGTCCACGTGGCACCAAAGCGTTCGGCAAGCGCAAGCTCGGCCCCAATCCAGTACGGCTCAGAGTCGATGAGCGTGCCATCCATATCCCAGAGCACGGCGGCCGGAAGTTCACGTGAAGTCACGGCTCAGCAGTCTAGGCTGGATGAATGACCGAGCCGTTGCCCGCACCATCCGACCCCGAGCGCGAGTCCATCATGATCGCTGCTTTCGAGGGCTGGAACGACGCTGGAAATGCAGCGTCGCATGCGATCGACCACTTGGCACGCGTGTGGAACGCCCAGGAGTATGGGGCGCTCGACCCGGAGGACTACCACGACTTCCAGGTGAACCGTCCGACGATCTCGCGGCTGCCGAACGGTGAGCGCGTCATTGCGTGGCCTGGCACCGTCATCTCCACCTGTGCTGCGGTCTCCAATGCTGACCGGCGCATCAGTCTTGCGCGGGGCATCGAGCCCTCCACTCGGTGGCGTCAGTTCTGCAATGAGCTCCTCGACTTCGCCGAAGACCTGGAGGTGACGACGCTCATCACGTGTGGAGCGCTGCTCGTCGACGTCCCGCACACGCGACCGCTGCCGACCTTTGTCACCTCAGAGGACCCGGAGGCGCGCAGGCGATACGGCCTCGAAGCGTCGGACTACGAAGGACCGACCGGCATCGTCGGCGTGCTCGGCCACGAAGCGGCATTGCGTGGCATCACGGTGCTGTCGATGTGGGTGGGCGTCCCCCACTACGTGGCACATCCGCCGAGCCCCAAGGCAACTGTTGCACTCATGGGCCAGCTCGAGCGGCTCGTCGGCTTCCCCGTCGACCTCGGCGACCTTGCCGACGACGCGGCGGCCTGGCAGCGCGGCGCGGACGAGCTGGCGGAGGACGACGACGAGATCGCCCAGCATGTGCAGCAGCTTGAGTCGCTCTTGGACGAGACAAGCCTGCCGGAAGCCTCCGGCGACGCGATCGCGGCCGAATTTGAGCGCTTCCTGCGCCGTCGTGACGACGGGCCTGGAACCGCCTCAGGCTGACGGATCAGCGCGTCGCGGCAATGGTGCCGGTGGCGACGAGGGCCACGATGAGCGCGGCAAAGCCAATGCGGTAGACGACGAACGGCATGAACGACCGAGTCGTGACGAGACGCAAGAACCACACGATCACCGCGAAGCCGACGACGAATGCGACGACGGTCGCGATGACGGTTGCGGCGATTCCCGGTCCCCCCGCCTCCGTGATCTCACCCGAGTTCGTCGCGATCTCGAACACGGCGGAGCCGATGACGGCAGGAATCGCCAAGAGGAACGAGTAGCGCGCAGCCGCCGTGCGCGTGAGGCCCAGCAGACGTCCCGCCGTGATCGTGCCGCCTGAGCGCGACACCCCCGGCACCACTGCTGCCGCTTGCGCGAAGCCGAGCACCACCGCGTCCTTGAGCGTCAGCTCCGACAGCTCACGCGTTGCCGGTCGCGTGCGATCCACCCACCCGAGCACGAGACCGAAGACCGCGAGCACCACCGCCGTGATGTAGAGGTGGCGCAAGCTCGACTCGATCGCCTCCTGGAAGGTGAGCCCGACGGCGACGATCGGCACTGAGCCGAGGATGACCCACCATCCAAGACGGGCGTCGGCGTCGTGAGCCCCCAGGCGAGCACGTCGATCCTTGCCGTCCTTGCCGATGAGAGCGCGGAACCACGCGGAGACGATGCGGACGATGTCTTTCCAGAAGTACACAAGGACTGCGGCCTCGGTGCCGAGCTGGATGATGGCGGTGAACGCGGCGCCTGGATCGTCGCCGTGCGGCAGCAGCGGTCCGAGCACGCGCACATGCGCCGACGATGAGATCGGCAAGAACTCAGTGAGGCCCTGAACAAGGCCGAGCACGACCGCTTCCCACCACGTCATGTCGCACAACGCTACCTTCCGCGCGCCGCCACCACTGACATGGACGCGGCGGGTAGTTTCGCTCGCATGCAGGTGAGGCGATTGGGTGCGCGCGGCGCTGAAGTCTCGCGCCTGGCCCTTGGCACCATGACGTGGTCTCGCGACACCTCCGCCGATGAAGCCGCGCTGCTGTTGGAGAACTTTCTCGACGCAGGAGGCACGCTCATCGACACCGCGGCCACGTACGCGGATGGCGAGGCAGAACGGGTCATCGGCTCTCTCATCGCCGAGGCGTTCTCGCGAGACGACGTGCAGCTGTGCACCAAAGCCGGCGTGCGGCGCACCACCGAGGGCGGGGTCATCGACGCCTCCCGCGGCGCATTGCTTGACACCCTCGACTCCTCCCTGCGCCGCATGGGAACGGACCATGTCGACATCTGGCTTGTCCACACCTTCGATCCCGTGACGCCTCTCGACGAGACGATGCACGCCCTTGAGGTCGCGCTGAACTCGGGACGAGCACGTCACGTCGGCCTGTCGAACTTTCCGGGCTGGGCGCTCGGGCGTGCCGCAACCCTTGCACGCCCAGCCGCTGCCCCCGCCGTTGCCCAAATGGAGTACTCGCTGCTTGAACGGGGCATCGAGAGAGAAGTCATTCCTGCGGCGTCGGCGCTTGGACTCGGGGTGATGGCGTGGTCGCCGCTGGGCCGTGGCGTCCTCACCGGCAAATACCACCACGCCATTCCCGCCGACTCACGTGCCGCATCGGACCACCTCGCCGGATTCGTCGAGCCTTACCTCAACGCGAGAGCCGCCGCGATCGTGTCCGCCCTGATCACTGCGTCGGACGGTCTGGGCCGCAGCCCGCATGAGGTCGCTCTTGCCTGGGTCCGTGACGCGCCCGGCGTGGCATCCGCGATTGTCGGCGCCCGTACCGCGGAGCAGCTGCAGGTGAGCTTGGCGAGCGAGGACCTCACATTGCCGTCAGCAATTCGCGAAGCGTTGAACGATGTGTCGGCGCCGCCGATGGGCTACCCAGAGCGGCGCTAGAGAGACGATTCGAGGAGGTGACCGCGTGACCTATCGCAGGTCGAACTCCTCGATGTCGTCGTCCATGTCATCCTCGTTCTCTTCCGCGTGCGGGTCGAGGGGGTCGTCGTCGAAGTCGTCATCATCACCGTCGTCTTCGCCATCGTCGTCGTCATCGTCATCAAGTACCACGGGAAGCGACTCGCCGTACTCGGCGTCCAACGCCTCCTCGTACCGTTCGAACGCCTCAGCGACGGCGTCGAACGCATCGTCGACGACCGCGTCCTCGGCACTGCGCCGCTGTTCCACCGCCTCCAAATGCGCTTCCAGCGCAGCGGTGAAGTGTCGCAGTGCGTCGCGGGCATTCATCGTCATGCATATGACGTTACCCCTGTCACAGGGTTAGATGGGAGTGAAGATGACTGACGCAACGAAGATCGCCACCGGCCACATCATCACCCCGAGGCGCGCCACGCCCCCATCCGGCTCGCATATGCAGTGGCGCGTTGTTGACATCCCGCACGACATCACACGAGCGGAAGCGGCCCAACTCTTGAGCGAGCAAGCTGAGTACGGCCGTTGGGAACTCGCGCGTTCCGTCCTGTTTGTCGGCGGTGCGAGGCGGGTATGGCTGCGCCGCCGTGCGATGCGTGTCCAACGCACCGACAGCATCGACACCCTCTAGACGGCGATGTCGGGCTCCCACATCTTGGTGCAGTCCCGCCCTGCCTGCTTTGCCGCGTAGAGCGCACGGTCGGCGTCGTCGATGAGGTGATCGGCCGCCTCGTGCACCCCCGTCGCGGTCGCGACGCCCGCACTCACCCGAATCGTGACGATGCCATCCCGCGTGGGAATGGCGAGGCTCGCGCATGCCGCACGCAACGCTTCCGCGTTATCGAACGCCTCGCGGGAGTCCACTCCCGGCAGCACGAGCAGGAACTCTTCACCCCCGAACCGCGCCACCTCTGCCTCCGGTGGGGCACCCTCGCTCAACGCCCCCGCCACTGCCGCAATCACGCGGTCGCCAACGGTGTGCCCGTGGACATCGTTGATCTGCTTGAAGTGATCGATGTCCACCATGAGAAGGCTGAACGGCGACCCTTCCGACCGCGCTCGCAACATCATCGCGGGGACATTCACACCCACAAAGCGGCGGTTCTTCAGCCCCGTCGCGGGGTCGCGCATCACTTGCTCCGACAGTTCTGCGCGAAGCCGCTCATTCACCTTGGACTCGGCGATGAGCGCCAGGCGCATCGACTCGTTCTCACGGTGATGGAGTGCCGTCTCAGTGATGTCGCGCACCTGCACAAGGCTTCCAAGGGGAACCCCAGGCTGGCGTTCAATCTGCGTTGCCGTCACCCATGCAATGAATGGCTGTGTCGAGCCGGCCACTTCAACTTCGACGCCGTCGTGCTGAGGCGCGTCGAGCACTCCTGCGAAGTCGGAAAGCGCCTCGTTGAAGATGATGGGATCGGCAGTCGCGTCTACTCCGCTTCTTTCAAGCAATCGCCGCGCGTGGTCGTTGGCGTCGACAAGCACGCCATCGACGCCCACGACAAAGACGGCATCGTGGAGCTTGTCGAAGACCCAATCGCGAGCGATCGGCTGGAGTTCGAGGAGTCCCGGCCTCAAGGCGCCGATCCACAACATGATCGCCGCGAGCGCCGCTCCCGCGCAGGTGAGATCGACACCCGTCGGCACGGACCCACTGATCGTCACTGCGGCACATATGACCGGCGCAAACCAGCTGAGAGCGACCATCCAGCCGCGCATCGCGGCAATGGCAGGCAAGCGACGCCGCGCCCGCGTCACCCGCACGAGCGCCGCGACGATCAGCGTCACCATCACTGTCGAGTGAAGAAAGATCGCGGGACCGTACTCGATGCTGCCGTCGTCGCTGCTTGTGTAGATGAGGTGCTGCCACGAAGGCACGATCGCGCACAACAGCATGACGGTGGGATGGATTGACAGCAGCGACCAGGTTGACACCGACACGCGCCACCGCGGATTGATGAGGGCCGACGCCACGGCGGTGGCGCCCGAAGCCACTGCGGCCGCTGCGGGGAGGCCCCACATGGCGACAAAGGCGGGTTCATCTGGCTCGGAGAGCACGATGTTGAGGTTGATGGCGATCCACGCCATGATCGCGACCACCACAAACCGCAACGGCATCGCCGTCGCCGATCTGTTGCCCGCTTGCGAGAGGCCGACCATCAAGAGGACACAGCCGAGCAGCGCAATGAGCAGAATGGCGAGAGTGAATGCCGCCATACGAGCCCCCTACCCCCTGGTTTCGCCCTCGCCAACCGATCGACCCGCGCCCCCAATTTGAGGGGCACGTGAGTGGATGGTGACACAATGCGGCGCTGCGCGCTCAGCAATCGGTCAGAAACTGCACCATCACATCGGTGCCCACCTCAAGGCTCTCGATCGGGACACGCTCGTCGATGCCGTGGAAAAGCGACCCGAAATCGAGGTCTACAGGCAGTTTCAGCGGCGCAAATCCGTATCCGGCGATGCCGATGTCGGCAAGGTGCTTGTTGTCGGTGCCGCCCATCATGAGATACGGCAAGACGGCTGCGTCGGGATCGACGGTGTGCAGGGCCGCGATCATCTTGTGCACAAGCGGTGTGTCGAAGGGCAAGTCAAGCGCACGTTCCTCGATGTACGGCTCGACCTTCACGTGTGTCCCTGAGAGCTCTTCGACCTTGCGCAAGACCGACTCCTGCTGACCCGGCAGGTAGCGGGTGTCAACGAACGCCTCGGCAGTGTCCGGCACCACGTTCACCTTGTAGCCGGCATCCATCATCGTCGGGTTCGAGGTATTGCGCACTGTGCCCTCGATCATGCGTGCCACGGGACCGAAGCGCTCGATGATCTCGGCGATGCGCTCTTCGCTCGCCTCGTACTCAAGATCGAGGATCTTCGCCGCACCGCGCAAAAGTGTCTCCACTGTGGGCGTGATGTCGAGTGGCCAGCGGTGGGTGCCAATGCGCGACAGGGCCGCCGCGAGGTAGGTGACAGCGTTGTCGCGATGCACAAGGGAGCCGTGGCCTTGGGTGCCTGAAGCGATGAGCCGCAGCCACTGGATGCCTTTCTCGCCTGTCTGGATGAGGTACGTGCGCTTGTCACCGAGCTGAATCGAGAAGCCTCCCACTTCTGAGACCGCTTCTGTGGCACCGTGAAAGTCGTCGGGATGGTTCTCGACCATCCACTTGGCACCGCGTGCTCCTCCGTGCTCCTCGTCAGCGAAGAAGGCCAAGACGATGTCCCGAGCGGGCTCGCGACCTGACGTGATGAGGCGACGTACCGCCTCGAGGTACATCGCGTTGACACCCTTCATGTCGACGGCGCCGCGGCCCCACACCATGCCGTCCTTGATATCGCCGCCAAAGGGATCAACGGTCCAGTCGTTCGCGAAAGCGGGAACCACATCGAGGTGTCCGTGGACGACGAGCGGCGGACGCGATGAATCCGCTCCGTTCCACAGAGCGGTGAGGCTTGTCCGTCCGGGCTCGGACTCGCGCAACACGGGCTTCAGGCCAAGATCGCTGAGGAAGTCCGCGACGTACTCAGCAGCTTCACGTTCTCCGGGTCCGGGCGCGTCTCCGTAGTTCGACGTGTCGATTCTGATGAGGTCGCGGGCAATCGCGACAACGGACTCGGCTGACATGGGGCCAGGCTACCGGCGGCCCTCACCTCATTCGCACGCTAGAGGGCGGTCGCTCTCTGGAGGCCTGCTGAGACCGTGACGATGATGACGATGACGCCCGACGCTGCGATGAGGTAGACGGTCCGGCGATAGCCCGCCTTCGCGGCCGCCATGACGAGACATGCGATCGCGCCGGGAACGAGCGCCATGCCATAGCGTCCCGTGGGGTTGGGAAAATACTGGGGAACCGTCGTGTTGAAGTACGCCTGCACCTGGACCGCCAGCGGATACAACACCATGCCGAGGCCGAGGAGCCAGCCAAGCGAGCGTCGGCCCGGTTCCTTCACAAACGCCACGACCGTCGCCATCATCGCGCCGATGACGAGCACGTTGAGGAGGCGCGTCCACGCGACCAACAGTGCAATGTCCAGCGGCGGTTGAATGTAGTAGTCCGAGGCGAGATTGAAGCCGACAAAGAGCGTCTCGATCCACTCGGAGCCCGGAAGGCCGAGCACGTCACGCGTGTTGATGCCGACGAGCGGGTTCTCCCACGACATGTCGCCGCGGCCCGCTTGAAACGCCTGCCAGATCGCATACGGAACCAAGATCGCGGCCGCCGACGCGAGCGGGAGCAACCACTGCTTCAGGGTGATGCCGCGCAGTCCTTGGTCACGGATCGCGCGAGCGAGCACGAGGATCGCGAGAGCGATGAACGGGATGGTCGTAATGGTCTTGGTCAGCCCGACAAAGCCCACCATCACCGCTGGGAGCACCCAGTCGTGGTTGTCCTCGAGGAAGATACGCGCCGCAAGCCACAAAGCGATGGCTCCGGCCAGTGGCGCGACAGCGTCAGGATTGACGGTTGTCGAGGCATGGAGCACGCGCGGGAACGACAAGAGGATGAGCGGCGCCATCATCGAGATCGCCGGGTCCACTCTCCAGCGCCGCAACGCGACGAAGAGCATGAACATCCCGGCCGCAAGCCAGGGCGCACCTGTGAGCCGCGCCGCATCGGTGAAGGTGAGCGACGTCGTCTCGTCGAGGACGCGAGCTGGCAGTCCCACCATTGCGTAGTACAGCGGCGGGTGGGCGAAGTTGTATTGATCCGCGTTGTACGGGAAGCGCCATGCCCACATCGGGGCGTCACACGGAGGCAATGCGTACCGCTCTTGGCCCATGCATGCCCACTCGGCGCGAATCTCGGGAGCAATGACATCTCCACGGGCGGGGATCTCCCCGTGTGCGACGCGATACGCGTAGTCAGCGTGAGTCGGCTCATCTATGCGGGACATCGCTTCGCCGCCACCGAAGATGGTGGGCACGACAACGGCGATCGAGATGAGGAGATAGACCCCAGCAAGGATGACGCGGTGCGACGTGGAGGTGTCGAAACGGGCTGCGGCCTCTTCAAGGCGTCCTACGAACCGGTGATGGACGCGCACGGGGTGATCAATCGTCCGCTCGATCGCCATCACACCTCCTGGCCACTCGCGGGGACATGCCCCCCACAGGGCAACAGGACACGGACTCGTTGTGTTGGTGTCCGAGGGGGGACTTGAACCCCCACGCCCTATACGGGCACTAGCACCTCAAGCTAGCGCGTCTGCCAATTCCGCCACCCGGACAAGTGGCCCCGAACGCCTTGGGGAGGCGCTCAAGTGCGACGGCAACTCTAGCACGGAGATTGGGGCCCGGACGCACATTCCGCGCAAGTCCGGGCCCCAGTCGTCAGGTGAACAGACTCACGCCTCCGGGCCCGATCAGCAGCGCGGCAATGATGAGCAGAATGCCCCAGAGAATCTGTCGCTGGAACAGTCGCACGATGCCGATGATGCCGACAATCACGCTAATAATCCACAGAATGGCGTCCCACATGATGGTCCTCCTAGGTGTCTTCTTGCGTGCAGTTTCGAAAACCCGAGGTCGCGTCGGCGCATTCCCGATTCGCACGATTTCTCTCAAGAACGTGCGTCATTCAGGTCAAGAACTCCTCCAGTGTGACAAGGCTCATCTCCGCGTCGAGCCTGGTCAATCGCGGTCCTAGGCCTCCTCGGGACCTATGGCCCCGCGTCCCTGCCCTCGCCGTGGCTAGCGTCGAATCGTGTCAATGTCGACAGGAGGCGGTCATGGCCACGTATCTGTATCTGTCGGTTATCCCCGAGGCTCTTGTGGCGTCGATGTTGCCGCCCGACGACTTCGGTTCGTATTACGCGATCGGCTCGGCTAAACGATCTCGCGGGCAGGCGATCTTCTTCTCAGTGGATCGAGACAAGCTCGACCCCACTGCATTCGCGCTCGATGACATCGAGACGCGTTGTGTTCCCCATGCGGATGGCAGCCCCAAGCTTTCGATCTACTTGGCGATCTATCGTGTGCTCGAGAGGGTCCCGCGCGCGGCGCTCACCGCACTCCATCTCGCCACCGATGACGGGCGGGTGCTCACCCTCGACCCCGCTGAGTGGGTGCCCGACGGAGAGAGCCGCGCACACCTCTATCAAGAGTTCTGTCCCGTCACTCCACGCATCGTGTCCCGACTCAACCCCGGTGACTTCGCGGCGTCGATCACGGATCCCGCGCACCACGTCCACGTACCGCGCATCGTGTTCGCCGAACTCACCCTCGGTAACCTCAAGAACAACCCGGATCACGCGGACGTCGACAACCTGCCGTATCCCAATATCGGCCACTTGCGCGATTGCCTCCGTGAGCTTGCCTTTGGCCCGGAGAAGGCGACGAAGACAGTGCTGCGGCAGATGACCGAGGAGGTGCTCTACCGCACGATCCGCAATGGCTTCTTCGTCGGTGACGCCGATGGCATCACCGCATTCCCCCTGCCCAGCCGCGATGCGCTTGAGCGCGAGCATCTCGCGTGGTGGCGCTCCGCCCAGACCACTTTCGGCCACTAGCGCCATCGAGGAAAGGTAACCGTCATGCCTGTCTGGTTCTGGATCGTCCCGATTGCCTCAATCGTGGCGCTCGGTGCCGCCTATGGGTTCTTCCGCCAAATGATGAAGGAGTCCGAAGGCACGGAGACGATGGCCACCATCGCCGCCCACGTCCGTGCTGGCGCAGTTGCGTACCTCAAGCAGCAGTACAAGGTGGTCGGCACGGTGCTGCTCGCGCTCACCGGTGTGTTCTGCGTGCTCGCCTACGTGCTGAAGATGCAGAACCCGTGGGTGCCGTTTGCCTTCCTCACCGGTGGCTTCTTCTCTGGCCTTGCCGGCTTCATCGGCATGCGGACAGCCACCTACGCCTCCGCGCGCACCGCCAATGCGGCACGGCATTCGCTCAACCATGGCCTGCGCGTCGCGTTCCGCTCGGGCGCCGTCATGGGCCTCACCGTGGTGGGCCTCGGTCTGCTCGACATTGCGATCTGGTTCTGGGTGCTCACGAGCTTCTACGGCACCGAGGACTCCCATCAGGTGGTTGTCATCACCACCACGATGCTCACCTTCGGCATGGGCGCCGCCGTGCAGTCTCTCTTTGCTCGTGTCGGTGGCGGCATCTTCACCAAGGCGGCCGACGTCGGCGCCGACTTGGTCGGCAAGATCGAGGCTGGCATTCCGGAGGACGATCCGCGCAACCCCGCGACGATCGCCGACAACGTGGGCGACAACGTCGGCGATGTGGCCGGCATGGGCGCCGACCTGTACGAGTCGTACGTCGGAGTGATCCTCGCCTCGGCAGCACTCGGCGCGGCTGCGTATGCGACAGCTGGGGCCGACATTCAGCTGAAGGCCGTCATCGCGCCGATGGTGATCGGCGCACTCGGAACGCTGCTCTCCGTCGTCGGCGTATTCTTCGTTCGCACGGGCGAAAAGGCCTCTCAGAAGCAGCTCCTCGGCTCCCTTGCACGCGGCATCAACGGCGCCGCCGTCATGATCGCCGTCCTGTCGATCATCGTGATGTGGGCAATGGACCTCGACAACCTGTGGGGCTTGTGGCTCGCCCTCCTCGTCGGTCTGCTCACCGGCATCGCGATCGGTCGCGCGGCCGAGTACTTCACCTCCCAGGGCTACTCCCCCACCCAGCGCATCGCCTCGGCGTCGAAGACGGGCCCCGCGACCGTCATCATCGGCGGCGTCGGCGAGGGAATGCTCTCCGTCGCCTTTCCCGTCCTGTCGGTGGTGACCGGCACGGCGCTCGCGTACTTCTTTGGCTCCGAGTTCGAGTTCTCGACGTCCACCATGAGCATGGGACTCTACGGAGTCGGCATCGCCGCCGTCGGCATGCTGTCGACTCTTGGCATCACTCTTGCGACGGACGCCTACGGACCTATCGCCGACAACGCGGGTGGCAATGCCGAGATGTCGGGCCTGCCTCCTGAGGTGCGCGAGCGTACCGACGCCCTTGACTCGCTCGGCAACACGACGGCGGCCACAGGCAAGGGCTTCGCCATCGGATCGGCTGCCCTCACCGGTATCGCTCTGCTTGCGTCCTACCTCGAGGAAGTGAAGATCGGCATCTCCCACGTGCTCGAACGCGGCAGCGACTACAGCTTCCCCAACGGCTCGACGCTTGCAGCGGACGCGCAGGAGATGCTGCAGTCGCTGAGTCTGATGGAGATGATGGAACGCTACGAAGTGGTGCTCATCAACCCGAAGGTGATCGTCGGCATGTTCGTGGGCGCGATGCTCGCCTTCGTCTTCTCCGGCATCACGATGAAGGCGGTGGGTCGCGCGGCCGGGCAGATGGTCGACGAGGTGCGCCGCCAGTTCAGGGAGATGCCCGGCATCATGAACGGCACTCAGGACCCCGACTACGCCCAATGCGTCTCGATCTCGACGCGTGCGGCTCAGCGAGAAATGATGGTGCCCTCGATTCTCGCGATCGCGGCACCTGTTGTCGTCGGTCTCATCTTCGGTGTTCCCGGCGTCCTCGGCCTGCTCGCCGGCGCCGCCGCAACGGGCTTCTCGCTGTCGATGTTCATGGCGAATGCTGGCGGTGCCTGGGACAACGCGAAGAAGTACATCGAGGAAGGCCACCACGGAGGCAAGGGTTCGGATTCCCACAAGGCCGCCGTCATCGGCGACACTGTGGGCGACCCGTTCAAGGACACCTCCGGTCCGGGACTCAACATTCTCGTCAAGCTGATGTCGATGGAGGCGATCGTCGTTGCCGGCGTCACCGTCTCGGTGCACTTGGTCTAGGCGCAACGAGGCCGCGCACGCCAGCCGCCCGGCGGCGTTGCGCACCCCGCGCCACGTAGGCTGTGGCACATGGGTGCGGAACAGCTGCGTTTTGAGACGACGATCGGCGTTGAGGTCAAGGGCGAGACGTGGAGCTGCATCGAGATCCCTGGCTCCGCTGAGTTCTTTGGCACGGGCAAGGCGGTGAGAGTCGACGCCCTTGTCGACGAGGTCGCACTTGACAACGTGGGGGCCATGGTGACCGGCACAGGAGGGCACATGGTGTCCCTCAGCGCCAAGGTCCGCAAGGCGCTCGGCAAAGACATCGGTGACGCCGTCACTGTCACCATCGCCACGCGCTGATTCGGTCGCCTGACCCGATGCGTCAGGTGTCCCCTGTGATCGAGGCCAGCGGATCGCCTCGATCCGCCAGCAGGTCGACGACCTCGTGGTGCTCCAGCTGGGAAAGACCGCTCTGTCCTAGTTCGTCCCACGTGCGTGGGCACGCGACCCACGGACGAAGTCGGCCACGCAATGAGTACGGGGCGACGGTGGATTTCGATGCCCGATTCTGACTCCAGTCGATGAGCACTCTGCCCGCGCGCGCCGCGTTGCTCATCGTGGCAGTGACAGTGCGTGCGTGGGCGCTGGCCAAGCCGCCTGCGATGTCGCGCACCCACTCGGTCACCTCGTCGGACGACCGCTTCTGGTCAAGTGCCCCATAGACGTGAATGCCCTTCGAGCCGCTTGTGACGGGGACAGACTCGACACCTTCCTCCGCGAGCGCCTCACGGACCGCGAAAGCGATCTCAGCGACGGCGCTCAGGTCAAGCCCCGCATCGGGGTCGAGGTCGATCACCACCCGATCTGGATTGAGGTGCTTGCCACGTGCTCCGTATCGCCACTGCGGAACGTGGAACTCGAGCGCGCCTCTTTGGACGAACCACACGACGGAGGAGAGGGTGTCAAGAAGTGGATAGCGGTTTGTGTGGTCGCGGTGACGGAGACTTCGGGCGGTCATCCATGACGGCGCATCGTCATCGAGGTTCTTGTGGAAGAAGGTCTCCCCCGGCTTTCTTGCGGTGCCGACGCCGTCGATCCATCGCTTGCGCGTTGCCGGTCTTCCCTGCGCATGGCGCAGCAGATGCGGCGCGACCTGCGTCACGTAGTCGATCACTCCCGCCTTGGTGAGACCCGTCGAGGGGTACATCACTTTGTCGAGGCTCGTGAGACGGATGCGGTGTCCGTCGATGGTGCGTGTTGTGGGGGCAGCCATCTGTCCATCGTGAGCGCTGTCGCGGCACGGCGCAATCACTGGAAATCGCGACTCTTGCTCGGCACTTTGAGGCTGAGCGGTGCCATGTGCTCTGCTACCAGGTTGGTTGCACCGTCGGCGCGTTCGATCATGCCACGGATCACCAATGCCGGCGATTGGCGCGCCACGGCCTGATGCCGTCGCCACACGGCCGGAGAGCACACGATGTTGAGAAAGCCGGTCTCGTCCTCAAGAGAGATGAAGGTGACTCCCTTCGCGGTGCCTGGCCTTTGACGGTGCGTCACCACCCCCGCAACGGAAATGCGTCGTTGTGGCTCGTGAGCAAGCACCTCGGCCACCGTGAGCACCCCGTTGCGGGTGAGGTTGTCTCTGACAAAAACTGTGGGATAGCGGTCCACTGACACTCCATGCGCCCATACGTCTGCCATTGCTTCTTCCACTTCACTCATGCCCGGGAGGGTTGGTGCCTGAACTCCTGGTACGACATGGGGCAAGGTGTCCGGACCCTCGAGAGCGATAAGGCCCGCGGCCCAGAGCCCTTCACGTCGGGAGATGCCGAAGCTCTCGAGCGCTCCCGACGTTGCAAGGGCCTCCCACTGCGCGGTCGTGAGAGCGCGGGTGCCGATGCTGTCGTCAGGAATGGCGTCCCCGCGCGCGATCGCTTCCGCACGCCGCAATGCACCCTGGAAGCCTCCGGGGCGCACGCGCACGCGTCGCGCCATGTCATGGAGCGACGTGAACGGACGCTGAGCTCGCGCATCGACGATGGCCTGAGCCGCGTCCTCTCCCAGGCCTCTCACCGCGGCAAGCCCCATGCGGACCGCAAGGGTGCGGTCGACGTGAGTGAGCGCCTCAAGATCGGAACGCGCCTCGACAGGCCGTTCATAGGGCTCCGCAAGCCGTTCTACTCGCGCAAGCACATCTGACTTCGCCACGCATGGTCGCAACACCACCTGCCCGTGACGGCGAGCGTCGGCCGCCAATGACTGAGGCGAATAGAAGCCCATCGGCTGCGCCGCAAGCAAGCCGGCATAGAACGCCGCTGGGTGATGCGCCTTGAGCCAGGCCGAGGCGTAGACGAGGTACGCGAAAGAGAAGGAGTGGGACTCGGGGAAACCGAAGTCGGAGAACGCCTTCAGCTTGTCAAATATCTGATGAGCGACATCAGCGGTGATGCCCCGCTCATGCGCTCCGACCATGAAGCGGGCCCGTAGCGCCTCCATGCGTTCAGGGCTGCGTTTTGACCCCATCGCACGGCGGAGTTGATCGGCAAGAGAGCCGTCAAAGCCCGCACAGTCCATCGCCATCTGCATGAGCTGCTCTTGGAACAGCGGCACGCCAAGTGTCTTGCCCAGAGACTTCTCCAGCAAGGGATGGAGATATGTGACAGGCTCGCGCCCGCGGGCTCGGTTGATGTAGGGGTGAACGGATCCGCCCTGGATGGGGCCGGGACGAATGAGCGCCACTTCAATGACGATGTCGTAGAAGCGACGCGGCCTCAGGCGCGGGAGGGTCGCCATCTGAGCGCGAGACTCCACCTGAAACACCCCGACGGTGTCCGCCGCGCACAGCAGGTCGTACACCGCGGGGTCTTCTTGCGGAATCGCATGGAGACCGATCTCCACGCCCTCGACCTCCCACAGCGAGCGGAAGGCGTACTTGAGTGCGGACAGCATGCCAAGCCCCAAGAGGTCAAACTTCACGAGCCCTGCGTCGGCGCAGTCATCCTTGTCCCACTGCAGCACGGTGCGCCCCGGCATCCGGCCCCACTCAACGGGGCAGACGTCGATGACGGGCCGATCGCACAACACCATGCCACCGGGGTGAATGCCAAGGTGGCGCGGCAAGCGCAAGAAGCGTTCGGCAAGGTCGAGCACCGTTTCTGGGATGTGCTCGAGCTCCCCCACAGGTGGAGGCTCCGGCCACGTCGCATCGCGCTGTTTGGCCGCCCACTCTGCCTGGGCCGCTGCATCCATTCGCAGCGTTGAATACCGGTCAATCGACTTTGACCAGGCATCTTGTTGGCCGACGTCATAGCCCAGCGCCCTGGCTGCATCGCGCACCGCCGAGCGCGGCCGGTACTGGATGACGTTGGCCACCATCGCCGCGTTGATGCGTCCAAAGCGTTGGAAGACGTACTGGATGACCTCTTCTCGCCGGTCCGACTCGATATCGACATCAATATCGGGCGGCCCGTCACGTTCTGGTGCGAGAAAGCGCTCGAACAAAAGCCCATGTGTCACGGCATCCACCGCGGTCACCCCGAGGGCAAAGCACACGGCGGAGTTCGCCGCACTGCCCCGGCCTTGGCACAGGATGTCGGAACGGCGGCAGAACGCGACGATGTCGT
>Ga0182793_1001205_pt1 | contig 16720 bp, 15 predicted proteins | sample Passage237A_FD_130498 | JGI IMG/M metagenome (GOLD analysis project Ga0182793, IMG submission 130498) | Cellulose adapted compost microbial communities from Newby Island Compost Facility, Milpitas, CA, USA - Passage2 37A (version 2) (version 2) ... | reverse complement strand
GGGCAAGACCCACCTGCAGTCGGCCCAGCCCGTGCTGCTGGCGCACCACCTGCTGGCGCACGCGCATCCGCTGCTGCGCGACGTCGATCGACTGGTCGACTTCGATAAGCGAACGGCGGTGTCCCCGTATGGGTCTGGGGCACTCGCGGGTTCGTCGCTGGGCCTGGACCCCGACGCCGTCGCCGCCGAACTCGGGTTCGACGCGGCGGCCGACAACTCGATCGACGCGACCGCCGCCCGGGACTTCGCCGCGGAGGCGGCGTTCGTGCTCAGCATGATCGCCGTCGACCTGTCCCGGCTGGCGGAGGACATCATCCTCTGGAGCACCACCGAATTCGGTTACGTGACCCTGCACGACGCCTGGTCGACCGGCAGCTCGATCATGCCGCAGAAGAAGAACCCCGACATCGCCGAGCTGGCGCGGGGCAAGTCGGGCCGGCTGATCGGCAACCTCACCGGTCTGCTCGCCACGCTGAAAGCCCAACCGCTGGCCTACAACCGGGATCTGCAGGAAGACAAGGAACCGGTGATCGACTCGGTGGCCCAGCTGGAGCTGCTGTTGCCCGCGATGGCCGGGCTGGTCGCCACCTTGACTTTCGACGTCGATCGGATGGCCGAACTTGCGCCGCTCGGTTATACGTTGGCCACCGATGTCGCTGAATGGCTTGTGCGTCAAGGTGTTCCGTTCAGGCTGGCACATGAAGCCGCCGGGGCCGCGGTGCGCACGGCGGAAGCGCGCAACGTCGGTCTGGAAGACCTCGAAGACGACGAGCTCGCCGCCATCCACCCGGCGCTGACGCCGCAGGTTCGCGAGGTGCTCACCACCGACGGTTCGGTGAACTCCCGCGATGCCCGCGGCGGAACCGCGCCGATCCAGGTGGCCAAACAGCTCGACGTGGTGCGCGAGACCGCCGAGCGGCTGCGACTATCGTTGAGGAGATGACCGCGCGGATCACCTTCGCATCCGGCGGCGAGACCTGCGTCGGCTACCTCTACGGTGATAAGGCGAACCCGCGCGCCTGCATCGTGATGTGCCAGGGCTTCGGCGGAACCCAGGACACCCCCGCGTTCACCGCGAACGCCGAAGGCTTCGCCGCAGCCGGTTATCGCGTATTGACCTTCGACTATCGCAACTTCGGCGAAAGCACCGGCGAACCAAGACAATTGGTCGACATCGACGGCCAGCTCGACGACATCGCCGCCGCGATCAACCATGCCCGCGGTTTACCTGACGTCGACGCGGACCGGATCGTGCTCTGGGGCACCTCGCTGGGTGGTGCTCACGCAGTGGTGGCCGCGTCCCGGGATCCGCGTATCGCGGCGGTGATCGCGCAGATCCCCTTCAACGGAACGGCACGAAAGGTGGAGGGCCGCTCGACCGCGGCGACCCTGCGGCTGCTCTGGGTCATGACGGTCGATGCGGCGCGCGGCCTGCTGGGCTTGTCGCCGGCCTACATCAAGGCGGTCGGCGGCCCCGGGGAACTGGCGACGATGTCCAGCACCGAGGCACAGCAGACCATCGCCGGCATGACCAGCGACACCTGGCGCAACGAGGTGGCACCGCGGGCGTTGTTCGGGTTGATGCGCTATCGGCCGGCCGACGCGGCGCCCAAGGTGCTCGCCCCGGCGTTGGTGTGCGCCGCGGAACGCGACAAGGAGGTTCCGCTGGAGCTGGTCACCCAACTCGCCGATGCGTTACCGCACGGCGTGCTGCGCACCTACCCCTGCCCGCACTTCGCGTTCTACCGTGACGACGTCCGCGAGCAGGTGCTCGCCGACCAGCTCGCGTTCCTGGACCGCGTGTTCGACAACTAATCGTCGTCGTTGCAGATGCTGACGTCGAGTCGGCCGTCGTCGATCTCGACCTCGAGGTCGAGTTCCTCAGTGCCTCGCCGGAACGCGATCTCGACCTCCTCGGGCTCCTGGTCGTCGACGCGATGCGTCCATCCGTCCGCGGGGGTCACCGACTCCAGCGTCAGGCGGCCGTCGGCGAAGGTGACGACGGCCGAACCCGCGTCGAAGACCTGGTAGCGGCCGTCCGGTGCCGGTTCGACGCGCACACACTGATCGCGCGCCGGTCGGGCGGGCGCGGCGGCACCCGTCTGCGGCGCCGGTGGTGTCCCGGCGGGGGCGGTTGGCGACGCCGTGGCGGCCGGGGCCTGTTCCGTGACGGTCACCGTCGACTGGGTTTCGCCCGACGATCCGCACCCGGGGAGGAGCAGCACAGCTCCCGCAAGCGCCGTGACGCCCATCGATCTACTGTCCATCCGCTCACCCTACGCGGCGGGATCACTCGTCGGCCGCGGTCAGCCAGGCCTCCTCCAACGAGACCTTGCGGCCCTCGAGTTCCTGCAGTTCGGCGTTGAGTTCGCCGAGGCGCACATGGTCGGCGGCGGCCTCGGCCATGGCCACATGCAGCCGTTCGATGCGGGCCTCGAGCTTTTCGAGTTGACCCTCGATGCGGGCCATCTCCTTGCCCGCCCGGCGTTCGCGCGCAGCCACGGACTCGCCGCGGGCCGGCCCCGGGCGACGGCCCGCCGGTGCCGTCCGCGCGGCGGTCCGGTCGGCCAGATACTGCTCGACGCCGCCGGGCAGCAGATCGCAGCGCCCGCCGCCGGTCATCGCGTATGTCACGTCAGTGACGCGCTCGAGGAAGTACCTGTCGTGGGTGACGACGATCAACGTGCCCGGCCAGCCGTCGAGGTAGTCCTCGATCACGGTCAACGTGTCGATGTCGAGGTCGTTGGTGGGCTCGTCGAGCAGCAACACGTTCGGCTCGTCGAGCAGCAGCCGCAGGAACTGCAGCCGGCGCTTCTCCCCGCCGGACAGCTCGCCGATCCGCGCGGTGAGCTTGTCGCCGCTGAACCCGAAGTCGCGCAACAAAGTCTCGGCGCTGATCTCACGTCCACCGGCCAATTCCGTGACGCGGCGGCGGTTTTCGACCGCGTCGATCACCCGTTGGGCGCCGTCCATGTCGACGAGGGCCTGGCTGAGATAACCGATCTTCAGCGTCGCGCCGCGTTTGACGGTGCCCGACGCCGGCTGCAGCTGCCCGGCCAGCAGTCGCAGCACCGACGTCTTGCCGGTGCCGTTGACGCCGACCAGCCCGATGCGCGCGCCAGGCCCGATGGACCAGTCGATCCCGTCCAGGATCACGTGCGGACCCACCTCCAGCCGCACCCGGTGCAGATCGAAGACGTCCTTCCCCAGTCGGGTGGTGGCAAAGCGTTGCAGCACAAGCGAATCACGCGGCGGCGGTTCGTTGGCGATCAATTCGTTGGCCGCCTGGATGCGGAACTTCGGCTTCGACGTGCGCGCCGGCGGGCCGCGACGCAGCCACGCCAGCTCCTTGCGCATCAGGTTCTGCCGACGCGCCTCCGCACCGGCGGCAAGGCGCATCCGCTCTGCCCGGGCCAGCACGTAGGCCGCGTAGCCGCCGTCGTAGGCGTCGACGGTCCCGTCGTGCACCTCCCACGTTCGGGTGCACACCGCGTCGAGAAACCACCGGTCATGGCTGACCACCACCAGCGCCTTGGCACCCCGCGCGTTGAGATGCCCGGCCAGCCACTCGATCACCTCGACGTCGAGGTGGTTGGTCGGCTCGTCGAGCACCAGCACGTCGTGCCCGGCGATCAACACCTCGGCCAGCGCGACCCGGCGCCGCTCACCGCCGGACAGCCGCACGACCTCGCTTTCCAGCGCGACGCCCGACAACAGGTGGGTGACGACGTCGCGGGTGTGCGGTTCGGCGGCCCAGACATGGTCGGGCCGGCCCCCGACGATGACGTCCCGAACCGTGGTCCCCACGAAATCGTCGCCCTGGCGCAGATAACCCACCGAGAGGCCCGACGTGCGCGTGACGCGGCCCGAGTCGGGCGGCCGCGCCGACGTCAGCACCTGCAACAGGGTGGTCTTGCCGTCACCGTTGCGGCCGACGACGCCGATGGCGTCGCCTTCGTCGATGCCCAGGCTGACCTGAGCGAGCAAAGTACGGGTGCCGTAGCTGACGGTGGCACGCTCGACGTTGATCAGGTTCGGCATCAGCCGCGATGATATGCGGCTCGCCATACGACATTGCGTCGGCCGTCGATCGCCGTTAACCCGTAGTTCGCCCTTCTCATCTAGACAACTAGATGCCAACACCAACAGCGACGAGATGAGGAATCGATGTCTGCACGCGGGTTGATCGCGAGTGCACTGACAGTGCTCACCGCAGCAGCGGTGACGGTGGGTTGCAGCAGTGATTCGTCCGACACCAGCCAACCCGGCACGGTCCGCCTCGCGGTGACCGACCTGCAGGGCCTCGAGGAACTGCAGCGCGAGTTCGGCGCCTTCAAAACGGAATTCGAGAAACAGTCGGGCCTCACGGTGGACTTCTTCGCGGTCAACGACCGCACGGCGGCGGCTGCCGCGCTGCAGGCCGACCGGGTCGACGTGGTGTTCACGGGCCCAGCCGAGTACGTCGTCATCCACGAGAAAACCGGCGCCGAGCCGATCGTGGCCATCGAGCGCGACGGCTACCGCTCGACCATCTACACCAAGGCCGACAGCGGCATCACCAGCCTGGATCAGTTGCGCGGCAAGAAGGTCGCGATGAGCGACGTGGGCTCCACCAGCGGGCATCTCGGCCCGTCCCAGATGTTGGTGGACGCCGGTCTCACGCCGGGAACCGACGTCGAGGTGCTCACGGTCGGAGACACCGTGCACCAATCCCTCAAGCGCGGCGACGTCGACGCGGTCGGAATCGGCTACCACGACTACGAGGAGTTCATGGTCGAGGACGATCCCACCCAGTACCGGGTGATCGCCGAGGGACCTGTCCTCCCGCCGGACCTGCTGATGGCACGCCAGGGGCTCGACGAGCAGACCGTCACCACGATCCGAGAGACGTTCAACGACCACTTCGACACGTTGTTGCCCGCGATGCTCGAAGGCAAGGACAACGCGAAGTACGAGAACGCCAAGCTCGTCAACGTCACCGACAAGGACTACGACGAGGTGCGTTCGATGTATCAGGCGGTCGGCGTGAACGACTTCTCCCAGTTTTTGGGCGACTGACGTGGCCGCTCCGGCTCCCCACCTCACGGCGCCGCCCGCAGCCACCGCGACGGCCATCGACGTGTCGAATCTGTCGGTGCGATACCGGCGTAACGGCGCGGTGTCGTTGTCCCGCGTGGGCCTTACGATTCCCGATGGGCAGATCGTCGCTCTGATCGGCACCAACGGGGCGGGCAAGTCGACCCTGCTGCGCTGCCTCGTCAGGCTCATCGAACCCGCGGAGGGCGCGGTCACGATCGGCGGTACCGAGGTCACCGGGGCGTCACGGCGGACCCTGCGCCAGGTTCGACAAGACGTCGGGTTCGTGTTTCAGCGTTTCCATCTGATCCCGCGGCTCACCGTGTTCCACAACGTCGTTCACGGCGCGATGGGCCGGCACGGCTCGCGCTGCGCGTGGCCGCTCATCGCACCGCGCCATGTCCGGGCTCAGGCGATGGAGGCCCTGGGCCGGGTGGACCTGGCTTCCTACGCGGGGCGTCGCGTCGAGACGCTCAGTGGTGGCCAGCAGCAGCGGGTGGCCATCGCGCGGATGCTCATGCAGCAGCCCCGCGTCATTCTGGCCGACGAACCGGTGGCCAGCCTCGATCCGGCGTCGGCGAACTCGGTGATGGACCTGATGAGCGGGATCGCGGCCGAACGCGGAGTCACCGTTGTCGTCGCATTGCATCAAATCGATCTGGCACTGCGCTACGCCGATCGGGTGGTGGCGTTGCGTAACGGCGCGGTGCAGTTCGACCGGGCAGCGCGCGATTGCGACGCGGCACAACTCAGTTCGATCTACGCCGAGGAGAGTTCGTGAGCAGGGCGGCCCTGCGGGCACGGCCAGAATCCGAGCTGCCGCCGCGAATCCGGCGGCCGAGCCTGATGACGCTGGTCATCGTGCTGGTCGTCGGCGGGTTGCTGGTGCACGGCTGGACCCAAGGTGCGACGGTCCGCCCCGATTCGTTGGCCTCCGGCGTCTTCCGCCTCGGTGAGTTCCTCGAGGACGCCGTCCCGCCTGACGCCAGCCGACTCGGCCCGATCCTGAAGGCACTGCTGGTCACGGTGGAAATGGCCTTGCTGGGCACCCTCATCGGCGCGGTGCTCAGCCTGCCCCTTGCGGTGCTGGCCGCGCGCAACACCACACCCCACTGGTCGCTGTACGCGGTGAGCCGGGCGGTGATCACCATCAGCAGGACCATCCCGGATCTGGTGTGGGGGCTGATCTTCGTGATCGCGGTGGGGCTGGGTCCGGAAGCCGGCGTGCTGGCGATCACGGTCGACGTGATGGGGTTCTGCGGACGGTTCTTCGCCGAGAGCATCGAAGACATCGACCCGGCCAGAATCGAAGGCCTGCGGGCGTTGGGCGCGCCACGCACCGGTGTCCTTGTCGGCGGCGTGATTCCGGCGTGCATGCCGTCGTTCGTCACGACCTCGATGTTCGCGCTGGAGTCCTCGGCGCGGTCGTCGGTGGTGCTCGGGCTGGTCGGCGCGGGCGGCATCGGCATCGAGCTGGCCACCTCGATGACGCTGCTGCGTTACGACGAAGCGGCCACCATCATCCTGGCGATTCTCGTCGTCGTCGTTGTCTTCGAAAGGGTTTCCGCCGCGATCCGGCGACGCGTCCTGGGAGGAGGGCAGACCGCATGACCGATGTTCTCGAGGCGATCAACAGACACGCCGAGCGTCCGATCTACCGACAGTTGAGCGACCTGCTGGAGGCACGGCTGATCGGAGGGGCGCGGCCAGGGGACCGGCTGCCGAGCGAAGCGGAGCTGTCCGAGCAGTTCGACGTCAACCGCCTCACCGTCCGGCGGGCACTCAACGAACTCAGCCAACGTGGATTGATCGAAACCGTGCACGGGAAAGGCTCTTTCGTCGCACCGCCGGTGGTGCGTTACGACATCTCCGCGCGCCGCGATGCGAGCTTCACCCACAGCATGCGCGAACTTGGCCATCAGGTGACCGTCCGGCTGATCTCCAAGGACATCGTCACGTGCAGCCCATTGCAAGACGAACTGCGCACCAATGAGGAACTGTTCGTCTGCACCACGGTGCGCCTCGTCGACGACCAACCCTGGTCGCTGTCGGTGACGTCCATCGGCGCGGAGCGGTTCCCGGGACTCATCGACGACTGGAAGGGGCGGACATCGCTGTTCGACTTTCTGCTCGAACGCCACCGGGTGCGCATGCAACGCGCATACCGCACCTTCTCATGCCGACTTGCCCAACCATCCGAGGCCGAACACCTGCAGGTCCGGATCGGTGCTCCCGTGCTGGAGATGCGCGGCCTCAACGTCGACCAGGACCAGCACCCGGTGGCCTTGGTACAGCACCGCTTTCGGGCCGATCGCGTCCAGTTCACCGTGGATCTGACATGAGGGCACATGACCGGTACGAAGCGTTGGCAGCCGGCGACGGGCAGGCACTGGAGGCGCTGGCCGACGAAATCCTCGCCACCGGGGTCGATGTGTCGGTGACGGCAGGACCCGAATCGGTGAGCGCCCCGGTGCGGGTCGGCGTGAGCGGATCCGGCGCCACCGTGGTTCTCGGCCACATCGCGCTGACCCGGTGCACCGCGCACGTCGGCGGCGTCCGCGGTGACGGGATCCGGGCGGGCCACGACCTGACCGGCGCCCTCGCGGCGGCGATCTGTGACGCCGAATGCGAACGGGGCGGGCCTCTTTCCCCGCGGGTGCACGAGTTGTGCCGGTCGGCGCAGACCGAGGCCGCACGGCGTCGAAGCGAGCGGGCCGATCTCGTGGCGATGACCACCATGGAGGAGCCGTGAGGTGGGATCGGGTGCACGACGGGCGCACGGCGTTCCTGGCGTGCATGTGGGCGATGTGCACACCGGGCACACCGATCGAGCTTGGCTGTCTGCCGCGTATCGGGGCGCGCCCCGAACTCGACGGCGCCGCGGGCGTTCTGCTGGCTTTGCTCGACCGCGGGCTGACTCTGGGCGTATCCGGCGGGGAGGCCACCCACCAGGTCGCCGCCGCCGTCATGGCCGAGACCGGCGCGCGGCCAGGGGACGTCGCCGACGCCGACTGGGTGCTGGTGCACGGCGCCGCGGCCGACGCCATCGCATGCGCGCGTCGCGGCGGCCGCCTGTCCCCGGAGCGTGGGGCGACACTGGTGCTCGCCGCGGCCGCCGAACCTCATCCGGTCTCGATCGCAGGCCCGGGTGTGCACGGACTGGCCGAGGTGTGGGTTCCGCTCGACGAGGTCGCGGTGCGCGCCTTCGCCGCGGCCAATTCGGCCCCACCGTGTGGTGTCGATCTCCTGATCGTCACGGGCAATTGCGTCATCGGGCTGCCCCGTAGCGTCGCCCTGGGAGTCGTGTGATGTACGCGAGCATGCACGAAAACGATGCTCTGGAGGCGGCACGGGCCATCGCCGGCCGCAGGGCGGCCCAACCGGGAAGTCGCACCGACACCAGCGCACTCGAGGAACAGGTGTGCGCCGAGGCCGGTCTGTGGGAGCTCGCCGCCGCGCGCCGCGCGCTGGATCAGTCCCGCGGCGACGCCTCGCACGCCGTGTCGATGCTGCGCGTCTGGGCGGCGACGCAGCCACACGTCCAGGCGCTGCCCGTTCGCCCCGACGACGTCACGATCGTGCGGAGGCTGTCGTCGGCCTACCCCCGGATCCCGGGTGGGCAGTGGCTCGGCATGGCCCCGGAACTACGTTCCCGGCAACTGGATTGGACCGACGAGCGGCCTACCGTCGACACGTCGGCGAGGACGCCGACGGTGGTGCAGGCCGCCGACGCGCCCACCCGCGCCGGCACGCCGCGGGTACGGGATCTGATCGACGACGCCGTCGTGCTGGCCGGCGCCGCCGATGGGGACGGTGACGACCCCGCCCGCGCGGTGATGACGCCACCGTTCACCCGAGCCAACCGCCTGGCTCTGCTCGCCCGCGGCGAGACCGGGGCACTGGTCGCGCTCGCGGCGTTGATCCTGGGCCGACGACAGGAAGCAGTCATGGTGGAACTCACCGTCGGGTCGGCCGTGATCCGGGTGCCCCATCCTCGCAGCGGCGCACCGTGCGCGGTGGCCGAGATACCGATCACCGAGGTTGAGGTGGTCCTCGACGCCGACGCCGACGGACGGCCCGCGCTCGTGACCGGATGGGGTGCGACGCTGGGAACCGTTGAACGCCGGGCGATCTCGCTGGCGCTGCTCGACGCCGCCATGCAGGCCGACGGGGACCTGCGCGAACCGGTGACGCTCGACGACCAGACCGTGATCGCCGCCACCGACGGCCCCGCCACCAACGGTTTCGTCGAGCACCTGCGACTGCCGCATTACGCGAGCTTCGCGGCATATCTGGCCCAAGTGGGCGGGGAGGCGCAGTGATGAACAGGAAAGCGACCGTCGCGGCCCTCGCGGCCGAACACGGCCGCCCGCAGGCCTACGCCTATCTCGACGAGGACACCAAGCGCAATGTGCGGCGGGCGATCCTCAAGGCGCTGGCCATCCCCGGCTGGCAAGTGCCGTTCGCGTCCCGAGAGATGCCGGTGGCCAGGGGCTGGGGCAGCGGCGGCCTGCAGGTCACCCTGTCACTGGTCGGACCCGCCGACACGGTCAAGGTCATCGACCAGGGCGACGACCTGTCCTCCAACGCCGTCGGGATGCGCAACCTGATCACCTCCTCGGCACGGTGCGACGCGACGACGAGCACCACGGAGGCGACGATCATCCAAAGTCGCCACCGCATACCGGAATTGGACCTTCGAGCCGACCAGTTGCTCGTCCTGCAGGTACCGCACCCCGAGCCGCTACGCCGCGTGGTGCCCGACGACGTCGCCGCGCTGCGCCACCACGCAGACCGCGACTACACACCGGCCTGGCTGGACCTCTACGACGCCGAGGCCTGTCTGGGCGGCCCACGCACCGGCGCCGACCACCCTGTGCTGGTCGACGGTTCGCGGTTGATGAGCCCAAGCCCGATCCCGCGGTACGACGTGCTGCGGCTCGACAACCGGCCGCATCCGATCCTGCTCGGGGCCGGCCGGCGTGCCCGGCTGACGGCGTTGCCCCCCTTCACCAGGGTGCAACCGCTGGCGTTCGACGACCGGCCACTGGCTCCGGAGCGGGCCGACGGCCCGTGCCGACGGTGCGGAAGCACGACGTCGTATCGGGTTCCCTCCGACGGCCGGTGGTGCTGCAGCGACGTCGACGCCTGCCGCGTCCGGCACGAGGCGGCCGCGCCGTGACGTCCAACGCCTTCGACGACTGGGCCGACCGCGACGCGCTGGTGCCTCCCGAGCCGGTGATCTCGGTGCGCGGCCTGACACACCGCTTCGGCGCGGGCTGTGACCGATGCATCCAACTGACCGGCGAGAGCGCAGGGACGAACCGCTGTTCGGTATGCGGCACGGTGGTCGCCGTCTACGACGCGTCGTTCGAGGTGGGCCCGCATGAGGTACTCGGCGTGGTGGGCGAGTCCGGGTCCGGTAAGACCACCCTGCTGCGCTGCCTCCATCTGGACCTGCGGCCCGAATCTGGATCGATTCGCGTTGGCGGACACCCACTCCAGCGCTCCGCGGTGATGATGGTGCATCAGAACGCCTTGGCCGCCGGCCTTTATCCTCGGCTGGCCGCCGAGTCCAATGTCGCGGAGCGGCTGCTCGGTAGGGGCGCGCGCGCCTTCGCCGAGATCCACGACCGCACAACCGAACTGCTCGGTGAGCTCGGCTTGCGTCCGGAACGCCACACCGACGCGTTGATGACGTTCTCCGGTGGTATGCAACAGCGCGTCCAACTGGCGCGCGCCCTGGTCGATCCGCCCACGGTGCTGTTGCTCGACGAACCGACAACCGGCCTTGACCCGTCGGTGCAGGCCGATCTGCTCGACGTCGTACAGCGCGTCACCCAGAGCCTCGAATCCGCGTCGATCGTCGTATCTCACGATCTCGCCGCGGTGCGCGTGCTGGCCTCACGCATCATCGTGTTGCACCACGGGCGCATCGTCGAAGAGGGCATCTCCGAGCAGGTGCTCGAGGATCCACAGCATCCGTACACGCAACTGCTGGTCTCATCGAGGTTGACATGACGGGGACCACCGCGGCCGAGATCGTCGTCACCGGACTGTGCAAGCGGTTCGCCCCTCGCGAGACCGTGCTCGACGGCGTGCAGCTGACGGCGCGCAGCGGCGGCCTGTCGTTGGTCCTGGGAGAACCCGGTTCCGGCAAGTCCACGCTGGCGCGGTGTCTCAGCGGTGTATACCGGCCCGACGCCGGCGACGTCACATACCGGCTGGGCGGGCGCGGCGAAGTCACCCTCACCGCCTCAGACGCCCGCACGGTGGCGTGGCTGCGCACCCACCACATCGCGTCGTTCGACGGACACCTGGCCGCCGCACCGCGATTGTCCGTGGGGGCCGCAGCGGCCAGGGCCGCGCGGTGCAGCCGGTCGTCAGCCATCGCGGCGCTGCGGCGATTCCACGTCGCCCACCTGGCCTCGGTGCCCATCGGACGTCTTCGCGCATCGGATCGGCTGACCGTCGCGCTCGCCGCGGCACTGCTCGCCGAGCGCCCGTTCGTGGTGCTCGACGAACCGGAGGCGTGCGCTGACCCGCAACACCTGACGCGATGGCTGCACCGACTAGCCGACGGAGGGGCCGCAGTCGTCGCCACCGGCGGATTGGACAGCCCGCTCGCATCGATCGCAACCGCGGTGGGAGAGCTACGGAGAGGCGGAATCGAATGGCGCAAACGGTAATCGACGGTGTGACGGTGGTTCCCGGCGGAGGCATGCCGGTAATCCGGGACGCCGCCGTCGTACTCGACGGGCTCGGCACCATCCTGGACATCGGTGACGGCGCACCGTCCGACGATCTCTTCCTCGTTCCCGCCGGCGTGGACCTGCACCTGGACAACCTGGTACCGCGTCGCCGCCCGAGGGCGACGGTGACGCTGGACCACGAGGCGGTGATCACGGCGCTCGATGCCGAATGCGCCGCTGCGGGCATCGCGACGGTGTGTGTGGCGACCCGCTGCGAACATTGTCCGCGCAAGGGCATCGACATCGCCGACGCCGCCGTGCTGGCCGCTGCGGTCGAAGGGCTCGCGCCGTATCTGTGTTGTGACTGGCGCATTCACGCCCGAGTCGAACTGACCGACGACGGGGCGCTCGACGCACTTCAGGCCGTGTTGGCCGCATCGTCGCGGGTGGCGCTGATCTCCATGATCGAGACCACCGTCGAGCGCAGCCGGTTCTCCTCGCTCGCGGAGACGCGGCGGTTCTACGCCCAGGATTGGGGTGTCACCGAGGCCGAGGTCGAAGAGGTGTTCAGGGTCGATGCCACCCGGTTGGCCGCCGTCGACGACCGGCGTAAACAGGTTGCCGCGGTTGCTGTTCAGCGCGGAATCGCACTCGCCAGCCACGACGACCGGACACCAGAGCACATCGACGAGGCCTTCGACTTCGGCGCGCGGGTGGCGGAGTTTCCCCTGACGATGGACGCCGCGCGTCGCGCACACGAACTCGGCATGCATGTCGTGCTGGGCGCGCCGAACGCGCTGCGCGGCCGGTCGACATCGTCGGGCAACGTCCTGGCCGCCGACGCGGTCTCGGCCGGCGTGTGCGACGTGCTGTGCTCGGACTACCTGCCGTCGTCACTCCAGTCGGCGCCCCACGCGCTGGCACGCCACGGTTCGGCACCGCTGTCGGCGGGCGTCGACCTCATCTCGTCGAATCCCGCCGCGGTCCTGGGGCTGGGGCCGCGGCGAATCGAGGTGGGCAGCCCGCTCACGGCATCGCTGCGGCGGATACCACCGGACGCCGGCGACGCCCACGTCGGAATCGCGCTCTGGCGCGACGGTCGGCTGGTCTTCGGTCGAGAATCGCCCGGATTCGCCATCATGGCCACTGCCGGCTAGCGGCACCTGGAAAGGCGCGGCTCACCTCGTGTGATCCCCGCCGGTCAATCACAGCGGGGGCCCATCGCAGCTATGCCATGATGACCCGGGAAACGGGCGCAGGTGAGCAGCTGAAGGGGAGTGGGACGTGGTGGACTTGTCCGCGATAACCAAGCCGGTGGAGCGGCTGGTGGCCACCGCGCAAAACGGCCTGGAAGTGCTGCGCTACGGCGGTTTGGAGACGGGTTCGGTGCCGTCGCCGTTCCAGATCATCCAGAGCGTGCCGATGTACCGGCTGCGGCGGTACTTCCCGCCCGACACCCGGCCGGAGGCCAAGAAGCCCGGTCCGCCGGTGCTGATGGTGCACCCGATGATGATGTCGGCCGACATGTGGGACGTCACCCGCGAGGACGGTGCGGTCGGCATCCTGCACCGCGCGGGCATCGACCCGTGGGTCATCGACTTCGGCGAGCCGGACAAGGTCGAGGGCGGCATGGAGCGCAACCTCGCCGACCACGTGGTGGCGCTGAGCCAGGCGATCGACACGGTGAAGGAGGTCACCGGGCGCGACGTCCATCTGGCCGGTTACTCGCAGGGCGGCATGTTCGCCTATCAGGCGGCCGCCTACCGCCGGTCGAAGGACCTGGCGAGCATCGTCGCGTTCGGTTCACCGGTCGACACGCTGGCCGGGCTGCCGATGAACATTCCGGCCAGCCTCGCGCCCGCGGCCGCGGAGTTCATGGCCGACCACGTGTTCAGCCGAATCGACATCCCGGGCTGGTTGGCGCGCACCGGATTCCAACTGCTCGACCCGATCAAGACCGCGCAGTCGCGGCTGGATTTCCTGCGCCAACTGCACGACCGCGAAGCGCTGCTGCCGCGCGAACAGCAGCGCCGCTTCCTGGCTTCCGAGGGCTGGATCGCATGGTCCGGTCCGGCCATCTCCGAACTGCTCAGGCAGTTCGTCGCCCACAACCGGATGATCACCGGTGGCTTCTCGATCCACGGTGAACTCGTCACGCTGTCCGACATCGACGTGCCGATCCTCGCCGTCGTCGGCGAGGTCGACGACATCGGCCAGCCGGCGGCGGTGCGCGGCATCAAGCGCGCCGCACCGAAGGCCGATGTCTACGAATTCTTGATCCGCTCGGGACATTTCGGGTTGGTCGTGGGTTCGAAGGCGTCGAGCCAGACCTGGCCGACGGTGGCCAGGTGGGTCAAGTGGATCGACGGCACCGGCGACATGCCGGACAACATCGGCCCGATGGCGCTGCAGCCGGAGGTGAACAGCGAAAGCGGCGTCTCGTTCAGTTCGCGGGTCGCCCACGGCACGGCCGCGGCGACCGAGATGATGTTCGGACTCGCCCGCACCGCCGCCGACGCGGTGGTGGCCGCCAACAAGTCGGCGCGCACCCTGGCCGTCGAGACCTACCGCACGCTGCCGCGCCTGGCGCGACTCGGCCAGATCAACGATCACACCCGAATCTCCCTGGGCCGCATCATGTCCGAACAGGCCCGTGATGTACCCGACGGGGAGGCGCTGCTGTTCGACGGCCGGGTGCACACCTACGAGGCCGTCGACCGCCGCATCAACAACGTGGTGCGCGGGCTGATCGAGGTCGGGGTGCGACAGGGCGCCCGCGTCGGTGTCTTGATGGAGACCAGGCCCAGCGCGCTCGTCGCGATCGCCGCGTTGTCGCGGCTGGGTGCCGTCGCGGTGCTGATGCCGCCGGACGTCGACCTGCCCACCGCCGTTCGGCTGGGCGCGGTGACCGAGATCATCGCCGACCCCAGCAATCTGGACGCCGCGCGCAAGCTCAAGATGAGGGTGCTGGTGCTCGGCGGTGGCGAGTCGCGCGACCTGCACGTGCCCGAGGACGCCGACGTCGTCGACATGGAGAAGATCGACCCCGACGCCGTCGAACTGCCCGGCTGGTACCGGCCCAACCCCGGGCTGGCCCGTGACCTGGCGTTCATCGCGTTCAGCTCGGTCGGCGGCGACCTCATCGCCCGCCAGATCACCAACTACCGGTGGGCGCTGTCGGCGTTCGGCACCGCCTCGGCGGCCAACCTGGGCCGCGGCGACACCGTGTACTGCCTGACCCCACTGCACCATCAGTCCGGACTGCTGGTGTCGCTCGGCGGCGCGGTCGTCGGCGGGTCACGCATCGCGTTGTCGCGCGGGCTGCGCCCGGACCGCTTCCTACAGGAGATCCGCCAGTACGGCGTCACCGTGGTGTCCTACACCTGGGCGATGCTGCGTGAGGTCATCGACGACCCGTCGTTCTCGCTGACCGGCAGCCATCCGGTGCGGCTGTTCATCGGCTCGGGTATGCCGTCGGGGCTGTGGAAGCGGGTCATCGAGGTGTTCGAGCCCGCCAAGGTGGTCGAGTTCTTCGCGACCACCGACGGTCAGGCCGTGCTGGCCAACGTCGCCGGCGCCAAGATCGGCAGCAAGGGCCGCCCGCTGCCCGGCGGTGGCGAGGTGGCGCTGGCGGCCTACGACCCCGAGGACGACCTGATCCTCGAGGACGAGCGCGGGTTCGTCAGGCGCGCGGAGACCAACGAGGTCGGCGTGCTGCTGGCCCGCCCGCGCGGGCCGATCGACCCGACGGCGTCGGTCAAGCGCGGCGTGTTCGCGCCCGCCGACACCTGGGTGTCCACCGAGTACCTGTTCCGGCGCGACGAGGACGGCGACTACTGGCTCGTCGACAACCGCGGCAGCGCGATCCACACCGAACGCGGCGTGGTGTACGCCGCCCCGGTCAACGACTGCGTGTCGCGGCTCGGCGCGGTCGACCTGGCGGTGACCTACGGCGTGGAGGCCAAGGGCCGCCAGCTCGCGGTGACCGCTCTGGCGCTGCGGCCGGGCGGCAGCATCCCGTCGGCGGACCTGTCCGAGGCGCTTTCGGACCTGCCGGTGGGCAGTCCGCCCGACATCGTGCACGTGGTGCCGGACATGACGCTCAGCGCGACGTACCGACCGCAGGTCAGCGCCCTGCGCGCGGAGGGGGTGCCCAAGGCGTCGCGTAACGCCTGGTACCTCGATCCCGATACGAATCGGTACAAGCGGTTGACCGTCGCGGTGCGCGCCGAAATCGCTGGTGGGTGATCGGGCGGACCGTGCTGGCGGGCCGCGACGCTGTTAGGCTCCCCGCTGGCGGCAGGTGGTCGTCGAGTCGGGCAATCGAACGACGGCGCTGGAGGGTGAATGACTTCGGAATCCGGTAGGCAGACCGGCGAGACCAACCGCGGCCGGCGTCGCTTCGTCCGCGGTGCCGGTGTTTCGGCGGTGGCGGCGAGTCTGCTGGTCGGGGTGGGGGTGCACACGGCGATCGCCCAGCCGGGCGACAGCGATACCGGCGCGACCAGCGAGACTCCGACCGCGGCGGCCGAGGGGCCGCGCGTCCCGTGCACCGGTGACGACTGCGGCAAGGTCGATCCGAAACCCACCATGTCCGCCGAACAGCTGCTCGGCCTGCTCGCCGAGCAGTACGCCACCGGCGCCGGCGGCGGGCAGGTGTCGAACCTGATCGACGACATCGTGCGGTTGTACCGGCAGGGCTTCCGGTTCAACAACGCGCACCGGTTGGCCATCGAACAGGCCCTCGACAAGCGGCCCAACCAGAAGCCGCTGATCGAGGCGCTCACCGCGGCCCTCGCCTACCAGCGCAAGCTCAAGCAGCAGGCAGAGAACCGGGCGGTTCAGCCCGCACCGGCGCCCGTCCCGCTCGGTCCCACGCCGGGTCCGCCCGTGCCCGAGGGCGGCATGCAGCCGGGCCCCGGCGTCGCCATCACCGGGCCGGGTGGCGGCGG
>Ga0182793_1001204_pt1 | contig 16734 bp, 8 predicted proteins | sample Passage237A_FD_130498 | JGI IMG/M metagenome (GOLD analysis project Ga0182793, IMG submission 130498) | Cellulose adapted compost microbial communities from Newby Island Compost Facility, Milpitas, CA, USA - Passage2 37A (version 2) (version 2) ... | reverse complement strand
GACGCGCGCCGCGACTTGCGCCCGGCGCGCCAATCGCCTATTGCCTAGCCCCAGGCACCCGTAGCTCAGCTGGATAGAGCGCTGCCCTCCGAAGGCAGAGGCCACACGTTCGAATCGTGTCGGGTGCGCCAATCTTTTCACGTATTTCTCGATTTCCCCCGCGCGGTCGCTTAGGGCGGGTTAGCTAATACATAGCAACCAACAGAAGAGCTGATGCGCCACTAGACTCGGGCCGCTTCTTCAGGGCAACGGTGGCGGGCTCAGCGGTGCTGTTGTATGGCTTTATCGAACGGCTAGCGAGTGCTGCCTGAACTCAGCCTGAAGGGATGCTGGCCCAGGGTGCTGCACCCTCGCCGATTGGGCAATCCCCGTGCGAGTCAGATTGACAGAGGCGGTCAGTCTGTACTTCAGAAATGAATTTCCTCAGATTGCGCCGATTAGCTTGGGGGAGATTGAGGTGGACGTATTTGACCTTGATCGATCACTGATCGAGGACTACTCGCAGTTCGCGCGGTCCTTCGCGGAGATACGTGCGCCCGACATCCGCGGGCGTGTCGCAGCAATCTACGAGAGCGGGCAGTTCTGGCCCGATCCCCTGATCAGTATCAATCCGTACTTCGAGCGCGGGCCGTCGGTCGACGAACTCGTCAAGGACGGAACGCTAGCTCCAGAAACCGGCCGAGTGTTTCGAGGCAGCGGCGAAGCGCTCCAGCTTCACCGGCATCAAGGGCAGGCGCTGTCCAAGGCTGCGGCAGGGCAGAGCTTTGTAGTCACAACCGGGACCGGGTCGGGCAAGTCCCTTTGCTTCTTCATCCCGATTGTCGACCGCGCGATCCGCGCTCGCCTCGCCGGTGAGGCACCGCGCACGAAGGCAATCATCATCTATCCGATGAATGCGCTGGCTAACAGCCAGATGGAGGAACTCAAGAAGTATATCGACCAATCGGGACTACCTGAGAAGCTTCGTCCCACCTTCGCGCGCTATACCGGCCAGGAGAGCAAGGAAGAGCGCGAGCGGATCCGCGCCGAGAGGCCTGACATCCTGCTCACGAACTTTATGATGCTGGAACTGCTGATGACGCGGCAAGGCGGCAATGACCGCGATGTCATCGCCGCTGCGACCGGGCTGGACTTCCTGGTTCTCGACGAACTGCACACCTATCGCGGGCGGCAGGGGGCGGATGTTGCCATGCTCGTCCGGCGCGTCCGTGACAGGTTGTGCCGGGGTAAGACGCCCATCTGCATCGGCACCTCCGCGACCATGGCGAGCGAAGGCGGCGAGAGCCAAAGAAAAAGCGCCGTTGCTGGAGTGGCAACAAGGCTCTTCGGCACGAATATCGGCTCCGACGCAGTGATCGATGAGAGTTTGCGGCGCGCGACGAATCCGTCGCTCAAGCCGGCAGATCTGGCGCACGACCTTGGCATCGCAATCGACGAGGACATCCCATCAATACTGACAGATGAGCAACTCGTCAGCCATCCTCTAGCAGTATGGATCGAAATGGAGGTTGGTCTTGAGGACGGCCAGACTCTGAGAAGACGAGCACCGTGTACCATCGCTGATGCCGCTGACAGGCTGGCTCGTGCCTCGGGCCGTGACAAAGAGCGATGTGCCCAGCAATTGCAGCGCATGCTTACCCTGATGAGCTTGCCTGCCGACGAAAGGGGGGGCACAGGGCATCGCGCCTTCATGGCGTTCAAACTGCATCGGTTCATTTCTGGCGCAGGGTTCGTCTATTCAACGCTTCGGCCCCCGGGATCGCGCAACGTGACCTTAGAGGGTCAGCAGTTCGACCCCGAGGATCCCCAAGCGAGACTGTATCCGACGCATTTTTGCCGTTCGTGTGGTCAGGAATACCATCCGGTCAGCTTGCAGGACATCGATGGTATCCGAACTGCGTTGCCGCGCTCGATTGACGACACGCCGCTGGAGGAAGAAGGGGAGGGTATCCGAGGCGGTTATCTGGCGCCTTTCGATGAGGGTGACGAAGAGTTCTCCTTCAGGGGGCAACCGGAGGATTATCCCGAGGAATGGACGGACAGCACCCCCTCCGGCCCGAGGCTCAAGTCTGCGCATCGGGGGCATGTTCCGGAACGCGTTCGGGTGGAGGTGGACGGGCAGGTGGGATCTACCGGGCGCGAGTTCTGGTTCATTCCAGGCAAGTTCAAGTTCTGCCTGTGCTGCAAGGACCAGCCAGCTCCTCAGGCCCGCGAACTCACCAAGCTTGGCGGCCTGTCCGGTGAGGGTCGAAGCTCCGCGACCACGTTGCTCGTGTCGAGCGCTCTGCGGTGGATGAACCGGCCAGGCAGCGCCATCGACAACGATAAGCGGAAGCTCCTAAGCTTTACCGACAACCGGCAGGATGCCGCCCTACAGGCCGGTCATTTCAACGACACCCTGTTCGTTACACTCCTGCGGGGAGCTACCCTCGCTGCAGTTCGTCGTGCGGACAGCGTCGGAGGACTAACCCAGGATCAGTTCGGGTCGGCAGTGCAGCGCGCGCTCGGCTTCGTTCCTGAGAACGGTGGTCGACGGGTTGAGTGGATGCTCTATCCAGAAAGCAAGGGGGCGGGGCCAAACGAGGCTTCGAGAGCTTTGTCGCGAGTATTGGACTATCGGCTGTGGTCCGATCAGCGACGTGGGTGGCGGTACACCAATCCCAATCTCGAGGATACCGGGCTGGTCCGGGCCGAGTACCTCTCGCTGGATGAACTGGCGGCGGATGACGCCGAGTTTGCGTCGGCATCTGAACCGCTTCGGAATGCTGACGTCGCCAGCCGCAAGGAGGCACTACGCCGATTGCTTGATACGCTGCGTGGCGGCCTCGCCATCAGCGCCGAGGCGCTGGAACCCACCTCACTAGACGCGTTAGCGAACGCATCACGACAGGCATTGCGCGACCCTTGGGCCATCGGTCCGCAGGAGCGACTGCGGGTTGCCGCCGCTCTGATGATTGATGCGCCAACGCGCCATGAGACGCGCGCGCAGGATGAAGTCTTAATCATTCGAGGGGGGCCGCGCAGTGCGCTGGCCAGGCGCTTGCAGCGATCGGATCTGTGGGGGCGACGGCTCACCGGTAAGGAATACGTTGAAGTTGTCCGCGATTTACTGACGGCGGCGAGGCACTATGGGTTGGTGCGGACGGTTCCGACGACCTTTGGTATTGACGGTTGGCAGCTGGTGGCCGGCGCGCTCCGCTTGGTCGCTGCCGATGCTCGAGCCGATGGAAAACGCGTCAATCCGTACTTCGTGAGCCTCTACACCACCATTGCCGACGCTCTTGAAAAGGGCGGCGAAGGCCTCTTTGGCATGGAAGGACGCGAGCATACGGCGCAGGTCGAAGCCGAGCGCCGAGAATGGAGGGAATGGCGTTTCCGGTGGGGGCCGGAAGATCGACAAAGCATCAGCACCAATCGTGACAAGCTTCTAGGCGCCGGGGAGTCCGACGATTTCCTGCCAGTGCTCTTCTGTTCGCCCACCATGGAGCTCGGCGTCGACATTTCGGCAATGAATGCGGTCTACCTCCGCAATGTACCACCAACGCCGGCGAACTACGCACAACGATCGGGCCGCGCCGGCCGATCAGGGCAGGCCGCGCTGGTCGTCACCTATTGCGCCGCACAAAGCCCGCACGACCAGTACTATTTCGCTCGTCCCAAGGAGATGGTGCAGGGCATAGTTCGACCACCTGCGCTCGACATTGCCAACCGCGATCTCGTGGAGGCCCATATGCACGCGGTTTGGTTGGCGGAGGCCGCCACCGACCTGTCGGGCGACATCCCGCAGATTCTCGATCTGCATTCCCCCAGCCTGCCGGTCGCGCGCCACGTTGAAGAGGCACTCACCAGACCGGAGCTGGTGAGTGCCGCATCGGCAGCGATGCAGCGCATACTCGACAGCATTTCCGGGGAGCTCACTGTGGAGGCTGCCCCATGGGCGCAAGATCGTGCAGCATTGGCGCAGGAGACCGCAGAACGTGCCTACATGCGTTTCTCGGAAGCTTTCAGGCGCTGGCGCACTCTGTATGAGGGCGCAAGGGAGCAAATGGCCCAGGCCGATGCCAGGCTTCAGACTCCAGGCCTCAGAGATCGAGCGCAGGCGAAGGCGCTCTACGCGCAGGCCGTTGACCAGATCGACCTGCTGGAGCGAGGCGGCACCTCTGGAGGGTCGGATTTTTACTCCTACCGGTACCTCGCCACGGAGGGCTTCCTGCCCGGCTACAACTTTCCGCGGCTTCCCCTGTATGCGTTCGTGCCGGCCACCGGCTTCAAGGGATCGAAGGGGGCCTTCCTGCAGCGGGCACGGTTTCTTGCCATTTCCGAGTTCGGACCGGGAAGCCTTATCTACCACGAAGGCCGTGCCTACAGGGTAACCCGTGCGCGGCTGCCGGCGGGGCTGCGCGGCAACGATGCAGCCGGGAGGCTGACCACCAAGCCATTGTTTGTGTGCGATAGTTGTGGTGCGTCGCACGACCGGGAGGTGGAGCGTTGCCACGCGTGCAAGGCGCCTATGGCTACCGCCCTCGCCATCCGTGACGTGCTGAGAATCGAGAACGTCGAGACGCAGGCGCAGGAACGGATCACGGCCAATGACGAAGAACGCCAACGCCGTGGCTTTGATATCCAGACCACGTTCGAGTGGCCGAGGCGGGACGGTGTTCTGGACGTCAGAGCAGCCGTGGCGGTGGACGCCGACGGACCAATCCTTCACGTCGACTACGGACCGGGCGCACTCATCAGCCGGGTGAACAAGGGCCTCAGGAGAAGGAAAGAGAAGAGCATTCTCGGTTTCGAGATCGATCCCGCTACCGGAAAGTGGGTCAAGGACCCCGATCAGAACGACAGTACCGGCCCCGAAGGAGGCATCACCCAGCGAGTCGTACCGATCGTAGAGGACCGAAAGAACGCCGCGCTCATTCGACTGGCAACGGACGGACTGTCCGATGAAGGCATGGCTACCCTTCAGCATGCGCTGACCCGCGGCCTCGACATCGTGTACCAGCTGGAAGAGAGCGAAATGCTCAGCGAGCCTATGCCCACCAGGGAAAACCGGCGAGCCATCCTCGCTTTCGAGGCCACAGAAGGCGGCGCCGGGGTGCTCTCTCGCCTCATTGCGGAGCCAAGATCCTTTTCCCGGATAGCCCGCGAGGCGCTGCGACTGATGCACTACACCAACGTCGACGTGGCGATCCAATCCGGTGACCCTGCCGATCTGGCAACGGACGAGCACGTGGGATGCGTGAAGGGCTGCTATCGCTGCCTGCTTTCTTACTTCAACCAGCCGGACCACGAACTTGTCGATCGGACCAATGGCGATGTTCTCCGGATACTCCTGCGGTTGGCCAGCAGCGAAGTGCGCCCCGAGGAGAAGGCGTCGCGCCCGAGTGGAAGTTGGGGCGAGGCCATCACCTGCTGGCGGCTGCCCGCTCCGGACAAGACGCCGCTGAAAGTTGCCAACGCCGAGATTGCCTTAGCCTGGCGCCAGCGACTGGTGGTGGCCGTCGTCGGGACGCCAACGCCTGAAGTTGCTGCGGCGCTGGAAGCCAAAGGGTTCTCGGTTGTTGCACTTCCTTCCGAACCGGGCGAAGAACCGCCGGCAGAGTTGCGTGAGTTGCTGGGGGAGATGGAGTAATGGACGAGTTTGCGCCGGGGGACCTCGTCCACGCCCGTGGACGGGAGTGGATTGCGCTGCCCTCGCCAGACGATGAATGGCTCTGCCTCCGCCCTCTGTCTGGCTCTGAAGCCGACGTTCAGTTGTTGCATCCCGCCCTGGAACGCGAGCCTGTTCGGGCTTCCCGGTTTGACCTACCGGAACTGGACGACATCGCGACCCAGGATGCGGCGCGACTGCTATCGGATGCGCTGCACCTTTCAATGCGTCGCGGCGCCGGACCATTCCGCTCGGCCGGGCGGCTAGCCTTCGAGCCGCGTGCCTACCAGCTTGTCCCGCTCTTGATGGCCTTAAGGTTACCCACGGTACGGCTGTTGATCGCGGACGACGTCGGTATCGGCAAGACCATCGAGGCCGGACTTATCGTGCGAGAACTGCTCGATCGTGGTGAGGTCGACCGCCTCTCCGTTCTTTGCCCGCCGCACCTAGTTGAACAGTGGACGAACGAACTTCGTAGCAAGTTCGACATTGATGCGGTGGCGGTTACTGCTGCATCAGCAGCGCGACTTGAGCGGGGGCTTCCCGCTGCGCAGAGTATCTTCGATGCGCATCCTTTCACCGTTGTCAGCCTCGATTACATCAAGGCCGACAAGCGGCGAGCAAGCTTCTCGCGCGTCTGTCCGCCACTGGTTGTGGTAGATGAAGCGCATGCCTCGGTTGGTACGCATTTGAGCAGGCAGCAGCGTTTCGAGCTCCTGCGCGAGCTTGCCGATGACGCCGAGCGCCACATGATCCTGCTCACCGCGACACCCCACAGCGGAGACGAACTGGCTTTCAGTCGCCTGCTATCGTTGCTCGACAAGGCGTTCGAAGGCGTGCTGCCTGACGATGAGCACTCCCGCGTGCGTCTCGCCCGCCATTATGTGCAGCGTCGCCGCATCGACATCACCCACAGGGACTGGGGGGAAGAACGCGCCTTTCCCCGCCATGAGACCGCCGAGGCCACCTATCGGCTGGGGCTCGAGCACGGAGCGTTCCACGATGCCGTCCTCGACTACTGCCTCGACGTCGTCGAAGGCGCTGGCGCCGACGAGAACCGGCGAAGGCTCGCCTTCTGGGGCACGCTGGCGCTGATGCGTTGCGTCGGCTCGTCCCCGGCTGCGGCGCTGAGTGCACTACGCAACCGCCTTTCGGCCGATAGCGACAGGCTGGGCGAGCAGGTGTTCGACGAGGACGGTGAGGACGAGGACGCAGTGGACGTCGAGCCGGCGGCCGGCCTCGACGATAACGACCCGCTCGTCCGCCTCATCCGCCACGCCGAGCAACTTACAACCGCGCCGGATCCCAAGCTCGACGCCTTGCGCGCTGAGCTTAAGCCGCTGGTTGAGATAGGAGCCAACCCGGTCGTCTTCTGCCGCTTCATCGCTACGGCCGAACACGTGGGCCGAGCTCTACGCAAGGCGTTTCCGAAGCTCAGCGTCGAGATCGTCACCGGTGCCCTCACCGCCGAGGAACGCCGCGGCCGCGTCGAGGGCATGGCCGATGCCGAGCAGCGCCTCCTGGTAGCCACGGACTGCCTCTCCGAAGGTATCAACCTGCAGGCCCTGTTCGACACCGTGGTCCACTACGACCTGAGCTGGAATCCGACCCGCCACCAGCAGCGCGAGGGCCGCGTCGACCGCTTCGGGCAACCCAAGGATCTGGTCCGCTCCATCCTTCTCTATTCCCCCGACAGCGCGATCGACGGTGCCGTGCTCGACGTCATCCTCAGGAAGGCCGATGCCATCCGCAAGGCGACGGGCGTCACCGTGCCGTTGCCCGAGGAGCGGGGGGCGGTGACCGGAGCGCTGATGAATGCCATTCTGCTGCGCAAGGGCGGCGCCAGCCGGCAGCGGCAGCTCACCTTCGATTTCGGCGAGGATACGCGCACCATGGAGACGCGCTGGCGCGACGCCGAGGAGGGTGAGAAGCGCTCCCGCGCCCGTTTTGCCCAGAATGCCCTGAAGCCCGAAGAAGTGGCGCCAGAGTGGAAGCGCTGGCGAGACCTCCTGGGCGATGCCAAGGAGGTGCGGCGTTTCACCGAGCGCGGTTTCGCGCGCCTGAATGCCCCGCTCGAGCCGACTGCTGGCGGAGCGGTCAAAGCGTATCTCGAACATCTGCCGGAAGCGCTTGGCGAACGTCTGGAAGGGCGCGGTTTTTCCGGCACGCTGCGCGCCACCTTCGCCGAACCGGCACCGCCGCGTACCGAACTGCTCAACCGCAGCCACCCGATCGTTGCCACTCTGGCGGACTACCTGCTCGAGGCCAGCCTCGACCGCACAACGGGCGAGCTGCCGCTCGGGCGGGCCGGCGCTTGGATCAGCCCGGCGGTCACCGTGCTGACGACAGTGGCGTTGCTGCGCCTGCGCTTCAAGCTCACGGTGCACGGACGCAAGGAGCAACTTCTGCTCGTCGAGGAAGCCAATGCGCTTGCCTTCGGCCCGACGGGTGAGATCGTTGCCACCGGCGAGGAGGCGCGGGCGCTGCTCGAGCCCGCTGCGGCGTCGGACCTCGCACCCGTGGCACGCGATCGCCTGTTGGGCGCCGCTCGCGACCGCGTTCGCGCCGCGCTTTCCGAGGGCGTCGCGCGGTTCGCAGCGGCCCGTGCCGATGCGCTTGCCGAGGACCACGCGCGCGTGCGCGCCACCGGCGTCGGCGCCTCTCGCGTCACCGTCAGGCCGGTGATCCCTCCGGATGTCATCGGGCTTTTCGTGCTCGTTCCGGCAGAGGTCTGAGATGGCCCGCCGGCAGAAGACAACTTCGCTCGCCTTCAATGCGCTGAGCCTGGAGGGCGCGCTCATCGCTCCGGCCATGCTGACCCAGATCGCCGCGGCAGGCGCCGACGGGCAGGATGGGGACGACTATCGCATCCCCAGGGGCCTGACCCTGCGTGAGGAGATGTCGCGCTACTTCCGCATCGGCCAGGCCTTGTTCAAGGCTTTTCGCGCTGCGGAAGCGCCATCGCACGCCGCGACGGTGAAGTTCGTCGAGGAATTGCTGCGCGATGTCTTCGGCTTCGCCGACATCGCTCGCGTTGGCCAGCGCACGCTGGGCGAGCGGACTTTTGCGGTGACGCTGGAAGCGCTGGACGGGCGCGCGCCGGTCGTGGTGGTGCCGCCATCGGACGGCCTCGACAAGGCCACCGAGCACTTGCCCGGCGATGGCCGACGCCGCTCCGCCGCCTCCGCCATCCAGGACTGGCTCAATGCGGCGGAGGGTGCGCTTTGGGGACTCTGCACCAACGGGCTCGCCCTCCGCCTCGTGCGCGACAATGAAAGCCTGACCCGTCCCGCCTATATCGAGGCCGATCTCGCCCGCATCTTTGAGGACGAGGCCTTCTCCGACTTCACCGCCCTGTGGCTGCTGATTCACTCGAGCCGCTTCGGGGCGCCTGGCGCCGCCGTCACCGACTGCCCGCTCGAACACTGGCGCGAGGCGGGAGCGAAGGAAGGTGTTGCCGCTCGCGAGCGATTGCGCGAGGGGTTTGAGGCTGCGCTTCTCGCGCTGGGCAATGGTTTCCTGCAGGATGCGTCGCTGCGCGCACGGCTGGTATCGGGTGAGCTGCAGCTCGCCGACTACTTCGGCCAGCTGCTCCACCTCGTCTACCGCCTGATCTTTCTCTTCGTCGCCGAGGATCGCGGCTTGCTTCATCCGCCTTCAGCGGGGACGGCTGCCCGCCGCCTCTACGCTGATGGCTACTCCGTCACCAACCTCAGGCAGCGGGCCGTTCGCCGCGCCAACTGGGACGGGCATGCCGACCGCTGGGAGGGGCTGTTGGTGACCTTCCAGGCGCTGCGCCGCGGCGAGCCACGCCTGGGCCTCCCGGCGCTGGGCGGCCTGTTCGAAGGCTTGGGCATCTTCGATCTCGACCGGGCACGGTTGCCCAACCGCGCTCTGATGGAAGCGGTCTATCGCCTTGCCTGGCTGCGGGACGGCGACGCTCTCGTGCCGGTCAACTGGCGCGACATGGAGACCGAGGAGCTGGGCTCGGTCTATGAGGGCCTGCTCGAGCTCATGCCGCGCCTCGGCGACGACGGCCGCCGATTCCATTTCGCCGAGGGCGCCGAGACCAAGGGCAATGCCCGCAAGACCTCCGGCAGCTACTACACCCCTGACAGCCTCGTGCAGGCGCTGCTCGACAGTGCCCTTGACCCCGTGCTCGACCGCGTCGAGGCCGAGGCGCACGCCCCGGCCGAGGCGTTGCTCGGGGTCACCGTCGTCGACCCCGCCTGCGGCTCGGGCCATTTCCTGCTCGCCGCCGCGCGCCGTATCGCCACCCGCGTGGCGCGGGTGCGGGCCGGCGGCGTCGCCTCGGCCGAGGATTATCGCAACGCCCTGCGCGACGTGGCGCGGTGCTGCATTCATGGGGTAGACCGCAACCCGATGGCGGTGGAGCTCACCAAGGTCGCGCTCTGGATCGAGACGGTCGAGCCCGGCAAGCCGCTCGGCTTCCTCGATGCCAATATCCGCTGCGGCGACGCGCTGCTCGGGGTCTTCGACATGAAGGTGCTCGAGAAAGGTATCCCCGACGAGGCCTACAAGCCGCTGACTGGCGACGACAAGGAGGCGGCGAAGATCCTGCTCAGGGACAATCGCACCCAGCGCGGGCGCGAGGGCGACTTGGCCGCCGGCTTCACCGGGGCCGAGCTCGCGCGCGAGGCCGAGCGCGTGCTCTCAATGCCCGAGGACGACCTCGAGGCGGTCGAAAAGAAGCGCGCGGCCTATGAAGGCTGGCGCAAGGGCCGCAGCGCCCAGCACCGCTGGATCGCCGCCGATCTCTACGTCGCGGCGTTTTTGAGGCCCAAGCGTTTCCGTGAAACGGGCATGGCCCGCGCCAATGCGCCCGACTGCGTGGCGACGACGGTCGACGTCCGAGCCGCGCTTGCCGGGCGCATCGCCCAGCCCGAGACGGTGGCGGCTGCGCTCGAAGCCGCGCAGGATGCCCGCGCCTTCCACTGGTTTCTTGAGTTTCCCAAGCCCAGTAAAGTGGGTGGGTTCGATGTCGTGATTGGGAACCCGCCTTATGGAGCCGAAATGGGACAACGAGAGAGAATTCTCGCGAATGCGACCTTTCCAGTCGCCAGTTCGACTGGAAATACGGCTGCCGATTTCATCGTGCTCGCTCGGAAGCTGGTCCGTCCCCAAGGAAAAGTCGGTCTGATTGTCCCCAAGTCGTATACCTATTCGTACGACTGGCGGAGGCTTCGCGATCTGCTGCTACCATGCTTGGATTCCATTACTGATGTCGGACAAGCTTGGGAGAACGTCCTGCTCGAGCAGATCATCTTGGCGCTGGACGGTCGACCCGATCCAGACCACAGGACGACGAACGTCAGAAAGGCCGTCGATGGGCACCTGGGCATGTTCAGTTCCATCCCCGATCAGGTGATTGAGCTAACCGGCTCAATCCCGACCGGGCTGGATGTCGACGATCTGCACCTTCTCGAGCATGTTGTGCAATTGAGGAGAACTCAGCTCGCAGATCTGGTGCGGACTAACCGTGGGCAGCCCCTCCAGAGGGCTGCTAGTCATACAGGTGAAATTCCCGTCATCGCGGGAAAGGACATCGCCGAGTTTCGGATCGCTGAGCCCACTCGATTTCTGGAAAGCGGTAGTCCCAAGGTCCGCATCACAGTCGCGCCCACCGCGGTGTTCCAGAACATCGTGGCGCATCTAACGCGGCCGGCTCCGCACATCCGGCTGATTGGAGCAGTGGCCAAGCCAGGTTATGCAACGCTCGATACGGTCAACTTGTTGAATCCGGTTCCCGGAATTGAGCCGCACGCACTAGCCGCTTACCTTATGTCCAATTTTGTCGCGTGGTTCGTATATTCCTGCATTTACAATAAGGCTATAAGAACCATGCACTTCGACAATTATTTCCTTGGCCGCATTCCCTTGGCCTCGGCGGCATGCCTTAGCCAGTTGGCTAGTATCGGAAGCGATCTCGAAAGGAATCCGCTAGACCGGGATGCTTGGAAACGACTGAACGAGCACGTATATTCGGATTTTGACCTGCCGCAAACTATCAGAGACAGGCTAGATGCGGCCCACAAGCCGCGCTGGGAATAGCCACCTGCTGCGCCGCGGTATCAACAGGAGACGACATGGACATTGCGAACTTCCGCGCTAATGCAAGCGACGTGCTACTTGAAGTCGAATGCGCACCTAGCAGACAGCACGCCTTCGAAAGGGAATATGCGGCACGAGCAGGCGCGCCTCCTGCTGGTCCCCACTACCAGATACAATCTGACAAGTGGGGCTTGGAGTGCCGAATCTATTTCAATGCTCCTCCAGGCCTTCGGGGTGCGCTGGCAGCTGATGGCCTTCACGTCGAGCAGCGAAATGGCGGTTATGGTTCTGATCGCATGTATCGCGTGAATAGTCAGGACGCCTTCTGGGAGCTCGTGGACGCGGGATATCGACTGGGCCCCAACTAAACGTCCATGGCCCCCTTCGCGCGGGACCTCGGCCATGACGGTCCGCCCTTCGCCTGGGATGAGGATCGCCGTGCGCTGCTGCGCGCCGAGCTCGACGCCTTCTATGCGAAGAAGTACGGCCTCACCCGCGACGAGCTGCGCTACATTCTCGATCCGGCCGACGTGATGGGCCCCGACTACCCCTCCGAAACCTTCCGCGTGCTCAAGAAGAACGAGATCGCCAAATACGGCGAATACCGCACCGCCCGCCTCGTCCTCGACGCCTGGGACCGGATGGAGCGAGGAGAAGTGGAGATTTAGAACAGCAACCGACTTGGGGGGAGTATGCAGGCTGGAATTCTGACAGTTCAACGACTGTTTGGACGCGAAGTGCACTATGCTGTGCCGCTTTATCAGCGGCCCTATGTCTGGAACGAGAACGACCAGTGGCGTCCGCTTTGGGAGGACCTTGTGCCGCTCGCCGAGATGGTGGCCAGCGGTACGCAGGGCCGAGCCCACTTCATGGGCGCTTCAGTCCAGGAGCCGGTCGCCGTTCCTTCCGGTGCCACCGAGATTCGGCGCGTCATCGACGGGCAGCAGCGTCTCACGACGATGCAGCTGTTGCTCAAGGCATTCTGCGATGTGGCGAGGGCTCGCGGTATCGACCGTCACGCCGCTGCGATCAACAAGCTGCTGCGCAATGACGATCCGCTGATCACCGAACCGCACAAGCGGCTCAAGCTCTGGCCCACTCGCACGGATCAGGCGGACTACCAGCAGGTGATGGACGCCCAGTCGCCAGCCGAACTGCTGCACGCCCTAGGCGGATCGAAGGCGGAATATCCGCTTCGCAACCACAATATCGCCAATGCCTACCTCTTTTTCGCCCGCGAGATCGACGCATGGCTGGGCCCTGATGAGGCGCACATCGAGCAACGGGTTGCCGGCCTCTATGGAGCCATCCGCGACCAGCTTCGTCTCGTGGTCATCGATCTCGATGACAAGGATGACGCCCAGGCGATCTTCGAGACGCTCAATGCCCGGGGTGCCCCGCTGCTCTCGGCAGATCTGATCAAGAATTCGCTGCTCGCCGACCTGCCGCCAACAGAGGCGGAGGAGGCCTACAGGCTCTACTGGCAGCAGTTCGACAATGACGGTCATTTCTGGCGCGAGCTGGTCGGCCGCGGCCATGCGCAGCGAGCACGCATCGAGACCTTCCTGCAGCACAGCCTGACGCTGATGACTGGAGAGACGGTCAGCGCTGGTCACCTCTACAATGCGTACCGGGATTTCGCAGACAAGCCGATCGCGGGGAGCGTCATTGACCGGCTGACGCGCTTCAGCAGGCTGGGCGACATCTACAAGCGCCTGCACGAGCAGCATGACGACCAGCGCATTAGGGACTTCTACTACAGGTTGGAAGTACTCGATGTCGTAACCGCTTGGCCCTTCATCTTGGCGATCTACGAGCGGTTCGGGAACCAGCCTCAGGTGATCAGGACAGTTCTTGTCGACCTCGAGTCCTATCTGGTGCGCCGCATGGTTTGCCGCCTGAGCACGCGCGGCTATGGCGCGGTTTTCTCGGCTCTGACCAACGAGGTTGTTCGCGGTGGAGATGACGTCGTGACACTTGTTCGCTCTGTACTTGGCAGTGGTGCGGCTGAAGTCGACCGCTGGCCGGGTGACGCGGAGTTCGAGGACGCCTGGACGAACAACCCGCTTTACGAAAACTTGACGCGTCCTCGCATCCGCTTTCTCCTCGAAGCGATGGAAGAAGCGTCACGAACAGGCTTTGCTGAAGAACTTGCGGCGCCGAGGCGTCTGACCATCGAGCATGTGATGCCGCAAGGATGGCGCGAAAACTGGCAACTTCCGCAGGCTGGCAGCGAGACGCAACGCGACCGCATCGTGCAGACGATCGGCAACCTCACGCTGCTCAACGGCAAGTTCAACCCCTATCAATCCAATCGGCCGTGGGTTGACGGTGCAACACCGGAGAATGGCAAGCGCGAGAACCTCATGGCGCATAGCGTCCTCTTTCTCAACAAGTCACTCTGTGAACACGAGACTTGGGATGAGAGGGCCATTGCGCAGCGGAGTAGCGAAATGTTCAATCTCGCCTTGAAGATATGGCCGAGGCCGGCCTGACCGGAGGCGCCAATGCTGCAGAGCCCCCCGGGCTTCATTGTCCGGACCGAGGCGCAGAAAGCGGCCTGGGACAATGGCTTTCGCCTTGAACGCGGCGTGCGCGACGGGTGGCTTGGTTATGCCTCGACAACGGCGCACGGCGAGATCTGGATAGCTGCTGCTGCCGACACGGGGCCGTGGTTCCTCGCGCTGACACACCCGGGTGTGGTCGGCGAGTTCGGTCCGCCCTCGGCGCCGGCCGGGCTCGGCCGCCCGGCGTGGGTGTTCGCTTCTGCCGGCGAGCTGCATCAAGCGTTGGATCGCGCCTATCGCCTCGCCGTCAGTCTCCCCGACCTCCCGCTGAAGGCCTTCCAGGCGCGCACGCGGGAACTGCCACGCGCCACCGAGGCCGAGCGGCTGGTTGTGCAGCGTATCGGCCAGGACGTCTTTCGCGATGCCCTGATGCACTACTGGGGCGGCCGTTGCCCGCTCACCGGCATTACTGACCCCGAGCTCCTGCGTGCCTCGCACATTGTCGGCTGGGCGGAATGCGACGACGACGCGCAGCGCCTCGATGTGCACAACGGACTTCTGCTCTCGGCCTTATGGGATGCGGCGTTCGACCGGGGCCTCGTCAGTTTCGATGACGACGGAAGGGTGCTGGCGAGCCCGCGGTTGAGCAATGAGGGCAGGAGGGCGCTGAGCCTCCACTCTATCGTCTCCATCTCCGGACTGACCGACGCCCACCTCGCCAACCTTCAGCGTCACCGCGAGCGTTTCGGGCCGTTCACATAGGCAGGACGCTCGCCACGCGAATGAGCCGGAGAGACTCGAGCCGGCATGCGCCTAGGTGCCATTGGCGGTCTGCGACGGTGGTGCAACCACGAAGCCCTCGCCCCTCGCCTCGTTCCGGGCCGTCTCCGGTGTCCACGGTGCACGGTTCGAGCTTCACGTGCCACAGGGCGTCGAGTGGAGCGGCTGGCAGGGGCGGCGTTGATCCAGGGGACTCGCCCTCGACAATACCTGCGGTGCGCATTTCAACGGCGGGTCCTTCCGCGCGGCGTGGGCTGTAGGTCAACCTCGACGAGGTGCTGTCCTACATCGTCAGGGCTGCCAGCCTTGAAACCGTGACGCGCTCAAGCTTTGGCGGGCAGTAAGCAGGTGGCGCAATTATCGCAAGAGGTGCGGGGCACGCAAAGCATATGGCGGGGGGATGCTAAGGGTGCCGGCGTACTCTGCGAGGGATGACCTGACTCCCAAGTTCCCTCCGGTTCTGAGGAGAGTCCTTGGCTCGCCGCCCGCGCCGAAAGCGTCCTTCAAACTACTCGTTCTGGCGCGAACCGGACATCGCTGAGCGACCGCATCTGGCCCGGAGCGGACATCCCAGGAGACCCTGCTGTCGCTACGCGCACTTAAGGCATTCGGCCCGTACCCTAACACGCCTTGAGGTGAACCTGCACAGGCCTGGCCGCGCGGGTTGCATTGTGTCGGAGCTGGGTCCTGACCGAACGCAGCGAGGTGGGTAATGGATCTTCGCGATCACTGCTTCGACAAGGCTAATCGGCCCTCTCCGGGCCGCTGGTCGTTTAGGTGCCGCCGCCTTCCCCTCAGGCGACGGCTCGGTTTGCGATCAAGCCGACTAGTTCGCGGCGACTGCTGCGGTCTGGGCGGCCAACTCGATCGTCTGGGCGACGATCTCGGGCTGGGTCATGAACACCGCGTGGCTGGCCGCCACTTCGGTGATCGTGGCGCCCGCGCGCTGCGCCATATGGCGCACCATGGCGATGTCGAACGCGTTGTCCTCGGTGGCGATCACGGCCCAGCTCGGCTTCGTGCGCCAGGCGGCATTGGTCACCGTCTCGCCGAACACGGCCATGTTCACCGGCACCTGCGAGTCGCGCATGAAGGCGGCGTCGGCGTCGGACGTATCGTTGGCAAAGGCGACCTTGAACTTCTCGGAGTTGAGGAAGCCGAAGCCGTCCGGGCCGACGTCGATGACGAATTCCGGCGTCGGGGCGAAGCCTTCATATTGCTGCCCGGTCGTCTGGCCGGCATCGGGGGCGAGCGCCGCAACATAGACGAGGCCGACCACATTGGGATGGATGCCGGCCTCGGTAATGACAGTGCCGCCCCAGGAGTGGCCGACAAGGATGGTGGGGCCGTTCTGCCTGTCGAGCACCCGGTTGGTGGCGGCAACGTCGTCGGCGAGCGACGTCAACGGGTTCTGGACGAGCGAGACGCGGTAGCCGCGGGCGGTAAGGATGTCGTAGACGCCACGCCAGCCGGAAGCGTCCGCGAAGGCGCCGTGGACGAGCACCACATTGCGGACGACCTGATCGTCCGGGATGGTGTCCTGTCCCGAGGCTCCGGGGGCAGCGGACAGAACAGCAGCAGAGGCGGCGAGTACGGTCTTGGCGATCGAGTTCATCTGAAGTCCCTCTCTGTGGCGAGACCGGGGCGGTCCCGGCCATCAGAAGAGCGCCGGCCGGGGCAGCCTCGCCAGTTAAGAGGACTTAAGAGTCGCGCACCGATGGGGCG
>Ga0182793_1001203_pt1 | contig 16773 bp, 14 predicted proteins | sample Passage237A_FD_130498 | JGI IMG/M metagenome (GOLD analysis project Ga0182793, IMG submission 130498) | Cellulose adapted compost microbial communities from Newby Island Compost Facility, Milpitas, CA, USA - Passage2 37A (version 2) (version 2) ... | reverse complement strand
GACAGCGACTTCACGCGTCTTGCCCAGCGTATCCGCGAAGAAGGCATTGAAGTCTTCGGCTTTGGCGAAAAGAAAACGCCCGAAAGTTTTCGCATGGCCTGCACGCGGTTTATTTACACCGAAAACCTCTCCGTCACCCCCCTCGCCGATCCGGAGACAGAAGCAACCGGCAAACCTGCTACCCCCACGCATGCCGCTCCGCCCGAGACTGATAAAAAACATCCACCGTCCAAAGCTTCACCCCTTCTGCGTAAAGCCTTAGATCAGGCAAATACGGATGATGAGGGATGGGCGCATCTGGGAGAAATCGGCTCTTTGCTCAACAAAATCGCCCCGGATTTTGACAGCCGCACCTATGGTTGCACACGGCTCAGCGAGCTTGTGCGCAAATCCGGCTCTTTTGATATGACAGGAAACGGCGCAAACCTGGCCATCCGGCGTAAAAAAACAGGCTCGACCTAGGCACACGACCTTCAAAAAATATGTTATAGCCGCCCATAACAATATTGCCCTTCATGCCGCAAATAATCTGCAAGGCTTTTCCTTACATCCGGAATACGCCAAAGCGTGTTTTTTCGATCGGCGCGTTCAATGTGGCGGAAAGCGCGAGCCCCAGCACCATGCGCGTATCGGCGGGGTCGATGATGCCGTCATCCCACAGGCGTGCGGAAGCGTAATAGGGATGTCCCTGCGTTTCATACTGCGCGCGGATGGGCGCTTTGAAAGCCTCTTCCTCGGCGGCAGGCCATGTTTCGCCTTTGGCCGCCAGAGCGTCCTTTTTCACCTGCGCCAATACGCTCGCCGCCTGTTCCCCGCCCATGACGGAGATGCGGCTGTTCGGCCATGTAAACAGGAAGCGCGGATTGAAGGCGCGGCCGCACATGCCGTAATTGCCCGCGCCGAAGGAACCGCCGATCAGCACGGTCAGTTTCGGCACCTGCGCGTTGGAAACGGCATGCACCAGTTTCGCGCCGTCCTTGGCAATGCCGCCCGCTTCGTAGCTGCGACCGACCATAAAGCCGGTGATGTTTTGCAAAAACAGCAGCGGAATGCCGCGCTGGCAGCACAGTTCCACGAAATGAGCGCCCTTCAGCGCGGATTCCGAGAACAAAATGCCGTTGTTCGCAACAATGCCGACGGGATAACCGAACAGATGCGCAAAACCGCAAACCAGTGTATCGCCGTAGAGCTTCTTGAATTCGTCGAATTCGCTGTTGTCCACGATGCGGGCGATGATTTCGCGCACGTCATAGGGCTTGCGGCTGTCGGCGGGAATGATGCCGTAGATTTCCTGCGCATCGTATTTGGGCGGCGCAGGATCGCGCAACGCCAGATCGATTTTCTTGGTGCGGTTAAGGTTTGCCACAATGCGGCGTACAATGGCAAGCGCATGCCCGTCGTTTTGCGCGTAATGGTCGGTCACGCCCGATTGTTTGCAATGCACATCGGCGCCGCCAAGATCTTCGGCGCTGACTTCTTCCCCCGTTGCGGCTTTTACAAGCGGCGGGCCGCCCAAAAAGATGGTGCCCTGGTTTTTGACGATCACGGATTCATCGGACATGGCAGGCACATAAGCGCCGCCCGCCGTGCAGGAGCCCATGACCGCCGCGATTTGCGGAATGCCCATGGCGGACATATTCGCCTGATTGTAAAAAATGCGGCCGAAATGTTCCTTGTCGGGAAAAACCTCGTCCTGCAGCGGCAGGAAGGCTCCGCCGCTATCCACCAGATAAATGCAGGGCAAATTGTTTTGCTGCGCGATTTCCTGCGCGCGCAGATGTTTTTTGACCGTCAGCGGATAATAGGTGCCGCCCTTGACCGTCGCATCGTTCACGACGATCATGCATTCCTGCCCCGAAACACGGCCGATGCCGGTAATCATCCCCGCCGCCGGCACATGGTCGGGATAAACGTTATAGGCGGCAAAGGCGGAAAGCTCCAGAAACGGCGATCCGGGGTCGAGCAGGTTTTTCACGCGGTCGCGGGGCAGCATCTTGCCGCGCGCGAGATGTTTGGCGCGCGCCGTTTCGCCGCCGCCCTGCTGGATCTCGGCCAGCTTGCCCTTGAAGTCGGCGACAATTTTTTCCATCGCCTCCGCATTGGCTTTGAAGTCGGCCGATTGCGGCGACAGGCGGGTGGCAAGCGCGGTCATGAAAAAATCCCCAAAGTTATGATTCCTTTGGGGATTTTAGAGCAACGGTCAAATGCGCTCAATATCTATACGTTCCGGTCTTTATGGATTTATTTCCACTTGGAATTCGCGATATTGTTCCAGAATTCCTCGATCTTCAGGTCGGCTTCTTCCTGCGTGAAGGTGTAATCCTTCCAGATTTCCAGCTTGGGCTTGCCGTTCTCGTCCAGTTTCGGGGCCTCGTCCGTGTTGGCGGGCGCCTGAATAATGGTCGGCGACAGGTCGTAACCGGTAGATTGTTCGAGTGCTTCCATGACCTTGCGGTCGGATCCAAACCATCTCCAAAACATTTGAAATACTCCTTGGCTTCCGTACTGCTCTCGCCGTCAAATTTGCTTTTACAGCTTCTTCTTTTTGACTTCTGCTTTTCTGGCAGCGGCGGCGAGGCTTAAAACTGCCGGTACATTATGTTAATAGCTTGCGTATGTCAACCCCCAATTCCACTATATCCAACTAACATCATGATTAATATACAAATTTTAAATTTTATCCCCAGCTGTTACCCGCCGTTTTCGGAGACAAAAGCGGAACTGATTCTTTCGCGTGTGTTAAACAATTGATTTTGCTGCAAAAGCTAGACGCCTCCTTTTCATACGACAAAAGGTTACGGGAAATCTTTTTATTTCAATGGATTAGCCATATTTGCCGCCGCGCACGCTACTGCCGCCGGCAAAAACCCGCCGTCTGCCCGTTTTCGAAAGTTCGAGCATGCGGCGGGGCGAAAAAACGTGTTTTTGGCTTCGACAATGCTATCTTAATCCCTGTTTGAAAGGATTTGCCCATGCCCTCCCACATTCTGACGACGGACGAGATTTTTTACGCCAGAAACAACCTCGATCCGCAGCGCGTTGCCAAACTGGTCAGCGACAACCTGACCGGCGCCGATGACGGCGAATTGTATCTGGAATACGTGCAGTCCGAATTTTTCAGCTGGGACGACGGCCGCCTGAAAACCTGCACCTATGACACCGATATGGGCTTCGGCCTGCGCGCCGTGGCGGGGGAAACCTTCGGCTATGCCCATTCGTCGGAACTGACCGAAAAATCCATCGCCCGCGCAGGCGAAACGGTGGTCAGCGTTGCGCGCGGCTATGGCGGCACCATGGATCTTGCCCCGCAAAAAACCAACCAGCAGCTTTACGGCGACGACAACCCCCTGCTGCAAATCCCCTTCGAGAAAAAGGTCAAGCTTTTGCAAGACATCGACGCCTATGCGCGGTCGAAGGATGCGCGGGTGAAACAGGTATCGGTACAGCTCGCGGCCTCGTGGAAAGCCGTGCAGATTTTACGCAGCGGCGGGGAGAAAAGCGCGGATATCCGCCCCCTCGTCCGCATGAATGTGTCGGTTTATGTCGATGACGGCAACGGCCGGATGGAAGACGGCTATCACGGCATGGGCGGGCGTTATAATTACGACCTGATTTTTGATGAAAAAACGTGGAAGGATGCGGTGGACGAAGCCTATCGTCAGGCGCTCGTGAACCTCGATGCCGTGGCGACGCCCGCGGGCGAAATGACCGTCGTGCTCGGCCCCGGCTGGCCCGGCATTTTGCTGCACGAAGCCATCGGCCACGGATTGGAAGGGGATTTCAACCGCAAAAAAACCTCCGCCTTCTCCGGCCTCATCGGCCAGCAGGTCGCGGCCAAGGGCGTAACCGTTGTGGATGACGGCACGCTGGAAGGCCGCCGCGGCTCCATCACGATTGACGATGAAGGCACGCCCTCGCAGCGCAACGTGCTGATCGAGGACGGCATCCTGACCGGTTATTTGCAAGACCGCATGAACGCGCGCCTGATGGGCGTGAAGCCCACGGGCAACGGCCGCCGCGAAAGCTATGCCGACCACCCCATGCCGCGCATGACGAATACCGTGATGCTGAACGGATCGCACAGCCCCGACGAAATCCTGCAATCCGTTAAAAAAGGCATCTATGCCGTCAACTTCGGCGGCGGTCAGGTGGATATCACCTCCGGCAAATTCGTTTTCTCCGCATCCGAAGCCTATCTGATCGAAGACGGCAGGATCGGCCGCCCCGTGAAGGGGGCGACGCTCATCGGCAACGGGCCGGATGCACTGACCAAGGTAAAAATGATCGGCAATGACATGAAGCTGGATGACGGCATCGGCACCTGCGGCAAGGACGGGCAAAGCGTACCCGTCGGCGTGGGCCAGCCCACACTGCGCATCGACGGATTGACCGTCGGCGGAACGGAGGCGTAAACCATGAAAAAATTATGCACGATTTTCCTTGCCCTTTGCCTTGTCACGGCGCTCTCCGCCTGCGCCGTCTCGCGCGAGCAAAGCATCAACAAAATGAACGGCTATCTTGGCAAAACCGAAAAGGATGTGATTGCCGGCTGGGGCGTGCCCGACAAGACCTACAAAATGGATGACGGCACGGAAGTCATCGCCTATCGCGAGGAACGCGAGCGCTATGACCCGCCCACCAGCACCGTTTGCATGGGCAGCTATCCCGGCGCTTTCGGCTATACCCTTTGCGGCGGCGGCGGACGCAGCCGCAGCGTGAAGCTGACGTGCGAATATACTTTCTATCTCCAGCGCGGCGTGGTCGTCAAATGGGACCAGCACGGCAACAACTGCCCGGCGGGGGAATAAAGCCTAGCGCGCCTTTGCCTTGACAAGGCCGAGCAGGTCGATCGCCCTGGCGATTTCCACGGAGCCTTCCACCGTGATATGGCCGTCGTCAATGTAAAGAATCGTATCGTTGATTTGCGCGGCGCAGGCACCATCGGTGCAAAGATGGTCGGCCATTTCGATCACCTCCACATCCGCCTCCGCAGGCAGACGGCGCAGGAAACTGTACACATCCTTGTACTGCGCTTCCATTTTCGCGCGGGACAGGCGGCAGCTGTTTTCATTGCCGAAAATCACTTTTTGCAGTTTCAGTTTTTCAAGACACCGCCCCACGTTCAGCTTGTTCTTCGGCGGCGGAGAAATCACCACAACTTTTTTGCCCCGCGCACGAATTTCCTGCACGGTTTCGCGCATGGCCCTGACCGCCGTATCGACCCCCATGACGGCATCCACGAAGCGGCCGTCTTCCCACCGCTGGCCGAGATATTCCCAGCTGCTGACCCTCTCGAACGCACTCGACAGCACGATGATCTCGACACTGGGATATTGATCCAGCGCATCCAGCACGTCACGGTTAAAGCCGATGCAGCGCTGCGCCCATTGCTTGGTGTATTTGGGCGGATGCGCGTAGGATGCCGTCGTCAGCGGACTGCACGCCCGTCGCGTTGCCTGAACAATGCCGCGTTCGGAGGTTTCCGCCAGCCCCGGAATCCAGCTCATGGCATAGGAATCACCCCAGATCAAAATATCGGGATGATCCGATGTCTGGCATTGCGGCAGGACTTTGTAGCGGTCTTTCGGATCGCCCTTGAAGTTGTCTTTATGATCGCATGCGCGCCCCAGCCCCACGTTCGGCTTGAGCAGCATATTGTGCCCCGCGCTCTTTTTATACATGGTCTGGATGCCCACCCCCATACCGGCCACCAGCACACTTGCCGCGAGCAGCGTGCCGACCAGTTTTTTCCTCACGGGAAATTCCGCCTTGTGCACCGGTTTTTCCACCAGATGATGCAGCAGATAAGCGCCCAACAGGGAAGCGCCCAGCAATGCCGCGCGCCAGAGCAGCGGCACTTCACCGGTCAGAACGGCATTGGTGGCAAAGGCGAACAGCGGCCAATGCACCAGATAGAGCGCATAGGAATAATCCCCCACTACAGCCATGCCTTTCACGACGCGCGGCATGGATTGTTGCATGGGATAAAAGCTGTAATGCTGAATAATAAAAGCCGTTGCAAAGCATACCAGCAACGCGCCCCAGCCCGGATGCGCCATAGACACAGGCAAGACCGGCATGACCGCCAGCACCAGCAGGCTGATATAAAATAAAGGCCGTTGCAGAATACCGAGATCTTTTTTCAACGGATAGATCGCCAGCAGGCTGCCGACCAGCAATTCCCATGCGCGGCTGGGCAGGAAAAAGAAGGCCTGATCGGGATTCAGGCGCACACACCACAAACACCACAAAAGACTGGCCAGAAACAGCGCCGGCACCATCTTCCCCCAGCGGCGCTGCGGCGTAAAAAACAACAGCAGCGGCAGAACAAGATAGAATTGCTCTTCAATCGACAGCGACCATGTATGCAGCAAGGGCTGGGTTTTCGCATCGCTTGCAAAATAATCCGTCTGGTCATAGAGCGCAAAGTTCGCCGTAAAAGACAACGCGCCCACAAGCTGGTTTTTATAGTCCCGATACTGCCCCGGCGTCAGGAAAAACAGACTGGCCACGGTGGTTAAAAACAAAACGGTCAGCGCCGCAGGCAACAGGCGTTTGGCGCGGCGGAAATAAAACGCCTTGAAGGAAAAAGCCTCTTTGCGCAGATCCTTGATGATCAGGGAAGTGATCAAAAAACCCGAGATCACAAAAAAAACATCCACCCCCAGATAGCCCGCCGTAAAAGGCCCGATCCCCGCGTGGTAAAACAGAATGATCAGAACGGCAAAACCGCGCAGGGCCTGAATGTCGTACCGAAAGGTCATGGAATACTCATATCATACAAAAGAGATACAAGCGCCATTTATGGAATGTTTTATCGTCTGTTTCAAGACGATTTTCGCGTCACAAAAAAAATCCCCCGATGCGATCGGGGGATTTTTTTGTCGGAGGCCGTTTTTAAGCGCCGGGCGCCTTGGGAGCTTTGGGCTTGGCGGTTGTCCGCGGTGCTTTTTCGGTCAGGCGCTGCGCCATCAGGTTGCCCAGAACCTGATCCGCATTTTCCTGCGTCGCATGCAGGTAATTGGCCTTGTTCCCCTGTGCGCTCAGCTGCTCGAACAGGCGCTCCATCTGGGTGCCTCTCGATGTCAGCTTGTCAAAGGAAATATCCTGCACGGAAGAGAGGCTATACGCCGCCGACGGCGCCACGACCGGGCTTCTCTGCGTAACCAGCAGCGCGTCAAAGGTAATTTTGGGGTATTCCGCCGTCAGCTGGTTTACGGCTTTCAGGCAGTTTTCGTTGTCAAACATATCGCCGTCGCTGAAAATCACGACATGCGTCGGCTTTTTCTTGTCAGTGGCGATTTTCGAAATCTCGCGCAGGCCGGGGGCCAGATCCGTGCCGCAATTCAAACCTTTGCTGAGGCTCTCGCGCACCGCTTTGTCGAGGACGTTAATACGCAGCGGGTTTTGGTCGCCGAACATGATGGTTTCCACCGCGCCGCCTGCGGCAACGACTTTTTCCGTGAAAACCTGCGCGGCTTTCAACGCGCCGTTGATGGGCGCGCCCTGCATGCTGCCCGAACCGTCAATCAGGAAGACAAACTGATGCTTGGCCAGCTTTGCCTTGTCTTTTTCAGTCAGATCGTCCAAGGATTTGAGGACATCGTCCGTTTTCTCCTGCTGCAAAAGCACATAAGCCTGCTGCAAAATAACGGCCTGCTGTGCAAAACTTTCCGCTTCCGCACGTTTTTGACGCGCGCGTGCTTCCAGATCTGCGGCCTCGCTTCGCGCATTGCGGGCACGGACGGCAAAGGAATCGCGCAGGCTGAGAATTTCGTCTTTGGTATCTTTTTTATTGGAATTTGCGGACATGGTTCTTATCGCTCCTTTATCCATTTTTGGGGAATAACTGACAATGTTACGAAAACTACCGCACCCTAGGCCCATCTACACGTTATGTCAACACAAAAAGCACATAAAAAAAAATCCCCTGTAAAAACAGGGGATTTTTTGTTGAAAACCGGCCGAAACCCTTAGCCGCCGTTTTTGGCGCCGGGAATATAGACTTTCCGGCTGACCGCCTGTACGGGCGCGGGCGCGCGCAGGACGGAGGGGTTGGCTTCGTAAGACATTTCGCGGAACAGATGGGTGATATCGCCCTTCCATTCGTTGCGGAAACGCTCTTCCAGACGCATGGCCCAGTTGCGGCCGCTGGTCGCGATTTCGTGCAGAGGCTCCAGATAGATGCGCTCGTCCTGACCGTTTTCGTTTTTGATGCCGCGGCGCTTCAGCCCCTCTTCGGACAGGGCGAGACAGTTTTTCGCCAGCTCCTGCACCGTCGTGTTCATAAACGGCGTTTGCAGGCCGTCGCGCGGCGTCATGATGCGCAGATAATCGCGGTCCTGATTCGTCCAGTCCTTGACCATGTCGTATGCGGCATCCAAAGACTGCTTGTCGTAGAGCAAACCGACCCAGAATGCGGGCAACGCCTTGATCATTTCCTGCGGGCCGTTGTCGGTGCCGCGCATTTCCAGGAAGCGGCGCAGGCGTACTTCGGGCCAGATGGTGTTCAGGTGGTTTTGCCAGTCGCTGATGGTCGCCTTCTGGCCGGGGCAGATGGCCAGCTTGCCTTCCATGAAGTCCTCGAACTTGCCGCCTTTGGCGTCGATGAAGATATTGCCCTTGTAGATGCCCAGCATCGGCATGGTCTTCATCGCGTATTCGGCGAATTTTTCAAAACCGAAATCTTCCTCGAAAGCGACAGGCAACATGAAACCGTAACGGCCACCCATGTTGTTATACAGCTTGTGGCTGCGATAGCTTTGATACCCCGTCAGCTTGCCTTGGGAGAAAGGCGAGTTGGCGAAAAGCGCAACCGCAACGGGCTGCAGCGACAGGCTGACGCGCAGCATTTTCACCATGTCCTCTTCGGACTGGTAACCCATGTTGACCTGCACCGTGGAGGTACAGGAGGCGACATCGGCCGCGTTCGGGAATTGTTTTTCCTTGAACCAGTTGAACAGGCCCTCGTAGCGCGTCTTGGGCATGAAGGGCAGATCCTTGGACATATGCGTGGGGTGGAAGCCCTGCGCCAGAATGCCGATGCCCAGTTCCTTCGCGACCGCCACGGCCTCGCTGATGGTTTCATCCGTTTCCTTGGCGCTCTGGTGCACGTTTTTCAACGGCGCGCCGCCGGTTTCCATTTGCAGGCCCGGCTCGAACGTCCAGTTCACGCCGTTGGGCTTGTGCATATCCACGATCTTGCCGTTTTCCGGTTCGCCCGGATACCAGCCGTGCTCCTTGGTCATTTTGGAGATGAAATCGGAAATGCCGTAAACATTCGGGCCTGCGCCACCGGCAGCCGCAGAAGAGCCCATGTTGTAGTTACCGGCTTTATAGCCGCCGGAGGACGGCTGATCCTTCTTGAAAGCTGCCGCCGCATAATCTTCCGACATCTTGCCGCCTTTGCCGGGTACCGCGCCCGCCACAAACGGCACAGGAGAAAAATCATCCAGATAGAACGGCGGTTTTTCGTGCTCGACGCCGATCAGGAGCTTGTCCGCAGGCGTACAGCCTTTTTCGAACCACTCAACCAATTCGCGTTTGTTTTCGATTGGCTTCTTATCTACCTGACTTGCACTGGACATTTACCGCACCCTGGAGGAACCGTTGTTTCATAATTATCGTCAAAAAAAATGACGAACTGTTTAACTTAAAAAATCCGGGATGCCAATATTTCTTTTATGGTTAAAAAAGAAGCAGATGACATCTCTCCGGACTTTATCGATTCATAATCCTTTCTTAAGGTTATGTCAATATTTTTTTGGTTATTGAAATTATATTACAGAAATATTGCAGCGCAATAACTTAGCGCCTATTTGCCGGCCCAATCGCCGACTGCCGCCTGCAGGCAGGTCAGGGCGGACACAAGGGCTGTCTCCGCCCGCAGAATACGCCCGCCGAGGGAGACGGGTTCCACATAGTCCAGCGCTGTCAGCATCGCGACTTCCGCATCCGTAAAGCCCCCTTCGGGGCCGATCAGCAGAGCCAGCGGCGGGCGGAAGCTCCCGTTTTGCAGTTGCGTCAGGATCATCGGCGCTTGCGAACGTTCAATGCAAAAGAAGAGCTTTCGCTCCGAATTCCATGATTCCAGTATGTTTTTCAAACTTTGAAGCGGCTGCACGCGCATCACATCCAGCCGCTCGCACTGCTCCGCCGCTTCAACGGCGATGGTTTGCAGGCGGTCTTCGTTAATGCGGTTGACGACCGTGCGGTCACACGTAACGGGAAAAAAGGCCTTTGCCCCCAGTTCGGAGGCTTTTTCGACCATGAAATCCAGCGCATCTTTCTTCACGGGCGAGGCCAACACATGGATATCCGGCACGTTCACCTGTTCGCGTATTTTCTCGGCAAAAGAGACAATCGCGTTCTTTTTGCTGATTTCTTCCAGCTTTGCCAGCCATTCGCCGTTGGTGCCGTCAAACACGCGCACCATATCGCCGGGATTGCAGCGCATGACATTCCGCAGATAGTGAAGCTGCCGCTCGGACAGCGCGCATTGCCCACCCGTCGCAGGCGCCTCCTGCGGGGCATAGAGGCGGATCAGGTTTTTATAGGCGTCCATACTCATGCTTTTCTATTTTACCACTTTTCCCCGCAAGCGTTCAAATATACACTCCTGCCATCATGACCACGGATATTCAAAAAACGCATTTCCTTTTTAAAACAATGCCAAAGTCCTGGCATCCGTATCTGATGCTGGCACGGCTGGACCGGCCCATCGGCACATGGCTTTTGCTGCTGCCCTGCTGGTGGTCACTGACGCTGGCGGAAGGCGGATTGTTCCATATGACGGCGCAGGGCTGGGTCTATGCCGCGCTTTTCGCGCTTGGCGCGCTGGTCATGCGCGGCGCGGGCTGCGTCATCAACGATATCTGGGATCGCAAACTGGATGCCGCCGTCGCCCGCACGCAAAGCCGCCCGCTGGCATCCGGCGCGGTGACAGTTATGCAGGCTTTATTGTTTTTGACCAGCTTGTTATTGACCGGTCTTCTTGTTTTGCTGCAATTCAATTTGCCGACGATTGTGCTGGCCAGCGCCTCCCTTCTCCTTGTCGTCACCTATCCTTTGATGAAACGCGTGACATGGTGGCCGCAATTGTTTCTGGGCTTCACCTTCAACTGGGGCGCGCTGGTCGGCTGGACGGCGGTGACGGGGCACATCCCCCTGCCCGCCCTGCTGGTTTACACCGGCGGTATTTTCTGGACGCTGGCCTATGACACCATCTATGCGCATCAGGACAAAGAGGACGACGCGCTGGTCGGCATCAAATCCACCGCGCGGCTTTTTGCGGAAAACAGCAAAAAATGGGTCGGCGGATTTTTCATCCTTGCCTTGCTGTGCTTCACGGCCGCCAAGTGGCTGGCCGCGGGGATAAGCCCGACGCTCGGCCTTTTGCTCCTGCCCGCCGCCCATGCCGCCTGGCAGCTTAAAAACTGGGATATGGACAATCCCCGCAGCAGCCTTGGCATGTTCAAAGCCAATCGGGACTTCGGCCTTTTGCTCCTGCTGGCCTTCGGCGTCTAGATCGGGGCCCGCCTTTCATTTTCCAGACTGTATTGACAGACCCGGCGGGGAGGCCTAACATGCCCACGTTTTTATACATAACCATTTCACCCCGTTGCGCCCGCATGGCCGCAGGAGAAACCCTTGTCCCTTCGCAAATTCTTTAATGACAAAGCCAAGGCCGCCGGTAAAAAAGCCCGCGTGCTGACGGCATCCGCCCTGCTGGCCGTTGGCGCGGCGGGCGGCGGTTTTATCGGCCATGAGATTGCCATCGACCAAACCCAGCCGCAGCTCAGCCAGTTCACGCTGGCGCAATTGCCCGAAGATACGACCGCAGCACAATTCATGCGCGGCACCCTGCCCGCCGGCACGGCGGCCGATCCGTTGCGCGCGGAACGTCTGGCCGAATTCCGCCAGTCGATGACGGATATCCTGAACCACCGCACGCCGGAGGCGCAAAAAGCCGCCGCCGTGGATTTCATCAATAACCTGCGTCTGGCCGAAAACCTGACGGAGCAGGATTACAAAACGCTGGTGAACGAATTCGACCGCCGCGTCGGCATTGACGTGACGGCGGATACCGGCAATTACCGCGCGGGCATCATGTACTGGCAGGATGCGCAGGTCGCGCAGGCCTTCGGCATGTTTTTCGATGACGACGACCTGACGCCCGCCGAACGCGCCCGCGAGATCGGCGAGATGATGGCCGTGGGCCAGAGCTATCACGACACGGCCGCGCTGACCGGCACGCTGGGCGGGGCCGCGATCGGATCCTTCCTGCTGCTGCCCCTGTGGCTGCGCCGCCGCGAGGACGACAACATCAAGCTGCCCCTGCCGCCCGAGCTGGAAGGCCGCGATGATACACCGCCCGCGCCCAAACCGCCGCGCCGCAACGGGCCGCAAGCCTGACAACAAAAAACCGCCATGCTGCAACGGCATGACGGTTTTTCAAATCCCGGTCTCAACGAAGACGGCAAACACGCCTTATCAGAACCATTTCGGCGCGATGCGGACGCGCAGGCGCACCGATGTGCCGCGTTCGGTATCGTAGCGCACTTCGGGCCCGATGCTGTAGTTCACGCCCTTGCCGCTGTTTTTCAGGTCATTGAAGTAAATGCCGGCCTCCGCACCGCTGCTGTCGGTGCCGACATAGGTTTTGACCATGCCTGAAAAACGGCCGATGCCGGCAGTATCGCCGGCCTTGCTGTTGAACAGCGCGGGGAAATCGATTTGCTGGTACAGGCGCGCGCCTTCCTCGCGGTTGTCGATATCGGGGCCGTGGCGGTTGCCGTAGGAAACGCCCAGCACCATATTGCCGCGCGTATTGCCAAAGCGCACTTCGGTTGAACCTTCGACATAGGCGCTGAAAACATTGTTGCGGCTGTTGTCGCGGGTTTCATGCCGGTAAGGGCTGTCAAAAGCGCCGATATACATACCGCCGCCCATGTGCCATTCCGCCCCCAGTGCCGTGACAGGCCGGTGTACGGCAAGATCAATGCCGTAGCCGACGCCGGAGGCACGGCCATACCATTCCTTGCGCATGGGTTTGAGGTCGAGATACTGGCGGGTGATGCTCACGCCGCTGTCGTCAGGCAGATCGATGAGCGGGAAATCATGGCGCGCGGGCTGGCCGATGAAAATGTTTTCGCGCGTCACATAGACCTTGAACTTGCGGTCAAAGAAATCGTCGGCCTGCTGGTCGAGACGGCGGCGGTCGGCGGTATCCTCTCCCTGCGGCGACAATCCGCCCCATGCCGGCAGTTTCAGCGGGGCGGTATCGGCCTCCGGCTGCGGATCCACGGCTTGCGCCAGCGCGGGCAGCGGCAATGCGCCCAGCACGGCAGTTGCAAAAACCGCTTTCAAGCGTTGCGTGAACGGCTTTTTTGCCATCGGCCTCTCCTTTGTGCTTACGCAAGGGAGGGTACGGCTTATGGCAATAAGCTGTCAATGCCGCGCACGGGTAATATTCATGCGAATTTGCGCAATCTCCTGCCCTTGCAGTGCAGCAATCCCCTCTCAGGCCGCATCCTGCGCAGGTACGGGAATGATATCGATCAGATCATCCAGAACAGGCGGATGATAATGCGGCCCCTTCATGACCTTGCCGTCCTCCCGCCGCACGGGTTTGCCGTCGTCGCCGAGCTTGGACATGTTGCTGTCATGCACGCGGTCGAATACGCTGTCGGCAGGCAGGCCGAAGGTGACGTTCATGCCGCTGACGATATACTGCACATCCGCCGTTTCCTTCATGAGGTTCGCCAGCGTTTCCCGCGTGATGCGGCCGCCCGCCTTGATCTCGGCAATGCCCTTGTCGATCTCGGCATAAAGCTCGGCGATTTCCTCCTCGATCAGCTTTTTGCGAAAGGCCAGCCGTTCCGCCGTGATGGGTTCGTCAACGTCGATGTCGAAAGCGATGTGGAAATCGCGCACCTTGCGCTCGTAGGGATTCATGACCTGCTCCTGTTGTCTGATAAGAAAAACCCGCCCTGTTGCCAGCGCGGGTTTTCTTTATGTGTGACCTGTCCGGCATCGCGCGCGGACAAGCCGCGACATTACTTGCCAACGGCTTCTTTCAGCTCTTTCGCAGCGCGGAAAGCGATTTTCTTTTTCGCCGGGATTTTGATCGTTTCGCCGGTTGCCGGGTTGCGACCCATGCGGGCAGCGCGTTTTTTAACTTGCAGGATGCCGAGGCCAGCGAGGCGGATACGGTTACCTTTTTTCAGGTTTTTGACCAGCGCGGCAACCAGATCGTCCATGATCAGGTTAACGCTTTTTTTGGTCATTTCGTGCTTCTCAGCGATGTCGGCAGCGATGTGCTTGAGAGTAATGGTGGGTTGGGTTGCTTTAGCCATTTTATAACTCACTTCATATTGGTTGAACGACCGGCGCTGAACATGCGCGGAAAGCCTGTCAAATGCGGCTTTTCCCCAAAACCATCCCCTGCGCGCGGTGACTATTGATTCATGACAGATTCACTTGCGACCGCCAACAGTATTTTGCGTTTAAGGGCTATTTTTAGGGGTTTTTGGGCATTTTTTTCACTTAAAAAACCCGAAAAGGCCTGAAAACAGCCTTTTTCGCCAAGTTATCCACAGGCTGCGCCCCGATTAACCGTAGAGAATCAGGCCTTTCCGCTAGCCTTCCACAGCCTGCCGCATCTCCTCCAGCTCCAGCCAGCGGTGCTCCGCGGCGGACAAATCGGCACGGGCAAGGACAAGTTTTTTGGAGGCCGTATCAAACAATCCCGGATCGCGTTCATAGAGCGTCGCGTCATCCAAAATCGTTTCCAGCTCCTCGATCTCCTTTTCCAGCCGCGCGATTTTATCGGGCAGGTTGTCAAGCTCGTATTGCAATTTATACGTCAGCTTCTTTTGCGTTTTCGGCGCGGGTGTTTCTTTTTTCGGCAGCGGTTTTTTCCCGGGCTGTTTCACCGCCAGTCCGGCCAGATCCTCTTCATCGAAATCATCGCCTTTCAGCGCGCGCGCCAGGCGTTCCTGACGGCGGCGGTCGCGCACGGCGAGATAATCGGAATAGCCGCCGATGCAGGCCTCCACCACGCCGTCGCCCTCAAAGGCCAGAATCTTGCTGACGGTCTGATCCAGAAAATCGCGGTCGTGACTGACAACGATCAGCGTGCCGGTGTAATGCGAGAGAATTTCCTCCAGCCTGTCCAGCGTATCCATATCGAGGTCGTTGGTCGGCTCGTCCAAAATCAGCAGCGGTTTCGGATCGGCCAGCACCTTGGCCAGCAGCAGGCGGTTTTTCTGCCCGCCCGACAGCGTGCCCACGCGCTGGTGCACCATGGCGGGATCGAACAGAAAATCCTTCAGATAGCCGCAGACATGGCGTGTCTTGCCCATGACGTTCAGGTGATCGCCCCCGCTGGGGATCAGCGTATATTGCACGGTATGGTCGGGCGAGAGATCGGCGCGTTTCTGGTCGAAATAGGAAATCTCCAGATCCTTTGCCAGCTTCACCTTGCCCATATCGGGCTTTTCCTGCCCGATGAGCAGTTTCAGAAAAGATGTCTTGCCCGAACCGTTGCGGCCCAGAATGCCGATGCGGTCGCCGCGCGTGATGCGCAGGCTGAATTTGTTCAGGATGCGGATATCGCGGCCGTCTTCGTTAGTATATTTTTTATCGACCTTGAAAAACTCCGCCAACACGCGGGAGCCAAGCTCCGTCTCTTCCATCTCTCCCACCTGCACTTTCGCCATCATGCGGCGGAAGGCGCTCTGATCGCGTTTCAGGCGCTCGCGCTCCTCGCGCATGGTTTGCAGGCGGCGCTGGTTGCGCTTGCGCCGCGCCTTCACGCCGCGGCTGGCCCATTCGACTTCCTGCTCCACCAGCTTGGCGCGGTTTTTCAGCTCCCGCTCCTCCTGTTCCAGCAGCATGGCGGACCATTCGTCGAAATGGGCAAAGCCCTTGGGGCAGACGCGCATGCGCCCGCGGTCAAGCCAGAAGATTTTATCCGAGATATTGGCCAGAAAGGTTTTGTCGTGGCTGACGCAAAGCACCGCGCCGCGATAGTTTTTGAGATAGGTTTCCAGCCATTCGATCACATCCAGATCAAGGTGGTTGGTCGGCTCGTCCAGCAAGAGGATATCCGGTTCCTCCACCAGCGCGCGCGCCAGCGCGGCGCGGCGCAGCTGCCCGCCCGACAGCCTGTCCATGCGGTCCTCCGGCTTCAGCTCCAACGGCTGGATGACCATATCGACCTTGTAGAGATTTTCCTCCTCCTGCCCCGATTTTTTCAGCTGCTGGAAAACGAAGTCATAGACCGTCTGGCCCGGCACGGGGGTAATCTCCTGCTGCAAATAGCCGATGGTGATGCCGTGCAGCACCCAGCGCTCCCCGCTGTCCAGATCCTTTTCATTTGTGATGATGTTCATCAGCGTCGATTTGCCGGTGCCGTTCTTGCCGACAAGGCAGATTTTATCCCCTTCATGGATATTGAAGGTGAGGTTGTCGAAAATAACCTTTTCGCCAAAGGCAATACTGCCTTCCTGTACGCTGAGGATCAGTCGCGGTGCCATATTCCAATAGTGCCTGTCGTTCCCGTCAAAATGAATGTCCGCCAATCTGCCACGAACGGGCGGGATTGTCACGTCATGCCGTTGACTATATAAATAACGATAAATAACGCCATAATCATCAATAACATCATACTCAGGGAAACCCCGATGCCCCGCACCCCCCTTCCCAAAAACCTTGCCAACTGGGATCGCTGGCTGCGCGTAGCCGTTGCGGCGGGGCTGGCCTGGCTTT
>Ga0182793_1001202_pt1 | contig 16777 bp, 11 predicted proteins | sample Passage237A_FD_130498 | JGI IMG/M metagenome (GOLD analysis project Ga0182793, IMG submission 130498) | Cellulose adapted compost microbial communities from Newby Island Compost Facility, Milpitas, CA, USA - Passage2 37A (version 2) (version 2) ... | reverse complement strand
CCCCCGCCCCCCCGGCCAAAGATAAAGGGGCCGCCCCCCTTGAGGCGCAGTCCCCGCTTGCCCTGCCGGGCCAGATCCACCAGCAGCTGATTGATGTTTTCCTGGGCCATGCTGTGGTCGCTGCGGCGCTTGCCCACATAGATGCGCTCGGCGTCGCGACGCACCAGCTCCATGACTTCATCCGACACCAGTCGGTCGTAAAGCACCACATCCGCCTGCTGCATCAATCGCAGTGCCTTGAGGGTGAGCAGCTCGGGATCGCCGGGGCCGCCACCCACCAGATACACCTCGCCGCGCGCCAGCGCTGACTGATCGGCGTCCAGCTCCGCCTGAATCAGTAGGTCAGCCGCCGGCCCCTGGCCATTCATCGCCAATTCTGCCGCTGGCCCCTGGAGAATTTTTTCCCAGAACTTGCGCCGACTGTCGCCATCGCCAAAATGCGCTTTTATCCGGTCGCGCCAGCGGCTGGCCAGCTGCGCCAACTTGCCGTAGCTCGCGGGAATCAGGGTTTCCAGTTTGGTGCGAATCAGCCGCGCCAATACCGGCGCTTCACCGCCGCTGGAAATCGCCACCACCAGTGGCGAGCGATCCACTATGGCGGGAGTGATATAGGAACAGAGCGCCGGGTTGTCCACCACATTCACCGGCAGATGCCGGGCCTGGGCCTCGGCTGAAATTCGGCGATTCAGCTGATCCTGATCCGTCGCAGCAATGACCAGCACACAGTCCTGCAAATCAGCTGACTCATATTCCCGCTCGCAAATCTCACCCTGGGACTGGAGTGCCAGCTGACGCAGTTCGGCAGAAATCTCCGGTGCCACCACCCGCAGCACAGCTCCCGCCTTGACCAGCAAACGGCCCTTGCGCGTGGCCACATCGCCACCGCCCACCAGCAGACAGCGGCGTTTTTTCAGATCGAGAAAGACGGGAAAGTAGTCCATAGCAGTGCAGCCCAGGGAGATGATGGGACTATTTCAGAAACAAAAAAGGCGGGCAAGTGCCCACCCTTTTTTTGTTCGAATACATGCAATATCTCAAGGCTTGCTTGCCGGCTTGAGGCTTTCCTGCCCGCCCATATAGGGACGCAACACCTCGGGAATAGTAATGCTGCCATCTTCCTGCTGATAGTTTTCCATCACTGCCAAAAGCGTGCGACCAATGGCAAGACCGGAACCGTTCAAGGTGTGCAGCAATTCCGGCTTGCCGGATTCCTTGTTGCGGTAACGGGCCATCATGCGGCGTGCCTGGAAGTCGCGGAAGTTGCTGCAGGAAGAAATTTCGCGGTACTTGTTTTGCGAAGGCACCCAGACTTCCAGATCATAGGTTTTGGCAGAAGAAAAACCTATATCGCCACCGCACAGAATCACTCTGCGATAGGGCAATCCCAGGTCGTGCAGAATTTTTTCGGCGTGACCCACCAGTTCTTCCAGCGCTGCATCTGAATCTTCCGGCCTCACCAGCTGCACCAGTTCCACTTTTTCAAACTGGTGCTGACGAATCATGCCGCGGGTATCGCGGCCATAGCTGCCCGCTTCAGAGCGGAAACAGGGAGAGTGACACACCATTTTGATCGGCAGCTGCGGATCTTCAACAATGGTGTTGCGATAAATATTGGTCACCGGCACTTCGGCGGTGGGAATCAAATACAAACCGCGCTCATCGGTGAGTTTGAACAGATCTTCTTCAAACTTGGGCAGCTGACCTGTGCCGAACAGGGAATCCGCATTGACGATAAAAGGTACGTTGACCTCTTCGTAGCCGTGTTTTTGCGTATGAGTATCGAGCATGAACTGCGCCAACGCACGGTGCAGTCGCGCCAGATCGCCGCGCAGCACAGCAAAACGCGAGCTGGTAATTTTTGTTGCCGTTTCAAAATCCAGACCGCCAAGTTTTTCTCCCAGATCCACGTGATCCAGCACCGGAAAGTGGAAACTGCGTGGCATGCCCCAGCGGCGGACTTCCACGTTGTCTTCATCGCTCTTGCCTTCGGGCACTTCATTGGCGGGTACATTGGGCAGGCTGCTGACATAGTCATCCCACTCTTTCTGAATGGTTTGCAGTTCCTGCTCGGCATCGGCCAACTGGTGCTTGATTTGCTCCACCGCTTGCATCAGCGGCGCCACATCCTCGCCGCGGGATTTTGCCTGGCCGATGGCCTTGGAGCGTGTGTTGCGCTCCTGCTGCAGGTTTTCAGTTTTTACCTGAATGGATTTGCGCGCTTCTTCAAGGCGCTGAATGCGGGCCACGTCCAGTTCAAGGCCGCGTTTGGCCAGGCCCCGGGCAACCAGTTCGGGTGAAGTGCGAAGCAGTTTTGAGTCGAGCATGAGTCAGAATCCAACAAAGTCTTAAACAAGTTTTCCGGTTAGCAGCACGGCAATGAACACCGCCAGCAGGCAAGCCACTACCGAGCCCAGGGCATAACTGATGGCTGTCAGCCAATGACCGCTCTGCAGGAGTTGCAGGGTTTCCAGCGAAAAGGCAGAAAAGGTGGTGAAGCCACCCAGAAGCCCGGTCATAAAAAACAAGCGCCACTCGGGCGCCAACGCAAATTTCTTGGTGAGCAGTACATAGACCACTCCGATCAAAAAGGCACCGAGCAGATTCACTGCAAAGGTGCCCAGAGGAAATCGTAAACCTGTCGAAGGCGTCAGCCAGGAAACAGCTGCATAGCGCACCATGGAACCAAGGGCGCCGCCCAAGGCTATTGCCAGCCACTGCATCGGATTATCTCCTAGGAATAACGTTTACGGTTACTGCGTTTGTCCAGTTCCCGCAGGTGGGCCAGCTTCTCCTGAATTTTCTGCTCCAGCCCGCGATCCACCGGGAAGTAGTAGCGTTTGTCCGCCAGTTCCGGTGGCATATAACATTCCCCTGCCGCATAGGCGCCCGGCTCATCATGGGCATAGCGGTATTCAGCACCGTAATCCATGGATTTCATCAAGCTGGTAGGAGCGTTGCGCAGGTGCAGGGGCACGTCATACGCAGGCTGGCTGCGCACTTCGGCCATCACCTGATTGAAGGCATTATACACAGCGTTGCTTTTGGGCGCGCAGGCGAGATACACAACGGCCTGGGCTATGGCCAGTTCTCCCTCGGGGCTGCCGAGGCGCTCCTGCACATCCCAGGCAGACAGACACAGAGGCAGGGCTCTGGGATCAGCGTTACCTATGTCCTCGGTCGCCATGCGTACCACCCGACGGGCGATATACAGTGGGTCGCAGCCGCCGTCCAGCATACGCGCCAACCAGTAGAGAGCGCCATCCGGCGATGAGCCGCGCACCGATTTGTGCAAGGCGGAAATCTGCTCGTAAAAAAGATCCCCCCCCTTGTCGAAACGGCGCACATCGCTGCTGAGCACTTCCGCCAGCACCTGCTGGTTGATCTGCTTTTTGCCATCCACTTCTTCTGCCAGATCTGCGGCGATTTCCAGCAGGTTAAGGGATTTGCGTGCGTCGCCATCTGCCGCCCGCGCAAGACTGGCGAGCGTTTCCTCGTCGATGTCAATGCCCTGCCCGCCCAGACCTCTTTCGCTGTCGTTGAGCGCCTGCAACAGAACCTGCTGCAGCTGCTCCTGTTGCAGACCGCGCAATACATAGACGCGGCAGCGGGAGAGCAGTGCATTGTTCAGTTCAAAGGAAGGGTTTTCAGTAGTGGCGCCGATAAAAATAAAAGTGCCGTCTTCCACATAGGGCAGAAAGGCGTCCTGCTGCGATTTGTTGAAGCGGTGCACCTCATCCACGAAAAGAATGGTCTTGCGACCACTGGCTCTGGCCTGCTCCGCTGCAGCGACCGCTGCGCGAATTTCCTTCACGCCGGAGAGCACTGCCGAAAGGCTGTCGAAGCGCGCATTGGCCTGCTCGGCAAAAAGCCTGGCCAGAGAGGTTTTACCTACACCCGGCGGGCCCCAGAGAATCATGGAATGCAGCTGCCCGCGACTCACGGCTTCCCGCAGGGGTTTGCCAGCGCCCAGCAGATGTTCCTGGCCGATATATTCATCCAGATTGCGCGGACGCATGCGCGCCGCAAGCGGTTGATAGGCAGGTGGCGAGGAAAAGAGATCGGCCATCAGTCGTAGAGCACGTCGACGCCCTCGGGGGGCACAAAGTTAAAAAGCGCTGCATCCACCGGCTGGTTACTGCGGGTATTGAGCAGCAGAAAGTGTGTGGACTGGTTGAGATTGTCCTGAATGCGAAACTCCCGCAGCTGATCTTTTGCAAACACCAGCAGCAGCTTTTGAAAAAGTCCTTCCTGCGTTTTTGGCGACAGTGTGAAGGTTTTCTGATCGGCGGCTTTTGCAAGACTCACATCAAACTGCTCGCGCAGTTTATCCAGATCGCTGCCAAACAGGAGTGCGGGCGTCTGCTGCAGGTCTTCTCCAACTGCTCTCACCGTCACCTGTTCCAGATCCGGATCATAGAGCCAGATGTTTTTCTGATCGGACACCAGCAGCTGCTCATAAGGTTCCCGGGTTTTCCAGTAGAAATTGCCCGGTTTTTGCAGCACAAAACTGCCGCGGCTTTCATCCAGTTTGACGCCCTGATTGTCGTAAAGCGTCTGGACAAACTCCCCCTGCAAGCTGCTGGTAGTATCCAGCAGAAGACGCAATTGCTCAGCATCGCCCTTATCGGCCTGGGCACTCCAGCTGAAGGCCAGCAATCCGAGACACACACACAGACGTGAAATTAAGTTCATAGGTTTCTCTAAAGGAATGTTACGGACTAGCCGCGTCCTACAAGGACCTCGCGATTGCCATTATGTCCCGCAGCTGACACCACACCTGCCGCCTCCATGGTATCTATGAGGCGCGCTGCGCGGTTGTAGCCGATGCGCAGCTTGCGCTGCACCGCGGAGATGGAAGCCTTGCGCGATTCAATCACAAACTGCACGGCTTCATCGTAAAGCGCATCCGACTCGCCATCACCATCCTCACCGCCTTCGCTGGGCAGGCCGGGAACCGGAATGGAATTGTTGTCGTCGTCGGTAATGCCATCTATGTACTGGGGTGCACCGCGTTTTTTCCAGTCCGCCACCACACGGTGAACCTCATGGTCATCCACAAAGGCGCCATGTACGCGGATGGGTACACTGGTGCCCGAAGGCAGATACAGCATGTCACCATGACCCAGCAACTGCTCGGCACCGCCCTGATCGAGAATGGTGCGCGAATCGATTTTGGAGGAAACCTGGAAAGCGATACGCGTAGGCACGTTGGCCTTGATCAGGCCGGTGATGATATCCACCGAAGGACGCTGGGTGGCGAGGATCAAGTGTATACCTGCGGCCCGCGCCTTCTGCGCAATACGGGCGATCAGCTGTTCCACTTTTTTCTTGTCGACAATCATCATCATGTCGGCAAATTCGTCGATCACCACCACGATAAAGGGCAGCGGCTCCAGATCCGGTGCTGTCGCCTCTTCGGCACCTGCCTCGTAGTTTTCTTCCGGCTTGAACAGCGGGTCCTTGATCGGCTGCCCAGCCTTGGCGGCATCTTCCACCTTGCGGTTGAAACCCGCCAGATTGCGCACGCCCAGCGCGGACATCAGCTTATAGCGACGCTCCATCTCGCCCACGCACCAGCGCAGGCCATTGGCCGCATCCTTCATATCAGTGATCACCGGGGTGAGCAGATGGGGAATACCCTCGTACACCGAGAGTTCCAGCATCTTGGGGTCCACCAGTATCAGGCGCACTTCCTTGGGCGTGGACTTGTACAGAAGACTGAGCAGCATCACGTTGACGCCCACGGATTTACCCGAGCCTGTGGTACCCGCCACCAGCAGGTGAGGCATCCTGGCGAGATCCGACACCACCGGCTGTCCGGAGATGTCGTGCCCCAGAGCCATGGTCAGGGGCGATTTGGACTGCTCGTAGACATCGGAGGAAATCACCTCCGACAGACGCACCATTTCGCGGTGGGCGTTGGGAATCTCGATACCCATGACCGATTTGCCGGGAATCACTTCCACTACCCGCACTGACACCACCGCCAGCGAGCGGGCCAGGTCTTTGGCGAGGCCGGAAATCCGGCTGGCCTTGATCCCCGGTGCCGGTTGAATTTCAAAACGGGTCACCACAGGGCCGGGTTGCACCGATACCACTTCGATATCAATGCCAAAGTCCTTCAACTTCAGCTCCAGCAATTTGGACATGGCTTCCAGCGACTCGCGGGAATAGCCCTTGTCGCTGCGCTTGTCGGCCGGATCAAGCAGACTCAGGGGCGGTAGCTGGCCAACGGGGGCCGCAGCCAGATCCTCAAACAGCGGCACCTGCTTTTCTTTTTCCACTCTGGGGCTGGGTGTCGGCTTCTTGCGCGGCGGCTCGGAAATCACCGGAGGAATGCGCCTGGCCTCCACCTTGGCATGCTGCGCCACCACTTCTCGCCTGTGCTGTTGTGCCTCCTCGGCCAGCCGGCGCTCGTGACGCTGATGCTGATAGTGCCGCCATTTTTCCTGCAGCCAACCAAAGGCCAATAGCACCCAGCGGCCGATTTCGTCCATGACCGCGAACCAGGAGATATCGGCAAAAATGGTCAGGCCAAAGAGAAAAATTGCCAGCAGCAACAGGGTTCCACCGGCATAGCTGAAAGCACCCAGCACCAGCTCGGCAACAGCACTGCCCAGCAGTCCACCATTGGAATAGGGCAACACAGAATCGCCGCTGCTGTAGTGCATTACCGCCAGCGCCGTTCCCGCCAGCATCACCAGCACCAGGCCAACAGCCCGCAGCCCCATCATCAGCCAGTCGATTTCGCCCTGATGGCTGCGCTCGCGAAACACCAGCCAGGTGCGCCAGACCAGCAGCAAGGGAAACAGATAGGCGATGTAGCCAAAGAGAGAGAAAAACACGTCCGACAGCCAGGCGCCAAAAGGCCCACCCAGGTTCTGGATACTGGGGTTTTCACCTGTGCGCGACCAGCCCGGATCAGCCGAGTCATAGCTGAACATGGCAATCAACAAATAGAGGGAAATCAGCGCCAGCCCGATCAGCATTCCTTCTTTAAGAATGCGCACCCAGGGGCCGGTCTCGGGAGTAGTCGGCGCAGGGCGTCGGCGACTGGCGGGAGAATTGGTCGATTTCAAAACACTTTCCTACGCATTTGCCACTTATTTTGTCGTCACTTTCATGAAGAAGGGCCACAGTATCCTATATTTGCCCGCCGAGGTGTAGGCTGCCACCGACACCGACCGACAAGGCGCCAGGCCGCGTACTCAACTCGCCCTGTCGCAACCATAGACCCATCCAATGCGCCACATAGCCGCAGACAATTTTGCGACCCCGAGTCTATTCCTCTATGATGGGTCAAGTTTTTTCGCTGGATTTTAAGGATCTGTATCATGAGTGAAGTACAACACCATCAGCTGATTATTCTCGGCTCAGGCCCGGCAGGTTACACAGCCGCCATCTACGCAGCCCGCGCCAATCTCAAGCCCGTGGTTATCACGGGTATGCAGCAGGGTGGCCAGCTGACAACCACCACTGAAGTGGAAAACTGGCCAGGTGGCCCCCACGATCTGCAGGGCCCGGATCTGATGATGCAAATGCAGGCTCATGCCGAGCGCTTTGATACCCGGATAGTCTTCGATCACATCCACGAAGCGATTCTCACCGAGCGCCCTTTCAAGCTGGTGGGCAGCAACACCTATACCTGTGATGCGCTGATTATCTGTACTGGCGCCTCGGCTCAGTACCTGGGCCTGCCCTCCGAAGAAGCCTTTATGGGGAAGGGCGTAAGCGCCTGTGCCACCTGTGACGGCTTTTTCTATCGCGGCCAGAAAGTAGCCGTGGTGGGTGGTGGTAACACCGCCGTGGAAGAGGCACTTTACCTGTCCAATATCGCCAGTGAAGTGACACTGATTCACCGTCGCGATTCACTCAAAGCTGAAAAAATTCTGCAGGATCGTCTGCTGGCCAAAGCGGAAAACGGCAACGTAAAAATCCTGTGGAATCATCAGCTGGATGAAGTGCTGGGCAATGACTCTGGTGTTACCGGTCTGCGCCTGAAAAACACCAAAGATAGCAGTACCCAGGAAATAGATGTTGCCGGTGTGTTCATTGCCATTGGCCACAAACCCAACACAGATATTTTTGCCGGTCAGCTGGATATGAACGACGGCTACATCAAAGTGAAGAGCGGTCTCGACGGCAATGCCACCGCCACCAATATCCCCGGCGTTTTTGCTGCGGGTGATGTGGCTGATCATATCTACCGTCAGGCCATTACCTCTGCCGGGGCAGGATGTATGGCTGCACTGGATGCCGAGAAATACCTCGACAATCTCAAATAATTCCTTGCCTTGACCAATAAAAAAGCCGCTCTCTGAGCGGCTTTTTTATTGGTTGCAGTTTGATTTCAGTCGCGCCAGATCCAGCGCAGAATATCCGGCAGCAGCGAACCGCCGTGCTGATCCGAATGACCGCCATCACCCCACACATGTTTGACATCGTAACGGGCTCCACCCACACCCTGCGCATCAGCATTGGCATTGGCCCAGTCGAGCGCCTTCAGCATCTGCTGATTGGCCAAAAACCAGTTACCGTGTTCATTGTCAAGATCATTGGAACCATCCTGCAGGAAAATCCGCAGCGGACGAATCGGGCTCTTGCGAATCAGCGTGGGAAAGAGGTCGCCGCCCGGTTCCATGGGACTGGTCGCTGTTGCCGGCTTGTAACCAATGGAGGTGTAGCTGCCAATCATGCTGATCACATTGGCAAAGGCCTCGGGTTTGTGCCAGGCAAGAGTAAATGCCGCTATGGCGCCGCTGCTGGTGCCGCCGATAGCGCGCTTGCGCGGATCGCTGGTAAAGCTGTAGTCGCGGGCGATATGCGGCAGCATTTCCTCAGTCAAAAAGCGGGCATAGTGATCAGACAGGGAATCGTATTCCTGCGCGCGATTATCCGGATTGGACATCCCCAGATCATCCGGATACTTCTCGCTCAGATTGCCCGGCGTGATGAACAGTCCAAGTGTCGGCGGGATATCACCCTTGTGGATCAGGTTATCCAACACCACCTGTACCCGCAGTGAACCCTTGGGATTGGTAGCCCGTTGACCATCGTGGAATACCAGCAGATTGGGCGGCTGTTTGGGATCATAGTTGGCGGGAACATAAACCCAGTAGCGGCGCACTGTATTGGCCAAAATCTTACTGTGAAATTCGAAAGGACCTCTGAGCTCACCCTGCTTGACACCCGGCTGCACCAGAGAATCGGGTGTAAATGGGTAATCGCCGGGCTGCCGTTCTGCCGCCTGCAAACCGGCAGCCAACAAAAGACTGGCAAACAAACTGGCAACCAGTGCCTGGATATAACGACTTACTTTCACTGAAAACCTCACTGTTATTTTTTTATGGAAAGGGTGCTTAATCGAGAGATTCGATGTCCTCAAGATAGTCGCGACTGGTGGAGGCGCGGCGACGAATTTCATAGCCCACATCAATCTGTTTTTGTTCTATGGTTTCGCCACGCAACGACCTGACCAGAAGTTCAGCGGCTTTTACGCCCATTTCATAGCGACCCACATAAACACTGGTGAGCGATGGATTAACCTGACTCGCCAGCTCTGTATCGTTGAAGCCGCAAATGGCCAGGTCATCGGGAACGCGAATTCCCATGCGCTGGCTTTCGAAAAGTGCGCCCAGTGCCAGATCGTCATTCGCACAAAAGACGGCATCAATCACACCGTTGGTGGAAGTCATCAACTGCTTGAATAAACGCGCACCTATGGTGACGGAGGAGGTTTCATCCGTTGAGGCAATAAAGGTCTTCCAGAACTTGTCCTGCTCCTCCAGCGCCAGCTTGTAACCCAGCATACGCTCCTGTACTCGCGAATCGGTACGGGCACTGATAAAGCCAATGTAACTATAGCCTTCCGCCAGCAAAGCGCGAGTCACATCGTAACCGGCACTCTTGTGTGAAAAACCCACGTTCATGTCCAGAGGGTTTTCAACCAACTCCATGATCTGCACCACAGGAACACCGGACTCCTGCAGCAGTTTGCGCGCAGCTGACGTCTGGTCATCGCCCGTGATGATGATGGCCTCCGCCCCCTGATTCAACAGAGTGCGAATCATTTTTTCTTCCTCACGGCGAGAGTAGTGACTGTTCGCTAACAGCACCTTGTAACCTGCCGCTTCCAGCACATCGTAAATGCCATTGAGCAGATCGATAAAAACAATGTTGGCCAGGGAGGGGACAACAACGCCAATGATTCTGGTTCCGGCAGGGCTTTGGTCAGATACATAGTCAAACATTCTTGTTACCTGTCACAGATGGGGCTCTCTTTTAGGCGGGTGACATTAGCATGGGAGCCATGTTTGCGCTATCATCGAAGTCCGTTTCTGTCGTCAAAATCACAATTTTTCCCGGGCTTGGAAAAGCGATTTTCACTAGTGATAGACATTTCAAGCCTGACCTTTCAGACAGTGGTAACTCTGCTTGATCTCCCCGTTATCAATGGAGTGCAGGTGGACATCAAATCCCCACAGTCGATGCAGGTGTTTGAGTACCTCATCAGTGGAACTGCCCAGGGGTCTGCGATCATGCATGGTGTGATGCAGGGTGAGGGAGCGGTCGCCGCGCACATCGACGCTGTAGACCTGAATATTGGGTTCCCTGTTACCCAGGTTGTATTGCCCGGCCAGGGTTTCGCGCAAGCGACGAAAGCCACTCTCGTTGTGAATTGCCGATACTTCAATCGCATCTTCCGTATCGTCATCCACAATACTGAACAGTTTGAGATCACGCATGACTTTGGGTGACAGGAACTGCAGAATAAAACTCTCATCCTTGAAGTTGCGCATGGCAAATTGCAAGGCCTCTTTCCAATCCTTGCCTGCCATCTCGGGAAACCAGTCACGATCCTCGGCGGTTGGATTTTCACAGATACGGCGAATATCCATCATCATGTTGAAACCCAGGGCATAGGGATTGATACCACTGTAGTAAGGGTGATCGTAGGGCAGCTGGGTCACCACACTGGTGTGGGATTGCAAAAATTCCAGCATGAAACCGTCAGTCAACTGGCCGCGATTGTAGAGTTCGTTTAACAGGGTGTAATGCCAAAAGCAGGCCCAGCCTTCGTTCATCACCTGGGTTTGGCGCTGGGGATAAAAATACTGGGCGATCTTGCGCACTATACGAATCACTTCGCGCTGCCAGGGCTCCAGCAGAGGTGCGTTCTTTTCCAAAAAATAGAGGATGTTTTCCTGAGGCTCGGCGGGGAAACGACGCTGCTGCCCTCGTTCATCGGACACATCGGATTTGGGAATGGTGCGCCAGAGATCATTGACCTGCCGCTGCAAATACTCCGCCCTTTCCGCCTGTCGCTGCTCTTCCTCTAGCGCCGAAATGGGATAGGGACGCTTGTATCTGTCCACACCATAGTTCATCAGGGCATGACAGGAGTCCAGAGTGTCTTCCACCTGCTCAATGCCGTAGCGTTCCTCGCATTTGCTGATGTAGTTCTTGGCAAACACCAGATAGTCAATAATAGAATCCGCATCTGTCCAGGTGCGAAACAGATAATTGCCCTTGAAAAAGGAGTTGTGGCCGTAACAGGCGTGGGCAATCACCAAAGCCTGCATGGCCATGGTGTTCTCCTCCATCAGATAGGCGATACAGGGATTGGAGTTGATCACTATCTCGTAGGCCAGCCCCATTTGCCCGCGCTTGTAGGAATACTCGGTACTGAGAAACTGTTTGCCATAGGACCAGTGGTGATAGCCGATAGGCATTCCCACTGCGGCATAGGCATCCATCATCTGTTCCGAGCTGATGAGCTCGATTTGATTGGGATAGGTATCCAAACCAAACTCCCTGGCCAGATCACCCAACGCCTTGTCGCAATCGCGAATCAGGTCAAAGGTCCACTCGGAAGATGTAAACAAAGGTTTTGTCATGACGCCTTCTTGTGAAAGAGTTCGCGAAACACCGGATAGATATCAGCTGCACTGACAATATGCTGCAAGGAAAATGCATCAGAAAAACGCTGGCGCACTTGCTCGTAGGTATGCCATAGCGACTGATGTTCTCGCGGAGTAATCTCAATATAAGCGTAATACTGGCAGGCCGGCAGCAGATGGTTCTGCATTATTTCAGCGCAGGTGGCGGAGTCATCTTCCCAGTTGTCACCATCAGAAGCCTGAGCGCCGTAAATATTCCATTCGCCGGGAGAATATCTGGCCTCGATAATACTTTGCATCAGTTTAAGCGCACTGGACACCACTGTGCCACCCGTCTCGCGCGAATGAAAAAATTCATCCTCATCCACTTCTTTGGCAATGGTGTGGTGACGGATAAAAACCACTTCTGTTTTTTCGTAGTTCCGCTGTAAAAATAGATAGAGCAGAATAAAAAAACGCTTGGCGATATCCTTGGTTGCCTGATCCATGGAACCGGAAACGTCCATAAGGCAGAACATCACCGCCTTGGAGCGGGGAATCGGATGCTTGATATGCAGGTTGTACTTTAAATCAAACGTATCCAGCCAGGGGGTGGCACTGATAGCTTTGCGCAAACGCAGGATTTCCACCATCAATGCTTCAAACACCGATCCCTGACGATCAGCTTCAGGCATGGCTTCAAGCTGCGCTTCCAGTGCGGCCAACTGCTTGCGTTTACCACCGGTCAGCGCAATGCGCCGCATATTGGCGGACCGCAGAGAACGGACAATATTGATCTTGCCTGGAGAGCCTTCATTGGCGTAACCGGCACGCACCTTCTTGAACTCTTCCACTCCCGATAGTTGGCGCTTGACCAGATTGGGCAGCTCCAGACCATCGAACATGAAATCGAGAAATTCCTGCTGGGAGATGGTAAAGGAAAAGTCATCCTCGCCCTCACCCGAATTGCTGGCCTTGCTGCCACCCTCCCCGCTTCCGTCGCCCTGGGGACGCTCAATTCTGTCGCCCTCGGCAAATTGCTTGTTACCCGGTAAAACGCGGGTATTGCGGCCGCCCGACCCGTGATGAATCACAGGTTCGCTGATATCGCGCGCAGGAATACTGATCTTGCCACCCTTGTCGATATCGGTAATGGAACGTTCATTGACCAGGTCGGAAACAGCCTTACGAATCTGATTGCGATAGCGCCGCAAAAAACGCTGGCGGTTGACAGCACTTTTGTTTTTGGAATTCAAGCGACGATCAATAATGTAACTCATATAGCCACTTTCCCCATCCGGCCGCTGAGGCGGCCGGAAATAAAAAACCGCCATTGGTTCTACACGAAGTTACTGGGATTTTCTGACCCGCAGATACCACTCGGACAAGAGACGCACCTGCTTTTCGGTATAGCCGCGCTCAATCATGCGCGCGACAAAGTCCTGGTGTTTTTTCTTGTCCTGAGCGGAAGCCTTGGCATTGAAGGAGATAACCGGCAACAGATCCTCGGTATTGGAGAACATTTTTTTCTCGATCACAGTGCGCAGTTTTTCGTAACTGCGCCAATCGGGATTTTTGCCGGCATTGTTGGCCCTGGCCCGCAGAACGAAGTTGACTATCTCGTTGCGGAAATCCTTGGGATTACTGATGCCTGCCGGCTTCTCGATCTTCTCCAGCTCTTCATTGAGCGAAGCGCGGTTAAGAATTTCTCCGGTTTCCGGATCCCGATATTCCTGATCCTGAATCCAGAAATCCGCATAAATAACATAGCGATCGAAAATGTTCTGACCATACTCTGCATAGGACTCAAGATAGGCCGTCTGTATCTCTTTGCCAATAAACTCCACATACTTGGGTGCGATGTATTCCTTGAGCACTCCCAGATACTTCTCCTGAACTTCCTTGGGGAACTGCTCCTGTTCAATCTGCTGCTCAAGCACATACATCAGGTGAACCGGGTTGGCGGCAATTTCGGTGGGATCAAAGTTGAATACTCGCGACAATATCTTGAACGCAAAGCGGGTGGATAGTCCGGTCATACCCTCATCCACACCGGCGGTGTCCTTGTACTCCTGCAGCGACTTGGCCTTGGGATCTGTGTCTTTCAGATTCTCGCCGTCGTATACCCGCATCTTGGAATAGATGTTGGAATTTTCCGGCTCCTTGAGACGAGAGAGCACCGAGAACTGCGCCAGCATGCGCAGCGTATCCGGTGCGCAGGGCGCTTTTGATAGAGAGGAATGCTGCAGCAATTTCTCGTAAATTTTCTGCTCTTCTGTCACTCGTAGACAATAAGGCACCTTGACGATATAGACGCGGTCAATAAATGCCTCATTGTTCTTGTTGTTACGGAAATTTTGCCACTCCGATTCGTTGGAGTGCGCCAGAATAATACCGTCGAAGGGAATGGCACCCAGCCCTTCGGTTGAGTTGAAGTTGCCCTCCTGAGTGGCTGTCAACAGTGGATGCAACACCTTGATCGGTGCCTTGAACATTTCCACAAATTCCATCAGCCCCTGATTGGCACGGCAGAGTCCGCCGGAGAAGCTGTAGGCATCGGGGTCATTTTGTGGAAACTCTTCCAGCTTGCGAATATCCACCTTGCCAACCAGCGAGGAGATGTCCTGATTGTTTTCGTCGCCTGGTTCGGTTTTGGTAATGGCGATCTGATTCAAAATCGAGGGATAGAGTTTAACTACTCTGAACTGGGTGATATCTCCGTTGAACTCCTGTAAACGTTTAGCCGCCCAGGGAGACATAATGGTTTTTATATAACGCTGCGGAATACCATAATCCTCTTCGAGAATATGACCATCTTCTTCCGGGCTGAAGAGTCCCAGTGGCGATTCAAAGACCGGAGAATCCTTGATGCAGTAGATAGGCATCTTTTCCATCAGGGTTTTGAGCATTTCCGCGAGAGAGGATTTGCCACCGCCAACCGGCCCCAGCAGATAGAGTATCTGTTTCTTTTCCTCCAGCCCTTGAGCCGCGTGTTTAAAAAACGACACTATCTGTTGAATTGACTCCTCCATTCCGTAGAAGTCACTAAACACCTTGTAACGTTTGATGACTTTGTTGGAAAAGATTCGACTCAGCCGCGGATCCTGAGCGGTATCCACCAGCTCCGGTTCCCCTATCGCCATCAGCATGCGCTCAGCTGCCGTCGCGTAGACACTGGAATCCTGTTTGCAGAGCTCGAGATACTCCTTGATCGTCAGCTCTTCTTGTTGAGTCGCTTCGTAACGCTCGCGGTAATGATTAAAGATGCTCATAACGGACCTCGGATTGGCAGTGGGAGGCAAAAGCTGAGTCGCGCCCCTGGCAGTATTCGCCCGCGAATTCAGCCAAAGGACTCTGAAATAAGCATAGTCCTAAAATCCACAGCAAGTGGCTGCTTCGCCAAATATTCGACAACAAACAGGCGCAAAAATTTACTTTCAAAATCTGCGCCAAGCAGCTTGATGTGAGAAAGTTTTCATCGATTTTGGGAGATAGACATGAATTGGGCTTAACTCGAACCAAATATCTGTTACCAGATGGACACTGGCAGCAAACCAACCACGAATCAAGCAAAGGGGGAGCAGATTTTTCTGGCTGTGACAGACATCTGCAAAGTGAAAAAAACGGCGCCCTGACAACAAGTTGTGCTCTGGCTCAACTCGCGTCATGGCGCCGCTGCCGTGAAAAACCGAAAGGGGTTGACGGAAAAAAAAAGGGGGCGCAGATGGCTAACCTTTATTCTCGCCATCTGGACAGCTGTATAACCAGCTGGGTTTGCCCCCGACAATGAGGTACACCCGTCTGAGGAGTCACGGATGCACCGTCCCGGCAACTTGCAATAATGCGCAGCATTCGCGCCACATTCACTTGCTGACTGGTTAATCACAGACAGACAAGCCTTGGTACAAGCTATAAAGCAGAATGCGTACCAAGTTGATTGATTCGCAGGGAAAAAGGCCTGCCGAAGGGTCAAATACGGGGGAAAATCGCTGGATTCAATTGGCATGAGGAGCAGATGAATTTTTTGGTTAAAGAAAATGCACCAGAATTCATCAAAAAAGATGTCCCGCGCCTCAAAGCGGACCCTGTTGCCCGCCCCCATACCCGATTGATCAACAGCAACAGGTGAGGCAAAAGCCATATCAGTTGCTACACTCTGGCGTTTATCGAACACCAGATTTCTGCATCATGACCCAATTACCCTGGCTGTCCTCCAATGACTACGAATTTCCACCGGTGGACTCGGCACTGATGGAGCCCGACGGGCTTCTGGCAGTTGGCGGCGATCTGTCGCCCCAACGGCTGCTGGCCGCCTATCATCAGGGCATATTTCCCTGGTTCAACCCGGGGGAACCCATTCTCTGGTGGTGCCCGGACCCGCGCACGGTCATCTTTCCCGATGAGCTGCACATTTCCCGCAGCCTGAGAAAGTGCCTGCGCAGAAATATCTATCAGGTTACGGTGGATCGGCAGTTTGAAGCCGTGATACGCGCCTGTGCTGCTCCCAGAGCCTATGCCTCGGGCACCTGGATCAGTTCTGCCATGATTCGCGCCTACACCCAACTGCACCAACTGGGCTACGCTCACTCCATTGAAGTCTGGCAAGGCGATGAACTGGTGGGCGGTCTCTATGGCATGGCGCTGGGCAGGGTCTTCTTCGGCGAGTCCATGTTCAGCCGTGCGGATAATGCTTCCAAGGTGGGTTTCGCCCATCTGGTAGAGCAACTCAAACGCTGGGATTTCGAGCTGATCGACTGCCAGGTAGCCAACGACCACCTGTTCAGTCTGGGTGCCGTTGAGATCCCCCGTACTGACTTCCAGCGATTGCTGATAGACTTAACCCAGCGCCCACCGGTGATCGGCCCCTGGCAGCTGGACCCGGTGGACTGGAGACAGGT
>Ga0182793_1001200_pt1 | contig 16784 bp, 18 predicted proteins | sample Passage237A_FD_130498 | JGI IMG/M metagenome (GOLD analysis project Ga0182793, IMG submission 130498) | Cellulose adapted compost microbial communities from Newby Island Compost Facility, Milpitas, CA, USA - Passage2 37A (version 2) (version 2) ... | reverse complement strand
CGCCCCCCCCCCCGGAGTCTTCCCCCCCGCCCCCCCCCCCGCCCCCTCCCCCCCCCGCCGCGCCGCGCCAGGCGCAGGTCGTACCCCCCCTCGCCACCCGGGCCGTTACCGGCATACAGCAGCCAGCGCCCGGACGGGTCCTCCAGCGGCGCGCGCTCGTTGGCGGCGGTGTTCACGCCCGTGTCCAGCCACTCCGGCGCGCCGGCCACGCCGTCGGCCAGCGCCACCCGGTACAGGTCCAGGCCGCCAGCCCCGCCGGGGCGATCGGAAGCGAAGTACAGCCAGCGGCCATCGCCGCTCCAGGCCGGCTCGGTCTCGGTGGCGGCGGTGTTGAGGGGCAGCGGGCGGGCATCCACCCAGCGGCTGCCCTCGCGCCGGGCCAGCCACAGGTCCCAGCCGCCGGCCCCGCCCTCGCGCTGGCTGGCCCAGGCGATCCAGCGTCCGTCCGGACTGGTCGCGGCCCGCAGCTCCGGGGCGCGCGTGGACACCGTCCACAGCCCCTCGATGCCATATTCGGCCAGCTGCGCCAGCGCCGGGGCGCAGAGTAGACTGCCGGCAAAGGCCAGGCCCAGGCGCTTCATCGTGCACACTCCGGTCCGGACAACCACTGGGGACTTATAGCAGCATGAGCACTGCCCGCTACGCCGTTTTCGGCCATCCCATCGCCCATTCCCTGTCGCCGCGGATCCATGCCGCCTTCGCCGCGCAGTGCGGCGTGGCCATGGAGTACACCGCCATCGATGCCCCGCCCGCGCAGTTCGCCGCGATCCTGGAGGACTTCGCCGCCCACGGCGGCCGCGGCGGCAACGTCACCCTGCCGCTGAAGCAGGACGCCTACGCCCTGTGCAGCCAGCTCAGCGCGCGCGCCCGCGCCGCCGGCGCGGTCAACACCCTGGTCCGCAACGACGGCCACTGGCATGGCGACAACACCGACGGGGCCGGCCTGGTGCGCGACCTTACCGGCCGCCATGGCCTGGACCTGCGCGGCTGCCGGGTGCTGCTGCTGGGCGCCGGTGGCGCCGCACGCGGGGTGGCCCCGGCGCTGCTGGACGCCGGCATCCTGGAACTGGTGGTGGTCAACCGCACCTCCGAGCGCGCCGACGCCCTGGTCGATGCCCTGGGCCAGCCGGACCGCGCGCATTCGCGCTACTGGAACGACCTGGGCAACCAGGGCGACTTCGAGATCATCGTCAACGCCACCTCGGCCGCGCGCGGCAGCGATGCCGGCTTCAGCGCGCCTTCCACCCTGGTCAACAGCCGCACCGTGGCGGTGGACCTGAACTATGGCGAGGCGGCCATCCCGTTCCTGGCCTGGGCCCGCGCCCATGGCACCCGCCAGGCCATCGACGGCCTGGGCATGCTGGTGGAACAGGCGGCCGAGGCCTTCGAGCTGTGGCATGGCCGGCGCCCGGACACCCAGCCGGTCTACGAGGACCTGCGCGCGCGCCAGGCCAGCCTGGTCACCGCCGAATGAGTTGAACCCGCCACCGCGGGCACCCAGGGAAGGAGTCGCACGCATGCTGCTGTTGTCATTCGGTTACACCCTGCCCGCGCTGCTGGGCAGTTCCGCCGCCCTGGCCTGGCTGCTGCGGAAGGCGCCCGCGCAGGCGCCGGGCCGCAACCAGGCCCTGCTCGGCGCCTCACTGGTGCTGGGCGTGTGCCTGCTGCAGCTGCCGCTGGCGGGGCTGCGCAGCTGGGCCCTGGCCAACTACGAAAGCCAGGGCGGCGGTTCGCTGGCCCTGCTGCAGCTGCTCAGCCCGGCCAGCTTCATCCTCGCCCTGGCCTCGGCCAGCGGCGTGGCCCTGCTGGGCTGGGGCGCGGCCCAGGCCATGGCCGGCTACCGCGCCCCGGCCTGAGGCCGCGGCGCCCGGCTCAGGCCCGCGCCGGGCGGTACAGCGCCGCGCTGATGCACGACAGCACACTGACCACGAACCAGCCGAACGGGAACAGCGACAGGGTCAGTACCCAGGTGATGGCGCCCGCCGCGCAAGCGGCCAGGAACCAGAACAGGGCCGGGAGCACCCGGCCCTGGACCAGCTGGCCCAGGCCGGGCACGAAGAAGCTGCAGATGGCGGCGATGACATTGCCGGCCGAACCGGGACCCTGGCTCATGGAAGCGCATCCTTGATGGACGATGGTCCCATCCTCGCCGATTGCCGGTGTAGGCACAGTGCCCAAGGTCATGCCCGCTACAGCAGGCCGGCACGCTTGACCTCCAGGTAGTGCTGCAGCAGCGCGGCCGGCAGGTCCGGCGCGGCCACGTCCAGGGTGGCCACCCGTTCCCGGCGCAGGGCCTCGTGCGCGGCCTGGCGCTGCTGCAGGTAGCGGGCCAGCGCGCCGGCGCGGATCGCCCCGGCCAGGTCCTCGACCCCGGCGGCCAGGGCCTGGTCCAGTTCCAGTTCGCGCAGGCTGGCCACGCATACCAGGTGGCGCCGGCGCAGCAGGCGCACCGCGGCCAGCAGGTCGTCGCTGTCCTCGTCGCGCACGTTGGTCAGGATCATCAGCAGGGCCCGGCGGCGCTGGCGCGCGGCCAGCTCGGCGGCCATGCCCAGGTAGTCGGTGGCCAGCAGTTGCGGCTGCAGGTCGTAGCTGCCGCGCAACAGGCCCTGCAGGGCGCCAGGACCGCGCCCGGGCGCGACCCAGCGCGGCGGCACGCCGGTGGCCAGCAGGCCCACCGCATCGCCCTGGCGCAGGGCCAGCCAGGACAGCACCAGGGCCGCGTTGAGGGCGTGGTCGAAGTGGGTCAGGCCGCCCTCGCTGGCCAGCATGCGCCGGCCGGTATCCACCACCAGCAGCAGCTGCTGGTTGCGCTCGTCCTGGTACTCGCGGGAGATCAGCCGGCGCGCGCGGGCGGTGGCCTTCCAGTCGACCTGGCGCAGGCTGTCGCCGGTGCGGTATTCGCGCATCTGCTGGAATTCGGTGCCCTCGCCGCGGCGCCGGCGCAGATGCGCGCCGACCAGCATGCTGGCCTGCTCATTGCTCAGCAGCGCCAGCCGCGCCAGCGCGGCGAAATCCGGGTACACCCGTACCGCCTGGTGCGGCGGCGCGGTGGCGATCCGGGTCCACAGCCGCCAGGGCGAGTGCAGGCGCAGGTGGGTGCCGTCGAACCGGAAGCTGCCCCGCGCATGCGGGCGCAGGCGGTAGGACAGCCGTGCCGAACTGGCCGGCGGCAGGCGCAGCCGCCGTGGCATGCCCTGGCAGTCCCAGCCGCCGGGATGCAGGTCGAATACCTCCAGGCGCAGCGGCCGCGCGGCCTCGTGCACCAGTTCCAGGCCGACCTCGCGCCAGGCACCCACCGCCATCACCTCCGGCAACTGCCGCTCCACCCGCGGCAAGGGCAGCCGGTACAGGCGCAGCAGGTCCAGCGCGGCCAGCAGGGCCAGGCCGGCGGCCAGCCCCTGCCAGCCCTGCAGCGGCAGCCAGCCGGCCAGGTGCACGGCGCCGGCCGCGGCCAGCGCCGCCAACAGCACCAGCAGCGGCAGGCCGGGCCTCACTGGCGCGGCGCCTCGACCCGCCCCAGGAGCGCGCGCAGCACATCGTCGGCGGACTGGCCATCGATCTGCAGTTCCGCGGCCAGGCTGACGCGGTGGCGCAATGCCGGCAGGGCCACCGCGCGCACGTCGTCGGGCACCACGAAGTCGCGCCCGGCCAGGACCGCCTGCGCGCGCGCGGCGCGCACCAGGGCGATGCTGCCGCGCGGGCCGGCGCCCAGGGCAATGCCGGGCCACTGCCGGGTGGCGGCGGCGATGCGCACCGCGTAGTCCAGCACCGCCGGGTCCACCGCCACCTGCGCCGTGCCCTGCTGCAGCTGCAGCAGCTGCGCCGCATCGAGCACCTGGCGCACCTGCGACAGCTCGAAATCGCCGCCGCCGCGACCGCCGGTGACCTGGGTCACCAGGCGCACCTCGTCCTCCCTGCGCGGATAGCCGATCAGCACCTTGAACATGAAGCGGTCCAGCTGCGCCTCCGGCAGCGGGTAGGTGCCTTCCTGCTCCACCGGGTTCTGGGTGGCCAGGGTCATGAATGGCGGCTCCAGCGCGAACGCCCGGCCCTCGATGGTGACCTGGCCCTCCTGCATCACCTCCAGCAGCGCCGACTGGGTCTTGGCCGGGGCGCGGTTGATCTCGTCGGCCAGCAGCAGGTTGGTGAACACCGGGCCGCGACGGATCTTGAAGCTCTCGGTCCTGGGGTCATACACCGCGTGGCCGCTGACATCGCTGGGCATCAGGTCCGGGGTGAACTGGATCCGGCCCCAGCCCAGCGCCAGGGCCTGGCCCAGGGCGCGCACCAGCAAGGTCTTGCCCAGCCCCGGCACGCCCTCGACCAGCACGTGGCCGCCGGCCAGCAGGGCCACCAGGACCTGCTCCAGCACCTCGTCCTGGCCGACGAAGGCCTTGGCCACCTCGTCGCGGACCTGGGCGATGCGTTCGCCCAGTTCGCTCACGGGGACGTGCAGGGGCGGCGGGGTGGGATCGCTTGCGCTCATAGCCGGTTCCTCATCTGGATCAGGGTCCGCACGCTGGCCACGAAACCGTGGCGGTCGCGGGGTTCGGGGGTACGCAGTGCATCGCGCACGGTCTCGGGAGGCAGGCCCACGCGCGCAGCGATGGCCTGGAGGCGGGCATCGCCGGCCAGACTGGCGGCGGCCGGATCGCGGCGCCGCAGCCGGGCCAGGAAGGACTCGCGCACGGCCTCGTGCAGCAGCGGCACCTGCCCGTAGCGGTACAGCAACTCGCCGCTGGCACGCACGTGCTCCAGCAGCGAGCGCCGCTCCTGGCCGCCGGCCGGCAGCCAGGGACCGAAGCGCTGCGCGCGCCGCCACAGCCAGGCCGCCAGCAGCAGGCACAGGGGCAGGGCGAGCGGCCAGCCACGTGCGGCCAACAGCTGCAGGCGCGAAAGCCCGGAGCCGGAATGCACCAGGTAGACCGGGCCACGCCCGTAGTTGGGCGCCAGCAGCTGCCGCACCAGGGCCTGGTGCGGCACCTCGCGCAGCTCGCGGTTGTTGATGGAATCGAAGTCGGCCACCACGTCCACGCTGCCCTTGCCGTGGCCGAGGCGCACGAAGGCATGCGGCCCCTCCCGCGGCCAGGCCAGGCGTGGTGGCGGGGCATCCGCGGCGAGGGTGAAGCGGTTGCCACGGCAGAACTCGACATGGTTGCTCTGCCCGGGCAGATGCAGGTCCACGCACTCCCTGTTGGCCAGCTCCGGCTCCAGGCCCAGCTGGCGCAGCAGCGGCGGCACCGCGTCCAGCGGGCTGCGCGAGCGAGGTACGCGCACCACCAGATGTCCGCCCCGTTCCACCCACTCCAGCAGGCGCCGTTCGTCCTGGCGCCGCAACCGCCCCAGTGGCGCATGTACCAGCACCGTGGCGGTGGGTTGCCCGGCAAAGCGGTCCAGCTCCAGCGCCTGCAGGTCATGGGCCTGGATCCCGTCCGCGCGCAGCGCCTGGCGCAGGGCGTAGAGCGGATTGAGCCTGGCCTCGCCGCTGATCCGGCCCGGCACGCTGTCCTCCACCTGCTCGTGGGTGGCCAGGAACACCGCCACCAGCAGCGCCAGCAGCAAGGTCATGCCCAGCAGCGCGGCCAGGACCAGCAGCCAGCGCGGCAGCGGTCTGCTCATGCGCGCCACCCCCAGGCCCGGGCTGATCCGGCCAGAAGCGCCTCGAACCCCGCCTGGTCGGGCAGGCGCCCGGCATAGGCGGCGTACTGCCAGACCCGCACCATCGCCGCGAAGGCCTGGCGGGGAGCTTCCGGCAGGGCGCGCGCCGCGCGCAGGCACTGCGCCTCGGTGGCGCCGGCCGGCAGTGCCTGGCCGCTGTGCCCGGCCACTTCCTCCACGCTGGCCCGGTAGAGCAGGGCCAGGGCCGCGCGCGGGCGGCCCTGCTGCCACAACCTGCGGGCGGCAGCGGGAATGTCACCAGGCAGGGTTTCCGGCAGCTCCAGGGCATCGACCCGGGCCTCCGTCTCCGCGGCCGCGCGCGCGCGCCGTCCGCCGCCGCGCAGCCAGGGCAGCCAGCGGCGGGCGGTCAGGACCAGGGCCAGCACCGCCGCCGCCAGCAGGACCCACAGCAGGCCCTCGCCCAGCACCGCCAGCACCTGGCCCATCCGGGCCATCAGTTCGACCAGCAGCGGGGCCTCGCTGCCGCTGCGCGATTTCGGCCGCCAGCGCTTGACCGTGCGCGCGCCGCCGCCCAGCTGCGGGTCCTGGTAGGCCTCGGCCGCCGCCTTGCGGAAGCTGGCGTCATCGGCCAGCTCCGCGGCAAAGACTTCCTCCAGGGTATTGGCCTGGCCCTGTTGCGGCGGCGCGGCCTCGGCGGTCCGTGCCAGCGGCAGCGCCACCATCCCGGCCAGTGCCGCAAGCAGCACCGGCAGCATCCGCGCCAACAGGCGCTCGCGCAGGCGACGGAAGGCCAGCTCCACGTCCCAGGCCTCGCTCTCGCTGCGCCGGTTCAAGTACAGGCCCAGGCCCGCGGTCACGTAGAACGGCCCCACCAGGGCCAGTCCCAGCAGGCTGGACGCCAGCAGCAGCGGCCAGACCCAGGCCGCGCCCTCGGCGAAGCCGCCCAGGAACTGCAGCACCTGGGCGTACATGCGCTCGGCCGGCACGAACAGCAGGGCCAGCGCCGGCAGGCTGCAGGCCAGCACCAACTCGAACAGCAGGCAGGCCAAGGTCAGCACCGCGGCCTGCAGGTAGGCCGGCCCCGCGACCGCGCGGCGGCGCAGGCGCCGCTGCGGCCCCTGGTTGCCTTCCAGCAGGTCCACCGGCGCCAGCAGCGCACGCGCCGGGCCCAGCCGGCGCCAGCCCAGGTAGGCCGGCCACCAGCGCCAGCCAAAACCCGGCAACGCGCCCAGGCTGGCACGCACGCCCGGCACCTGGCCGAACACCGCGCGCGAGAGCACGTACAGCGGCGCCTGCTCCAGCGCCGGCTTGCACCACCACAGCAGCAGCAGGCCCAGCCAGGGCCGCTGCAGCCACAGGCCCAGGCCGTGGCAGGCCAGTGCCGCCAGCAGCACCAGCGGCAGCCAGGCGCGCCATACCGCGCCGGCGTGCCGGCGCAGCAGGGCCAGGCCCAGCTCCATGGCCTCCCAGGACGAGCGCGGGCGCAGGTTGAGCTGCAGGTCCTCAGGGCGCATCGCCAGGCTCCCCCGCACGGCCGTGGCCACCGCGCCACAGCCAGGCCAGCACCACGGCCCACAGCAGCGCCGCCACCGTGTACTTGCCCCAGGCCGGGACCATGTCCAGCGAGGACCAGAAGGCTTCGATGAAAGCGGCCAGCAGCAGCATCGCCGCCACGCCCAGGCTCAGCCGCGCGCCAATCCGCCCGGCCTGGACCAGGGCATCGCGCCGGCGCATCCGCCCCGGTGCCACCAGGGCCAGGCCCAGGCGCAGGCCGGCGCCGCCGGCCAGCACGATCGCGGTCAGCTCGAAGGCCGCGTGGCCGCAGACGAAGCGCCAGAACGGATCGCCATGGCCATTGGCCTGCAGGTGCCCGGCCACCGCGCCCAGGAACACGCCGTTGAATACCAGCACCAGGACCGTGCCGGCGCCGGCCAGCAGGCCGCTGGCGAAGGTGCGCAGGCCGATGGAGATGTTGTTCATGACGTACACGCCGAACATGCGCCAGGCGTCCTTGCTCTGGCGGCCATCGGCCCAGTGCGCGGCATTGGGGTCGTACATGTCCTCCACCCGCGCCAGCATTTCCGGCTCGAGCAGGTAGTGGACCAGCTCCGGACGCAGCTGCAGCAGCACGAACAGCCCCACCGCCGGCAGCGCGAACAGCGCCGCCGAGGCCCACATCACCCCGGCCTGGGAACGCACCAGGCTGGGGAAGCCGGCGACCAGGAACTCCAGGGCCGTGCGCCAGCGCGGCGCCGGCGCGCGGTACAGCACCGCGTGGCCGCCCTGCATGAGCTGCTGCAAGCGCTCGACCAGCTGCAGGCTGTAGCCGCGGCCGCGGGCCAGGGCCAGCTGCTGGCACAGGCGGCGGTAGCGCTGCGGCAGTTCCTCGTCCGGGAACCCCCCGGTGCCCAGGCCGCGCCGGCGGCGCGGGCCGGCACCGCGGCGCTGCAGCCATTGTTCGAAGGCATCCCACTCCGCGCCGTGGCGGGCGACGAACTGTTCCTGCCTCATCGCCGCCCCAGCAGGCCGTTGGCGATGCCCAGCAGGCGGCGCACGCCCTCGCTGCCGGTGGCGCCGGTCAGCGGCTGCAGCAACCCGGCCAGCTCGGCCTGGCGCGCCGGCACCAGGCGCGGGACACGCTCGGCGAAGGCCACGATCGCGGCCTGGTCCTCGGCCAGCAGCGGCTGCCCGGGGGCCAGCGGCGGCACCCGCGGCACCTGCGGCGGCACCAGCCGCGGCGGCGCGTGCACCACCACGGTATCGGCCACCAGGTCGCCCAGGCGGCGGCTGTGGCGGTCGAACAGGCAGCACACCAGGCCGGCGGCATAGCCCAGCGGCAACATGTCCACGGTACGCAGCAGGTTGCGCACGATCGCCGCCAGCCAGCCCACCGGGGCGCCGTTGCCGGCCAGCACGCGCAGGCCCAGCACCCGCTTGCCCGGGGTCTGTCCGTGCCAGAACACCTCGAACAGGATCGGGTAGGCCCAGAACACCAGGAACATGGCCACCAGGTACAGGCCCTCGCCGAAGGCCCCCATCAGCCCAAGCACGATGGACACGGTGGTCAGCACCACCATCCGCGCCGCCAGGTCGATGCACCAGGCCAGCGCGCGCGGCACCGGGCCGGCGGCGGGCAGGCGCAAGGCCACGCCCTCGGGCGTGACCACTTCGCGATAGCTGTCCAGCAGTGCTGGCGGCGCCGCGGCCGCATCCATGCGTGCTTCCCCTGCGGCCCGGCGCTCCTGCCGGCTGTGCTGCCGTGGCGACATGCGCCCCCCGTCCTGATCCACGCCGACTTTACCAGCGCGGCGGCCGGCCTGGGCCTACACTGGCGTGGTGATCCGCCCCGCTCCCGACTCCCGCTTCCCCTGCCGCAGCGGCTGCGCCGCCTGCTGCACCGCGCCCTCGATCACCTCGCCGATCCCGGGCATGCCCGCGGGCAAGCCGGCCGGGGTGCCCTGCGTGCAGCTGGACGAGGGCCTGCGCTGCCGCCTGTTCGGACGCCCGGAACGGCCGGCGTTCTGCGCCTCGCTGCGCCCCGGACCGGAGATTTGCGGGCCCAGCCGCGCCGAGGCCATGGCCATCCTCCAGGCGCTGGGGGCGGCCCCCCGCCCCTGAGCCGCCGCCCTCAGCCCATGCCCAGGTACTGGTCCTTCAGCCGCACGTAGTGGTCGGCCGAGTAGTGCAGGCCTTCGATGTCCTTGGCGCTGAGCATGCGCGCCGGGCGCGCCGGGTTGCCCACCCACAGCTCGCCGCGCGCCACCCGCTTGCCCGGACCGACCACGGCGCCGGCGCCGATGAAGGCCTCGTCCTCCACCACCGCGCCGTCGAGGATGCAGGCGCCCATGCCGATGAGGCAGTAGTTGCCGATGCTGCAGGCATGGATGATGGTGCCGTGGCCCACGGTCACGCCCTCGCCGACCAGGGTCGGGTAGCCGCCCTTGTTGTAGGGGCTTTCGTGGCTGACGTGGATGATGGTGCCGTCCTGGATGTTGCTGCGCGCGCCGATGCGGATGTGGTTGACGTCGCCGCGGATCACCGTGCCCGGCCACACCGAGACGTCGTCGCCGAGGGCGACGTCGCCGATCACGGTGGCGGCGGGGTCGACATAGACGCGCTGGCCGAGGACAGGCACGTGCTGCAGGAACGGGCGGATGTTGTGCATGCGCCCATTGTATCGGCGCGCCACCGCGCCCGGCTCAGGCCAGGGCCAGGCCGTCGCGCAGCCACTCGCGGGCGAACTCGTCGGCCGGCATCGGCTTGCCCCAGAGGAAGCCCTGGCCCTGCTGGCAGCCCAGGGCGCGCAGGCACTCGGCCTGCTCCACCGTCTCGATGCCCTCGGCCACCACCACCATGTCCATCGCCCGGGCCATGCCCACCACCGCGCCGACGATGGCCTGGTAGCCGGGCCGTTCGAGCACGCCCTGGACGAAGCCCAGGTCGATCTTGAGCCGGTCCAGGCGGAAGCGGTGCAGCTGCGAGAGTGAGGAATAGGCGGTGCCGAAATCGTCCAGGGCCAGGGTGAAGCCGGCCTCGCCCAGGCGGCGGGCCATCAGGCAGGCCTGCTCGGGGTCGATCGCCATGGCGGTCTCGGTCAGCTCCAGCTCCACGTCGGCCGGGCGACCGCCGGCGGCATGGACCACGGCCTGGGCATGCTCGGCGAAATCCGGGCGCGCCAGCTGCCGGGCCGAGACGTTCACCGCCACCCGCCACGGCAACGCCCGTCGCCGCGACCAGCGCCGGTAGTCCTGCACCGCGCGTTCCAGGGCCCAGTCGCCCAGCAGATCGATCAGGCCGCGTTCCTCGGCCAGGGGCACGAACTCCATGGGGCTGACCCAGCCCAGCTCCAGGTCGTACCAGCGCGCCAGCGCCTCGACCCCGACCAGCAGGCGCGAGGCCAGGTCCAGCTTGGGCTGGTAGTGCAGCACCAGTTGCCCGCTGCGCAGCGCCGCCTCCAGGCGCGAGCCGAGCTGGATCCGGCGCCGCTGCGCGCTGCTCAACTGCCGCCGGTACAGGCCGTAGCGGTTGCCGCCCGCGGCCATGGCGTCATGCACCGCGACCTCGGCATGGCGGATCAGCTCGCTGGCCTGGCGGCCGTCGTCCGGCGACACCGCCACGCCGACGCTGGCCCGCAGCGGCAGCGAGCGCCCGGACAGCTGCAGCGGCTGCTCCAGCCCGTGCAGCAGGCGCTCGGCCATGGCCACCGCGCCCTCGAGCCCGACCCCGGGCAGCAGCACCATGAACTCGTCTCCGCCCACCCGGGCCAGGGTCGCCCGCGGACCGGGCAGCGGCGCCAGCACCTGCGCCACCTGCACCAGCACTTCGTCCCCGGCCTCGCGCCCGTCGCGCGCGTTGACCTCCTTGAAGCGCTCCAGGTCCAGCACCAGCACCGCGACCGGGCCATTGCCCGCGGCCAGCAGGTTCTCCAGCTGCAGCCGCGCCATGTTGCGGTTGGGCAGGCGGGTGAGCGGGTCGTAATGGATCAGCTGGCGCACATCCTCCTCGGCCTGTTTGTGCCGGGTGATATCGAGCACCGAGCCGACCATCCGCAGCGCCTGGCCTTCGCCATCGGTCTCCAGCTGGCCGCGCGCCTCCACCCAGCGCACCTGGCCGTTGACCACCACCCGGTGCTCGACCGCGTAGGCCTCCCCGGCCAGGGCATCGCGCCAGGCCGCGTGCACCCGCTCGCGGTCGTCCGGATGGACGCATTGCAGCAGGCGCTCGAAGTCCACCACCTCGTCCTCGCCGAGGCCGTAGATGCGGCGGGCCTCGGGAGTCAGGCGCGAACCGCGCTCGCGCAGCTCCAGCCGCCAGGCCCCCAGGCCGGCGCGGGCCTGCGCCTCCAGCAGCAGGCGCTCGCGCTGGCGCTGGCCGGACAGGTCCTGCAGGGCCAGCAGCAGGCCGCCCGGCCAGGCACGCAGGGCCAGGCGCAGCGGCCGCTTGCCCTGGTCCGCCACCGCCAGCTTCAGTTCGCGCTCCACCTGGCCACCGGCGCGGGCGGCCTCCAGCAGCTCGTCCAGTCCGGGGATCGGCAGGCAGGCGCCCAGCGCCCGCCCGGCCCAGGCCTGCGCCGCGGGGCCGAACTGCGCGCTGCAGGCCGGATTGACGGCCTGCACCTGGCCGCTGCCGTCGAGCAGCAGCAGCGGCCATGGCAACGCGGCCAGCAGTTCCGCCGCCTGTGGATCGGGACCCTGCATCGCTCCCCCCTTCTGGACCGACCACGCCACCTGGCCGGGGGTCCCCGGCCAGGCGCCTTCCCCGGCACTGTAACGCCAGCCGGCGCGGCCGGGTGGCAACCGATAGAATCGATCCCTCCGCCTGTCCCCCCGCCATGCGCATCGCCAGCTGGAACGTCAATTCGCTCAATGTCCGCCTGCCCCACCTGGAGCAGTGGCTCAAGGGCTTCGCCCCGGACGTGGTGGGGCTGCAGGAAACCAAGCTGGAGGACCACAAGTTCCCGGACGACGCCCTTGCCGCGCTGGGCTACCGCAGCGTGTTCTCCGGGCAGAAGACCTACAACGGGGTGGCCATCCTCGCCCGCGAACAGCCGCAGGACGTGCTCATCGGCGTGCCCGGCTTCGAGCACGAGCAGCGCCGGGCCATCAGCGCCACCGTGGGCGGCGTGCGGATCGTGAACCTGTACGTGGTCAACGGCCAGGACGTGGGCACCGACAAGTACGCCTTCAAGCTGGAGTGGCTGGCGGCGGTGCGGCAATGGCTGGCGCGCGAGATCGAGCAGTACCCGCAGCTGGTGGTGCTGGGCGACTTCAACATCGCCCCCGATGCGCGCGATGTGCACGACCCGGAGGTGTGGAACGAGGACCATATCCTGACCTCGCGCGCCGAGCGCCAGGCCCTGCAGGCCCTGCTCGGGCTGGGCCTGCACGACGGCTTCCGCCTGCTCCACCAGGACGGCGGGGTGTTCAGCTGGTGGGACTACCGGCAGGCCTCGTTCCGCCGCAACCTGGGCCTGCGCATCGACCTGACCCTGGTTTCCGAGGCGTTGCGCCCGCGCCTGGCCGCGGCCGGGATCGACCGCGAGCCGCGCACCTGGGAGCGCCCCAGCGACCACGCCCCGGCATGGATCGAGCTGGCCGGTTGATCGCCGGCCAGCCCGCCCGGTTCAGCGCACCCGGCCGCGGGTGAACAGGTTGACGATGGCCAGCAGGATCACCGCCCCGATCACCGAGAACAGGAAGGTGCGCACGGTGATGGCTTCATTGATGCCGCCGCCGAACAGCCAGCCGGCCAGCGCCGCGCCGATGATGCCGACCACGATGTTGAGCAGGATCCCCTGCTGCGCATCGCGCCGCATGAGGATGCTGGCCAGCCAGCCGACAATGCCGCCCACGATCAACCAGATGATGATGCCCATCGCTTCCCTCTCCTCGTCGGTGTTGGTGGCTGCATCAGACGCGGCCCGCCGTGAAGCGGCCGTATCCGGCGGCTCCACGCCGCCTTCACCGGAGCGCGGCCGTGGCCATTGATCCGGGCCAGCACTGGAACTTCGGCCCGGTGCGGGTGCAGGGCCTGGCCTGGACCCCGGGCCAGCCCGGCGAGCCGCAGGTGCGGCCGCTGCTGGGGCAGTGGTTGCGGCTGCCGCCCGAGCGCCTGCCGTTGCGGCGCGATGCCCATGGCCGGCCGCGGCTGCAGGCTCCGCTGGAGGAACACGACGCCGGCTGGAGCCATAGCGGCGACCGCCTGCTGCTGGCCCTGGGCCACCGGGTGCGGCTGGGGGTGGACCTGGAATTCCTGCGCCCGCGCCCGCGCGCCCTGGAACTGGCCCGGCGCTTCTTCGCCCCGGGCGAGGCGCAGCGGCTGCAGGCGCTGGCGCCCGCCGAGCGCGAGCGGGCCTTCCTGCGCCTGTGGTGCGCCAAGGAGGCCCTGCTCAAGGCCCATGGCCGCGGCCTGGCCTTCGGCCTGCACCGGCTGGAACTGGGCGCCGAGGACGGCGACCCGCGCGCACCGCTGCGGCTGCTGCGCTGCGACCCGGAGCTGGGCCCGGCCGCGGCCTGGCAACTGCACGAATGGCAGCCGCAGCCGGGCTACCTGGCGGCCCTGGCCTGGCGCCAGCGCTGAACCCGGCCCGGGCACGGCGGGGCGATCGGCGATAATGCGCCGATGGACCCCACCCTCCCCGCCTCCCTGCACCCGCGCCTGGCCGACGGCCTGGCCTCCTTGGGCCTGGACCGCGCCCTGGCCGAGCCGCTGCTGGCCTACCTGGGCCTGCTGCTGCGCTGGAACCGCACCTACAACCTGACCGCCATCCGCGACCCGGAGGAGATGGTCACCCGCCATCTGCTGGACTCCCTGGCCATGCACGCCCATGTCCGCCCCGGGGCGCTGGCCGACCTGGGCACCGGCCCCGGGCTGCCCGGCATCCCCCTGGCCATCCTCCGCCCGGACCTGCAGGTGACCCTGGTGGAGAGCAATGGCAAGAAGGCCCGCTTCCTGCGCGAGGCGGTGCGCCAGCTCAGGCTGGGCAACGCCCGGGTGGCCGAGTCCCGGGCCGAGGCCCTGGACGAACCGGGGGCCTACGCGCAGGTCACCGCCCGCGCCCTGGATACCCTGGCCGGGATCATCGAGGTCGGCGGGCACCTGCTGTCCCCGGGCGGACGCCTGCTGGCGATGAAGGGCGTCAACCCGGTCGATGAGATCGCGGCCCTGCCCCCTGGCTGGACCGCGCTGGCGGTCCATACGCTCACCGTCCCGGGCCTGGCGGCCGAGCGCCACCTGGTCGAGGTGGGCCGGGCGGCGTGAAACCCGCATAATGGCCCGTCCCGGACCCCAAGCGTCCCCCGACCCAAGGCAGCCCCGCATGGCCCGCATCATCGCCATCGCCAACCAGAAAGGCGGCGTCGGCAAGACCACCACGGCGGTCAACCTGGCCGCGGCGCTGGCGCGCGCGCCCAAGCGCGTGCTGCTGGTGGACCTGGACGCGCAGGGCAACGCGACCATGGGCAGCGGCATCGACAAGCGTGAGGTCGAGGCCTCCACCTGCGACCTGCTGCTGGGCGAGCGCGACGCCGCCTCGACCCGGGTCACCACCGCCGAAGGCTTCGACCTGCTGCCGGGCAACATCGACCTGACCGCGGCCGAGATCCAGCTGATGGAGGTGGACGGCCGCGAGCAGCGTCTGAAGCAGGCGCTGGAGCCGGTCCGCGACCAGTACGACTTCATCATCATCGACTGCCCGCCGGCGCTGTCGCTGCTGACCCTCAACGCGCTGACCGCGGCCGATTCGGTGATCGTGCCGATGCAGTGCGAGTATTACGCCCTGGAAGGCCTGAGCGCGCTGATGGAAACCATCGAGGCGCTGCGCCAGCACCTGAACCCGGCGCTGGAGATCGAGGGCGTGCTGCGGACCATGTTCGACGTGCGCAACAACCTGGCCAACGCGGTCTCGGCCGAGCTGATCGAGCACTTCGGCGACCGCGTGTTCCGCACCATCGTGCCGCGCAACGTACGCCTGGCCGAGGCCCCCAGCCACGGCCAGAGCATCGTCGGCTACGACCGCGCCTCGCGCGGCTCGGTGGCCTACCTGGGCCTGGCCGGCGAGGTGATCCGCCGCCAGCATGAACGCGAGCGCGGCCACGCCGGCCAGCCGGTGGAGGTGGCCTGATGAGCACCGTGAAGAAGCGCGGACTGGGCCGCGGACTGGACGCCCTGCTCGGGCCCAAGGCCGCCGCGGCCGCCGCCGCCCCGGCCCAGATCGAACAGCCGCAGCCGGGCGATGTGCTGCGCACCCTGCCGGTAGGCCAGCTGCAGCCGGGCAAGTACCAGCCGCGCCGGGACATGGATCCGGCCAAGCTGGACGAGCTGGCCGCCTCGATCCAGGCCCAGGGCGTGATCCAGCCCATCCTGGTGCGCGAGATCGGCCCGGACCGCTACGAGATCGTGGCCGGCGAGCGCCGCTGGCGCGCCTCGCAGCTGGCCGGCCTGACCGAAGTGCCGGTGGTCCAGCGCGAGCTGGACGACCGCACGGTCATCGCCATGGCCCTGATCGAGAACATCCAGCGCGAGGACCTCAATCCGCTGGAGGAGGCCCAGGCCCTGCAGCGCCTGATCGACGAGTTCTCCCTGACCCACGCCGAGGCCGCCGCCGCGGTCGGCCGCTCGCGCGCGGCGGTGTCCAACCTGCTGCGCCTGCTTGACCTGCCGCCGGCCATCCGCGCCCTGGTCGAGGCCCGCCGCCTGGAGATGGGCCACGCCCGCGCCCTGCTGACCCTGTCCCCGGAGCTGGCCAGCAAGCTGGCCTACGAGGCCGCCGAGAACGGCTGGTCGGTGCGCGAGGTCGAGCACCGCGCCCAGCAGTTCGCCGCCGGCAAGGTCCCGGCCAGCGGCAAGGCCGCGCGCAAGGCCAGCGCACGCGCCCCGCAGCCGGACATCGCCGCGCTGGAGACCGAGCTGTCCGAGACCCTCGGGGCCAAGGTCGCCATCGCCCACGGCCGTGGCGGCAAGGGCCGGCTGGTGATCCACTACACCGACCTGGACACCCTGGACGGGGTGCTCGAGCGGCTGCGCAACCGGCCGGCCTGAGCCAGCGGTGCGCGGTCCTGCGACCCGCGGCCAATTCCCCGTTCATCCGGCGCGAGCGACAATCCCGTTCCTGAACAGGGGTTCCCCATGACCGTCCTCGTCACTGGTGCCGCCGGCTTCATCGGCGCCCATACCTGCCAGGCCCTGGCCGCGCGCGGCGAGCACGTGGTCGGGCTGGACAACTACAACGACTACTACGACCCGCAGCTCAAGCGCGACCGGGTCGCCGCGCTGTGCCCGGACGCCGACATCCGCACCCTGGACCTGGTCGACCGCCAGGGCCTGGCCGCGCTGTTCGAGGAAGTCCGCCCGGACCGGGTGGTGCACCTGGCCGCCCAGGCCGGGGTGCGCTACTCGCTGCAGAACCCGCATGCCTACGTGGCCTCCAACCTGGACGGCTTCGTCAACATCCTCGAGCAGTGCCGGCACCGCGGCATCGCCCACCTGGTATACGCCTCCAGCAGCTCGGTCTATGGCGACTCGGCCACTCCGCCGTTCTCCGAGGACCAGCGCATCGACCGCCCGCGCTCGCTGTACGCGGCCACCAAGGCCGCCAACGAGCTGATGGCCTACACCTATGCCCAGCTTTACGGCCTGAAGGCCACCGGGCTGCGCTTCTTCACCGT
>Ga0182793_1001196_pt1 | contig 16817 bp, 11 predicted proteins | sample Passage237A_FD_130498 | JGI IMG/M metagenome (GOLD analysis project Ga0182793, IMG submission 130498) | Cellulose adapted compost microbial communities from Newby Island Compost Facility, Milpitas, CA, USA - Passage2 37A (version 2) (version 2) ... | reverse complement strand
GAAATCTCCTATTGGCGATGGGAGTAAATCAGTATGAAATGTCTACTGAAGAAACAGAAGAGGCCCTAAGAGAAAATTGGGACCACATCAGGAAATTGCAAACCACTTCACCTCGACAATACTGGTTGTCAATGGCCAAGTACGCGGCCGCAGTAATTGTTATTTTGCTAGGCTTTATCTGGTATCATAAAGCGAATGTGCCGGTTCAATCTATCGAGTCTTTCGAATTAGCCACCAACTCCGATCCCGTAAGTCAAGGGGAGATTTACAACAACACTTCCCAGGTACCGCAGTTGATAAATCTGAAAGACGGGAGTTCTGTGATATTACAACCGGGTGGGACGATAACCTGCGCGCAGCTCTACGATTCTACCCATCGGGAAGTTTACTTAAAGGGGGAGGCATTTTTTGAAGTCAAAAAGAATCCTAATAAACCCTTTTTGGTGTACACCGGAGATATCGTTGCCCGGGTAGTAGGTACCAGTTTTAGGATAAAAGCCATTGAAGGGGATCCGCAAATTGAGGTTTTTGTAAAAACAGGTGAGGTCAATATTAGTCAAATCCGTAAAGGTGACGAGCCCAAAGCGAAGGAAATTGCACTATATCCCAACGAATCCGTTTCCTTTCTCAAGGAAAGGAACATTTTCGAGAAAGCCGTTTTCAGTGATATTCCCAAACGAGCCATCGAGTATTTGTCTTTTGAGTTTGTCGATACCCATGTGACCGAAATATTCAAGACTATTGAAAAAGCTTACGGTGTACGCATCGACTATCCCGTTGCGTTGCTGGCCGATTGTTACTTGTCGACCTCCCTGACGGACGAGCCGCTGTTGGAAAAATTGAAAATTATATGTGAAAGTATGGGTGAGAATTCCTCCTTCACCATGCATAATAATCAAATCAAAATAAAATCAAATGGATGTAATTGATGCCTATGGATAGAAACCTTTAAACACAAAAAATGCCGGGAATGCTGCCACAAACCCGGCAAAATTCAGACACGTATCCGGAAAACTCCGGTTGGTCATTTATTGCCCAATTCCCTTTATTAATTGAAACAATAAACAGTCAAATCTATGAAAAAATCTTTGACCGTCAAGCGACTATTGTATCAGGTCATAATGAAAACCATACAACAAACGCTATTGATCCTTTGGGTAACCCACCTGGTTGCAGCAGCTCCCATGTCTGGGCAGAGTTTGCTCGAACGAAAAATTAGTTTGCAACTCGAGCAAATTACCCTAAAAACAGCACTCAATAAGCTTGAAAAAACGGCTGGTGTGAGGTTTTCTTACAACTCTCGCGCACTACCACTCAAGACTATCGTGGATGTCAATGCCGGCGATATGCCCCTTTCCAATGTGTTGGATGACCTGCTAACACCGTTGAAAATTACTTATAAACAAGTAAGTAATCAGATAGTACTTCGGAATAATAATTCTATAAACGACCTGGAGGGTAACCTACTGCGGCAGGGTAAACTGGAAATTCCAATCCTGGACCGCACCCTGACCGGTCGTGTTACCGACGAAAAAGGGGAGGGTCTCCCTGGTGTCAGCGTTGTTATCAAGGGCACACAAAGGGGTACAATTACAAATTCCGATGGTTCCTATAGCCTTGTTATACCCGATGGCACCCAAACCATCATTTTCTCATTTGTGGGGTATATTTCGGAGGAAATTGTAGTGGAAGGATCTCGAAGCACACTGGATGTACCCTTGAAGGTGGATGAAAAAGCGCTCGAAGAAGTAGTGGTAGTCGGTTATGGTACCCAACGGAGAAGCGATTTGACCGGATCCATCGCATCGGTGAAAGAGGAAGATCTTAAAAATATCCCCATGACTTCTTTCGACCAAGGGATTCAGGGTCGGGTGTCAGGGGTGCAAGTAACGCAGGCATCTTCAGCCCCCGGAGGGCGCGTCATGATCCGTATCAGGGGCGGAAACTCTCTAAGTAGCGGTAACGAACCGCTTTATGTGGTTGACGGCTACCCCATTACCGCAGGGGCGACAGCCGGGGGTAATGGTTCAGGACAGAATCCACTTTCTTCTATCAATCCCAGTGATATCGCTTCAATCGAAATTCTTAAAGATGCTTCTGCCACTGCCATCTACGGAGCAAGGGGAGCGAATGGGGTTGTGTTGATAACCACCAAGCGGGGTAAAGTTGGAAAGACCCAGGTTTCATATGATGCTTATTATGGGGTGCAACAAGTGGCCAAAAAACTGGATATGCTCAACGCCAGGGAATTTGCTGAACTAGCGAATGAAGCCCGGGCGAATAGCGGTATCACAACACCGGCCTTCCCTAATCCTTTGGACTTGTATAATTTCCCAGATCCATCCCAGCTAGGGGAAGGTGTAGATTACCAAGACCAAATTTTTAGAAAAGCCGGAATGCAAAGTCATAATATCAATATTTCCGGCGGTACCGAAACCACCCGTTTCTCAGTTTCGGGTAGCTATTTCGACCAAGATGGCGTTGTGTTGAACTCAGATTTCCAAAGAGCTTCTATAAAAACCAATATAGATACACGGCTCGGTCGTAACCTCACCCTAGCAACTAATTTTACCGGTTCGAAAGTTTGGGGAAATAATGGTCGCTCGGAAGGAGATGGAGGATCGGGTGGAGGCTATGTAAACTCCGCACTCGTGATGCCACCGACCGTAAAGATTTTTCAAGAAGATGGAAGTTATACGCGCTTGAACCCGACACCCGGTGGATCTACCGTACCTAATCCCGTCCCGATGGCCTTGTATAACTTAGATAAGCAAGTGATCGATCGGTTTTTGGGTTCTGCCGCCCTTACCTGGAATATCCTCGACGATCTGACCTTGCGGGTTTCCGTTGGAACGGATATGTCGACAGCTACCCGAGAAACCTATGAACCTAAACAAACGGTTTCGGGCTACAATGCCAACGGTCGTGCAACCATGGCCAGTAGAAGATCCACTTCCTATTTGAATGAAAATATTCTTACCTATAACAAGGCGCTGAATGAACATTCCTTTAACATTCTTGCAGGTTATACCCTACAATTTCAGCAAGATCAACAATTTGGCGCTAATGCTTCGGATTTCTTAACCGACCTGTATTTGGCGAATAACCTCGGTGCCGGAGCCCGCTTTACCAACCCTTCCTCCTGGAAAAATCAAAGCCAATTGGTTTCATACCTTGGTAGAATTAACTATTCCTTTAAGGATCGCTACCTCCTTTCCCTCACCGGACGTGCGGACGGAAGTTCGAAATTCGGGGAAAACAACAAATGGGCTTTCTTCCCCTCAGTAGCAGTGGGATGGAAACTGTCTGAAGAAGAGTTCCTGAAATCTGTTGACCAAATCAGTGGTTTGAAAATCAGAGCGAGCTATGGTATTACTGGAAACCAAAATATATCCAATTATCAGTCCTTGGCACGCCTGAACGTCTATAATTATGCCTTCTCATCAACCCTGAATTCTGGGCTAGGAGCTGTCAATATCCCTAACCCGGATCTGAAATGGGAAACAACTGCTACCACCGACATCGGAATAGACATAGAGCTTTTTAATAATCGGGTAAGCTTAGTAGCGGATTATTACTACAAGAAAACAACGGATTTACTTTGGAACATCAGCATTCCCCTAACATCCGGTTTTGGATCGATCTTCAAAAATGTGGGTAGCTTGGAAAACAAAGGGTTTGAGCTCAGTTTAGGTGCCACCGTATTTGACCGTGAATTTAAGTGGAATACCAACCTCAACTGGTCCATGAACCGCAATAAGGTTTTGGAAATTCCAGGCTATACACCTGCTGTTCAAGGTACCATTTCAGGCCACCTCAAAGTGGAAGGCTCCTGGCTGGAACCTGGCTTACCGGTGGGTGTGTGGAATTTGCTGAAATACGATGGCGTGTTCCAAAATCAAACGCAATTGGATGCAGGACCCAAAGCCGGCCCAACCGATCAACTGGGGGATCCTCGGTTTGTGGATAAAAATGGGGATGGAAATATTAATTTCGTCGACGACCGTATGATCGTGGGAGATCCCAACCCCGATTTCATTTTCGGTTGGTCGAACAATTTCAACTATAAAAACTTCGACCTCTCGATTTACATGCAAGGAACCTTTGGCAACGATATTCTAAACGTGCAAAGGGCCGAAAGCAATGTTTCTTCACCCTGGGGTAACCAGCGGAGGGAAATACTGAATCGGTGGACACCGTCGAATACGAATACTAATGTGTCAAGAGCAAGAGTAACGGTAAACCCTCTACTGCTGCAGTCGTCATGGCTCATCGAAGACGGGTCATTCCTAAGGGTGAAAACGGCTACACTCGGTTATACGTTCCGTCCAGCTAAAGGGATAAATTCCGTCAGGGTGTATCTAACAGGTCAAAACTTACTGACGTTTACGAAGTATTCAGGATTTGATCCCGAAGTGAATTCCACGGGAAATAGCAACCTCCAATTAGGTGTTGATTACAACGCCTACCCGATGGCTAAAGCTTTTCTGATGGGCTTAAATGTGGTTTTCTAATATTCGATCCTGTAGCACATTAAATGAAATTGACACAATGAAAAAGATATTTAAAAGTCTCATGGCATCCCTGACAGGCATGATCATTTTGACTTCCTGTCACGAGGAATTCCTCACTGAAAAAGTCTACGACTCACTCACTCCTCTGAATTTTTATAAAACGGAGGCAGACATCAACGCGGCTGTTGTTTCGGTATATAACATGTTGCATCATGGGGATAGTTGGGGAAGGCAAATCTGGTTGGGAGCCGAGTATCCAGGAGAAGCCTCATGGCCTAACTTTTCAGGTGAAGCCTGGAGAACCGAACTGGATCAGTATAACTGGACGCCTGGTTCGACTGGATTTCGCCAAATTTGGAGCTCTATGTATCGGATGATCGATCGAGCGAATACTGTACTTCAATATTCGCCGGAAATAGAATACACCCAACAGTCAGTCCGGGATCAGGTCGAAGGTGAAGCCAAATTCTTGAGAGCACTAGCCTATCTGACGCTCGTCCGATTTTTTGATCATGTACCCTATGTGACCGAAGAAAATCGATCGGAACTCTTTCCCAGCAACGAGGGCACCGATGATCAAGTTTGGCAATTGATCATAGACGACCTGAAGTTTGGGGTCGAAAAACTTCCTGCGAAGTATACGGGCTCGGATTTGGGAAGAGCTACGGCAGGAGCAGCCCAAGCTCTTTTGACTAAAGCATATCTCACCCGTGCCGGAAAGCCGTGGAATAAGTCGGAATATTGGGCACTCGCAGCACAGGAGGCAAACAAAATCATTAATAACCCAGCATACGGCTACGGATTACATGAAAATTATGAAGACGTATTCCTCATTGCCAATGAGCATGGTAAAGAATATATCTTTAGCGTCGAAAGTGAAAGCGGAATGGGCCTCGGTAGGGATTATCCGACTTTTTCCGGTATTCGTAGTGGGAATCAACTTAAACTGGATGGTTGGTCATCGATTGTAACGGAAGAAGAGTTCTTCAACTCGATGAGTGTCGATGATAAACGTAGAGAAAAAACTTTTGTCTTGTCTTACCCTGACGTAAGGGGTAATGGGATGGTCTATACCTACCCTGAAACAATTACGCTTCCCCATTTCAATAAATTTATCAACCCCGATGACGACAAAGCCGTAAGTACTTCTGACTACGCCACTAACATGATTATCCTGCGTTACTCGGACGTATTGTTGATGCATTCCGAAGCTGAAAATGAAGCTAACGGACCCAGTGCAGAGGCTGTTAAGGGAATTAATATGGTAAGAGAAAGGGCTGGGCTCCCCTTATTAAACCCGGCTGACTTCACCAAGGAAACCCTTGGAGATGCGATCTTGCAGGAAAGAGTATGGGAATTTTGCCTTGAAGGACAGGCCTATTTTGACTTAAAACGGCGCGGAGCTATTGAAAAGCGAATAACCAAATACGCAACTTCAGAGAAACATTACGTATTCCCCGTACCGCAAAGCGAACTCGATGTTAATCCTAATTTGAAACAACATCCGGCTTATCGCTAAATCATTTGAATCATTGACTTGTAAATATCTGCCAGGTCTGTGATAATTAGTTAGTACAATGTTAATGGGTTAAAAAAAGAGTAAGGCCGGCTCAACTTGAAGTCGGCCTTACATTTTATAGTCAATTTCGAATAGCAAACTAGGTTTTTGATACTCTCCAACAAATAAGGAAAAAACGTCGGTTATTCGGTAAGGAACCGAGATATGGTTTAAATTTTATAAATTCCCATCCTGATAGCTACCCTTAGCCTTACCGATGAATTTAACCATGCATTGTACCTTTCGATATTATTCATTCCGGTCATTTTTTCGGCAAATCGCTGGAATATTGTTACTAGCACCCGCTTTCGTTCCGACCCTTGCCCAGCCTACCGCTGAACATGATTTGCGTTTCGATCAACTGGCTACGGTTTGGGATGAAGCGATTCCTTTGGGAAATGGTTTGTTAGGCGTCTTGGTTTGGGAAAAAGACGGGGTGCTGAGATTCTCTTTAGACCGTTCAGACCTTTGGGATCAAAGGCCTATGAAAGGATTGCATCGGAAGGAGTTTTCATTTGAATGGGTGCAAAACCAAGTCAAAAAAAATGAATACAAACCAGTTCAGGAATATTTTGATGCTCCCTACGACCGTGAACCGGCACCGACAAAAATTCCGGCTGGGGCACTTCAATTCTCTTGGGGTAAGAGGGCTAAAGTCAACAATGTGAAACTATCCATTGACGAAGCACTGTGTCATGTACAGTGGGAAAATGGCTTAATTCTGAAAACCTTTGTCCACGCTACACAACCTGTGGGATGGTTCCGTTTCGAAAATATCCCTCCCGATTTTACTCCTACAGTCGTTGCACCCGCTTACCAGGGGGCTTTAAAAGAGGGAGCTGAAGTAAATTCCCTTGTTGGTGACGACTTGGCAAGGCTAGGTTATCAGCAAGGTACCATTCAGTCAGGTGATCATGAAATTACCTACGACCAGGACGGTTGGGGCGGATTCAGCTATAGGATTTCGGTCAAATGGAAGAAAATTAACCCGGCGGTCTTAGAAGGTGTTTGGAGTATTTCATCCCACCGCTCAAAAGAAGACAAGGGGGAAAACGCGAAGACCGTCGTCGAAACAGCTTTGCAATCCTCCTTTGATCAAGCTTTGAAAAGTCATCGGAACTGGTGGGAGGTGTTTTGGAGTAGATCTTCACTAAAGGTGCCCGATCCCATCTTGGAAAAGCAATGGTACCTTGAAAAGTACAAATTTGGGTCCATTGCCCGAGAAAATCCCCCGCCGATCTCCTTACAGGCGGTCTGGACAGCCGATCACGGACGAATTCCACCATGGAAAGGGGATTACCACCATGACCTTAACACCCAATTGAGCTACTGGCCAGCCTACAGTGGAAATCACCTGGAAGAAGCTTTGGGTTATTTAAATCACCTTGACAACAACAAGGACAATTATCGACGTTATACCCAACAGTATTTCGGAATTGATGGGTTGAATGTGCCCGGCGTGACCACCCTCGATGGTACTGAAATGGGTGGATGGATACAATACTCTCTTTCACCTACAGTTTCCGCCTGGTTGGCCCATCATTATTATCTGCAGTGGCGCTATTCGAAAGATCGCGATTTTTTAAAAAACCGCGCTTATCCCTGGATAAAGGAGGTATGCCGGTTCCTCGATGGCATTACTAAGAAGGACGAAAATGGGTTTCGACAACTCCCGTTAAGCTCAAGCCCGGAAATAAATAATAATGAGATTACAGCCTGGTTTCCTAAAAACACCCATCACGACCTTGCTTTGATGCGGTTCGCTTTCCAAGCAGGAGCCGAATTAGCTCAAGAGCTGGGTCTAAAAGCGGAGGCGGTACGATGGCAAAAGATATTGGGAGAATTCGACGACTTTCCGTTAACACCCCAAAAGGAGCTAATGATTGCGCCCGGGTTCCCCTATAAGGAATCGCACCGTCACTTGTCCCACCTCATGGCGATTCACCCTTTAGGGCTGATCAAGTGGGAGGACGGTGAATTAGCACAAGCCATCATCAAGAATTCATTGGCTCAATTGGAAGCAGTAGGACCTCAATTTTGGTGTGGGTATTCCTATTCCTGGTTAGGGAGTTTACAAGCAAGAGCAAAGAATGGTGAAAAAGCAGCGCAGGCACTCCGGATATTCGCCCAGGCGTTTTGCTTACCCAATAGCTTTCATGCGAATGGAGATCAAACAAAGTCAGGCTATTCCAGTATGACCTATCGCCCATTTACCCTGGAAGGGAATATGGCATTTGCGGCAGGGTTACAGGAGATGTTACTCCAAAGCTATGCGGGTTTTATTGAAATAATGCCAGCAATACCTGAAAACTGGCAGGATGTCTCTTTTCGGCAATTACGAGCAGAGGGTGCCTTTTTAATTGACGCCGAACGTAAAGGTGGCAAGATCAGGGAAATCAAAATTACGTCTGAAAAAGAAGGAGATCAATGGCTAAAATTACCCGGAAATAATTGGAATATTATCGTTCAAAAGGGTATTACTACCGGTCCGGTTAAAAATGGTCTGCTGCCACTCCAAAGCCTCGGAAAAGGTGGGGAATTAGTTATCCAATTCAACCCTTAACGGCAATGTAGTGAAACCTATAACAAAGTAGATAGGCGTCGATTTTTGCTGAAAAACCTTACATGTACCAATTCATTTGATGTATGAAATTTTTACTTTGTACAATTTTGGGCTTAGGGCTTGGCATCCTGATCCATGATGCAAGGGGACAGGACGCTGCTCCTCCAAACATCGTATTTATACTAACCGATGACCTAGGCTATACCGATTTGAGCTGCTATGGAAATCCTTACCACAAAACCCCTCGTATCGATGAAATCGGCCGGGGTGGCATACGGTTTACCCAAGCATACTCAGCGTCACCCGTTTGTTCCCCTTCCCGTGCGGCTATTATGACGGGAAAACACCCCGCACGTTTACATTTGACGAATTTTTTGGTGGGGCTAAGGAAGGATAGTCTTTCACCTATTCTCCCTGCACCCTATAAACACTATCTATCTCCTTCTGAGACAACCTTGGCGGAGATCCTATCTGAAAAGGGGTATATTTCTGGTATCGTAGGCAAATGGCATCTTGGGAGTGGTGATAGCCTTTCCCCGCGTCGACAGGGTTTTCATTATGACCGTCTAATCCATAAGAATGGGCTGGACTATTACAATTATACTATCACAAGCGAAGGGAAACAGGTCTTCGAAGATAAAGGGTCGACCTATCTGACCGACAAGCTAACAGATTATGGGTTAGAATTCATCGAAGCCAATAAAGACAAACCTTTTTTCCTTTATTTGGCCTATTCCGCCCCTCATGTTTTTATTGTGCCAAAGAGCGAGAAACTAAGACCTTATTTTTTGACCTATAACCAGCACGAAGGGAAATTTAACCCTTATTACGCAGCGATGCTGGAAAGTTTGGATGAGGGGGTAGGTCGGATTTTGGATAAACTGGCAGAGCTTGGATTGGAAGAAAATACACTGGTTGTTTTCACGTCCGACAATGGCGGCGTAGGATTGGATGAACTGGGACCAACCCCCACCTACCTCGGGCCGTTGAGAGCCTGGAAAGGTCATGTCTACGAAGGAGGGATTCGCGTCCCGACGTTGGTCCGTTGGCCAGGAAAAATTCCAGCCAATGTCGTTTGTCAACAGTATTTTAGTAATACCGATTACCTTCCCACCCTTTTGAATGCGGTGGGTGTCAAGGAGCTACCTCATGATCTGGATGGTAAGAGTGTATGGTCGGTTTGGATGAATCCGGAACGTCCCTTTGATCGGGGCGAAATGTATTTTCACTATCCCCATTTTAGCAATCAAATGGGAAGGCCGGCCGGTGCCATACGAAAAGGTGACTTTAAACTGGTTGAAATGTACGAGTCGGGCTCAATTGAATTGTATAACCTGGTGGAAGATATCTCCGAAAAAAATGATTTGGTGAAAATCTATCCCGAAAAAGCAGCCCAACTTCACAACTTGCTGAAGAGTTGGAGAAGTGACGTGAACGCCAATATGCCGCTCCCCAACCCGGGATATCGTAAACCTTAAAGGGTATAAAAAAGGGGTGAATCAGGATTCAGAATATTGCCAGGGTTTCCGATAAAATTCCTTTTCAATGGGACCGGTGGCGAAGTGGAACGTGGGTATGTACCTACGTTAAGAGCATTATTAATACTATAGTTATACTTCGTACTAGAATATATGCCGAAAATGGGGAACAAAATACCTTGGACGAAAAGCCTTTGGGGAGTGTTGGGAGGATTGGCTTGTTTTTTTATGACGACGGGTTGTCAGAGCGTTCAAACGACTGAGGTTGCAGATAGGAAAATCGAGTGGGCTGAAATCGATACGTTTTTTACGCCACCACCCCCGTATAGGAACGAAATGGGGGCATTTCGATCCCCACTTAAATTTTACGATGGACGAGAAGTAAAATCTCCTGACGAATGGCCGGCCAGAAGGGCAGAAATACTTGGCTATTGGATGGACAAGATGGGACAATGGCCTGATTTTTTGGACCAGCAAGAACTGACCATCGTTTCGTCCGAAACTCGTGAAAATTTTGTCCAACATAAAGTAAGGTTTAAATGGTTGCCCGAGGAAGAAACGGAGGGGTATTTACTAATTCCAAAAGATCTTGTGTCTCCTTCGTCTGCAGTAATTACTGTTTTTTATGAACCGGAAACGGCCATTGGTGTGGGCGGAAAACCTCATCGGGACTTTGCATATCAGCTGGCTAAACGTGGCTTTGTCACTCTATCTTTAGGGACGAAAGAAGCTTCGGCGGCGCAGGAATATGCGTTATATTATCCTTCCATCGAGGATGCTAAAATTCAACCCCTTTCAGCCTTAGGTTATGCTGCCGCCAATGCCTGGTATGCATTGGCAAAAAGACCGGAAGTGGATTCGTCCCGAATTGGAATTGTAGGCCATTCATTTGGGGGAAAATGGGCGATGTTCGCCTCTTGCTTATTCGATAAATTTGCCTGTGCCGCCTGGTCCGATCCCGGTATCGTATTTCAAAACGACAGACCCAGTATCAACTACTGGGAGCCTTGGTACCTAGGGTATCATCCCAAACCTTGGCGAAAGAGAGGGCTGATAACAGAGGAAAATCCTGCTTTCGGACTGTATCCTAACCTAATTAAGGAAGGACACGATTTACATGAGCTACACGCTCTGATGGCACCACGGCCTTTTCTAGTGTCGGGGGGGTCGGAAGATCCCGTTCAGCAATGGAGAGCCTTAAATCACACGGTTGCCATTAACCGTTTACTGGGCTATGAAAAGCGAGTTGCCATGACCAACCGGCCCCTCCACGATCCCAATCCCGAATCCAACGAAGTGATTTACCGATTTTTTGAGCTCTACCTAAATCGATAATCCCCGTATCAGAATGGGCTATTATCGGGTAGATGGATATAAATCCACAGAAAAAGATACACCGGTGGAGTAGAGTTTTATTTGGCCTTCACCCACTCCCCGGAACGGTACTTTCATAAACGGTTGCACGGAAACACCCCAGTGTTTACCTATCCGCTTTCGATAACTTACACCCAAATGAAAGACGGAAAGGAAATGGCGGTTTTCGTTTCGAAGGTTATAATGGTAAGGATATTTACCGGGGTCTTCGTAGGTGAAAGTATAATCCTCATTTAACATAATATAGCTGGAAAGTCCTCCGGATAGTAACCATGCATGTCGTTCGCGATCTATCAATTTATAATTCAACAAGATCGGTATATCCAAAACCTTACAAATTGCATCAACTCTACTGGGCAAGCTTCCATAGCCAGTCCATCCTTCACTAGATTGGTAGTTATAAAAAGGGGTGTTATAATTCTTCCTGGTATATATCAACCCACCTGTAAACGACCATCGGTTATATAGGGGTAGTGATAGTGTGATGCCTAAATTTCCACTCAATTGACCTTTTAAAGCCCGGTCTCCCGACAGATCGGGTGCGGTAACTAAACTCACAATGCTCCCCTCCTTACGGCTGTTTGGTTTTTCAATAGCGGTAGTTGCGTAAGCTACCTCCACGGTGGGCATTGTAGGATGTAGTGGCTTTATTTCTCTTGAAATGCTTATTGGTTCCAAGGACAAGTTAGTTTTGACTATACTTTCTGAAGTTAAGTTCCTTGTCCTAGGAAGTGATTGGTCAATATTTTCATCTACGGAAATAAACTCTTTTGGATCCGTCGTAGCTCGTCGATCAGGAGGAATTTCCGTATGGGGTATCCGATCGATTTGGACGATTTCGGTGTTGTTTTCAGAGAAAACTACTTGCGGTTGGCTCGCGTCTTGGCGGGATGCTCCTTCCGTTTTTGGCACATTGCCAACGTCATCCCGAACCGTTTCGCGTGTTTCTTTCTTCTCGATGATTCTGTTTAAGTAGACCCCTGCCGTAATGAGCAGAAAGAGGGTTAACATACCTGAAATCCAAATCGTTTTTGAAGGGTTATTTGATCCATCGTTTTGCATTTTTTTGGAAAGGGCTTTCCAATCCCGCTCATCAAAGGGAATATCCGGTTCCTTTAAGCCCGATCTAAAAAATCTATCGATGGGGTGATCTTCATTCATATCTTTTTCCTTTTTCATTTACCCATCGCCGTTTCCTTATTTTCTGGTTTTGTGGCTTCTTTCACGAACGCTTCAAGCATTTCCTGTAATTTTTTACGGGCTTTATGAAGATTCGCTTTTGAAGTGCCGACACTAATTCGCAACATTTCTGCTATTTCCTGATGGTTGTAGCCATCTATAGCATAAAGGTTGAAGACGGTTCGATACGCTGGAGTCAATTGCCTGATCAGGCTTAAGAGGTCTTCATACGCCAATTTACTGTAGATATCGGAGTCAATATGCACCGTTTCATGACCATCCAGGGGGTCATGTGTCGAAAAGCGGTAACTAGCACGGTAATAATCTATTGCTGTATTGGTCACGATTCGACCCAGCCAAAATTTAAAGGGGCGGGAAGCGTCGTAAGCCTTTAAATGATTAAAGACTTTCAGAAAACTATCGTTTAATATGTCGGCGGCTTCGTCGGCATTTCGGGCATAGCGTTTACAGATTCCCAGTGCATATCCATGGAAATGCTTAAATAAAGCATATTGGCTTTCCCTATCTTGTTTTAGGCAGCCTTCAATATACTTGATAGCTATGTCATCTTCGGTGGCCGACAAGTGATATCACGGATTAAACTAATGTCTAATATGCTTCGTATACGTCGGAAAGAAGAGAAAGGTTGCCTAGCGAAAAAATATTTTTTCTTAACTAATCTCCGGCAACCCTATAGAAGTTCAGTTCGTATTGCGGTTATAACGATTCAATGACTTAAACCAATGTAAATGAAAGGACGAACTATTGGGGTGAGGCTATTCTCTGTTGCGATTATACTTATGATGATGGGATGCGACGGATCAAAAAAAGAAGATCCTGAAGCGATACCTAAAGGCATCCTGTTGTATGATCACCCCGAATTTGGGAAAATACTAACCGATAGTGTTGGAAACGTGCTTTACTTTTTCGCCCGGGATGTGGAAGGGACTTCTTCCTGTTCAGGAAATTGTTTGAACACTTGGCCGATCTATTATAGTGAGGGGGCAGCAACCGATAAGGACATTGACCCTGCCGATATTGGAGTCATCATCCGGCAGGATGGCGATAAGCAGACTACCTACAAGGGATGGCCTCTTTACTATTATGCTAATGATTTAGAAGCGGGTCAGACGCTAGGGGACCAAATAGGTAACAATTGGTTTGTCGCAAAGCCCGACTATACGATTATGCTAGCTCAGCATCAGTGGATAGGTAGAAATGGCGACTTATATCAGGAGGATCTTACAGAGGGAGAGGGGCTATCCCGATATTTAGTTGATGCAAAAGGGCGGACGCTTTACAGTTTCAGGAATGATCAATACCTGACCAACACATTTACCAATGCTGATTTTAGCAATAACAGTGTTTGGCCCATCTACGAAATCGAAAGCCCGATCGTTCCTTCCCTTCTAAACGTGGATGATTTTTCGGTAATCACTGTTTTTGGGAGGTCTCAATTAACGTTCAAGGGATGGCCTATCTACCAATTTGGGCAAGATGAAGAACGTGGTCAGACGAAAGGGGTCGATGTACCTACGCTAGGTGTCTGGCCTATTTTAAAACCCGATTCTCCCGAAGCTACCATGCCTTAAAGAAACAAAGTTTAGATACGTTCATTTTAACTGTAATGATCATGAAAAGCAATGTCAAACGGCTTCTCAAGAGTACGCTTATTCTATTTTTTGTGATGGCAGGCTGTAGTAAAGATGCCGATCCCGTTCCCGACCCCAATGGAAATGGTGGTGGTGGAGGCGGAGGTGGTGGTGGAGGCGGTGGTGGAGAAAACGTCACGAAAGACAATGTTTCCTACACAAATTTTGTAGGGGATCTATTCACTTCGCGATGTAGCCACTGTCATACCGGTAGTGGAGAAGGGGTTCCCCATTGGACCTTTGCCGGGTATTCTTCCGTAAGTAGCAACCTCGACCGCATCAAGAATGTACTCGTCGTCACGCGCGCTATGCCCAAAGACGGATCGTTGTCGACCAATCAAATTGAACTATTAAAAGCCTGGTTTGATAAGAATGCGCCTCAAAATTGATTTTGGTATGTATGCGATCCGTAACTCCTATGTTTTTTTCTTGTTGGGACTGGTGTTTTTTGATTTAAATGCCCAACAATGGAGTGCTAAAAACGGTGAAATATCTTTTTTCTCCAGCGCACCCCTCGAGGATATTACAGCCCATACGCAAAAAGCTGTTTCCGTTTTGGATCTAGAGACCGGTCGGGTGACGGTGACGGTACCCATAAATTCGTTCGTTTTTAAGCGTCGTCTGATGCAAGAACATTTCAACGAAAATTATATGGAAAGTGAGCGATACCCTTTTGCAAAGTTTTCGGGGAAAATTATGGACCCTGTCGACTGGAGTATCGCGGGGGCTTATCAGGTTGCTGTGAAAGGAATGATGGAGGTACATGGTGTAGCCAAAGAATATACTACACGGGTTAACCTACAAGTTTCTGCTGCTCAAATTCAAGCCCAAACCACCTTTCCTATTCGGTTGGCTGACCACCACATAACGATCCCCAGAATCGTTCGGAAAAATATCGCCGAAGTCGTTGAAGTAAATGCGTCGCTCACCTATTTGCCTGAAAAGCCATGAAAGGGAAAAAGTATTGTGGGATTTCCGTTCCAATATCGTTACCATTATTGATTTTCAACCTCTTTGTTTTGGGCCGATCGCCATCCTACAGCCAGGAAACTGGTAACGATGCAATCCCTGAATTAAGTCCGAAGGAGCCAAGTGCAAAAGTTTCCATTTTTAAAGGAACTCGTATTATCAATAGCCAATCGACAGAGACTATCTACAAACGTGAATTGGATTTTAAAGTCGACCATCGTTTTGGGGATATTGCAGGAAGTAGGGGCGGGATTTCGACTTTTTATGGTCTGGATAATTCAGCCGATATCCGGATAGGTTTTGAATATGGCCTATCGGATCAACTTTCGGTCGGCATTGCAAGATTAAAAGGTGCTACGCGCGTATCCCAACTATACGACATAAATTTAAAATATAGAGTCCTTCAACAAACCGTCGATAACCGAGTGCCCTTCTCCCTTACTGGCTACGCAAGTCTGGTTGTTCCAGGGGTAAAGGCAGATATGCAAAACGACGACCAGGCTACCTCTTATCGTCAATTTACCGACCGCTTGAACGGGGTTGTCCAGTTGATATGGGCACGAAAATTCAATTCATGGCTGTCTTTGGCTGTACATCCCACTTATATACGTCGGAATACAACCGCCTACTACGATAATCAATCTAACCTCTTTGCCATGGGGTTTGGCGGATATTTGAAATTAAACAAAAGTATCGCCTTAGTAATTGATTATTTCCTGCCCTTCAGGACCGATGCTACAAAAAAGAATTATGCCGAAGCCGTGACCGACCTCTATCATCCATTGGGAGTAGGATTGGAAATCGAAACCGGTGGCCACATTTTCAATCTGAACTTTACCAACGCTACCGCCATACAAGAAATCCAATTTGTCGCCGAAACCACGACCTCCTGGACAAAGGGCGAATTTCGGTGGGGCTTTACGATAGCAAGGCGATTTTCATTGTAAAATTATTGGGGAAAAGTGTCACCCGGGCTAGGTGCGTTGGCTGATGGAAGTGTTCCCGGGTTGACCTGATCCCTGAGCAAATCCCTATCGAGCGAAGCCCACTCTTCCGTTTAATATTTATAAAAACTAACACCTCAACATTCGGCATTCTTATTCGCTCAAATCACATTATTCTGCTTGTAAATCACTGGGCAACAGGAGATAATAGGTTTCTTTTGATAAATAACTAAAGAATTAGTTGTAATACTAAAAACTTAGTTGTACTTTTGGCTGTCAACTTAATTTTGCTGACTATGGAAATTCGACAGCTAACACGTGCGGAAGAGGAAGTTATGTTAATCTTGTGGGACAAGGATAAAGCCTTTGTGCGGGATATACTGGATGCGATGCCTGAGCCGAAGCCCGCATACAACACGGTCTCGACCATTATCCGGATTTTGGAGAAAAAAGGATTTGTGGGCTACAATGCCTATGGCAAGACCCATGAATACTTTCCCGTGGTGGCAAAGGAAGAATACCGGAAGTTTGAAATGGAACAGCTCATTGGAAATTACTTCGAGAATTCCCTTTCTGAACTGGTTTC
>Ga0182793_1001195_pt1 | contig 16820 bp, 9 predicted proteins | sample Passage237A_FD_130498 | JGI IMG/M metagenome (GOLD analysis project Ga0182793, IMG submission 130498) | Cellulose adapted compost microbial communities from Newby Island Compost Facility, Milpitas, CA, USA - Passage2 37A (version 2) (version 2) ... | reverse complement strand
GGCACCGGCCACTTCTACACCACCGACAAGAACAAGAAGAACACGCCGAACAAGATGGAGATCAAGAAGTACGATCCCGTCGTTCGCAAGCACGTGATCTACAAGGAAGGCAAGATCAAGTAATACCGGTCGCCTTCCGGTTCGAGCAAAGCCCGCCGCAAGGCGGGCTTTTCTTTTGCGCCGCGCCGGGCAACACGGCGCCAACGCCCCCGCCAGCTACAATTGGCCCATGCAGTCCTGTCACGACATCGCCATCGTCGGCGGCGGCGCTTCGGCGGTGCTGGCCTCGCTCCAGTTCCTGCGCCGGGCCCGGCAGCCGTTGCAGCTGGCGATGCTGGCCCCCGATCCGCAGCCCGGCCGCGGCGTGGCCTATTCCACCCGGCGCCCCGAGCATCTGCTCAACGTGCCGGCCGAGCGCATGAGCGCGCTGGCCGAGCGCCCCGATGACCTGGTGGAGTGGCTGGCCACCGAACCGGACCATGCCGGCATCGACCGCCACGAACTGGCTTCGCGCTTCATCGCCCGCCGCGACTATGCCCGCTACCTGGCCGCGCGCCTGGAGCAGGCGCGCGCCGCCAGCCCGGCCCGGCTGGAGCAGGTGCAGGCGCGGGTCCTGGCCCTGCATGCCCAGGACGGCCACTGGCGGCTGGAGACCACGGCCGGGCCGGTCCTGGCCCGGCGCGTGCTGCTGGCCGCCGGCAATGCCGCCCGCCCGCTGCCGGCGCGCGGTGCCACCACGCTGTCCGGGCCGGCCCTGCTCCAGGCCTGGGACTACGAAGCGGTGGCCGCGCTGGACCCGGACAGCGACGTGGCCGTGGTCGGCACCGGCCTGAGCATGGCCGACGTACTGGTCAGCCTGGAGGCCGGCGGCCATCGCGGCCGCATCCACCTGCTCTCGCGCCACGCCCTGCTGCCGCTGGCCCATGCCGGCGGGCACCACGGTGTGGACCCGGAACTGGACGTGGCCAGCCTGCATCCGCTGCCGCTGCGCGCGCGCCTGCGCCGGCTGCGCGCCCAGGCTCGTGACGCCCGCGACCGCGGCCTGCCCTGGCAGGCGGTGATGGAAGCCCTGCGCCCGCACGGGCACGCCCTGTGGCAGTCGCTGCCGCCGGCCGAGCAGCGCCGCTTCCTGCGCCATGGCATGCGCTGGTGGGACATCCACCGCCACCGCCTCGCCCCGGAAGTCGCCGCGCGCCTGGAGCAGCTGCGCGCGCAGGGGCGGCTGCACCTGCACCGCGCACGCCTGGACCTGGTGGTCTCCGGCAGCCGCTGCGTGCGCCTGTCCGCGCGCCGTGCCGATGGCAGCGAGCTGTGCCTGGACGTGGACCACATCATCAATGCCACCGGCATGGAGACCCGGATCCAGGCCATGCGCAATCCGCTGCTGGAACAGCTGCTGGGCACCGGCCTGGCCCGCCCCGGCGGGCACGGCATGGGCCTGGACAGCGACCCGGCCGGGCGCGTGGTCGATGCCGCCGGCCAGGCCCGGGACGGGCTGCGGGTGATCGGCAGCCTGCGCATCGGCCAGGAATGGGAAACCATCGCCGTGCCCGACCTGCGCCTGCAGGCGGCCGCCATCGCCGGCGACTGGCTGGGCTGACTCAGGCCCCCAGCAGCTGCAGCGCGCGCCGCAGCTGCGCCTGGGGTGCGGCGGCCACGTCCACCACGTCCACGTCCGGCTCGCCGCGCGGGTCCTGCAGCGCGGCGAACTGGCTGTCCAGCAGCGACACCGGCATGTAGTGCCCGGAACGGCCGCGCATGCGCCCGGCGATCAGGGCCTGGTCGCCATGCAGGAAAAGGAAACGCAGCGGCAGGCCGGCCGCGCGCAGCATGTCGCGGTGGGCACGGCGCAGGCCGGAGAAGGCCAGGGTCACGCGCTGGCCCGCGGCCACCCGCCGCTGCAGCTCGGCGGCGATGCGCTCGACCCAGGGCTGGCGCATGGCGTCGGTCAGGGGTCGCCCGCTGGCCATCCACGCCCGCGCCTGCTCGCTGTGGAAGTCGTCCGCGTCCAGGAACACCGCATCCCAGGCCGTGGCCAGGGCCTGGGCCAGGGTGGTCTTGCCGCTGCCGGACACCCCCATCACCACCGCCACCTGGACCGGTGCCGCGCTCATGCCGGCAGTTCCACCCGCACCCGGTAGTGGTGCCCGGCCTGCACCGGCTGCAGCAGGTTGTCCTCCAGCCATTGCCCGTCCACCTGCACGCGCCGCGCCTGCAGGCCTTGCACCCGCACCACTTCCAGCTCCAGCTCCGCGCCGCGGAAACGCCGCCAGGCGCGCAGCCCGGGCCAGTGCGAGGGCAGCTTCGGGTCGATGCGCAGGCCCGCACCCTCGCCGCGCAGGCCGGCCAGGGACTCGACCAGCGAACGGTACAGCCAGGCCGCGGTGCCGGTGTTGAACAGCTGGCTGGAACGGCCGGCGGTGCGCGGATACAGGCGCCAGGCGCCGCGGTAGTAGTTGGGCACGAACGCCGGCAGCTGGCCGCGCTGCACGCAGTCGTCCGGGTCCGGGCCGGTGAGCATGGCGCGCAGCACCTGCCAGGCGCGGTCGGCCTCGCCCACCTCGTACAGGCTGTGCAGGTAGAAGGCCGCGGCGTGGTTGTAGACCGCGCCGTTCTCGGCCGAGCCGGGGAATTTCTGGGTCACCCGGCCCACGTCCTCGCGCATGCCGGTATAGGGCGGGTCGAGCATGGCCACGCCGTAGGGCGAGACCAGGTGCGCGTCCACCGCCTGCAGCAGGCGCTGGCGCCGCTGCGCATCGGCCGCGCCGCTGAGCATGGCCCAGCTCTGCGGATTGAGGTAGATCCGCCCTTCCGGGTCGGAGGCCACGCCAAAGACCACGTCGTCGTCGGTGATGCCGCGCGCGTACCAGTCCCCGTCCCACAGCCGCGCGTTGACCGCGGCATTGAACTCCTCCACCCCCGCGCGGAAGCGCCGGGCCGCGTCCTGGCGCCCGTGGCGCGCGCAGATGTCGGCCCACAGGCGCAGCGCATAGGCGCTGGCCAGGGACAGCCAGCCGGACACGCCACGCCCCTTCCAGCCGACCATGTTCATCGGGTCGCACCAGTCACCCTGGGCGATATAGCTCAGGCCGCGCCCGTCGCGCGCCTGCAGCAGCCATTCCATCGCCCGGTCCATGCGCCCGGCCACGTCCAGCACCGCCCCGTCGTGGCCGCGGACCTGCTCCTCCAGCACGCTGGCATCGCCGGTCTCGTCCAGGTACGCCTGGAGGAAGATCGGCAGCCAGACGCAGTGGTCGGTATGCGGCACCTGGTTGATGTACTTCAGCTCCGCGCCCTCCACCAGCAGGATGCCGTCGGGCATGGCGCCGCTGGCTTCCTGCTGCGACAGCGCATGCAGGAACGCGGCCCGCGCCGTGGCCGGGCGCAGGTAGGCCATGCCCATGTGGTCCTGCAGGAAATTGCGGGTCTGCGGGTCGGTGGTCAGGCGGTTGGAATCGCCGTGGTAATAGACCTGGCGCGGCAGCCAGGTGTTGGCGAAGGCATCCAGCCAGGGGTCGGGCGTTTCCAGGCGCAGGCAGCCGCGGCCCTCCTCCAGGTACCGGCGGTACCCGTCGGCGGCGCGCTCGAAGCCCTGCGCCGACAGGTGCCGCTCGCGCAGCGCGCGCACCTCGGCATCGTCGCGCGCCGGGCCGAACAGGAAGCGGAACTCCTGCACCTCGTCGCCGGCCAGGTCCAGGCGGTACTGCAGGACCGCAGTCGGGGTCTCGTAGATCGCATCGCCACCCGCCAGCAGCTCGGCCCCGGTGATGGCGCTGGGCGCAGTCAGCCCGCCCTCGCCCTCGAACCCGGCCTGGTTGGCCTCCCAGGCATCGGGCCTGCGCTCGTGCAGGAGCACGGTGCGGTCCTTGAAGTCGCGCTGGCGGAAGTAGTCGGCCACCTTCTGGTAGGGCGCCACGCTGTCGCAGACGATACCGCCCAGGTCCGGGCGGTAGCGCCCGGACTGGTTCATCCAGGACATGTAGCCGACCGGGAAGTAAGGATACAGGCTCAACCGGCGGCGGCGCCCGGACAGGTTGCGCACCCGCACCGTCCACAGCTCGGCCACGTCCTCCAGCGGCAGGCGCACTTCCATCTCCACGCCAATGCCGTTGTGCTGCACGCTCCAGGCCACGCGGTCGGGTTCGGCCACGAACTCGAACGCCTCGGCGGTGCGGTTGACCGGCGCATGCGGGGCGGAGAACAGCAGGCCGCTGTCCTCGTCCTTGAGGTAACAGAAGCGCCCCGGATGGTGGGCGTAGTAGGGCTGCTCCGGCTGCATGAAGGTCCTGGCCTCCAGCGTCGGCGCATGCGCGTACTTGGCCGGTTCGGGCTGCATGAACTGGGCGGTGGCGTAGCCGCGGCAGTTGAGCTGCAGCAGCAGGCGCCGGTTCCACAGGAAGCTCGAGGCCTGCGGCATCCGGGTCGGGCTGGTCAGCACCACCCGCCGCCCCTGGTCCTGGAATGCGCACAACATCGTATTCACTGCATGGCCTCCCGCCGCTTCCTGAGGTCGTCCTGGATGTGTTCAAGCTGCGCCGCGTCCAGCGGATAGGCGCGCATCACCAGCGCCGCCAGCAGGGCCACCACACCGGGGATCACCGTCAGCAGCAGGGCGATGCCGGTCAGCGAGGCGTCGGACTGGGCCTGGTTGGCCACGTAGCCCATCGCCGCCAGCATCCAGGCGATGGCGGCCGAGGCCAGCGCACCGCCCAGCTTCTGCGAGAACGCGGCCGCGGCGAAGGTCATGGCCGTGGCCCGGCGCCCGGTCTTCCACTCGGTGTAGTCGGCGCAGTCGGCGTACATGGAGAAGGCCAGCGGCGACTTCGGTCCCAGCATCAGCCCGACCAGGGTATTGAGGCCCAGGGTCAGCCAGATCTGTTCGGTCGGGACCAGGTACATGGCGCAGCTGACCAGGCCCACCCCGGCCATCAGCCACATCATCGCCGCGCGCTTGTCCATGAACCGGGTCAGCAGCGGGGTCAACGCCGCGCCCACGGCCAGGGCCACCGAATAACTGCCCAGGAACAGGCCGGTCAGTTCCGGGCGGCCGACGTAGTACTTGAGGTAGTACACCAGGGTGCCGCTGCGCATGATGATGGTGACCATGATCACCAGCGCCAGCACGAACAGCACCAGCCAGGGCCGGTTGCGCAGCAGGTCCGCCACGTCCTGGCGCACCGGACTCTTCTGCTGCGGCGGCGGGGCGATCCGCTCGCGGGTGCTGGCGAACACGGCCACGAAGCACAGGCAGGCCACCAGGCCGTACAGGCCCAGGGTCAGCTGCCAGCCCAGCGGCTCATCGCCGCGGCCCAGCCAGCGCACCAGGTCCAGGGTCAGCCAGTTGACCACGGTGGTCCCGGCGAAGGCGGCGATGAAGCGGAAGCTGATCAGGGTGGTGCGCTGCTGGCTGTCGGCGGTCATTACCCCGGACAGTGCCGAATACGGCATGGCCAGCACGGTATAGGCCAGCATCATCAGGGTGAAGGTGGCATAGGCCCAGAGCAGCTTGCCGCCCGGGTCCACGCCGGGCACGGTCCAGGTCAGTACCCCGCAGGCAGCCAGCGGCAGCGCGCCAAACAGCAGATAGGGGCGGAACCGGCCCCAGCGCGTGCGGGTGCGGTCGGCAAGGGCGCCCATCAGCGGGTCGGTCACCGCGTCCACCAGCTTGGTGACCAGCATCATCGTGCCCACCGCCGCCGCGGCCAGGCCCATGACGTCGGTGTAGAAGATCAGCAGGAAGGCCGAGATATTGGCCCAGTACAGGTTGAAGCCGAAGTCGCCGATGCCATAGCCGAGCTTCTCGCGCAGCGCCAGCCTTTGCTTCCCGCGCGCGCCGGTAGTGCCCGGCGTGGTGTCCAGGTCCTGCGTCATGCCCCTCGCCCCCGAAGTCCGGCATGCGTCGCCCCTCGCGCGCATACGCCGATTCGCCTGACAGCGTTGTCAAGATTGCCGGGATATGCTGCCCGGGGCAAGCACGGCCATCGGCCATGCGCCGCAGTACACTGCCCCGCCCGTCCCCAGGGAGACCGCCGCCAGGTGCCCAGCTGGATCCTGCTACTGGTGTCCATCGCCTATGCCGCCCTGCTGTTCGGGGTGGCCTGGTGGGGCGACCGCCGGCCCATGTACCCCAACCGCCCCTGGCTGCGCCCGGCGGTCTACAGCCTGGCCCTGGCGGTGTACTGCTCGTCGTGGACCTTCTATGGCGCGGTCGGCAGCGCGGTGCGCAACGGGCTGGGCTACCTGCCCATCTACGTGGGCCCGGTGCTGTTGATGGTGTTCGGCTGGCGGATCATCGAGCGCCTGGCGCTGATCGCGCGCAGCCAGAACACGGTTTCCATCGCCGACTTCATCTCCGCCCGCTACGGCCGCTCGCGGCGGCTGGCGGCGCTGGTGACCCTGATCGCCCTGGTCGGCGTGGTGCCCTACGTGGCCCTGCAGTACAACGCGGTGGCCATGAGCCTGGGCGTGCTCTCCGGGCATGGCACGGGCGGGGTGCCGCTGTTCTCCGACCCGGCGCTGTACGTGGCCCTGCTGATGGCGCTGTTCGCCGCCCTGTTCGGCACCCGCCAGGTCGACGCCACCGAACACCACCACGGCATGATGCTGGCCATCGCCCTGGAGTCGGTGGTCAAGCTGGGAGCGATGCTGGCCGTGGGCCTGTTCGCCTGGGCGTGGATGGAATCGCGCGAACTGGACATCGCCGGCTCGGCACGCACGCTGTTCGAGCACGCCCCGCCGGTGGGCGTGCTGGCCCAGACCCTGCTCGGTTTCCTGGCCATCATCTGCCTGCCGCGCCAGTTCCAGGTCGCGGTGGTCGAATGCGGCGACGTGCGCGACATCCGCAAGGCGCGCTGGCTGTTCAGCGGCTACCTGCTGCTGTTCTCGCTGATGGCCGTGCCGATCGCCGCCGCCGGCGTGGCCCTGTTCGGCGGCGACAGCAGCGTGCCCAGCGACACCTTCGTGCTGGCCCTGCCGCTGGCCGAGGGCCGCGATGCGCTGGCCCTGGCCGCCTATGTCGGCGGCTTCTCCGCCGCCACCGGCATGGTGATCGTGGCCAGCATCGCCCTGGCCACCATGGTCAGCAACGACCTGGTCATGCCGGTGCTGCTGCACCGTGGCTGGGGCGAGCGCCACGCCGCCGCCGACGTGGCCTCGCTGGTGCTGTGGATCCGCCGCATCACCATCCTGGTGCTGTCGCTGTCGGCCTATGCCTATTACCGCTGGATGTCCGACGACGCCACCCTGGCCTCCTACGGGGTGATGGCCTTCGCCGCCGTGGCCCAGTTCGCGCCCGGCCTGGTCGGTGGCCTGTACTGGCGCGGCGCCAGCCGCCGCGGCGTGGAGTTCGGCCTGCTGGTGGGCTTCGGCACCTGGCTGTACACCCTGCTCCTGCCCACCCTGGCCGAGGCCGGCATGTTCGGCTCGCAGTGGGTGCAATCGGGTCCCTTTGGCCTGGAATGGCTGCGCCCGCGCCAGCTGTTCGGCCTCAGCGGCTGGGACAGTCTCACCCACGGCACCTTCTGGTCACTGCTGCTCAACAGCGCGGTGATGATGCTGGTCTCGGCGCGCTGGCGGCCGGGCGTGGTCGAGCGCCTGCGCATCGCCCCGTTCCTTGACCCCTATGCCGAGCGCCAGGCGCATTCGCCCGGTGAGTGGCCCGGCAACGTCAGCCTGGGCGACCTGCTGGCCCTGGCCATCCGCATCGTCGGCGAGCGCCACGCCCGCCGCGCCTTCGCCGACCAGGCCGCCACCCTGGGCCGCGAGCTGCAGCCGGCCGCGATCGCCGACCGCGCCTGGATCCAGTTCACCGAGCGCCTGCTGGCCGCCTCCATCGGCGCGGCCTCCGCGCGCCTGGTGCTGACCAGCGTGCTGCGCGGCTCGGGCATGCACCTGAGCGAGGTGATGGCACTGCTCGACGAGGCCGGGCACGAGCTGCGCTTCAACCGCGAGATCCTCTCCACCACCCTGGAGAACATCAGCGCCGGGGTCAGCGTGGTCGACCCGGAAATGCGCCTGGTGGCCTGGAACCGGCGCTACCAGCAGATGTTCGGCTACCCGCCGGGCATGCTCTACGTCGGTCGCCCTGTGGCCGACCTGATCCGCTACAACGCCGAGCGCGGCGAGCTGGGCGAGGGCGACGTGGAGGAACACATCGCCAAGCGCATCGAGCACATGCGCGCCGGCAGCACCCATGTCTACGAACGGGTGCGCAGCGACGGCACCGTGATCGAGATGCGCGGCCAGCCCCTGCCCGGCGGCGGCTACGTCACCAGCTACAACGACATCACCGCCTACAAGCACGCCGAGCAGGCCCTGCGCGAGGCCAACGAGACCCTGGAGCAGCGCGTGGCCGAGCGCACCCGCGAGGCCGAGCTGGCGCAGCAGTCGCGCACCCGCTTCCTGGCCGCGATCAGCCACGACGTGCTGCAGCCGCTGAACGCGGCGCGGCTGTTCGCCTCGGCCCTGCGCGAGGGCGGCCAGGACGAGCAGGAGCAGCGCCACCTGGCCGAGCGGGTTGACGCCTCGCTGCGTTCGGCCGAGGAGCTGCTCGACGGCCTGCTCGATGTCTCGCGCCTGGACACCGGCGCGCTGCAGGCCGAGATCAGCGTGTTCGACGCCAGTGAACTGCTGCGCGAGCTGGCCTCGCAGTACGCGCCCATCGCCGCCGGGCGCGGCCTGTCCCTGCGCGTGCATGCCCGTCCCTGCCCGGTGCGCAGCGACCGCCGCCTGCTGCGCCGGGTGCTGCAGAACTTCATCGCCAATGCGCTGCGCTATACCCGCCAGGGCCGGATCGTGCTGGCCGTGCGCGTCGGCCAGGGCCAGGCCCGGCTGCAGGTCTGGGATACCGGCCCGGGCATCCCCGAGCAGCACATGCGCCAGATCTACGACGAATTCCACCGCTACCAGCAGCCCTTCGACTGGGGCGAGCGCGGCCTGGGCCTGGGCCTGTCGATCTGCCAGCGCATCTCGCGCCTGCTCGACCACCGCCTCGACGCCCAGAGCCAGGTCGGGCGCGGCAGCATGTTCTCGATCACCGTGCCGCGGGTGGACTCGCTGCCCGCGCCCGCCCCGGCCGTGGTGCTGGGCAACGCGGCCGGCGGCTCCCTGGCCGGGATGCGGGTGCTGTGCGTGGACAACGACCAGGAGATCCTCGACGGCATGCGCCTGCTGCTGGCGCGCTGGGAGGCCGAGGCCATCTGCGCCAGCACCGTGGACGAGGCCCTGGCCCGGATCGTGGAGTGTGCGCCACAGGCGATGCTGGTGGACTACCACCTGCACGACCGCCTCGATGGCCTGGATCCCCTGGACGAGCTGCGCGCCGCCGCCGGCCCGCTGCCCGGTGCCCTGCTCACCGCCGACGGCCGCGACGAGCTCAAGCGGCAGGCGCGCCAGCGTGGCTACCGCCTGCTGACCAAGCCGGTACGCCCGGCCTCGCTGCGTGCCTGGCTGGCCGCGCAGCACTCGGCGCCGGCGCCGGGCACGCCGCCGGCCCGCCCGGACCTGGACCCCGGGCAGCCGGCGCAGGCCGATCCTTCCTGAGACAGGTACGCGCCCCCGCAAAGCGCAACGCCCGCCGGATGGCGGGCGTTGGCGTGGGTGGCGGGCAGCGGCGGGGCAGGGCCCCCCCCGCACTCAAGGGTGGAGGGTCCCCTCCACCCCGCGCCCCGGGGGGTCGCGCCGGCCACCGGCGCCCTCCCCCCGCCCCCATCCCCCCCGAGACAGGCCCCCCCCCCCGAAAACCGCACCCCCCGCCGGGGGGGGGGCGTTGGGGTGGGTGGCGGGCAGCGGCGGGCCAGGCCCGCCGCAGCACTCAGGGATGCAGGATCACGTCCACCCGGCGCCGCGAGGGTTCGCGCAGGCCATCGGCGCCTTCCATCGGCACCACCTTGTCCTCGCTGCCGACCCGCACCTCGATGATGTCCGGGTCGACCCCGGTCAGGCGCAGCCACAGCGCCACCCGCTCGGCACGGGCGCGGGCCAGGGCCGGGTCCTCCTGCAGCACCCGTCCGGCCACGGTCCAGGGCGTGGTCGCGGCATAGCCGACCACCTCGATCCGGCTGGGCGAGGTGTCCTGCGCGAACAGGGTGGCCTGCTGCATGTAGTAGTCGGCCAGCTGGTAGATGGTGAAGTCGTTGCCGTAGTCGAACGGTACCTGGATCAGCTTCGGTTCGCTGCCCTTGGTGTAGATCTCGCGCGCCTCGTGCGGCGGACGCACATTGCGCCTGGGCAGGCCGAAGCGCACGCCCGGCGCGCCCTGCGCCGGCAGCATCATCCGCGGACAGGCGTCGGGCAGGACCGAGACCCGCACCGGGTCGAGCACGATCCCGCCACAGGTGTCGGCCGCGCCCTCGGCGACCTGGCCTTCCACCAGCACCGCGTGGTTCCAGTCCGGCTTGGTCGGCGAACGGGTGATGTCGTAGCGCAGGCCATCGACGCGGCTGGTGGCCAGCCAGCAGCCGGACTTGCGCCCGGCATCGGTGTCCCGGTAGGCGGGGCAGGCGATGAACTGCACGTCCTCGCGCGCCGGCGCGGCGCTGGCCAGCGCCGGCAGCAACCAGGCCCAGAGCATCAGGGTGCGGCGCAGGCGCATCACAGGGCCTCCATCAGGTTGACCAGGTCCTGGATCTCCTGCTCGCTGAAGCCGATGTTGTAGCGGCGGTCGTAGTACTCCACCACCTCGCGCAGGGTCTTGGCCGCGCCGTTGGAGAAGTACGGCGGCCGCGCCGCCAGGCCACGCATGGTCTGCAGGGTGATCTTGCCCACGTCGGCGCAGCGGCCGGTGGTCAGGGCAAAACCCGGGTCGTGGGTGTAGATCTCGCGGCCATAGTGCGGGTGCGGCTGGCCGGTGCAGGTGATCTTGAACAGCGGCAGGTGCGGCGCCGGGTCGGCATAGGGCAGGGTGGTGGTGCCCAGGTCGACCTGGCCGGGGGCCACGTCCATGCCCATCTGGCTCATGTTGTGGCAGAACGCACAGCGGTCGCGCATCGGATTGCCGAAGCCGATCCGCGAGTTGATCCCGCTGCTGTCGTTGATCAGGAAGGTGCGCTCGCGGAAGATCTCCGCGCCGCGCGCCACCGACTTGCGCCACTCGCGCTGCTCGGGGGTCAGGCCCGGGTCTTCGTCGGCCTTGGCCCAGGCATCGAACTCGCTCCACACCGGGATGCCCTGGCTGCCCAGGCGCCCGGCCGGCGAGTCGCGCAGCATCGCCGGCCCGCCCTGGGCGCCGCCGCTGTCCAGGTCCCCGCCCACGCGGCTGGACTGCTGGGCCACGTACACCCGCGACTCGAAATCGCGGATGCGGGCGATGTCCCCGGCGCTGAGCTTCTCGCGGAAGCCCAGGTGGTGGTGGGCGGCGTCGCGCATCTGCGCTTCCAGGGTCAGCACCCGGCGGTCGGCCATCAGGTTGCCCGAGGCCGGCTTGCCGGTCTCCGGATCCACCGGCAGGGGCAGGCCCTGCTTGGGATCGAAGTTGAAGCCCATCGCCTCGATGTACTTCATGTTGGCCACCGGGCGCGGGCGCCGGTAGACCGAGATCGTTGGTTCCTTCGAGGCCAGGCCCCAGGTCTTGCTCAGGTTGCAGCCGGTGGGGTCGCGCTCGACCTCGATGGTGAAATCCGGGGTGATGACGCTGCCGTCAGCCGCGCGCGGCGGCCACGGGCGCGGGATGCGGATCAGGCCGTGGTCCAGCAGCAGGGAGTGCGACTCGCGCCTGTCCTGCGGCAGGTCGGGGCAGTTGCTGCCATCGTAGGCGGCGAACAGCGGGTCCTTGTGGCCGTTGCGGCGCCACTGCTCCTGGGCCGAGGCCGCGCTCAGGCTCATGCCGTCGGCTGGCTGGTGGCAGGTGACGCAGGCACGGCCGTACTTGCCCAGCGGCTCGAAGAAGGGATGGCCGCGGGTAGGCATGGGACCGTCGACCAGGATCACCCGCAGGCTGCCGGCCTCGTTGGGCAGGTCCAGCTGCGCCGGGAACACCCGGCCCTCGCCCGGATCCCACCAGCGGTCCGGCACGCCCGCCACCCAGGCGCTGCCGGCAGCCAGCAGGCCACCGGCCAGAATCAGGGATCGTTGCAACCAGTGGCGACGCTTCTTGCTCGACAGACCCATCAGCACATCTCTTGCAGAACGAGGCCGCGGCGGCCGGGGGAGGTGGCCGCCGCGGCTGGCACTACCGCGTGGCTCAGTAGAAGTCGTAGCGCACGCTCAGGCCGAAGTGGCGCGGGGCCCCGTACAGGGTACCGCCGGCCGCCGAGGAGGAGTCCATCAGCTGCATGGTCGAGTAGACCTTGTCGAAGATGTTGTTGGCGAACACATCCAGCTTGATGGCGTCGGTCATCAGCACGCTGACGCGGGCATCGACCACGCTGCGCGAGGAGATGCGGGTGCGCTCCATCAGGAACGGGGTGGCGTACTGCTCGCTGGCGTAGCTCCACTGCAGGCGCGGGGTGACCAGCTTGCCGCCCAGCTCCAGGTCGTACTGCACGCCGGCGTTGAAGGTCCACTCCGGCGAGAACGGCAGGACCTGGCCCTTGGGCACGATCTCGTTGCGGTTGCTGATGGTGTTCTGCAGCGCGGCGTCGGCGGCGAACTCGGCATCCAGCCAGCCCAGGCCGGCGTTGATGGTGGCGTCGCCCAGGCGCGCGGTCAGCTCCAGCTCGAAGCCCTTGGCCTTGCCGCTGGCCGCGTTCTGGGTCAGCGGCAGGCCGTCGCGCAGGCTGGCCAGCTGCATGTCGCGGTAGTCGGAGCTGAACACGGTCGCGTTCAGGCGCAGGCGGCGGTCGAACAGGGTCGACTTGATGCCGGCCTCGTACACGAAGTTGGTTTCCGGGCCGTACTCGGGCGAGTTCATCGGCAGGTTGCCGCCGCCGGCCTTGTAGCCCTTCGACGCCGAGGCATACAGCATCACGTCGTCGTTGAGGTGGTAGTTGTAGGCCAGCTTGCCGGTGGTCTCGGCGGTCTCCATGGTGGTGGAGCCCACGCCGCCGGCGCTGATCAGGCGGTCATAGGTCTGGCGGTCCCAGCTGCGGCGCACGCCGGCCACCAGCTCGTTGCCGCCGCCCAGGCGGGCATTGGCCTGGCCGAACACCGACTTGGAGTTGTTGTGCACCAGGGTGGTGATGGTCGAGGTCGAGCTGAAGAAGTCGCGCGTGTTGTTATTGTCACGCAGCACGTCGGCCGGGATCTCCTCCTCCATCAGGAAGGCGCCGACCACCCAGTCCACCGGGCCGTCGCTGGTCTTGATCAGGTTGATCTCGTGGACGTCGGTGTTGAAGGTGGTCTTGGTGTAGCCGACGCGGCCGATGCCCGGGCGCGGCAGCGCGGTGTCGGTGCGGTCGCCGTCGGCCTGGTCGATGTTGCTGCCCTTCTGCCAGCTGCTCAGCCAGCGCAGGTCCAGGGTCGGGTTGATCGCGAAGTGGGCCTCGGCCGACATGCGGTAGCCGTGCTGGCGCATGTAGGAGATGGCGTCTTCCTGGATCACGAACGGATTGCTGGAGACGTCGTCCTGCCAGCGCTTGACCGCGTTGTTGTCGTTGTCGCTGTCGAAGTACTCGCCGCGCAGGTTCACCTTCAGGCGCTCGTCGCTGGTCTTCAGCGCCAGGTTCAGGCGCGCGGCGGCGTAGTCGACGTTGCCCGGCTGGCTGTTGCTCGGGCCGATGTTGCGGGTGAAGCTGTCGCGCTTCTCGCGCACCGCGGCCAGGCGCAGGGCGACGTTGTCGTTGACGCCGACGTTGAGCGCGCCGCTGGACTTGAACCAGTTGTAGTCGCCGATGCCCTGCTCGAAGTAGCCGAAGGTGCTGTCATGCACCGGGTTCGGGGTGCGCACGTAGATCGCGCCGCCGGTCGAGTTCTGGCCGGTCAGGGTGCCCTGCGGGCCGCGCAGCACTTCCACGCTCTCCAGGTCATAGAAGCTCTGGGCGATGAACTGCTCGTGCGGGATCAGCTGGCCGTCGATGTAATAGGCCACGCCCGGGCTGGAGGTCGGGGCGGTCTGGGCGATGCCCACGCCACGGATGTTGACGTAGGTGGCGCGGTTGACCTGGGTGATCGAGACCGACGGGGAGAAGGCCTGCATGTCGTGCAGGTTGAGCACGCCGCGCTTGTCCAGGTCCTCGGCACTGAGCACGGTGGCCGCGATCGGCACGTCCTGCACGTTCTGGGTACGGCGCTCGGCGGTGACGTTGACCTCATCCAGGGTCTTGGGCGTATCGGCCTCCTGGGCGAAGGCCAGCTGGGCGCTGGCGATGTAGGCGAACGTGGCTGCGGCCAGCAGGCTGCGGCGGTTGGACGACTTGTGCATGGAACCCCTCCAAGGCTGCGGAATACCCCCGGGTCGATCCCGGGGGCTAGTTATGTGTAATAACTTTTTTATTATGGCCCATAACTAACGGTAAAGTTGCATTGCAACAGTACCTGATCGTATGGAGGGAGGCAGTCCCGGCGGACTTCCGGCAGCGCCGGCACAGGCGGCAACCCGGGCGGGACAAGGCCTGCGGGCCTGCGGTGGCCCCGCCGTGCCGCGAGGCTGCGGGCGCTTTTTTCCGCATGCGCGCCAGCATCAGGCCCTTCCCAGCCCCTATTCAGTCCAACGGGGATGCTGCCCGCCCCACGCAGGTGCCATGCAATCCGGCCGCCAGGCGGGGGCGCTGCCACCCGCCAGCACCCATGCAAGCCGGCGGGCAGGCCAGCGCGCGTGGCTACGGTCCGGTGGGATCCACCGCGGCGGGGGGCGCAAACGGCAGGATCGGCGCGATCGACGCCGCAGGCCCGTAGCGCAGCTCCTCACCCTGGTCGCCATCCATGCTGCAGGCGGGCAACGGGATCTGTCTGCCATCGGCGTCCACGACCAGCGGATTGAGGCAGCTCACCAGCCGGTACGACGCCTTCCTCCCCGGATGCAGCAGCCCGGGCACGATGGGCGCCATGCCCGCGCCCCTGCGCGGCAGCAGCTGGACCTCGCCCGGCGCCAGGGGCTCTCCGCCCGGCGCGCGCCGCAGGCACCATTCCGGCCCCGGCCCCTTCCACCAGCACGCCCCCGCGGCGGCCACGCCCTCGCGGATGCAATAGCCGTAACCTCCGGCCAGGGGCGATTCCTCGCCCGGGGCGCAATCGGCATCCGCCTTGCAGGACAGATGCTGCCCGAGATCGGTCACCAGGCAGGCGCCGCCGTGGCCACTGGAGCGGATGCCCACCAGCGGCAGCCCGTCCTGGCCGGGGCCAGGAGGCGTGGGCACGCCGGCCTCAGCCAGCCGGAACCCGGCTTGCAGCGTCCCGTCGGCCAGCTGGACCACCGGCCCCGGCTCGATGGTCAGCCGCGGCGGCTCCCCGGCACGGAAGGCCCAGGCCCCGCCAAACAGGCCCAGGCAGGCCACGCCCCGGGCCAGGTATTCGAGCTTTCGCGCTTTCATCTCCGCCTCTCCGCACTGGAATGCGGCGGACAGTGACCCGCGCGGCGGCCACCGCGGTCCACATGGATGCGGTGAAAAATGGTGAAAAGAAGTGAGGCCGCCCTCGGCGGACGCGGGGCTCGAATGCGATGTGGTGGGCCCACCAGGATTCGAACCTGGAACCAAGGGATTATGAGCCCCCCCTTTCAGGGACATGCAATCGCGCATGTGGACTGTCACGGTTCAGGCTGTTGCCTCGTGGGGGGACAACGACCAGGCCGACGACAATGCCTCGGCCTGCCGCAACACCGTCTGCACGGCAGTATCCTGGAGGTCGGGCGGATAGCCGTACTTGCGCAGGATTCGCTTGACCAGCACCCGCATGCGGGCGCGGGCCGAGTCCCGGTGGGCCCAGTCCACCGTTACGTTCTCCCGCAGGCTCATCAGCAGCTCGTGGGCGATCACCTTGAGCTTGTCATCGCCCATCACCTGCACCGCACTTTCGTTCTCGGCCAGGGCGTCGTAGAAGGCGATTTCCTCGTCCGACAGACCGGACTCTTCGCCGCGCTGGCGAGCCGCGCGGATGTCTTTGGCCAGCTGGATGAGTTCTTGCAGCACCTCGGCCGTGGTGATGGCATTGGCGTGGTAGCGCGCCACCGCGTCTTCCAGCCGCTCCGAGAACGCCCTGGTCTGGACCACGTTGCTCTTGCTGCGCGAGCGGATGCTGTCGTTGAGCAGCTTGCGCAGGGCCTCCAACGCCAGGTTCTTCCTTTCCATCTGCTGGACCTCGGCGAGGAACTCGTCGGAGAGAATGGAAATGTCGGGGCTCTTGAGCCCGGCGGCCTGCAGGATGTCCACGATCTCGGTGGACACCACCGCGCGGCTGACAATCTGCTGGACCGCCAGCTCACGCTCCTGCCGGCTCACGCCCGAACCGGCGCCGCTCTTGGCCAGCGCGGCACGGATGGCCTGGAAGAAACCGACCTCCTCCCGGATTTCACGGGCCTCGTCGGAGGCGGCGGCCAGGGCATAGGCCTTGGACAGGGCCAGCACGGCGTCCTGATAGCGGCGATGGGCCTTCTTCTTGCCTTCCGGGGTGGTTTCCCGGGCCGCCATCTGCTGCTGCATGTCCAGCACCCACTCGATGGCGCCTGCCATCATGGCCAGGCGCTCCTGGGGCGATCCGTCCAGTCCGCTGCGGTAGTCGAAGCCGTGGAACATATCGCGCACGACCTGGTATTTCTCCATCATCACCGCGATGGCTTCGACCTCGTCGATGCCGGTGTTTTCGCGGTCCTTCGGCGAGTACTGCGCCAGCGCCGACTTCAGGTTCCGCGCGATGCCGATGTAGTCCACCACCAGGCCGGCGGGCTTGTCGCGGAACACGCGGTTGACGCGCGCGATGGCCTGCATCAGGCCGTGGCCGCGCATCGGCTT
>Ga0182793_1001194_pt1 | contig 16826 bp, 8 predicted proteins | sample Passage237A_FD_130498 | JGI IMG/M metagenome (GOLD analysis project Ga0182793, IMG submission 130498) | Cellulose adapted compost microbial communities from Newby Island Compost Facility, Milpitas, CA, USA - Passage2 37A (version 2) (version 2) ... | reverse complement strand
GGCGCGGATCCACAGGTCGCCACGCGTGGTGCCTGACAAACCCGAACCTGTAATCGTGATGTTGCTCAGCCGCGTATCCGCGAGCGTGCCGTTGCCCTTCGCCGCTCCCGGCGCAACCACCGTGATGCCTTCGGAAAAGCTGTCGCGAATCGTGAGATCGCTGAGGCGCAGCCCGGAAATGCTCTTCCGATCCATCGCGATCTGCAGCGAACCGCGAAACGCCCAGTGGTGATCGTAGCCGCCGCAGCGCACGAGCTCGGAGTTTCGCACGACCGTCTCGCCGCTGAAGTTGTTGTCGATGCCGCGCGCTTCGTCGGTCGTCGGGAATGTAGTGCTAATCAGGATACCGCAGCCCGTGTTGATGTCGGTGAAGAGACAATCTTCCAAGCGGTTGCTCTCGCCGCCGTAGATCGCCCCGCCATTGGCCAGAAACGTGAGCTGTCCGGTGCAGCGACGGATGACGTTGCGGCCGGGCTTCACGCCTTCGTCGAAACCCTGGTCCGACGGCACCGGCCAGATCGCGAAGCAATCGTCGCCCGTGCCGCGCGCGGTGCAGTTTTCCACCACGGAACCGCTCGTGCCGACGCAGAGATTGACGCCGTCGGCGATGAGGTTGCGGAAGCGGCAGCCTTCGATGCGCAGGTTCGTGCCGTTGTAGATCCACGCGCCGGCCTTCGTGTGCTCGACCCAGATCCGCGCGATCGTGGACTCTGCGCAGTCGGCGCCGACGATGCCGTCGTTCGCCTCCTGGTCGTTGCGGTAATTGAGCCATCCAAAGATCGCGAAGTCCGCGACGACGATGTCGCGGCCCGCGAGCTTGAAGCGCACGCGGCGATCGGCGTTTTCGTAAAGCGCTTCGTCACCGACAAACGTCGTGTGCCACATGCCGGCGCCCTGAATCTTTGCGCCCGACGTGAGCACAATGTCGCGCGTGATCTTATAGTCGCCCGGCGGCACCCAGACCGTGAGGCCGGTTTTCAACGCCTCGGCGAGACATGCCTGCAACGCCGCCGTGTCGTCCGCGCGACCATCGCCACGCGCGCCGAAATCGAGAAGTGAGAGTGAATTCGCCGGCCGCTCGGGCGGCGGTGGCACGTCTTCGAGATCGATCAGATCGACGATGCAGAACTCCGCCCTCCCGGACTTTTTCCGCAGCTGGATCACGTCGCCCGCGGCAATCGAGAGCCCCTTCACGCGACGCTCATCGTAGAAGTTGCGCGGTTTGCCCTGGGCCGGGTCATTGGAAAATGGATACGAACCGTAGAGGTGCATGTAGCGCGACGTGAGCGACAGCGTGCGCACCGCGCGACCGTTGATCAGCAGCTCGAGTTCGGTCTCAAGTCCCCCGCCCTGCGGCGCGTCGGGCAGACTGTAGCGCAGCACGAGCGCGTTGGCTGCGCCCTGTGCGGTGAGCTCCACGAAGTCGCCGTCGAGAAGTTTCACGGCTTTTTGGTGCGACGACTCGGTCTCGACACGGTGCGGCTCATAGCTCGGCCCGAGCACGACGCCGGAAGTTTTCATGTCCTCGGCTTCGTAAGTGGTCCAAGGCATGTCCGCGCCGACGCGCGCGAAGAGCGATGACGACGCCACCAGGGCAAAGGCGAACACTGTAGACGCGGAGCGGCAGAGAAACAGCTTGGGGTTTGGCATGACGGGGTAATCGATTCTTGCGAGTGCGGGGTTCTCAATTCTGTCATTCTGAGCGCAGCGAAGTTCAGCCGAAGGCTAGCCTGACATCCATTTGGACACGCGCAGCATGCACCGGCTTCGCAGCGCTCATTGGATTCTTCGCTGCGCTCAGAATGACAACAGAGGGGAGGTTGAACGTTTGATGGAGACGCGAGCGGAGTCCTGACGTGTGCCTCACGTCGTCAGTTGCGCGCGGAGCGAATCTTCACGGTGACGGTTTGGCCGGGAGCGACTTTTCTGCGCTGGCCGGCGATGAGGAGAGAGCGCGCGCGGCGATTCGTTTTCTCGGCGACCACATTCGCGCGATCGGGCGTGAGCTCCACGCGGAACCAACCGCCGCGATAGGAGAGACGGAACTGCAGTCGGCGCCACGTGCGATAAAGCCGCGGGTTGATCGCCAGCCGGCGCGCGTCGGCTTGCACGCCGGCGAAACCGAAGATCGCCGTCATCCACGCGCCGCCATTGGCCGCGGGATGCGAGCCGCCCATGAAGACCGTGCCCGCGTAAACCTTGTATTTCGCCTCGAGGTCGATCTTCGCGGTTTTGAGGAAATATTTGTAGGCGAAATCGAGGTTGCCGAACTCCGTCGCGACGAGCGCATACGCACACGCGCTGAGACTCGAGCCGTGCTCGGTGCGCGGCTCGTAATACTCCCAGTTGGCACGTTTGATGTCGGCGGAGAAACGGCTCTTGAAGAGGTTCAACATCATCACGACGTCGGCCTGCTTGATCACCTGCGTCGGAACCGCGAGGCCCTGCCCCGCGCCGAGGTATTCGTGCGGATGCACCATCTTCGCCTTCACTTCAGCGACGGGCACATCCTTCAGCGCGAAGTAACCGTCGAACTGCTCGATGAGCCCGGTCTTTCGCGCGGGCTTCGGCACGTAGAGTTTGCGCGCGGCCTCGGCGAAGGCCGGCAGCTCGCGGGCGAGGCGGAGTTTCTTCACGAGTGCGCTCAACGCCGCGGGATGTTTTTTGCGCAGATGCGCGACAGCGGCCTGCGCGATGAGAAACGTCTCGCGCGCGACCATGTTGGTGAAGGCGTTGTTGTTGACGCGCTCGTGGTATTCGTCGGGCCCGATCACATCGAGCACCTCGTAGCGGTCCTTGTCCTTCTTGTAGTAGAGATACGAGTGGTAGAACCGCGCGCACTCGAGAATCACCTCGGCGCCGCCTTCGAGGAGGAGCGAGTCGTCGCCAGTGAGTTTAAAATACTCCCACATCGCGATCGCGACGTCGCCGCTGATGTGAACCTGCTTGTCGCGGAAGTGCGTGCGCAGCTCGCGGCCCGTGAACGGATCGCCGACGTTGAAATACGAGCACGCGTCGTCGCCAGTGTCCTGGCTCTCCCACGCATAGAACGCGCCGCGATAACCCGCGCCCTCGGTCTTCGCCTTTCGCCGCGCGCCATCGAGCGTGCGGATGCGGTAGCGCAGGAGCTCCACCGCCTTCTCGGGATACGCGTGGAGGAAGAACGGAAACATGAACATCTCCGTGTCCCAAAAGATCGCACCCTTATAAACCTGTCCCGACAACGCACGCGCAGGGATCGAGTTCGCGCTGCCCGCGACCGGCGCGACCATGAGCAATTGCAGGACGCTGTAGCGCAGCGCGTGCTGCGCCTCGTCGTCGCCTTCGATGAGCACATCGCAGCGCTCCCATTTGCGCCGCCACTCGGCGGAGTGCCGCGCGAGGCACTCGTCGTAGCCGAGCGTGTGCGCAGCGCGCACCGCCGAGATCGCCGCTTCGCCTAAAGCGCCATCTACGCGATCGTTGTCCGTGAAGACGGCGAAGTATTTGAAAAATCGATACGTCTGCCCCGCCTCGGCACGCACAGTGAGCACGCGAAGATTGCGGTTGTCCGTGGATTTGCTCGCTGACTTCCCTGCCCACTCGGCGTCGGAGAGTTCTGCGACCACGACTTGCTTGCCGCTCTCGTGCGTGCGGCCCGAGGTGATCAACACGTCGCCCTCGCGCGTGTGCGCGAGCTCAGGCAGATGCGGACCGTTGAGATCCCAGATGTTTCCATCGATGCCCGTGCGGATCGCGATCTCACCGGGCTGGTCACAGGTGACACTGACAGCGATGACGCCGAGATTCGGCGTCACCGCGCTGAGAAAACGCGACGACGTCAGCGTGAGCGTTTTTCCGCCTCGCCGGAAAACGGTCGTGCGCTCGAACCGCGCATCGGCGAAGTGCAGCGTCTGCCGATGCCGCACGACGTCATCACCGAGCGCGGAAAGCTCCACGCCGTCGAGCGCGACGCGCGTGAAGCCACCGTTGGGCGCGTTGACCGGTTCGCGCCACGCGTCGCCGACGCGATCGAAGACACCGGCGAGCGTGATGCCCACCGCCTCGTCGGGACCGAATTCGTCGAGGGTGCCACGATAGCCCATGTAACCGTTCGCGACCTGATAAACATTGCCGCGACGCATGATGCTCTCCTTGTCGCCGCCATGTTCAGTGGTGCTGAGTGACCAAAGTTTTTTCATTCTCTGAAACCCGGTGCGGTTCGTCGCGCACCCGCAGCATCAGCGCGGCGGCGACGACCATCGAAACTCCGCCCAACACGAGGGCGTAGATCGATTGTCCTCCGAAGAGCGTGCGCACGAGCAGGCCGAGCACGGCCGCCGCCACGATCTGCGGGATGACGATGAAGAAATTGAAGATGCCCATGTAGACGCCCATCTTCCGGAACGGCACGACGCTGCTGAGGATCGCATACGGCATCGTGAGCAAACTCGCCCACGCGATGCCGAGGCCGGCCATCGAGACGACGAGCATCCGCGCGTCCTTGAAGACAAACATCGAGCCGAGCCCGAGTCCGCCGATCACGAGGCAGATCACGTGCGTCGTCACGCGGCTCGTGCGACGCGCGAGCCACGGCAGCGCAAAGGCGACGAGCGCGGCGACGCCGTTGTAAACCGACATGAGCACGCCGACCCAGTTGGCGCCGGCGTTATAGGCCGCGCTGCGTGGATCCGTGCTGCCGAAGTGGAAGCTCGTGACCGCCGCGGTCGCGTAGATGAAGAACGCGAAGAGCGCGAACCAGGTGAACATCTGCGCGAGCGCGAGCTGGCGCATCGCGGGCGGCAGGTTGTTCACGTCGTAAACGAGTTCGACGAGACCGCGCTTACGTCCGGCGGAGTAGCGCCAGGCCGCGATGCATTGCACGAGACCGTAGAAGCCCGCGCCGAACGAGAGGATGTAGAGGCCTTTGTCCCCCCCGAGCCGGTGTATCACTCCGCTGAATACGAGTCCGGCGAACACCAGCGCGGCGCCAAGTTTGTAGTAGTTGGCCGTGTTGAGCGCGAAGGTCGGCTCGTCGTCCTCCGGCGCGGCGCTCTCGCCGTGAAACGCGCGCTGCTCCTCCGGCGAATATTCCTTCGTGGAGAAAATCGTCCACAGCACCGCGAGCAGGAAAACCACGCCGCCGGAGTAGAAGGACCACTTGACCGAATCGGGGAGCTGGCCGTCGGGCGCGGTGTTGGCGACGCCGAACCAGTTCGTGAGCAGATACGGCATCAGCGAGCCGATCACCGAGCTCGCACCGATGAAGAACGTCTGCACCGCGAAACCCGTTGTGCGTTGCTCGTCGGGCAGCATGTCGCCGACGAAGGCGCGCATCGGCTCCATCGTGATGTTGATGGAGGCATCCATGATCCAGAGCATGCCCGCGGCGAACCAGAGCGCGGGCGAGTTGGGCATGACGAGCAGCGCGAGCGACGCGCAGATGGCGCCGACGAGGAAATACGGTTTGCGGCGACCGAGACGCGTCCAGGTCTTGTCGCTCATGTAGCCGACGATCGGCTGCACGAGCAGCCCGGTAACCGGGCCGGCGATCCACAGGATCGGAATCTCGTCCACCTGCGCGCCGAGCGTTTCGAAGATGCGGCTGACGTTGGCGTTTTGGAGGGCGAACCCGAACTGGATGCCCACGTAGCCGAAGCTCATGTTCCAGAGCTGCCAGAAATTGAGCCGGGGTTTGGTTCTCATGGGGTGTGGGGGGCCTCCGTTGAACAGGGCTTCACGCGCCAGCTTTCTTGGCGCGAATCAGCCGGTTGATTTCCTCAACGTGGGTTTCGGCCAGATCCCGGACCACCAGGTCGGCCCCGTTCTCGCGGAGTGCGCGCTCGTTTTCCTCGCGCGCGAGGCCGATGACGAGCGCGAATCCGCCGGCCGCGCCGGCCTGCACGCCCGACACAGCGTCTTCGATCACGATCGCGCGATGACACGGCACGCCGAGATTCGCGGCTGCGGTCGTGAAGATGTCGGGCGCGGGTTTGCCGTGCAGCTGGAGCCGCTCGGACACGAGTCCGTCCACGACCGTGTCAAAGAACGGCGCGGTGCGCGTGCGCGCGAGGATCGTCGCGGAGTTCTTGCTCGAGGTCGCGAGGCCGAGTCGCACGCCGCGTGCGCGCAGCTCGATGATCAACTCGCGCGTGGTCTCGTAGAGCTGCACGCCGTCGGTCGCGATGAGGCGGTGAAAGAGCGCGTTCTTGCGGTTGCCTAGACCGCAGATCGTCTCGCGCTCGGGCGCGTCGTCGGTCGAACCAAAGAGCAACTCCACGCCCCGCGAGCGCAGAAACGATTCGACGCCGTTCGAGCGCGGACGGCCGTCGACGAACGCGAGATAATCCTCGCGCGTGAACTCGCGAAACGCCCCACCGCTGCGCGCGGCGCGAGCGCTTAGAAATTCATCGAACATCCGCTTCCAGGCTTCGGCGTGAACGGTGGCCGTCTGTGTGAGCACGCCGTCCATGTCGAAGATCGCCGCGTCGAATTCGAGCGGAGCGTCTTCCCGCGACACGGGAGCAGAGGAGGCAACAAGCGAGGCCACGGACAGGGACATTCGAGGGATGAAAAGGAGTGGGCGGACGCCGGAGCGCTCCACGACGTGAGCGTTTGGGCCGCGCGCCGCCCGTGAGCTGCCGCCGCGAACGCGGTGAGCAGCGTGACTGAGGTTTTGAGGAGAGAATCCCGCGCGCCGTCGGAAGGTCTGACGCGCGGGATTCACGAGGGCGGGGAACTCAGAACTCGAACGTGTTCGTGAGGAACCAGCTCTGGCTCGGTCCGATGCGATACGCGGCGACCGTGCCGTTGGGTTGATAGGTGATCGGGATGAGTTCCTTGCCCTGGCCGACGTCGCGGACGTTCAGCTGGATGCGCCAGTTCAACTTTTCCGAGAGACGGCGCGTGTAGCCGACCCAAAGATCCACGCTCGTTTCGCTCGGGCCGCGGTAAGGCTTCGAGAAATCATACTCGATCGTGGTTGGGTCGTTCGGATCGCCCAGCGGCGGATAGCCGACGATCACGCTGCTCTGATAGCGCACGCCGCCACCGATGTTGACGCCCTTGAGCAGGCCGGCGTCGAAGTCGTAATTCGTGACGACATTGACACGCCATTCGCGCAGTTCGGGGACGGTGGTGTTTTCGACGAGTTGCGCGAGGCGCCACTCGCTGCCGGGCGCGCCGGGCAGACCTTCGCCGTCGAACCAGTTCTTGCCGGCGGTGACGACATCCTCCGTGCCCCAGTAGTGGTGCATGCGGCGGAGACCGTCGGGCTTCTGCAGGTGCTCGGCCACGAGGTTCATGAACTCGCGCATGTTGGCGTTGCCGATGTTGGTGCGGCGCGCGTCGGTCTTGCTCGCGTTGGCGAGGATGCGCCAGTTGCGCGTCGGCTGGGCGGAGAACTCCCACTCCCAACCCTTGGACACGTTGTCCTCGGAGATGGTGAAGCCGGTCGGCACGGTGTAGGTGACCTCGTGCGTGGACGGACCGAAGTCGCCGAACGTATCGATGCGCCACGCGGACCAGAACCGCGGATCTACCGCGCGCTGGAAATCGCGCACCGCATCGATCACCTGCTGCTCGAAAGCGGGCGAAACGATCCACGCGCCATCGCTGGAGAGCACCTCGCCGGGTTGCAGCGGACGCGTGGCGAAGAGGTGGAAGTTGTAGCGCATCGGATCTCCGCCGGTGTTGGGATCGAAGATGTCGGTCGCGTTGCCGGTCTGGCCGGGCGCGGTCGCATCGTAGCCCCACGGGCGGATGTTGTATTCGAAGACATTCGCGAAGTTCTGCGTGAGCTGCATCCACGCGCCGATGGAGGCGGCGTTGATCTGCGTGCTGTTCGCGTTGGAGTTGCTGGTCTCGTAGCGATTCACGCGCAGCGCGTAGCGGCCGTCCTTGGTTTCGAGACGCAGACCGTGGTCGATGGTGCGACCGGACGGAGCGGGCAGCTGCTCGCCGTAGATATCGACGCGGCTCGAATCGGGACGGAAGTTCGTCGAGCGATTGTAATAAACGCTCACGTTCACCGGGAGGCGCTCGGCCACGCCCTTGACGAAGGGCAGATCGGTGAGGTGCGCGACGACGCTGTAGGACTTCGATTCGACCTCAACGCTCTGACCGGTGAGCGGCAGGCGATAGTAGCTCGGATCGAGATTCACGGCGCCGCGGTTTTGCGTGACCGGAAAATCGTTGGGCGACATGTCGAACGCGCGCGACTCGGCGATATCCTTGCGCCAGCCGATGGTGCTGACGATCGAGTCGCTAAGCCACTTCGCCTGCCAGACGACGACCTGCGATTCAGTCGTGGCCTTGTTCAACGTGGCGCGCGTGGTCAGGCGGTCGCGATTCGCGGCCGAGGCTTCGGCGTCGACAAGGTTGAGCTGCGTGGTCGTCCAGCCGACGTAGTTGGCGGGATTCTCGGCCTGCGTGGAAGCGCGATTGGCGCCGGCCATGTAGAAACCGTTGTCCCACGGAGCGGCGGGATTCACCGCGGAGTTCCACGTGGAGTCGAAGTAACTGATCGCGCCGCTGCTTATCGTGGTGTTGCCACTCACGGTCGGCAGATAGGCGCCGGAGTAGGACGAGCGACCGAGGAGCGAATCGCCGAGATAAACGACCTGCGTGGGCACGACGGCGCCGTTGAAGCGCTGATCGCCGCGACCGGAGAGTTCGTAGAACGCGTCGTCGAAGATGCCGTAGCGCTGCCACGTGCGTGCATCGGTCTCGACCTTCTCGCGACCGACGAGGCCGGTGAGCGTGTGCTGGCCGAGGATGCGCCGCCAGAGGGAGTTGTCCTTCTCCTTGAAGTCGTGCTGCACGAACGCCGTCGCGCGCGCCGCTTCGCGCTCGGAGACGAGCGAACGATTGCTCCAGGCGTTGTTCGTCGAGACGAACGCGCGGCCGACGTTGGGATTCGGCGTGCCGTCGGAGTAAGGTTCACCGCTGGCGCTGAGTCCGGCGTCGGGCGAGCCGTCGCCATACACCGCCATCGGGTCGATCTGCAGGCGGACTTCGCCGGGCAGGAGCGCCTTCTGGCCGTTTTTGTAACGCTCGCGCGAGAGATCGATCGAGATACCGGCGCGGTTGTGGAAGTAGGTCTGCGTGAGGCTGAGGTTGCCGACGTTGAAGTCCTGCCACTCGCGCTTCGTGTCGCCGTCGATCAGGTGATTGTAGAAATCGAAGAGCGTCGGATCGGTGATGAGATTGTTCTTCCAGAGACCGGCTTTCGAGTAAGGCGCGTTGGCGTTGATCGCCCACTGCGCGGTGCCGTGGAGCGACACCCAGCCGTTGTCGGGCATGCCGCCGATGCCGCCATCGACCGCGCCATCGGCCCCGAGGCCACCGCCGACGAAGGCGCCGATGATATCGGTGACCATCATCTGCTGGCCGTTCCCGCCCATGAACACGGTCGGGCCCGCGCGTCCGGACGGAAACGCGAACGTGCCGATGTAGGGCTCGTAGGCGGGATTCGCCGAACCATCGGAGGCGAGGTTCACGCGGAACTGGCCGTGATTGGGCCGGCCCGAGAGATGGTCGAACGCCTGAAACTGATTGTAAGTCGCCTGATCCAGCTCCGTGAACCACGGCGTGATGGCGTCCGTGGGCGGCAGCATGCGCGGGTTGTTGCTGTCGATCTGGCCCGACTCGAAGTTGGCCTTGATCGAGGTGAGCGTGCCGTTGCGGTTGAGCAGATTCGGCTCGTAGCGCAGGGCCGCATACACGCGGTTGTCCTCTGAGAACGCCGGCTTCTGGCGGAATTTTTCCTTTTCGCCGAGGAGGTTGACGCGGATGGCGAGCTCCTTGTCCAAGAGCACGCGGTTCACATCGAGCGTGCCGCGCACCGTGCCGTAGCTGCCGACGCGCGCCTCGGCGGTGCCGAAGTTTCTAAACTGCGCCGACTTCAGGCCGGTGTTGATGATGCCGGCCGGGCTGCCCTGACCGAAGAGGATCGAGTTGGCGCCGCGCTGCAGATCGACGCGATCGACATTGTAGGAATCCCACGGGATGTCGGAACGGAAGAAATCGCGCGTGTTGTCCGCCGCCGCGAGGCCGCGCACGCGGGTGTTGTCGTTGGGACGCACGGTGTCCTCGTTGAGCTGAGCAGCATCGCCCACGCCCGCGAAGTTGCCGCGCACGCCACCGACTTCGGTGCCGACGGTGTATTGGAGGAGCGAGGTGTTGTCCGTCGCACCGACGTCCTGGAGAAACTCCTTCGTCACGACCGTGACGGCGCTGCCGATGTCGCGGAGTTGCGTGTTCAGGCGATTGCCCGCGAGCGTCGAGACCGCCGAGTAACCGGTGTCGCTGACGGTCGAGACTTCGAAGGGAGACAGGACGATGACATCGTCCTCCGGCGTGCCCACCGAAGTCGGCGCGGCCTGGGCGTGAAGGCCCGCGCACGGGAGCGTCAGTGCGGCCAACAACGCCGCGCGACGCGAAAGGGTTTTCAGATTTTCCAACACAGGGCTCGGCAACGCGTGAGGTCGCCAGCCGATCGGGTGGGTAGACGAGGTCCCTGAGCCGCTACGGCGGGACGTTGCTTGAGGAGGCATGGGGTTACTTTCCGGGTTAGGATTTGACTGTGCTACTGCAGCAAGCCGCGCCGAGCGCATGGAAGGGACGTGGGGTATCCGGAAACGACGTATCGCGGCCTGCGGAGGTGCTTCTCGTCAGGACCGGATGCAAACGCCACCGCATCGGACTGCAAACGTTGCACAACGCCACCCGCGGTTTCGCCGCTCTCTTCCCTCGGAAAATGCGCCTTCGTGCGTGCTGCAACGCTTGCAACTCGCGCCCGTCGCTTTGCGAACCGCCGGCGGTATCTCCCGCTGCGCAGACGGTCCTGTCGTCCGTCTTGTTAGGGAAAAACGTGGCCCGGCGCGTGGGGCGTCGGGCCATTTTTGTGTTCGAGCGCGCCGCGCGCCTCGCGTTCCGTCACCCGCTCGCTACACGCGCGGAAACTTTCTGCAAACGTTGCAAACGCATGGCGCGGTGCTTGACCGACTTTCCCCACGGAGCACGCTCCCACTCATGCTTTCCGTCACCCCTGCGGGAAACGTTACCCTGTGCGATGTCGCCGCGCGCGCCGGCGTCTCGATCTCCACCGCATCGCGCAGTCTCACCGGAGCGGTCAACGTCGCCAAGCGCACGCAGGCGCGCGTTCTCTCCGCGGCGAAGGACCTCGGCTATCGCTACAATCCGCTCCTCGGCGAAGTCATGCGGCTCACCCGCCGCGGCGCGCAAAACCAGCACCTCGGCACCCTCGCCTACGTCACACCCTACAGCGATGCGCAGGAGTGGCGCTCCACGCCCACGCTTTGCCGCCACTGGTCGGCCGCGCGCGATCAGGCGTCGCTCTTCGGCTTCGGCGTCACCGAGTTCGCGCTCACCGCCAACGGCATGACCGCGCGCCGACTCGGCGACATCCTTCGCGCGCGCGGCATCACCGGCATCCTGCTCGCCGCGTTTCCCAAGGATCCGTTCGAGATCGTATTTCCGTGGGAACACTTCGCCACCGTGCCGCTCGGCCACGCCGTGCAAACGCCGGCGCTCGACTGCGTCGTCAGCGATCACTCGCAAGCCGTCCAACTCGCCGGCCGCATTCTTGCCGCGCGCGGTTACCGCCGCGTCGGCCTCGCCCTCGAGAGTTATCAAAACCGCATCACGAATCACGCGTGGACCAACGGCTACGCCGCGCTCCCCGACGAGGTCCCCGAGCTCACGCCGATCCCGCCGTTCCTGCCCGATCAGATGACCGCGCCCGCGTTTCTCGAGTGGGTGCGCGCGCACCGCGTGGACTGCGTGCTCACGCTTTCGACGTTTCGCACCGTCGCCAACCCGATGCGCCAGTGGCTCGAACAAGCGGGCCTCAAATGTCCGCGCGACCTCGGCCTCGTGTCGCTCGACGTCACGCCCGAGCACGCCAACTGGGCCGGCCTCGATCAAAACTCCGACGAGATCGGCAAGGCCGCCGTGGACCTCGTGCTCGCGAAACTTCGCGGCGGCGAGCGCGGCATCCCGAAAGTCCGCCGCAGCCTCCTCGTGCACAGCCACTGGCGCGAAGGCCAGACCGTGCGCCCGCCGAAAAAGTAGCGCTTCCGCGCCGGTCAGGCCGGCTGTTTCGTTGCGCGGGTAGTGATTTGAATCGCCTCTGCGCTTGCGGAGAGGCTGCGTCTTCCTCGAACTTGGCGCCGCGATGCCCACGCTCGACTGGATCGGCAAGCAAGCCGTCGTTAACCACCATCAGGAAGTGCCTTACCACCTCCTGCGCGACGTGCCCGAGCTCGGCTGCGGACCCGCGGATTCCGGCAACCTCATCGTCGAGGGCGACAATCTCACCGCGCTCAAAGCCCTGCTGCCCTACTACGGCGGACAGGTGAAGTGCATCTACATCGACCCGCCCTACAACACCGGCAACGAAGGCTGGGTTTACAACGACAACGTCAACTCGCCCGAAATCAAAGCCTGGCTCGGCAAAGTCGTTGGCAAGGAGGCCGAAGATCTCTCCCGCCACGACAAATGGCTTTGTATGATGTATCCGCGGCTCAAATTGCTACGGAAGTTTTTGCGCGAGGATGGCGTCATACTTGTTTCCCTGGACGAAGTTGAAGCAGGTGTCCTCCGATTAGTGTTGGATGAAATTTTTGGCCCAACGAATCGGCTAGGAACTGTTGTGTGGAACACGCGCAACACAGACAACCGTATCAAAACCAACTTATCTCCGGACCATGAATACATTTTCGTGTATGGAAAGGGTCCGTTGTCGCGAATCGAAGGCCGGGTCATCGATCGCAGCGATTTCAAGAACCCGGATAACGATCCCCGTGGTCCATACGTCACCGATCCGCTAACAGGAAAGGCGACCGCAGACGAAAGACCGAATCTGCACGCTTACAGTATGACTGAACCCGGGACTAATAAGGTGTGGCACCCTGATCCCGCCCATGGCTGGATTACCGACGAAGCAGGCTACAAAGCACTACTTGCAGATAATCGAATCTGGTGGCCCAAGAGCACCAAAAGCGGGAAGCCGAGAAAGAAGCGTTTTCTTTCGGAAACAAAAACGAGGATGCCCGCGTCGTCATTTTGGACTGAGTTTCGCTCACTATCGGGTGCTAATGACGTCGACGATATCCTGACCGATCGCATTTTTGCATTCCCTAAACCGGTCCCCGTCATTCAACGAATTGTCGACTACTGCTCCCCGCCAAACTCCTTTGTATTAGACTCTTTTGGAGGAAGTGGGACGACAGCACATGCCATTCTAAAACAAAATCATGATGATGGCGGGAATCGGCGGTTCATACTTATCGAGATGGATCCAAAGATTGCGCAGACCGTCACCGCCGAACGCGTCAAACGCGTTGCCCTCGGCTACACGAACGCCAAAGGCGAAAAAGTTCCCGGACTCGGCGGCGGCTTCCGCTACGTGCAGCTCGGCGAACCGCTTTTCGACGCCGCTGGAAAAATTCGCCCCACCGTCCGCTTCCGCGATCTCGCACGGCACGTGTTCTTCACGGAGACGGGCACGCCGCTCCCGCACGATGCTCCGTGCGACAAACCGCTGCTCGGCGTCGCCCACGGCGTTGGCGTTTACCTGCTCTACAACGGCATCCTCAAGGACAAGTCGCCGGACGGCGGCAACGTCCTCACGCAGCCGATCCTCGACGCGCTGCCGCCGCACAATGGGCCGCGCGTGATCTACGGCACCGCGTGCCGCATCGGTCCGGCCCGACTCAAGGCGCTCGGCATCGTGTTCAAGCAGACGCCCTACGCGATCAAGGTTCGCTGACACGCTCAGGCGCTTCCGCCCCATGTTCATCCCCAAACTCTACCAGCTCCAGACGATCGACACGCTGACGGCGTTTCTGCGGCGCACCCGCGAGCTGGGCGGACCCGCGCCCGCGTTTACCCAGATCACTAGCGAACTCACCAGCGTGGGGCTGCCGTATTTCAACGCGCCCGGCTTCGACGCCGCCGACGCGGCGGGCATGCCCTATGTCTGCCTCCGGCTTCCGACCGGCGGCGGCAAAACCCTGCTCGCGTGTCTCGCGGTGCCGGTGGTGCAGCGCGAGTTGCTGCAGCGGGATCGCTCCGTCGTGCTCTGGCTCGTGCCGTCCAAAGCGATCCAGGAGCAGACGCTCCGTGCCCTGCGCGACCGCACGCATCCCTATCGCCAGGCGCTCGACGCCGAACTCGGCGAGATCACCGTGCTCGATCTCGCCGAAGCGCTCTACGCCACGCAGGCCACCTACGACGCGGGGACCGTGATTCTCGTTAGCACGCTCCAGGCGTTTCGCGTGACCGACAAGGAAGGCCGCAAAGTCTACGAAAGCTCGGGCGCGCTGCAGCACCACTTCTCCGGCCTCCCGGCCGAAACGCTCGCCACGCTGGAGCAAACCGAAACCGGCACGCCCGCCTACTCGCTGGGCAACGTGCTCCGGCTGCGGCGGCCGGTGGTGATCGTCGACGAAGCGCACAACGCTCGCACGACTCTCTCGTTCGACACGCTCGCGCGCTTCCGGCCGTCGTGCATCCTCGAGTTCACCGCCACGCCCGCAACCGGCGAGGCGCCGAGCAACGTGCTCGCCCACGTCTCCGCGCGGCAGCTCGCCGCCGAGGACATGATCAAACTCCCGATCCGCCTTGAGACCCGGCCGGACTGGGAACAGTTGCTCGCCGATGCCGTCGCGATCCGTGAAGGACTCGAACGCGACGCCAAGGCCGAGGAGAAACTGACCGGCGAAACGATTCGCCCGATCATGCTCGTCAAAGCGGAGCGCCGCAACCAGGCCCGCGAAACGCTCACGGTCGACGTCGTGGAAAAGGCGCTCGTCGAGCACTGCAAGGTGCCCGCCGAGTGGATCGTCCGCGCCACAGGCGACGAACGCGGACTCGACGAGGTCGATCTCTTCGCGCCCGACTGCCCGATCCGTTTCGTCATCACGGTCGATGCGCTGAAGGAAGGCTGGGATTGCCCTTGGGCCTACGTGCTGTGCTCGGTGGCGGAGATGAAGTCGGACACCGCCGTCGAGCAGATCATCGGCCGCGTGCTACGACTCCCCCGCGCCCGTCGCAAGCAGACAGCGTCTCTCAACCGCGCCTACGCGTTCGCCACTTCGAGCAATTTCGCGCAGACCGCCCGCGCCCTCGAAGACGCCTTGGTCGAGGGCAATGGTTTCAACCCGCTCGAAGCCCGTGACCTGATCGTCACGTCCTCGGGTCGGCAGGGCACGCTGGAGTTGCCGGTCGCGCCCGTCACGAAACCGATGACTTTCGCGCTCGGCGCGGCACCCGACACCACCGGGTGGTCACCCGCGCTCCGTGCGAAGATCGAGGTCGATGCGCAGAACGGCCGCGTGACGTTTGTCGCTCCGCTCACGCCCGAGGAAACCACGGAGGCGGCCGCGGGCTTCGTGATGGATCACCATCGCGAGAGCTTCATCTCGGCGGTGAAGCAGCATACCCAGGTCATCGAGAGCATCTTCGCGAGCCCGTCAGAGCGAGGTGTGCGGCTCGCCGTGCCGCTCTTCTGCCTCGAGCGGCAGGGCACGCTCGAACTGCTCGACGAGACTCATTTTCTGGAGCGCCCGTGGAGTCTCCGCGATTATCTCGACCGGCCCGTCGCGGAGCCAGAGGCCAACGAAGCTCAGGCGGGCTACGGCGAAGTCGCGCTGACGGAGAAAGGCAAAGTGCAGTGGAAGTTCGGTCGGGAGCTGGCCGATCAACTCAAGCTGATCGACGTCACGGAAAATTGGTCGGAGGCGCGATTGATTGACTGGTTTGACCGCAACATCCCGCACCCCGATCTCAGTGCGGAGGAAACCAGCGTGTTCATCGCGCATCTCCTCGGTCGCTGGCAGGAGCAAGGCTGGCCACTCGGCCGGCTCGTGCGCGAACGATTCCCCCTCCGGGCCATCATCGAGCAGCGCATCCAGGAGTGCCGACAGGAGGCGAAGACGCGCGCTTATCAAGAGGTGTTGTTCGAGAGCGCGAGCGGTCCCGTGGTCGTGAATCCCGCATGCGTGTTTGCCTTCGACCCTGACCGTTACCCGGCGCGCTGGGTCTGCGACCACTCGGAGAACTTCCGCAAGCACTACCACCGTCAGGTCGGCGAACTGAAATCGGACGGCGCTGAGTTTAAGTGCGCACTGTATCTCGATAGGCTACCCGAGGTCGTCGTGTGGGTGCGCAATCTGGAACGTCAGCCCGAAAGGTCGTTCTGGTTGCCGACCTCGACCGATCGGTTTTATCCGGATTTCGTCTGCAAACTCCGCGATGGCCGCATCCTTGTGGTGGAATCGAAGGGCGAAATCTATTGGTCCAACGACGACTCCAAGGAGAAGCGGCGACTCGGCGAATTGTGGGCGGAACGAAGCGGAGGACGGGGCGTGTTCGTCATGCCCAACGGCGAGGACTTCGCCGCGATCAAGCGGACCATCGGGCCTGTGCAGCTTCACGAACACGATGTCGTCCGCCTCGTGGAACCGGTGGAGGAGGATGGCGAGATCTTTGCGGCTGGCACAAGAGGCGCCATCGTCAGCGTCTACAACGAGGGCGAGGTGTTTGCCGTGGAGCTTGAAGGTAAAGCCGGACCGACGGTGATAACGGTCTCCGTTCAACAGCTGGAGGTCGATCGGTGAGCAACAAACAGAAGTTGCCCAACGCGACGGCAGCCCACGTCGAAGAGAAGAAAGTCGTTTCCTACCTGCTCGATCTCGTGAGCTGGTCCCCGATCGTTAGACAGCGGATCGGGGAGATTAAGTTATGACTGATGCACAGACTTGAGATGCCTTGGCCGACGCCGAGGACAGGAGCGAACGAGCTTGCCGCAGGCGTCGGCC
>Ga0182793_1001189_pt1 | contig 16859 bp, 16 predicted proteins | sample Passage237A_FD_130498 | JGI IMG/M metagenome (GOLD analysis project Ga0182793, IMG submission 130498) | Cellulose adapted compost microbial communities from Newby Island Compost Facility, Milpitas, CA, USA - Passage2 37A (version 2) (version 2) ... | reverse complement strand
TCTTCGAAGGCCGTCCAGGCCATGATGCCTCTACGATGAATGGTCGTTTTTCTGAGGGTAGGTGGGGTTAATTTTGCTATTCGAACCTTGAAATCTATCCTTTCTGAAGTCGATTCCAGACATTCGGACAGTGGTATTTCTGAAGTAAAATTTAAGCCAAATGCGTGATAGGAGTACATTAATCCTGGTTTTTAATCCCATACCCAAAGGGGTTGGTAACGGGTAGGCAAATTACCGATAATGGTTTGACCTTGTTTTTCAACCCAGGCATGGAATTCAAACTTCTGTGATACATCTTTATTAAATCCGATGTGCATGACAATGCCCTGGGTTTTTCCTAATAAATATTTAACGGCTAAAGCCTGCGGTAAACAGAGTAATTTCATGGGAATTTTATGCGCAGCACTCTCCACAGCCCAAACAACATCAGAAATGTCTTGGTCCGTTAAGGATTTTGGTCGGGTACGCATCGAAAAATGATGATACCAATTTTTGAACCGGTTAAAAGAGAGTATGCGGAGCATGATACCAATGACTATAAGTACAAATGCAGCCTTCAGCCACAGTCGTCTTTGTTTTGGTTCCAATGCTGCCCATTTTTTCAATTTTGAGATCATACTTGTTCCGGAAAGGCCTTTTTGATCAATCCGTTTTTTTCAAGATCCAATAATAAGGCGGATAGGTCTTTTCGACATTCCTCTTCGGCTACCGCATATTCACGAGTAACTTCCGTGCAAAGCTGTTCGAGGCTGATGGGTCCATCTTTTTTAAGCTTCTCCCAAACGAAGCTCCCAACTTCATCCAGGCTAAAATACTTCCCCGCTTCATAGTCCAGAATTACGGTTTCTGTGGAAGCTGCGGACGCTACTAAGTTGGGTGAAATCTCGTAACGAATCAATTCGGGCTTGGACATAATTTATATCTGGGATGATGACGTAGTTATACAAAGGTATAACAATTTCTGGTCATACTCAGTTTGAATGCTAGTGGGAAAAGTGCCTAAGACCTATTCGGCGATAGCTTGATGCCGTAACGACAAGTAGAAAGAAATTAACTGTTTACAGGGTTTGTTACCCTCAATTGCAAGCCTCCCGTGAAATTGACTTGTACGGGATGATGCTCAGAAGGCGGGGTAAAATGCATGGTAAGGGAACTGATAATGGAGAGTGTTTGGGGACCCGTTGGATTTTCTTCGTATACGGGCATTTCAACCGAATGCCTTCCTAGCAATACCGTCGCAAGCAAGTGACCCCAATACATTTGAACCGACAGGGGTGTTTGTTCCAGCTCCTGTTCCTGTCGGACATTTAATATGAAATTGTCCTTAACCCACAACTTAAAATTGAAACTTATCGCCCGTGCTTCCAGGATTAGTTCTTCATCTCCAAATTCGTATAGTTCCACAAACTTATCAGCTATACCCTGGGGGGTGAAAGGTACCTTTAGCATAATAACAGAAATTTGAATTTAGAAATAAGCTTGCCCCAAACTACTATTTAAAAATTATCAAGTCTAGTAAAAGCACGGGAAGAATAGGCGAAATATTTCATTCTGTACATGGTTAAAATGATGTATAAAGTCTGATAAATACTAATAGAATTGGAATCTTGTATTCAAACAGTGCTATACAGTCAAAATAAAGTTATATATTTAAAAAATAGTTATTCAGGCTTGATAATATTTACAGGTCCATTCAATAATTTAGGATTCGTTCATTGCTATTAAGGAAGAATGAAAGGGGAGGACTATACATACAAATCTGACATTTTTCGCTTTTTTAATCATGGTATCGTATATATACGCATTGGAGCGATATTATTGATACTGATAAGTGAATGGGTGCTTAGAGACACCTTGGCAGCTGCTTTGGCGTCCTACAATTTTTATTTACACCTCTCCATCCGGTTGGTTTTGACGCTCGTATGTGTGGAGTGGATATATTTTGTTTCTCGTCTATTAGATTCTGTATACGACTGGCAAAGTGGTGGGGTGATACGTATCATCTTACAAACGATTCTGGGGATCGTATGCCCGGTCGTGGTACAGCTACTTGTCACACTTTTATGGTTGATGAGTAAAGGGCTGACTTTTGATGAAGTGGAGTTTCTTCAAAATGCCTTCGTGCTGAACACCGCCTTCATTATTTTGGTCAATAGTTTTTTTCTCGTCCGAAATATCTATATGTATTCGCAAAAAAGTTTGTTGGTCGTGGAAGGTGCAACGAGTGATTTTGGAGTAAATACCAGTCCAGTATTGGAGGTGTACTTTGGAGGTGAAATTAAAACCTACCCCCAAAGTGAAATTTCCTATATTTATCGACTTAACGGATACAATTATATTAAAATCGCCCCGGATGGGGCTACGTATATCTTGTCCCGGTCATTAGGTGATCTCGAAGAAGAGCTCGATGAAACAATGTTCTTTCGAATAAATCGACAATTAATTGCCAACCGAAATTGCATCCAAAACGTCACTCCCCATGTTTTTGGAAAGATAAAAGTAGTGGTGTCGAAAGATTGCCCCTTTGGTAAAGATGTGATTGTAAGCCAACGACGGGCGCAGGCATTTAGAGAATGGTGGGGGCGTGTAAACCCCCACCCAAATACTTAATAATATCGGGTTACATATCCCTTTCAACGTCTTTGTCGCCCCGGCCGGATAAGTTTACGATAGCCAAAGCATTTTTGTCTTTCAAAAGCTTCATGGCTAATGCAACGGCATGAGATGATTCGATGGCGGGATTGATGCCCTCTAACCGCGAAAGTGTTTTATAAGCCTCGACCGCCTCATCATCTGTAACGGGGTAGTAAGTAGCTCTACCGGTATCTTTCATATGGGCATGTTGCGGTGATATGCCGGGGTAATCCAATCCTGCCGCTATACTCTTCGAGGGCATAGGATTTCCAGCTTCATCGACTAGACAATACGAGAAAGTACCTTGGAATACCGTTGGTTTTCCAAATGATAAAGTAGCTGCTGTGTCGGGAAGTACGCCACTTCCACCCCCTTCAGCACCGGCAATTTGGACAGACAGGTCATCTAAAAATCCCGAAAATAATCCGATAGCATTGGAGCCACCCCCTACAGCCGCAAAGATCTGGTCAGGTAAACGGCCTTCCTTGATCAGAATCTGCTGACGGGCTTCATGGCCAATCACGCTTTGGAAATAGCCGACCATATGTGGATAGGGGTGAGGCCCTACATGAGAGCCGAGCAAGTAGAAGGAATCCGGGTTTTCGATGTAGTAGCCCAGTGCAGCATCGACAGCATCCTTTAATGTTGCCGTACCCATTTCCGTCGTAATGAGCTCAGCCCCGAGTTGCCGGATTCGACGTACGTTAAGGGCTTGACGTTCTGAGTCAATTTTGCCCATAAATATCTTACACGGGATATTGAGCAAAGCCGCGGCGGTGGCTGTAGCGACCCCATGCTGACCCGCACCGGTTTCTGCAATAACTTCCTTGGCACCCATTTTCTTGGCTACCAGGATCTGACCAATGGTATTATTGATTTTATGAGAACCCGTATGATTAAGATCTTCTCTTTTTAAATAAATTTTTGAACCGATCTTTTCGCTCAAATTTTTAGCCCAGTAAAGGGGGGAGGGACGTCCAACATAATCTTTAAGAATACCAATAAATTCGTTTCTAAAAGTATCTTGGTGCGCTATGCTGTCAAAAAAATCGGCAAGGCGAGAAAGCTGGCCTTCTAAAACAGGGGGAACATAAGATCCTCCGTATTCGCCATAAGTGCCCTGATATTCCAACATTTTGAGAAGGGGGCCTACTTCAATAGTTTTATTCTCGTTATTACTCATTATTGGATATGGTGTTAAGAATTGATAATCAAATACCATTCGTATTAAGATCCAGATCCTTCTTATTTACTTATACCTTGTGGATTTCTCCCGATTTGAATGTGTTAATCAATTAAACAGGAGTGCCTCCCCATGGTTTAAAAAAGAGCTCAGTTGTAAACTTTCTGGGACCTTGAAAACTGTCAGATCGAATTGTATAAAAAAAACAGCCGGACATAAATTCACAAGGAACAAGTCCGACTGCTTGTCAATCATCACTAAATCTCAATTTCTACCACCTCTTTCACTGGAAGCTCCTCGCCCCGACGATCTGTTCGGAGAAGCGTTACTCGGTGTAGATGAACGGCTAGGTGCCGGTGAAGCTGTTTGACGTGAGGGTGATGCGGTTCGACTAGGCGAAACGGCCTCACGGGAAGAGCTTCGTGGTGCTGGGGATACAGTTGGTGAACTGTTTCTACTGGGTGTTGTTGCTTCCCTTGCACGCGAATTATTTGGTGCAGGAGCCGGCCGGGCAGGTGTTGTCCGGCTTGGCGCTGGAGCAGTTTCAGTCCGTGATGGAGTTCCCACCGGAGTTCTATTTTGGACCGGGGGGGCAGGCGAGCTACTCCGTTCGGGCACAGCCCCTTCTCTTGAACGTGAGTTTGGACTTACTGTTTCCCCACTTCGTCGAGAGGAGGGAGTTGTTGCTTCCCTACCAATTTCCGTTCTCGGAGCCGGAGCGACTGTACTCGTGGAACCCCTAGGTGCACCCACTGACGTGTTGTTTGAGGAACGTGCTGAAGGGGTACTGTTGGCCGGGGAGGTCGTATTTCGGTTACTACCTGGCGTTGCCACAGGGTTTCGAGTTAAGTTATTCTCTCTGGCAGCAATGGCGTGACGAGCACTTTCAGTATTGGCTCTTGTTACAACTTCACGGAAATTTCCGTCGTTACCCCGACTGGCATAGCTGTAGACAGGAACCTTACTGCGCGTATGTCTTTCAATTTCAGTTGATCGTGGTCCGTACACGTATTGGTGGTTATTATAGACATAGTAGTTATTAATAACCGTCGTGTTTTGGTATATCTTAGTCACACGGGCACGAGGTAGGGCATAACGATGCCAACGGGCGTGCATGAAGTGACGGTGGGGAACAAAAACCCAGAAATGTACGGGGATATTAATGGCTATTCCAATATGAAATCCGGGCAAAAGTGGAGCCCATCCGTAATAGCCACCACCGGTACGCCAGTGAACCCATCCCGGGCCCCAGATATAATCAGGCACCCAAGCCCAGCCATAATAATCATCGTAAAACCAACGTCCATAGTGAAAGGGGGCCCAACCCCAAACGTAATCCGATACCCAGGTGTTACCAAATTCAGTCATTACCCAACGGCCATTTGTCATGTAGGGGTGAAAATCTCTCGGTACCGATGGAATCCATACCGAACCATATTGTGCATGGTTAACCCAACTTCCATAGGGAGCAAGTGAATTGTAAAATACTTGGAATGAGACTGATACACCCGGCTGGGCGCTCAGCTTCGAAGGAGCAGGCCAACCCAGACTTAAAACAGCAGCCACGACTGCGATGATGAGGTATTTTATAGTTTTCATGGCCGTAAATGTTAATAGTGGAACTCAGTTCTTTGATCAACTTGGCTCCAAAAAGTTTAATTAGGAAACGAAATTTTCAAATTGAATAACGGAGACCCCTTATAAATATTGAAGAAGAATAGGGGAAAAAGAAACCGGGAAGTGTTTCTCTCCTTAGAAGACACTTCCCGGTTAATTCAGTGATATATATATCGAGAGACTTTTGATCTTAATTATAGTTGTTCAGATATTACTTCCCGTAATTTGTTCTCAGATACGGCTCCCGTCGTTTGCCACACAATTTGACCGTCTTTATACAAATAGATAAGGGGTAAATATTGAATACCTAGGTGCTCGGCCACGGTCTTATTGACATCAATATCAATGATTTTAACAATAGCCCGCCCTTCGAACTCACTCTCCATTTTTTTGATTTTAGGATATAGAGCTTTACAAGGTGCACACCATTTCGCTGTGAAATCGACCAAGACGGGTTTATCACTCGCAATAAGCTCATTATATTCACTTACTGGCATACCTACGATGGGGTTATTGGAACGATCAACACCTTCAACAGGTCTTTTTTCGACAGTCCAACGCATATAGCCTCCTTCTAAGTCGTAAACCTCTTTAAACCCTTGAGCCACCAAAAGCTTAGCAGCTTCTGCACTTCTGCCACCTCCTAGGCAGTAGATCATCACAGGCTCATTTTTATCTAGACTTTCCATTTGTTGCAAAAAGTCATTTTTACGAAAGTCAACATTCCGGGCGTTGGGAAGGTGACCGGCACCATATTCCTCGGCAGTGCGCACGTCGACCAATTGCGCATTAGGCGTATTCTTCAGCCGTTCCGAAAAAGATTCACCGTTTAACTTTGTTTGAGAGAAGGCACTCGAAAGGGTTAATAAAAAAATAATGGCTAAACCAGAAATGTATTTCATGATTGACTCTTTTAAATATGCAAGCATGTAAATTTAGGTTAATAATCCTAATTAAGCCTAGTTGCTGACCTTTTTTTTAACTTATTTTGTAGCTGGAAAGTTTTTTGTCAAAATCTTTTTTAATCAATATTTATTCGACAAATGAGCGCAATTCAGTCAGTACATGCCAGGCAGATCCTGGATTCAAGAGGGAATCCTACAGTTGAAGTGGACGTTAGAACAGAGAATGGCTATTTTGGCCGGGCGGCGGTTCCCTCTGGCGCGTCGACAGGTGTTCATGAAGCGGTTGAACTCCGTGACGAGGACCCAAAAGCTTACCTGGGAAAGGGAGTGCTGAAAGCGGTAGAAAATGTTAATGATATCATATATCCGGAACTAATCGGTATTTCGGTATTTGAACAAAACGAAATTGACCGTACTCTACTAGAACTCGATGGAACGCCCAACAAAGGGAAACTGGGTGCTAATGCAATATTGGGCGTTTCGCTTGCCGTTGCCAAGGCAGCAGCAGAGGAGGCAGGATTATCTCTTTACCGTTATGTAGGTGGTACCAACGCCAATACCTTACCGGTGCCGATGATGAATATCCTCAATGGTGGAAGCCATGCCGACAATGCCATCGATTTTCAGGAATTTATGATTGTTCCTGCTAAAGCTGATACGTTTTCAGAATCTTTGAGAATGGGAGTAGAGGTATTCCATACGCTCAAGAAAGTACTGAAAGACAAAGGATATTCTACCAACGTAGGAGATGAAGGTGGATTTGCCCCCAATATCCGATCCAACGAAGAAGCTATTGAAGTGGTGCTCCAAGCCATTGAAAAAGCCGGCTACAAGCCCGGAGAGGAAATCTTTATCGCCTTGGATGCAGCAAGTTCAGAGTTTTACGAAAATGGCGTATACCATTTCAAGAAATCAGACGGACGTAAGTTTTCATCGAGCGAGCTGGTAGGATATTGGTCGGAATGGGTGAACAAGTATCCTATTATTTCAATTGAGGATGGTTTTGCAGAGGACGATTGGGATGGTTGGAAGCAAATTACAGATGCGATCGGTAAAAAGGTACAACTGGTGGGTGATGACCTTTTTGTAACTAATGTGAAGCGCTTGCAACAAGGAATTGAATCCGGTGTTGCCAACGCCGTTCTGGTGAAAGTAAATCAAATCGGTTCTCTCACCGAAACCATAGATACCGTGAATTTGGCGAAACGGAACAGCTATAAGAATGTAATGTCGCACCGCTCTGGCGAAACCGAAGATGCGACCATTGCTGACCTGGCGGTTGCTTTGAATACGGGGCAAATTAAAACCGGATCAGCTTCTCGTTCGGACCGGATGGCCAAATACAATCAGTTGCTGAGAATCGAAGAGGAATTAGGAGATAATGCCTATTTCCCAGGTCTCAAATTCTGATAGTAGAAGCAGCGAAAATGCCCTCGTAAGGCTGGGCTAAATACGTAGTGGAAGATGTCTGAGGTTGCGAATAAAATAGGATTGCTCTTGTTATATAGTGCACTTGTTTCACTCGTAATTCAGACATCTTTTTTAAAGTTATGGTGCGGATCGACAACTGTTTTTAAAACCCATAAATCGATTAGGTTACGATGATGGTAATTATAAATTGGCTAAAATCTATTTTTAGTAACTTTTATAAAGGAACCTTCTTCGTATGGTTTATCTGGGTATTGTTTTTTGATAATAACAGCATCCTTAATGCCATCCATAGTTATAATAAAAAGGAAAAGCTCATCAGTGATACGCTCTATTACCACCACAAAATTTTAGAAGCCCGAAAGGATAGGGAAGAAGTATTCGGCAATGAAAAAATGCTAGAGAAGTGGGCGCGTGAAAAATACCGAATGAGTCGCCCTAGTGAAGATGTTTACATTATTGTGGATGAGGAGAATCGATCTCTGGACGCATTGGAATGAGCCCGAGTATGAATGATCAGATCCGCTGTTTAATTCGTTAATCAGCTTTTAGTGAATTTTTACCTGCAGTTTGAATGAATAAGAAAGTTATCTTAATTATACTCGACGGTTGGGGAATAGCCAAGTCCGGCGAGGAAAATCGATCTGCCATTGCGGTGGCTAATACGCCTTATATTGATAGTCTATTGGCAAACTATCCGAATTCAACCCTATTGACTTCAGGTTTGGAAGTAGGGCTTCCCGATGGCCAAATGGGTAATTCTGAGGTAGGTCATACCAATTTGGGAGCGGGGCGGATCGTTTATCAAGACCTGGTAAAAATCAACAAAGCAATTACAGAGGGTACGCTTTACAATGATCCAGTTTTGTCAAACGCATATAAGTATGCGCTGGACAACAAGAAGCGGGTTCATTTCATAGGATTAGTCTCCGATGGTGGCGTGCATTCTCATATTGATCATTTGAAAGGGTTGATTACGATTGCTCACCAGACAGGGATTACCGATGTGTTCGTCCATGCTTTTACGGACGGTCGAGACTGCGACCCTAAGAGTGGATCGGGATTTCTCACTGACTTGAAACAGCATATGAAATCAACCACCGGTCAAATTGCATCCATTACCGGGCGTTATTATGCCATGGATCGGGACAGACGTTGGGAGCGTGTCAAACTTGCCTTCGATGCAATGGTTTTCGGAGAAGGGCAAAAAGTTTACCAAGACAAATTAATAGCAGCGGTAGAAGAATCCTATAGACAAAATGTAACAGATGAGTTCATTAAACCTATCGTAGCGACTAAAGAAGACGGCTTGCCTGTTGCCTTGATCGAAGAAGGTGATGTAGTTATTAATTTCAATTTCCGGACCGACCGTGGAAGGGAGATTACCGAGGTTTTAACCCAACGGGATTTTCCAGAGTACAACATGTCGAAATTGAATCTCTATTATGTCACGCTGACGAACTACGACGAAACATATGCGAACGTCAAAGTGATTTTTGACAAAGACAACTTGGAGAATACCTTAGGGGAAGTTATCTCGAAAGCTGGTAAAAAGCAGATACGAATAGCAGAAACTGAAAAGTATCCCCATGTCACCTTTTTCTTTTCCGGGGGGCGCGAACAACCTTTTGAGGGTGAATCACGTATATTATGTCCTTCACCAAAAGTGGCTACCTACGATCTGAAACCGGAAATGTCTGCTTTTGAAATACGCGATCGGATTGTCCCCGAATTGGAAAGTGCGTCGGCCGACTTTATTTGTCTGAACTTTGCCAATGCTGACATGGTTGGTCATACAGGCGTATTCGAAGCTGCCGTCAAAGCAGCTGAGGCAGTGGATTCCTGCGTTCGCACCATCGTGGAAACTGCCTTGAAGCACGGCTATGTATCCCTCATTTTAGCCGATCACGGTAATTCGGACTACATGATAAACGATGACGGCAGCCCCAATACACAACACTCTCTCAATCCAGTTCCTTTTATCGTTGTCGATCAGGAATACCGGGGGCCGGTAGGTTCAGGTCGGTTGGCGAATATAGCACCTACCATACTGAAACTGATGGGCCTGGAAAAACCATTAGAAATGAATGAGGAAAGCTTGGTATAATCTCCGCAGTTGGAAGATTCTGTCACAAAAGGGTAGCCTCTTTCTTTTGTGTATCAGCTTCCTTATGGGAGCTTGTCAAAACACGCCCGAAATTACGGATTCTACATCCATCCTGAATTTGGAGGAACTGATTGAGTCCCAAATCGAGTTCCTGTCTGAGACTAATCCCGAAGTGGAAAAAATAATGCTATTAAATGAAAAAGAGGATCGGGTTAAGACGCGTGAGATCAATTGGAGTGACGAGCTCGCTTATTTTCTAGAAGCGGACATTAGCAAAGCATCTCTAAGGGATAGTTATGAGATAGTCAACTCCGACACTCTAACCGAAACCTACCGACTTAGGGAAGGCCAATCCCACTCCGTAACTGAAATGGAGGTGCTATATTCAGGAAAAACTGGTGAGGTAGAAAAAGTGGTTATTCTTGTAAAGAAAGAAAATCGCCTTTTCAAGATATCGAGGGTGTTGTCTTTAATGATGGACGGCGCGAAAGACCAAAATCGTTTGCTAGCGTATGAAATTAAAGGCGTGCAACGACAAGCCTTATCTGAGGATAAAAATTTTACAATTAAAGGATCGATCCATTATTGATCAGATCTGAATACATGTTAAACTGTTAGTTATGATAATCCGTAAAGCAGTAATACCCGCAGCCGGTCTAGGCACTCGCTTTTTACCTGCAACCAAGAGTATGCCCAAAGAAATGCTTCCCATTATTGATATTCCGACCATTCAGTACGTCGTACAGGAAGCGGTCGACTCGGGAATAGATGATATTTTAATCATTTCGGGAAAGGGAAAAAGAGCGATCGAAGATCATTTTGATCGGAATTTTGAGTTGGAAGCGCGTTTGGAAGAGAAGGAAGACCAGGCTTGGTTTACGGAAATGCGTCGCTTGTCGGATATGGCAAATATTCATTTTGTCCGGCAAAAGGAAGCTTTAGGCCTCGGTGACGCAATTTATTATGCACGTCATCATGTCGGAGACGAGCCGTTTGCCGTCCTATTGGGAGATACGATTATGGACTCCGTGATTCCAGTTACACGTCAGTTGGTGGACACTTTTGAGCAGTATGGTGGATCGGTGATAGGGGTTGAAACGGTTCCCGCCGACAAAGTTAACCGTTATGGAATCGTAGGCGGAACCTCTTTAAGTGATTCCATTTTACAACTAGATACCTTAGTGGAAAAGCCACCTATTGACAAAGCGCCTTCAAATCTGGCCATTGCAGGTAGGTACATCCTTTCCCCTGAAATTTTTGATGCTATCGAAAATACGCCCAAGGGAAAAAACAACGAGATTCAACTCACTGACGCCATGCTTCTCCTCCTGAAGCGCCAAAATTTTTATGCGCATCTCATCGAAGGCAAGCGTCATGATATCGGAAATAAGATGGATTATTTGAAAACTACCGTTGAGTTTGCGCTTAAACGAAAAGAGTTCTCTGAGCCATTCCGTCAATTCTTAAAAGAGATATTGGCAGAGCAGTAAGCGAAGACCATGCCTGATATGAACCCGTTCCTTTAACCTCGGTTGAAGGAACTTTTTTTTTAAATCTTCTTGGTAACTAAACACTGTTTATTATATTTGCGCCGTTAGTAAACCTTGATTTTTAGAAAATTTGATAATCTAATGGGAATTTCGGAGCGGAAAGAGCGGGAAAGAGAAGAGATGCAGCAATTGATTTTGGGTGCGGCGCATCGTTTATTTTTGGAAAATGGGTATGATAAAACCAGCATTCGTGCTATTGCCGACGCCATAGAATATAGTCCGGCTACCATTTATCTCTACTTTAAAGACAAAAACGAGATCTTTTTTGAATTGCACGCAAAGGCTTTTCAAGCATTGAGAGAAGCATTTACACCCGTGTTCAATATTAGAGATCCTTTTGCACAATTGGTTGAACTCGGTCACCTATATCTGCAGTGGGCGATCGAAAATCCAGGTCTCTATGATTTATGTTTTCTCATGGAAGCTCCCATGGAGGCACTAGCTTGTAGGGAAGAGTCCTGGCGGGAGGGGCAATCGGCCTTTGACCTATTAAGAAATGTAGTTGGCAACTGTATAGAAGCCGGCTATTTTCGAGAGCACGATCTCGACACGGCGGCATTGACCATCTGGAGTTATATCCACGGTCTGGTAGTTATTTATTTGAAAAAAAGAATGGTAGTATTTGAGGATCAAAGAGAAGAAGAACGTATGCGAGAGTCGTATACATTCTTTGTAAAAATGATTCGTAACGGTCTATAATCTATCCACATGAAAACATTGCTAAAACTTGAAGAAGTAGCTTTACTCAGTCTCTCTTTGATCGTTTACGACCGTTTGGCCTTAGGGTGGGGGTGGTTTCCTCTACTTTTGTTTTTACCCGACTTGAGTATGGTTGGATATTTAGGTGGTGCTAAATTAGGGGCAATGGTCTATAATTTTTGGCATCATAGAGCGGTTGCCGTAATTCCATTAGTTTTGGGGTATCTCTCTGATAGTCAAATTCTTATGGCAATGGGGTGCATTTTATTTGCCCATATCGCAATGGACCGTCTTCTGGGCTACGGCTTGAAATATCAGACGGATTTCCATGATACGCATTTAGGCGTAATCGGTAAAAATGCCCAGAAAAGCGAGTAACTATTCGATAGGAATTAATTAGCCAAATTTTTTTAGTCGTTGGTAAACAATGTTAATATAATTAACGATGAAAATCCGTTTATTAATTATAACGCTCGCATGCTGCTTGCAAGGGTATGCTGTATGTGCGCAGGAGTCACCGGTGCTGGAAGCCTATCTGCGTGAAGGGTTGACCTCGAACTTAGCTCTCCAGCAAGAACAATTGGAAGTGAATAAGGCCATCCAGGCATTGCGTCAGGCGAAAGCCCTTTTTGCTCCTCAGATTACGTTCGCTCCCACCTATTCCCTGGCCTATGGCGGACGTAGGATTGCGGTTCCGGTGGGGGATATGTTAAACCCCCTGTTCGCGACCATTAACGAACTCACCGGTCGGCAGGATTTTCCAACCGATATACCTAATGTCGATGAATTGCTAGCACCCCACAATTTCCACGATACAAAAATTACTTTTCAGATTCCACTGTATAGTCCGGAACTGAAATACAATTATTTGATACACAGCAATATGCTTTCTTCTCGGGAAGCTCGTCTAAAAGTAGTTTCCACAGAAATTTCCTTTGCAATTCGGGAAGCCTATTACCAATATATGCAAGCCCTTAAACTCCAAGAAGTATATCGCTCCTCTCGGAAAATTCTAGAGGAATTAACACGATTAAATCAGCGTTTGCTCGACAATCAAATGGTCACGAGGGATTTGGTTTTGGCGTCGGAGTACGAATTAAGTGCCCATGATCGGCAAATGGCTGAAACGGAAAAGAATGTCAATGTAACACAGGCCTATTTCAATTTTTTGTTGAATCGAGATTTAAGTTCGGATATCAAATTAGATACCCATCTTCTACAAAAAGCGGGACATCTACAGATTCAAGAGGATTTGGATCAATTAATAGCAGAGGCTCTGTCCGGGCGTCAAGAAATAAAGACACTCGACTTCTCGGTGTTGGCAGCAAGAAATGCTACTCAGCTCGAATCTAAATCCGCTGTATGGCCTAACCTCTATATAGGTGGAAACACCGGTTTTCAAGGCTATTCTTATCGATTTGCGAATCAGGGCTATCTCATTGCACAGGTAGGCTTGCGATGGGATCTCTACAAAGGAGGAGAGCGTAAAGCCAAAATTGCTCAAGCTCAAATCCGCGAACAAAGCATTGAACTCCAGCGAACCGAGGCTGAAAAAAGGGTCATGTTGGAGGTAGTACAGGCTTATCATGCCCTCAAGGCATCGTTTCAGGGGCTCAAAGAAGCGGAAGTCGGATTAGAAAAAGCTAGAGCTTACTACAGCATAACTCACAGCCGTTATTTCAATCAAAACGTTCTTCTGGTCGAATATATGAAAGCAGTGGAAGACCTGAAAAAGGCCGAAATCCTTCATACCATCAGTCAATATGAATTATTGCTACGAAAAGCGCATTTGGACCGTGTGGTTGGGCGATCGTTAGTGGAATAGAATTAAAAAATCCTAGTACAGCATCTTAGAAATTAATAATTGATAGATCCAATGAAGATCCGACAAATTATATGGTTAGTTCCTTTGGTAGCGGGATGTACCCAGTCGCAAAAACCAGTTGTAGAACAGGGAGAGACGGCTATCCCCGTCAAGCTCGCTAACGTTGAAACTGTTTCCTATGTGCTACCGGTGAATACTGTCGGGACAGTGACATCGCTGCAGGAATCCCGGGTTGCATTTAAAATGGGTGGTGTAATTGAAAAGATTTACGTCAGGGAAGGGCAGTTAGTGAAGGAGGGGCAAATTTTAGCATCACTCCATTTGGATGAGATCGATGCTCAGGTAAATCAAGCAGAGTTAGCATTTGACAAAGCTACCCGCGACTTCGAAAGGGTAGGTAATTTATTGCGTGACTCAGCCGCCACGATGGAGCAATTTCAAAATGTCGAGACAGCTAGGGAAGTGGCCAGGGAGAACCTGAGCATGGCCCGTTTCAATCGGCAATATGCTCAAATTAAAAGTCCTATCAACGGTACGATTATCCGAAAGCTGATGAGCGAAGGTGAGGTGGTCGGTCCCGGCACCCCTGTATTAATGTTGGTCTCTAATCAAAAAAAGGATTGGGTGGTCAAGGTGGGTGTATCGGATCGGGATTGGGCTAGGCTCCAGACCGGCGATAAAGCTGAAATTGAGCTTGACGCCTATCCGGCGAATGTGCTAAAAGGTTACGTCTCATATCGATCACAAGTAGCCGATCCCATGACTCATTTGTATGAGGTGGAGATCAAATTAAATGGGAATATTCCCGATTTGGCTTCGGGGCTTTTTGCACGCGTAACGTTGTGGCCTTCGGAGCAGACTGATTTTCTAAAGGTACCTGTCGAAGCATTGATCGAAGGCCATCGCCAGAAGGGCTATGTTTTTGTGGTTGACCAGGGGACAGCTCAGAAACGAGCGGTAACGATCGGGCTCCTGGACAAGGGGGACATACTGCTGACTGACGGGATCGACACCACGGATCGTGTGGTAGTCGGCGGAAGTACATTTCTTACCGACGGTAGTTCAGTCCAGGTTATTCAGGAATAAATCGACTAGGAAACTGCACACAATCAGGAATTTACCCGATGAATATATCTGAATTTTCCGTTAAAAACTGGCAATTTATGCTAGTTCTGTTTGTAGGTGTCGTTGCACTTGGAATTAATTCCTTGCTGAACATGCCTCGTTCTGAGGATCCCGATTTCACCATGCCTTCGTTTGTCGTGATCTATGTGTATCCTGGCACCGATGCCGTTGACATGGAAGCACTGATCGTGGATAAAGTGGAGGAACGGTTCAGTGAATTATCGAATGTTAAAACCTTACGTACTACGGTCGACGATGGTCTTGCGTTGGTCACGATCGAATATGATTATGATCAAGACGTAAATGAAAAATACCAAGAGGTTGTTCGTGAAGTGAATGCGTTAGCGAAGGATCTCCCCGCCGATATTTTTAGAACCGAGATCCGGAAGTTTTCACCCTCCGACGTAAATATCGTTCAAATAGCTCTTCAATCCGAGACAGCCTCTTACGAAGAATTGGGGAATCAAGCTGAGCGTTTTAAAAAAGCGTTGTCAAAGGTAAAAGGGTTAAAGAATGTTACCACATGGGGTTTTCCCGAAAGAATCGTTCAGGTAGATCTGCACCTCGATAAGTTAGTTCTTTTCGGCCTATCGCCCATGCGTGTACTGGGAGCATTACAAGCGGAAAATGAAATTATACCGGGAGGGACCATTCACGCGGGCTCGAGACGGTTCAATGTGACGACAAACGGAACCTACGAGAGCCTGGAGGAAATTGGCCGTACTGTGGTTGGGAGCAATGGTCAACGTATAGTCTATCTCAAGGATGTGGCTACCCTTAGTCTGGGTTATCAGGAGGAGAGTCATTTGGTTCGGCTGAATGGATATCGAAGTGTGCTCGTTACCGCTGCTCAAAAAGAGGGAGAACATATCCAAAAAGTAGGTCGTAAAATCAATGAAGTGGTCGAAGCCTTTTCTTCATCCTTGCCCGCAAACATTCAATTGGTCCAGCATTTTGACCAGGCCGAGAGTGTAGGAAAACGACTTGGTCGTTTTGTGACCGATTTTGCAATCGCCATTTTTTTGGTCAGTTTAACGCTTTTACCTTTGGGTTTTAGGGCGGCTTTGGTCGTGATGATCTCGATTCCGCTTTCGTTATCAATAGGGCTTGCTTCGATTGATTACCTAGGTTTTAATATCAACCAGCTAAGTATTGTTGGTTTAATCGTTTCCTTGGGGATTCTGGTGGACGACTCAATTGTCGTCGTCGAAAATATTGAGCGATGGATCAGGGAAGGTTATCCCAAGCGGGAGGCTGCCGTTAAAGCAACGAAGCAGATTACATTAGCAGTAATCGGCTGTACGGCGACCCTGATTTTGGCTTTTTTGCCTTTGAACTTTATGCCAGAAGCTTCGGGAGACTTTATTCGTAGCCTACCTATGGCCGTTACAATGACCATTCTTGCTTCCATGATTGTGTCGTTGACGATAGTTCCGTTCTTAAGTAGTCGAATTTTGAAGACGGAACATCACCCAGAGGGTAATATTTTTATGCGATCACTGAAAAAAGTAATCAGTCGGAGCTATAGCAGGGTTTTGCATTGGGCGCTTCAACATCCAATTCCTACCCTGGTTTCCGCAGGTATTTTATTTGGCCTTTCTTTATTGATTCCAGGGATTATCGGCTTTTCTCTATTCCCAAAATCCGAGAAACCAATGTTCATGATTACAATGGAAACGCCGGAAGGGAGTTCATTGCAGGAGACAGATCGTATTGCAAGAGAAATTGAAGCTCGGTTGAGAAATATTCCCGAGATCAAGTATGTAACAACGAATGTTGGGAAGGG
>Ga0182793_1001187_pt1 | contig 16878 bp, 17 predicted proteins | sample Passage237A_FD_130498 | JGI IMG/M metagenome (GOLD analysis project Ga0182793, IMG submission 130498) | Cellulose adapted compost microbial communities from Newby Island Compost Facility, Milpitas, CA, USA - Passage2 37A (version 2) (version 2) ... | reverse complement strand
GCGTCCGGGGTGGCCGAACACGGCGCCGCGGACAACAAGAAGAGTCGAAATGCTTTCGATTGTTGCCAATGTGTTCTATGTGCTGATCGCGATCGCCATGGTCGCCCTCATCCTGCTGCAGCGCGGAGCCGGCGCGAATGCGGGGTCGGGGTTCGGTGGTGGCGCGTCGGCGACCGTTTTCGGTGCGCGCGGTTCGGCGAATTTCCTTTCGCGCAGCACGGCGGTCCTTGCGGGTTTGTTCTTCCTGCTCAGCCTCGGCATGGGCATTTTCCTGGCGCGCTCGGCCACGAGCCCGTCGCAAGTGCAGGACCTCGGCATCATGGCCGATGTTCCGGTGCCGGCGTCCGAGCCGGCCGCGCCTGCGGCCGCGGACGTGCCGGCACCGGCTTCGGCTGCGCCGGCTACCGATGCTCCGGCGCCCGCAGCTGCGGACGTGCCGGCCGCGCCGGCGACCGAAGCGGAAAAGCCGCAGGTGCCACCAGCGGAGTCGGCCAAGGATGCCGTGGCCGCGCCGGAGCAGAAGGGGAAGGACGGAAAGTAAGTGTCAGTGCCCAGGTGGCGGAATTGGTAGACGCACTACCTTGAGGTGGTAGCGGGGAGACCCGTGGAGGTTCGAGTCCTCTCTTGGGCACCACTCGATTCGGCGGGGCGTTCCGGAAGGTCGGAACGCTTCGCGGAATCTTCTTTACCGTCGTCGCGCCGGCTGCGCCGTCGCGATCGCTGATGCGCCATCGGCGCGGAGGTGCATGTGCTGGCCGAGTATCTTCCGGTCCTGCTGTTCATGGTGGTCACGACCGTGGTCGGCGTCGCGCTGATCCTGCTCGGCAACCTGCTCGGACCGCGCAATCCCCAGCCGGAGAAGGCCTCGCCGTACGAATGCGGCTTCGAGGCATTCGAGGACGCGCGCATGCGGTTCGACGTGCGCTTCTATCTGATCGCGATCCTTTTCATCATCTTCGATCTGGAAATCGCCTTCGTGTTTCCGTGGGCGACCGTGTTCGGCAAGCTGGGGCTGCTGGGCCTCGTCGAAATGGGCATCTTCCTCTCGATGCTGGTGATCGGCTTCGTGTACGTGTGGAAGAAGGGCGCGCTGGAGTGGGAGTGAGAGCATGAGTCTGGTCTCGCGCATAGCGGACACGATGCACAACCCGGCGCCGGTCAACGTCGTCGATGACATCCTCCGGCCCGGCGACGACAATCCGCTGATCCAGCGCGGTTTTGCCACCGCCAGCCTGGATTCGCTGATCAACTGGGCGCGAACCGGCTCGATGTGGCCGATGACCTTCGGCCTCGCCTGCTGCGCCGTCGAGATGATGCATGCCGGCGCCGCACGCCTGGATCTGGATCGCTACGGCGTGATCTTCCGTCCGAGCCCGCGCCAGTCCGACGTGATGATCGTGGCCGGCACGCTGGTCAACAAGATGGCGCCGGCGCTGCGCAAGGTCTACGACCAGATGCCCGATCCGAAGTGGGTCATCTCGATGGGTTCGTGCGCGAACGGCGGCGGCTATTACCACTACTCGTATGCGGTGGTACGGGGTTGCGATCGCATCGTGCCGGTCGACATCTACGTGCCGGGTTGTCCGCCGACCGCCGAGGCGCTGATTCACGGCATCCTGCAGTTGCAGAAGAAGATTCGCCGTACCAACACGATCGCGCGCTGACGGAGCGACCGAGATGAACGACACGACGCCGGAATCCGCGCCAGCGCCATTTGCTCGCAGGCTCGAGGCCGTGCTCGGCCAGAAGCTGGTGCGGCTCGCAGGAGCGGGCAGCGAGACGACGATCGAAGTCCTGCCGGAGAACTGGCTCGCGGTCGCGCGTTTGCTGCGCGACGATGCCGAGTTCCGTTTCGAGCAGCTGATCGACCTGTGCGGCGTCGACTACCTGTCGTGGGGGCAGGGCGAATGGGACACCGAGGACGTGACGTCCGAGGGTTTCTCGCGCGGCGTCGAAGGATCCGGGCCCGGTCGCTTCGCGTGGGCCAACCGGCCGCGTCACGTGGACATCCCGCACCGTTTCGCGGTGGTCGTCCATCTCCTGTCCATCACCCACAACCGGCGTTTACGGCTGCGCGCGCATTGCGCGGACGACGAACTTCCGGTGCTGCCGTCGCTGGTCGAGGTCTGGCCCGTCGCGAACTGGTTCGAGCGCGAGGCGTTCGATCTGTACGGTATCGTGTTCGAAGGCCATCCGGACCTGCGCCGAATCCTCACCGACTACGGTTTCGTCGGCCATCCGTTCCGCAAGGATTTCCCGTTGATCGGCAATGTCGAGGTTCGCTACGACCCCGACAAGCGCCGAGTGGTGTACGAGCCGGTGACGTCGGTCGAGCCGCGCGTTCTGGTCCCGCGCACGATCCGCGACGACTCGCGCTATGAGCAGGCATGGGCCGAGAACGGTCCCGCCAGCGGCGAGACGAGGAAATAGCCGCGATGCAGGAAATCAGGAACTACACGATGAACTTCGGCCCGCAGCATCCCGCCGCGCACGGCGTGTTGCGTCTTGTGCTGGAGATGGACGGCGAAACCGTCGTGCGCGCCGATCCACACGTCGGACTGCTCCATCGCGCGACCGAGAAGCTGGCCGAATCCAAGCCGTTCAACCAGTCGATCGGTTACATGGACCGCCTCGATTACGTCTCGATGATGTGCAACGAGCACGCCTACGTGCGCGCCATCGAGAACCTGCTCGGCATCGAGGCGCCGGAGCGCGCGCAGTGGATCCGCACGATGTTCGACGAGATCACGCGCATCCTGAACCACCTGATGTGGATCGGATCGAACGGTCTCGATCTCGGCGCGATGGCGGTGTTCCTGTACGCGTTCCGCGAGCGCGAGGAACTCATGGACTGTTACGAGGCGGTGTCCGGCGCGCGCATGCACGCGACCTATTACCGCCCCGGCGGCGTCTACCGCGACCTGCCCGAGCGCATGCCGAACTACGCCGAGTCGAAGTGGCACAAGGGCGATGATCTCAAGCGCCTGAACCAGTGGCGTGGCGGCTCGATGCTCGACTTCCTCGATGCGTTCACGGCGGACTTCCCGCGGCGCGTCGACGAGTACGAGGAGTTGCTCACCAACAACCGCATCTGGAAGCAGCGCACCGTCGACATCGGTGTCGTGTCGCCGGAGCAGGCGCTCCAGTGGGGCATGAGCGGGCCGATGCTGCGCGGCTCCGGCATCGAGTGGGACCTGCGCAAGAAGCAGCCATACGCGAAGTACGCCGAGGTCGATTTCGACATCCCGGTCGGCACAAGGGGCGACTGCTACGATCGCTATCTCGTGCGCGTCGAGGAGATGCGCCAGTCCAATCGCATCATCAAGCAGTGCGTCGACTGGCTGCGCGCCAATCCCGGCCCGGTGATGGTACGCAACTTCAAGGTGGCGCCGCCGCCGCGTGTCGAGATGAAGGACGACATGGAAGCGCTGATCCACCACTTCAAGCTGTTCAGCGAGGGCTACAGCGTGCCGGCCGGCGAGACGTATGCGGCGGTCGAGGCACCGAAGGGCGAGTTCGGCATCTATCTGGTTTCGGACGGCGCCAACAAGCCGTTCCGGCTCAAGTGCCGCGCGCCGAGTTACGTGCACCTGTCGTCGATGGACGAGATCGTTCGCGGTCACATGCTGCCGGACGTGGTCGCGATGATCGGCACCTATGACGTCGTGTTCGGGGAGGTCGACCGATGAAAGCGACCGGCACGTACGAGCAGGTCAAGGATGTCGATCCGCTGGTTTCGCTCAGCGAGAAGACGCGGGCGCACATCGACCACTGGGTCGCCAAGTTCCCGGCCGACCGCAAGCGTTCCGCTCTGATCCAGGGACTTTGGGCCGCGCAGGAACAGAACGGCGGCCATCTCACGGATGATCTGATCGTCGCGGTCACGCGATACCTCGGCCTGCCGCAGATCTGGGGCTTCGAGGTCGCGACGTTCTACTCGATGTTCGAGACCGAGCCGGTCGGGCGCAACAACGTTGCGATCTGCACGAACATTTCCTGCTGGCTGAACGGCGCGGAGGAGATCGTGCGCCACTGCGAGCAGAAGTACGGCATCAAGCTCGGCGAAAGCACGCCGGACGGACGCATCTACCTCAAGAAGGAAGAGGAATGCCTCGCGGCCTGCTGCGGCGCGCCGATGATGGTGGTCAACGGCCATTACCACGAGAAGCTGACGATCGAGAAGGTCGACCGCATTCTCGACGAGTTGAAGTGAGCACGACGATGGCGTTCGGTCCCGCACCCAAGGAACACCAGGTCGTCTACACGACGCTGCACTTCGAGCAGCCGTGGACGCTGGACAGTTACCTCAAGGTCGATGGCTACAAGGCGTGGAAGAAGATCCTCGCCGAGAAGCCCGATCCCGCCTCGATCATCGAGGAGGTCAAGAAGAGTGGCCTGCGTGGACGCGGCGGCGCAGGCTTCCCGACCGGGCTCAAGTGGTCTTTCATGCCGAAGGGCGACATGCAGAAGTACATCCTCTGCAACTCCGACGAGTCCGAGCCCGGCACCTGCAAGGACCGCGACATCCTGCGCTTCAATCCGCACGCGGTCGTCGAAGGTCTTGCGATCGCCTGCTACGCGACCGGTTCGACCGTCGCCTACAACTACCTGCGCGGCGAGTTCCACCACGAGCCGTTCGAGCACTTCGAGGCTGCGCTCAGGGAAGCCTACGCCGCCGGCCTGCTCGGAAAGAACATCGGTGGCAGCGGGATCGACGTGGACATCCATGCCGCACTTGGTGCCGGCGCCTACATCTGCGGCGAGGAAACCGCACTGATGGAGTCGCTGGAGGGCAAGAAGGGCCAGCCGCGCTTCAAGCCGCCATTCCCGGCCAATTTCGGCTTGTTCGGCAAGCCGACCACGATCAACAACACGGAAACCTACGCATCGGTCCCGACCATCCTCAACAAGGGCGCCGACTGGTTCATGGCGCAGGGCAAGCCCAACAACGGCGGCCCCAAGATCTTCTCGGTTTCCGGCCATGTGAACCGGCCGGGCAACTACGAGATCCGTCTCGGCACGCCGTTCGCGGAACTGCTGGAGATGGCCGGCGGCGTGCGCAACGGCAACAAGCTCAAGGCGGTGATCCCCGGCGGGTCGTCGATGCCGGTGCTGCCGGCGGCGACGATGATGGAACTGACGATGGATTACGACGCGATCCAGAAGGCCGGTTCCGGCCTCGGTTCCGGCGCCGTGATCGTGATGGACGAGACCACCTGCATGGTGCGCGCATGCCGCCGCATCAGCCAGTTCTACTTCAAGGAAAGCTGCGGCCAGTGCACGCCGTGCCGCGAGGGAACCGGCTGGATGTACCGGCTGCTCACGCGCATCGTCGAGGGCAAGGCGAACCTGGACGACATCGACATGCTGAAGGCCGCGGCCGGCCAGATCGAGGGACACACGATCTGTGCGTTCGGCGAGGCAGCGGCGTGGCCGGTGCAGGGCTTCCTGCGTCATTTCCGCGACGAGTTCGAGTACTACATCCGCAACGGTCGCTCCATCGTCGACGACAAGCTGGGAGTCGCCGCATGAGCGCGCAGCCTGCCGCACCGGCGGTTCCGCCGGATCACGTCACGATCGAGATCGACGGCAAGACCCTCGTCGTGCCGAAGAACTCGATGATCATCCAGGCGGCCGACAAGGCCGGCATCGCGATCCCGCGCTTCTGCTACCACGAGAAGCTGCCGATCGCCGCCAACTGCCGCATGTGCATGGTCGAAGTCGAAATGGGCGGCCGGCCGATGCCCAAGCCGCAGCCGGCGTGCGCCACGCCGGTTGCGGACGGCATGAAGATCCAGACGCAGTCGGCCAAGGCGCTGTCGGCGCAGCGCAACGTCATGGAGTTCCTGCTGATCAACCATCCGCTCGACTGCCCGATCTGCGATCAGGGCGGCGAATGCGAATTGCAGGATCTTTCAGTCGGGTACGGCCGCTCCATGAGCCGTTTCGCCGAGCGCAAGCGCACGGTGCCGGACGAGGACCTCGGTCCGCTGGTCGAGACGGAGATGACGCGCTGCATCCAGTGCACGCGCTGCATCCGCGTGATGGCCGAGGTTGCCGGCACGTACGAACTCGGCGGCATGGAGCGCGGCGAACGCCTGCAGATCGGTACGTACGTCGGCAAGCCGTTGATGAGCGAGCTTTCGGGCAACGTGATCGACGTATGCCCGGTCGGCGCGCTGACCAACAAGCCGTTCCGGTTCCGCGCGCGTGCATGGGAACTGATCGCCCGCGAATCGATCGGCTACCACGATGCACTCGGATCCAATCTGTGGCTGCACACGCGCCGCGGCGACGTTCTGCGCGCGGTGCCGCGGGACAACGAAGCGATCAACGAGTGCTGGCTGTCGGATCGCGACCGCTACTCCTGCGATGCGCTGCGTGCGCCGGACCGCGCGACCACACCGATGATCCGCCGCGATGGCGAACTGGTGGAGACGACCTGGGCCGAGGCGCTTGCGTTCGTCGCCGATCACCTGCGCAACGCACGCGGCGACATCGGTGCGCTGGTCGCACCGATGACGTCCAGCGAGGAAGGTCACCTGCTGGGCAAGCTGCTGCGCGGCCTCGGCAGCGACAACATCGACCATCGCCTGCGCACGCTGGACTTTTCCGATCAGCCGTTCGCGCTGCCGTTCGGCATGCCCGTCGCCGACATCGAGAAGGCGACCGCGATCCTCCTCGTCGGCTGCAATCCGCGCCACGAGATTCCGCTGCTCAATCACCGCATCCGCAAGGCGGTGAAGGGCGGCGCCAGGGTGTACGTGGTCAACCCGATCGACTTCGAATCCAACTTCGAGTCGGTCGGCAAGACCATCACGACGCCATCCGGCATGGTCGATGCGTTGCTTGCGCTCGCCAAGGCCGCCAACGACGCCGGCCACCTGCCGGAATCGTCGGCCCTGGCGCAGGCGATTGCAGGGCTGGATGCCGGCGAAGCCGCGCGAGACTGGATGACGGCGCTCGCGGATGCGACATCGTCCGTGGTGATTCTCGGCGAAGGCGCCGTGCAGCATCCGTCCGCCGCCTGGCTGCGCTCCGCGGCGCGATTCCTCGCGCGAGCGACGGGTTCGGCATACGACGAGATTCCGTCGGGGGCGAACACGCTGGGTCTCGCGCGCGCCGGCGCGCAACCGCAGTCCGGCGGCAAGGATGCGGGCGCCATGCTGGCCAACGGTCCAAAGCAGCTGGTCATCTATCACGCCGGCTCGCAGGACACGTCCTCGCCCGTAGCGTTCGACGCGGCGCGCAGCCATGCCGAGTTCTGCGTCTACATTGGCGCCTTCGCCTGCGAAGGCGTCCGGCGCACCGCGCACGCCGTGCTGCCGATCGGCTTGCCGCCCGAGATCGACGGCAGCTACACCAACCTCGATGACGTCACGCAGGTCGTGACTGCCGCGGCGAAACTGCCCGGCGATGCGCGTCCCGGCTGGAAGGTGCTGCGCGCGCTGGGATCGGCGTTGTCGGTCGAAGGCTTCGACTTCACCACGATCGACGAAGTGCGTGCGCGGATGCGGCCCGCCTCCGCGCCGCTGCCGGGAACGCCGGCACCGCGCAAGGAGCCGGCCGCCGGGCGGCTTGCGCGCGTCACGACCACCGGCATCTACCGTGCCGACGCCGTGCTGCGCCGCTCGCCGGCTCTGCAGGCACATCCGCTGGCGCGCGCCGCCTGCATCGTGCTGCATCCGGAGGATGCGCTGGCGCTCGGCCTCGGTGCAGGCTCCAGTGCCAAGGTGTCGGCTTCGGTGATCCTTCCCGTCGAGGTCTCGCCGCGCGTGCCGCGCGGGGCGGCATGGATCGAGGCGGGCCACGCGGCGACATCGGGCCTGCCGCCGTACGGCGCCACCCTGGACATCGTGAAGGCGGGACGACGACATGAACTGGATCATCGACGCCTTCCAATGGTTCGTTGCGACGTTCCCGACGTTGTCGATCGCGCTCGGCCTGTTCCTGTTCCCGATGCTGCCGTTGATCATCGCGGTCGCGATGTACGTGTGGTGGGAGCGCAAGGTCATCGGCTGGATGCACGTGCGCATGGGGCCGAACAAGATCGGTCCGGCCGGCCTCGCGCAGACGTTCGCCGACGTCTTCAAGCTGCTGCTGAAGGAGGTCATCTACCCGGCCAACGCGAACAAGGGGCTGTTCCTGCTCGCGCCGCTGTGGGCGCTGGTGCCGGCGTTCACCGCATGGGCCGTGATTCCGATCGCGCCGCACGTCGCATGGTCGGATGCGAACGCGGGCCTGCTGTTCCTCCTCGCGATGACCTCGATGGGCGTGTACGGCATCATCCTGGCGGGCTGGGCGTCGAACTCGCGTTACGCGCTGCTCGGCGCGATGCGCTCGGCGGCGCAGGTGGTTTCCTACGAGATCGCGATGGGCTTCGCGCTGGTCAGCGTGCTGATCCTCACCGGCAGCCTGAACCTGTCGGACATCGTGATGGGGCAGGCCGGCAGCAAGGGACTGTTCGACTGGTACTGGTTCCCGCTGCTGCCGATGTTCGTGATCTATTTCATTTCCGGCGTTGCCGAGACCAACCGCGCGCCGTTCGATGTCGCCGAAGGCGAGTCGGAGATCGTCGCCGGTTTCCACGTCGAGTACTCGGGCGCGCCGTTCGCGGTGTTCTTCCTCACCGAGTACGCGAACATGATCCTGATCGCGTTCCTCGCGCCGATCCTGTTCCTCGGCGGCTGGCTGTCGCCGGTGCCTGCGTCGTGGATTCCCGACGTGCCCGTGCTCGGCACGATCCTCGGCGACGGCTGGTGGTGGTTCGCGGCGAAGGCGTTCTTCTTCGCCACGGCATACCTGTGGTTCCGCGCGAGCTTTCCGCGCTACCGCTACGACCAGATCATGCGGCTCGGCTGGAAGGTGTTCATCCCGATCACGATCGCCTGGGTGTTCGTGGCCGGCTGCATGAAGTACTTCGGCTGGGTCACGACGGGCGCGTGAGGCGAGACAGGCAATGAAGCGGATCTACACCTACCTCAAGAGCCTGATGCTCCTCGAACTGTGGGCCGGTCTCTGGCTTACGTTCAAGTATCTGTGGCGCCCGAAGTACACGGTGCGCTACCCGATGGAGCACATTCCGAAATCCAACCGGTTCCGCGGGCTGCATGCGCTGCGCCGCTATCCGAACGGCGAGGAGCGCTGCATCGCGTGCAAGCTGTGCGAGGCCGTGTGCCCCGCGCTCGCGATCACGATCGACTCCGCGCCGCGCGAGGACGGCACGCGCCGCACGACTCGCTACGACATCGATCTGTTCAAGTGCATCTTCTGCGGCTTCTGCGAGGAGAGCTGCCCGGTCGACTCGATCGTCGAAACGGGCGTGCACGAGTACCACTTCGAACGTCGCGGCGAGAACGTCGTGACCAAGCCGCAGCTCCTGGCCATCGGCGACCGGTTCGAGTCCGAAATCGCCGCGGCGCGCGCGCAGGATGCGGCATTCCGATGATCCTCGTGCCATCCACGATCCGCGCTTACCTCGACGCCACGCCTCGCACGGTGATCGCATGACTGCAAGTTTCCCGCTCATCTGCTTCTACGCGTTCGCGGCGATCACCACCGGTGCCGCGCTGGCGGTCATCACGATGCGCAACCCGGTGCACGCGGCGCTGTGTCTCGTCCTGACGTTCTTTTCGGCCGCCTGCACGTGGCTGCTCGCCGACGCCGAATTCCTCGCGATCGCACTCGTCCTCGTGTACGTGGGCGCGGTGATGGTGCTGTTCCTGTTCGTGGTGATGATGCTCGACATCGACGTCGATCCTTTGCGCGAGGGTTTCGTCCGCGCGCTGCCGGTCGGAGTCCTCGTCGCGGTCGTGATGCTGATCGAGATGCTTGCGCTGATCGGCGTCCGTTCGATGCAGGTGGCACCGCCGCCCGAGGCGGCTTCGGCAGCGGGGCTCTCGAACACGGAGTGGATCGCGACCGCGCTGTTCAGTCGCTTCCTGCTGCCGTTCGAGGTCGCTGCGCTGATTCTCACCGTGGCGATCATCGCCGCCATTCCGCTCACGTTGCGCCACCGCCGCGGCGTCCGCGTCCAGAATCCGGCACGCCAGGTGCAGACGAATCCGCGCGAGCGCGTCCGCGTGGTGAAGATGGCGGCCGAGCAACCGCAAGCCCGCGACGGGGAGGGATCGGCATGATCACGCTGGCACATTACCTGACGCTGGGCACGGTGCTGTTCTGCATCGCCGTCGCCGGCATCTTCATCAATCGCAAGAACGTGATCACGTTGCTGATGGCGATCGAGCTGATGCTGCTGGCGGTGAACACGAACTTCATCGCGTTTTCGCGCTGGCTCGCCGATCCGTCGGGCCAGGTGTTCGTTTTCTTCATCCTGACGGTGGCGGCTGCCGAGTCTGCCATCGGACTGGCGATTCTGGTGGTGTTGTTCCGCAATCGCGCGACGATCAACGTGGCCGAATTGGACAGCATGAAGGGCTGATGCCCGCGGCACGCGCCTTGGTGCGCGGCATGCGGCATCGAACGGGAAGCGCGCAGCAGGGAGCGGCACTTGAATGAAAGGTGAGTCGTGATCAGCAAATACACATTGCTCGCGATCGTGCTGGCGCCGTTGTTCGGCGCCGCCATTGCAGGCCTGTTCCGCAAGCAGGTCGGTCGCGTCGGCGCGGCCGGCGTGACGATCGCGGGCGTCGCGCTTTCCTGCGCACTTTCGTTCCACGTCCTGTACCAGCTCGTCTGGGGCGGTGCAGGCACGTTCAACGAGAATCTCTACACCTGGTTCCAGATCGGAAACTTCAGCGCGAACGTCGGCTTCATGGTGGATCGGCTCCCCGCGATGATGATGGTGGTCGTCACCTTCGTTTCGCTGATGGTGCACGTATACACGATCGGCTACATGGCCGAGGACGACGGGTTTCAGCGCTTCTTCAGCTACATCGCGCTGTTCACGTTCTCGATGCTGATGCTCGTGATGAGCAACAACTTCCTGCAGTTGTTCTTCGGCTGGGAGGCGGTCGGTCTCGTTTCCTACCTGCTGATCGGTTTCTGGTTCAAGCGCCCGACCGCGATCTTCGCCAACATGAAGGCGTTCCTCGTGAACCGTGTCGGCGACTTCGGCTTCCTGCTCGGCATCGCCGGCGTGGTGTACTGGTTCGGATCGCTGGACTACGCGACGGTGTTCCGCAACACGCTCGACGGAACGGCGGCGATGCGCATGGGGGAGATCGTCCCCGGTCATCCGTGGCACGTGACGACCGTCATCTGCATCGGCCTGTTCATCGGCGCGATGGGCAAGTCCGCGCAGGTACCGCTGCATGTCTGGCTGCCCGATTCGATGGAAGGCCCGACGCCGATTTCCGCGCTCATCCACGCGGCGACGATGGTCACGGCAGGCATCTTCATGGTCGCGCGCATGTCGCCGCTGTTCGAGCTCAGCGACGTGGCGCTTTCGTTCGTGCTGATCGTCGGCGCGACCCCCGCGCTGTTCACCGGCCTGATCGGCGTGGTGCAGAACGACATCAAGCGCGTGGTCGCGTATTCGACGCTCTCGCAGCTCGGCTACATGACGGTGGCGCTCGGCGTGTCCGCCTATGCAGGCGGCGTGTATCACCTGATGACGCATGCGTTCTTCAAGGCACTGCTGTTCCTTGGGGCGGGCTCGGTGATCGTCGCGATGCATCACGAGCAGGACATGCGTCACATGGGTGGCCTGCGCAAGTACATGCCGATCACGTGGGTCACCATGTGGCTCGGCTCGCTGGCGCTCGCCGGGGCTCCCGGTTTCGCCGGTTTCTTTTCCAAGGACGCGATCATCGAGGCCGTGCACGAATCGAATCGCTTCGGCTCCGGCTACGCCTATTTCTGCGTGCTTGCCGGCGTGTTCGTGACCGCGCTCTACAGCTTCCGCCTGCTGTACCTGACCTTCCACGGAAAGGAGCGATTCGTGGTCGATGCGCACCACTCGCATCATCACCACGAGGATCATCATCACGCGCCCGGCCATCTCGCCCATGCGCCGCACGAGTCGCCGTGGGTCATCACGCTGCCGCTGCTGCTACTTGCGGTTCCGTCGGTGATCATCGGCTGGTTCACGATCGGGCCGATGCTGTTCGAAGGCTGGTTCGGCGGAGCGATCCGCGTGCACGCGGTCAACGACGTGCTCGCGGGCGTCGGGCACGAGTTCCATGGGCCGATGGCGATGGTGTTGCATGGTTTCATGCAGCCGCCGTTCTGGCTCGCGCTCGCCGGTTTCGCGGCCGCCACATGGATCTGGCTGTTGAATCCCGACATTGCGGATCGCGTCAAGGGCGCGCTGCGGCCGGTCTTCAGCGTGCTCGACCACAAGTACTGGATCGACGAGTTCTATCAGGCCGTGTTCGCGCGCGGCGGCATTGCGTTCGGGCGCGCACTCTGGAAGGGGGGCGATGTCGGACTCATCGACGGTGCCCTCGTGAACGGCTCCGTTTCGCTGGTCGACCGCATTGCCGCCGCGATCCGTCGCGTGCAATCGGGTTACCTCTATCACTATGCCTTCGCAATGATCGTCGGCCTCATCGCGCTGCTCGGCGGCGTCTGGTGGTGGCTCGGCCATGCGGCTGCGGTGCGCTGACGCGACCGGGACGGACGAGAGCACGACACCATGGCCCTACCGCATATCCTTTCCCTCCTGATCTGGCTGCCGATGCTCGGTGCGCTCGCGGTCCTCGCGTTCGGGCGTGCGGCCAATACCGCTCGCTGGCTTGCGCTCCTGTTCTCGCTGGCCACCCTCGCGCTGGCTGTTCCGCTGTGGACGGGGTACGACACGTCCGGTGCCGTCATGCAGTTCGTCGAACAGACCGCGTGGATTTCCGCGATCAACGCGAACTACGCGCTTGGTGCGGACGGCATCTCGGTTGCGCTGATCGTGCTGACGGCGTTTACCAGCGTGCTGGTCGTGATCGGCTCATGGGGGTCGATCCAGGAGCGCGTGTCGCAATACATGGCCGCGATGCTCGCCCTCGAGGCGTTGCTTGTCGGCGTGTTCGCGGCGACCGATGCACTGCTCTTCTACGTGTTCTTCGAGGGCATGTTGATTCCGATGTTCATCATCATCGGAATCTGGGGCGGGCCGCGGCGCGTGTACGCGACGCTGAAGTTCTTCATCTACACCTTCCTCGGCTCGATCTTCATGCTGCTGGCGCTGATCTACCTGCACATGAAGACGGGCGAGTTCTCGCTCGCGGCGTTCGCGCAGGCCGATCTGGGGCCGACCGAGCAAGCATGGCTGTTCTTCGCGTTCCTGCTCGGCTTCGCGATCAAGGTGCCGATGTGGCCTGTCCATACGTGGCTGCCGGATGCGCACGTCGAAGCGCCTACCGGCGGCTCGGTGGTTCTTGCCGCGATCATGCTCAAGGTCGGCGGCTACGGATTCATCCGGTTCTCCCTGCCGATCACGCCGGATGCATCCCAGGAGTACGCCTGGGTCGTCATCGCGATGTCGTTGATCGCGATCGTCTACATCGGCTACGTCGCGCTGGTGCAGGAGGACATGAAGAAGCTGATCGCGTATTCGTCGATCGCCCACATGGCCTTCGTCACGCTCGGCGTGTTCATCGCACTTGCGCTCGCGCGCGAGCACGGCAATCCGCTCGGCGCACGGCTCGGCGTGCAGGGTGCAATGGTCCAGATGATCTCGCACGGATTCGTGTCGGGCGCGATGTTCTCGTGCATCGGCGTCATGTACGACCGCCTGCATACGCGCATGATCAAGGACTACGGCGGTGTGGCGAACGTGATGCCATGGTTCGCGGCGTTCATGGTGTTCTTCTCGATGGCCAACTGCGGCTTGCCCGGCACCAGCGGCTTCGTCGGCGAATTCATGGTGATCCTCGCAGCGTTCCAGGACAGCCCATGGATCGCAGCCATTGCCGCGTTCACGCTGATCATCGGTGCCGCCTACACGTTGTGGCTGGTCAAGCGCGTGATCTTCGGCGAGGTCGGCAACGACAAGGTCGCCAAGATGAAGGATCTCGATGCGCGCGAATGGATCGTGCTCGGATCATTCGCGATTGCGGTGCTCGCGCTTGGCGTGTATCCGAAACCGCTGACGGACTTGATGGAGCCTGCGGTCCAGCATCTGATCGCGCAGCTGACGATGGCAAAGGTATAGGTCGCCCGACATGATTCCGTTCAATCCCGCCGACCTGGCCACGATGGCGCCCGAGATCTTCCTTCTCGGCGCCACGTTCGCGATTCTGTTGATCGATCTTTTCCTCAGGCCGTCGCAGAGGAGCGTCACGCACTGGCTTTCGCTTGGGGTGCTGACAGTCACCGCCGTTCTGGTGTGGAACGGTGCTCCGGCTGGCGGCGTGGTCACGCCCGCATTCGGCGGAATGTTCCTGCTCGATGCGGCGGGGACACTGCTGAAGCTGTTCGTGTTGCTGACCACCGCGCTCGTGATGCTGTACGGGCGTTCGTACATGCGCGATCGCGGCCTGCTGGTCGGCGAGCTGTACCTGCTCATGCTGTTCGCGACGATCGGCATGATGCTGCTGGTGTCGGCCGGCAGCCTCGTGATGGTCTATCTCGGTCTGGAGCTGCTCACGCTGAGCTCCTATGCGCTGGTCGCGCTCAATCGCGACTCGCCACTGGCTGCGGAGGCCGCGATCAAGTATTTCGTGCTGGGCGCGCTCGCATCGGGCCTGCTGCTGTACGGCATGTCGATGATCTATGGCGCGACGGGTACGCTCGATCTCGCCTCGATTCGTGCGGCGGCCGATTTCTCGTCAGCGAATCCGCATCGCAACCTGCTCGCGTTCGGGCTGGTGTTCCTCGTGATCGGCTCGGCGTTCAAGCTCGGCGCCGCGCCGTTCCACATGTGGCTGCCGGACGTGTATCAGGGGGCACCGACCGCCGTCACGCTGTTCATCGGCTCGGCATCCAAGCTGGCCGCGTTCGGACTCGCATGGCGCTTGCTCGATGGCGCAATGGGCGGCATGAGCGCGCAATGGTCGCCGATGCTGGCAATGCTGGCCGCCTTGTCACTGGCCGTCGGCAACCTGTTCGCGATCGTGCAGGGCAATCTCAAGCGCATGCTCGCGTACTCGACGATCTCCCACGTCGGCTTCCTGCTGCTGGGCTTCGTCGGCGGCACGCCGGAGGGATATGCAGCCGCGCTGTTCTACGTGGTCAGCTACGCGCTGATGACCACGGTGTCGTTCGGCATGGTCATGCTGCTCGCGAAGGCCGGCTTCGAAGCCGAGGAAATCGACGACTTCCGCGGGCTCAATCGACGCAGTCCATGGTATGCGGGCGTGATGGCGATCGCGATGTTCTCGCTCGCAGGCGTGCCGCCGCTGCTCGGATTCTTCGCCAAATTGATGGTGCTCAAGGCCGCCATCGATGCGGGATGGCTGTGGCTGGCCGTGGTCGGCGCGGGGTTCGCGATCATCGGTCTGTTCTACTACCTGCGGGTCGTCAAGGTGATGTACTTCGATCCGCCGGCGGACGATGCGCCGCTCGCGCTGCCGGTCGATCGAGGCTTCCGCTTGATCCTGTCGCTGAACGGTCTCGCGCTGCTCGTGCTGGGCATCTTCTGGAGCCCGCTGCTCGACTGGTGCATCCGGGCGCTGAGCTGAACGGAACGCGCTTCCTGAAGGAAGCCAAGCTTGCCTGATCCATCCGATCCGGCTATTCTGCGCGACTCGGTGCGGGGTGGAGCAGTCTGGCAGCTCGTCGGGCTCATAACCCGAAGGTCGCAGGTTCAAATCCTGCCCCCGCTACCAGTTTCGAGGTCAAGGGAAAAGGCCGCCTTGCGCGGCTTTTTTCTTGGCTCGGGATGCCAGGAAGGCGCCCGGAGGCCCGAACAAGGGAGTGTCGCGTGAGTGGCGCAGGATGCGCCGGCTGCCGCGTGCAGCTCCGCCGGTGTGGGATGCATACAACGGCGAATTACGGAATGGGCCTCGTGCCCATTTTTTGTTTCCGGCGCAGGCCGGGCGAAGCGACGAGTCAGGGAACGATGGCCGGGATGAACGACGAACTCGAACAGTTGCTTCGGCCCGCGATCGAGGATCTCGGACTCGAACTGGTCGGCATCGAGTTCAGCTCCGGTGCGGGCGGAAGCCTTTTGCGGGTGTACATCGACGAGCCGGAACAGGGCGTGTCGATCGACGACTGCGAGCGTGCGAGCCGCGAGATTTCCGCGCTGCTCGATGTGAACGATCCGGTTGCGGGTCGCTACACGCTCGAGGTTTCCTCGCCCGGGCTGGAGCGACCGTTGTTCACCATGGAGCACTTCCGACGCTTTGCGGGCGAACAGGTGAAGATATCGGTGAGTCTGCCGGTGGACGGCAGGCGGCGATTCCAGGGACGAATCGATGATGTCGAGGACGACCGCATCACGATCGATCAGGATGGGACGCCGGTGACGATTGCGCATGCGAACGTCGTCAAGGCGCGCTTGGTTCCCGACTATGCGGCACTGGGCCTTGCGCCGGAGCGCCCGGGAAAGAAGGGCTCGGTCGCTGCACGCCCGAGTCGCAAGCGCAAGTAATCGTGCCCTCGCAAGGATGGGGCGGGGTTGTGGAAGCGATACGGAAGTGACGGACGAAGCGCGCGGCCCGGAGGCAACGACGGGGCGGAGCGGAAGAGGCGGGATCATGAACGTCGTTCGGTCGGCAGCGAGCCGGTCCGAAGGAGCATTGAAAGGCCCCCTTGAGTGAAGGGGGCGGCCCGGCCGGAGGCCGGGCGGGGGTGTGGAAGCGATACGGAAGTGGCGGGGGGAGGGCACGGGCCCGGGGGGAAGGAGGGGGGGGGGGGGGGGGGGGGGGGGGGGGGAGGGGGTGGGGGGGGGGCGCCCCGCCGGGGGGCGTGTGGTCTTTTTTGGGGGGGGGGGGGTCCCCCCCCGGGGGGTTTTTTATTCACGCCGCAGCCGGGGGGAGG